>MWVY01000007.1_pt1 | contig 42773 bp, 36 predicted proteins | sample 1047251 | NCBI WGS metagenome assembly MWVY01 (sample SAMN06349983, study PRJNA376086) | soil metagenome | isolation source: MS7-5 sample Antarctic (ecotone) soil | place: Antarctica | collected 2015-01-13
GGATGAACAGGATTTACAGGATACAAAATCTGAAAAAAACTTTGCGCCTCTGCGCCTTGGCGGGAGCAATTCTGTTTCAACAAAACTCGTCATCGCAGGAATGGCGAAAGACGAAGGTCAAAAAGTTCATAATCTGCGCCAAGCGGTTTTAGAAGTTTCCGGCAAAAGTGAAGTTTTTGTTTTTGTGGATTCGGACGTGCGACCAAACAAAAATTGGCTGGGAAATTTAATCGCGCCTTTGCAAGATGAAAATGTCGGCGCGGCGACCGGTTATCGCTGGTTTATTAGTAAAAAGGGCGGATTTTCAACCGAACTGCGCTCGGTTTGGAATGCTTCGATTGCATCGGCTTTGGGCGCAAAAACAAATAATAATTTTTGTTGGGGCGGTTCGACGGCGATTCGGCGCGATGTTTTTGAAAAACTTGATATGCGTGAACGTCTGAAAGGAACGCTTTCCGACGATTTCGCCGTTACACGCGCATTAAAAGAAGCGCGTTTGCCGATTTATTTTGTCCCGCAATGTTTGACTGCTTCGATTGAAGATTGCACTTTTGGCGAACTTCTCGAATTCACAACGCGCCAAATGAAAATCACGTGCGTCTATGCGCCAAATCTGTGGAAAGCCTCTTTTATTGGTTCATTTTTTTTTACCGCAATTTTTTGGACGGACTTTATTCTTTTATTTCTGCTTGCGGGTTGGCATTTTTGGCTGACGCTGGCTTTTTTGTCAGCGATTTTTGCGCTTGGTGTCGGCAAGGCTCGGTTAAGATTGACGGCGGTTAAATTAGTTTTGAAAAATTACGAAAGTCAATTGAACAAAAGTCTTTTGCCGCATCTTACGCTTTGGACGATTACGCCTGTAATTTATTTTTATAATTGTTTATGCGCTTTTTTCTCAAACCAAATTTGCTGGCGCGGCATCACATACAAATTGAAATCGCCAAACGAAACCGTTATTTTGCAAAGTAATACGAGAAAAAAATAATTGTTTTTAGGCGAACTGACAAGTTAAGTTTTAATTTATTCTAAAATAATCAGAGGTTAAAAATCATTTATGTCAGGGTTTTCACTTACTAAGTTTTTCGCCTTTTTGCTCGTTGTTTTGTTTTTTGTTCACGCCGTCGAAGCACAGGAAAAAACAACGAAAAAGACAAATGTTTTAAAGAAAATAATTAGCAAGGTTGACGGAAAAAAGGGCGACGCGCCAAAAGATGAATCAGCAAAAGCTGCCGCGACAGAAACCAAACCGACTCCGAAAGGCAGATTGCCGGTTATTATTATTCCGGGTTTAATCGGCTCGGAACTGGTTAATAAAAATTCGAACGAAAAAGTTTGGTTTGACCTGGCGCGGTCAAAAGATGATGATTTGCGGCTTCCGATTTCGCCCGATATTGCGGCGAATCGGGACAATTTAGTGCCGGGTGATGTTTTGCGGAAAGTCCAGATAATCCGGCTCACGCCTGAAATTGAAATTTATCAGAAATTGATTGACTCACTCGCAGCCGACGGCTACAAGGAAAGCAAAATAGACGCGCCGGACGAAAACGGATACGCCGATACTGTCTACCTTTTTCCATACGACTGGCGGCTTGACAATGTCGAAAACGCGCATATTTTACTACAAAAAATGGATGCGCTCCGCGCTAAACTCAAGCGTCCCGATTTAAAATTTAATATCGTCGCGCACTCAATGGGCGGACTCATTGCGCGTTACGCCGCGATGTATGGCAAAGCAGATTTAACAGCGCGAAATTTCAGACCAACGTGGAAAGGCGCGTCCTATATCAACAGCATCTTGCTGGTTGCCACACCGAACGGAGGTTCACTATCCGCACTTAACTCTTTGCTCAACGGATTTTCGCTTTTCGGCGGCGGCAAAGTAAACCTTCCGTTTTTGCAAAATTTATCAAAATACGATTTGTTCACAATTCCTTCGATTTACCAACTTTTGCCGCACGACAGAATGGTTCGCGCCTTTGACGAAAACCTAAAGCCGCTCAAAATTGATATTTATAATCCGGTGACGTGGGAAAAATACGGTTGGACGGCTTACACCGACGAAGTTTTTTCCAAGAAAATCGAAAACGCCACTCAAGGGCAGGCAAAAGCGTATTTCCAAGCCGTTCTACTTCGCGCCAAACTGTTTCAAGCCGCGTTGGGCGCAAAACCGACGACAAAAAATCCGATTCCGATTTATTATTTCGGCTCGGAATGCAGACCGACGGTTGACGGAATGATTATTCACAAAAATTCAAAAGATAACACTTGGAAGACGGAATTTGAGACTGATTCATTTACAAAGAGCGACGGCACAAAGGTTTCTAAAGAAGAATTAGGAAAAGTTTTGTATTCGCCCGGCGACGGCGTTGTGCCTAAACGCTCTTTAATTTCTTCCTTGTTGAATATCGGTAAATCCGCCAACCTGGAGTCAGACGTTTTAAAAGATTTAACGGTAGCTTGCGGCGAACATAACCGTCTGGTGGGCGATGAAATTATTGACAAAACTGTTTTGAACCTTTTGAATCTGCCAATCAAGCCGCCGCCTGGCAAGGCTGTTAAATTAATCAAGTCTAAAAGGCGAACTAATTAAACCAAGCTGCCGGATATTGAAATGCAGAAACACGCACGAAAGTCGAGTGTGTTTGCGCCCTTGACTTCTGTGCGGGCTTGCGGCACGGCAGAGTTATTCACTTCAAGCGAAAGTCTTGTTAAATAATCTTAACCAATCAGTGTCCAATATTTATGATTCCTTGCGCCATTCGCGCAAATCGCTTTTAATAGAAGTTGCTGAAAGATTATTTGACGCGGGAGAATTGGGATGATAAAGAGTTTATTCGACGAAAGTGAAGAAAAGCTGCCAGTCAATATTGAGGAAACAAATCAGCCCGAAGCGCAAACCGAGCCGATAATTTTGCCCGAAGAAGTGTTGTTTGAAAAACCTGCTTTCAACGACAGGGAAATATCAATTTCGCACGACGTTGAAACGATTGAAGAACCGGCGACTCAATCCGCCATATCAAATTCAAGCGAGCCGATATTCGCCGTCAAAACGCCGGAAAAAGGTAGACCAATGCCTTTTCAAATGCCAGCCAAACCCGAATCAATCGCCGAAACAGCCCGAAAAAGTGGACTTGCGATGTCGGCGGCAATTGCTCTATTCGGTTCGGTTGTCTTCTTGTTAGTTATCGGTTGGTTTGCCGATTTGCTTTTGGGAACGTCGCCGTGGGGAGTTATCGGCGGAATTATCTTAGGCTCGGTTATTGGCTTCTTTCAATTTTTTAGAATGACTTCGCAAATTCTGAAAAATAAAGACTAACAGCTAGACAAAATAAAAGCATATTTAACCACAGATAGACACAGATAAACACGAGATAAGAAATAATGGAAAATACAGATTTGGTTTCATCAAAAAAAATATCTGAGTTTATCTGTGTCAACGCGAAGCGGGACGGTTAAAAAGTCTTATAAAATAATTCTGTCCGATTACTTAATTTGAGAAAAATTGCACAATATTATTTTCAAACCGCTTTCCTGCTTTGAATTTTCCGCCCGAACCTTATAAAATGCTTGTTTCGCCATGAGCGACAATTTCAAAACTACAACCGACGAAGCAGACGCGGCTGTTCCAATTTCCCATTCGAGAGTTTTGTGGATTATGGTAATTGTCTTGGTCGCCGCGATAATCGGAAGTTTGATTTTTGCAACGTGGCGCGTTACGGCAGGTTTAATACTCGGCGGAATTTTGTCGTTTATTAATTATTATTGGCTGAAATTCGCGCTCAAAAGTGTTTTTGAAAAGGCGGTCGAAGGCGCAAAGCCGAAGTTTTTGGTTGGGAAATATATCCTGCGTTATTTTGCCATCGGCGCGGTTATCGTATTGGTTTTTTTAACTAAAATTATTTCGGTTGCAGCAGTAATTTGCGGTCTTTTGGCTTTTGCGGCGGCGATTTTGATAGAATCTTTTATTTTGATATTTATTCATATCTCGAAACGAAAGGAAGTTTAAGAATGTTTCTATTTGCAGAAGGCGGCGGCGAGCATCATACGCCGTTGATTGTCGAATTTATCAATCATTATTTGGGCGAGCCTCTCTATAGATTTGAGATGGCTTATACTTATCCGGCTTGGGAGTGGTTTTTTAATAAAATTGGAGTTAAAGCAACGCCCGCCGATGTTTTTGGACCTTACACGGCGGAAAACGCGATTCCGTGGTATACGGTGATGTTCGTGATTGCGTGTATTTTGACTTTGGTTGTCATTTGGATTTTCAAGGGGAAACTTTCCGAAGACGATCCGCAGCATGGACAACTGACGCTCGAAGCCGGATTCGTCGCGTTAAAAGATTTGATTATCAGCGTTGTCGGCAATCACGGCTATCAATATTTTCCAGTGGTCGCCACATTTGCCATTTTGGTTTTGATTTCCAATTTGATGGGACTTTTCCCGATGTTTATGGCTCCGACGGCTTCGGTCAACGTAACCTTCGCGCTCGGTATTTCGTCGTTTGTTTATTACAACTACGTCGGGATTAGCGAAAACGGAATTGTCAATCACTTAAAGCATTTTGCCGGTCCAAGATTGCCTTTACTATTGGCGATAATCATCACACCGTTGATTTTCGGCATTGAACTTATCAGTAATATGATTCGTCCGTTGACGCTCGCCGTTCGACTTTTTGCTAATATGTTTGCCGACGAGCAGATTTCATCACAGATTTCTGGTTTAGCTCCGCCGTTCACACAATTTCTACTGCCGGTGGTGTTGATGCCGTTGGCGGTTTTTGTTGCGTTTGTGCAAACGCTTGTATTCACTTTGCTTTCAATGATTTACATCAGCGAAGTTACCCACGAGCCGCACGAACATAAGCATGGCGGAGAACATTCGGAAGTAACCGGCGAGGCGGTTGCAACGGCACACGTTTAAAAGGTTTTAGATTTGCGATTGGCGATTGGTCGCAATGCTTTAAATAATTTAAGTTCAATCGTAATTAGAAGACTAAGATTAAATTAAATAAAAAACTTGCATTTCATACGCGAAAATGCCCGCACGCAACAGGAGCCTCGTCTCCAAGGAGTAGAAAACGAGCGCATACCGGAAGTAAGGCGAAATTATAAACCCCGCAAGTTTGCAAAAAAGATTTTTCGAGGTCTTCGCCAATTAAATAAAAATACAGGAGACTAAAAATGAATAAATTTAAATATATTTTCTTTTCCGCCCTTGCGCTTTTTGTAATGGCAATTCCGGCTCTCGCGCAAGGCGCGGGCGCGGCGGACAATGAATCAACTGTCAACGCGGCGAAGGCTATCGGCGCGGGCATCGGTTTTGGTTTGGCGGCGGGCTTGGCTGGTATCGGTCAAGGTCTGGTCGGTTCACGGGCGGCGGAAGGCGCGGCTCGTAATCCGGGCGCGGCAGGAACCGTCCAAACGCTGATGATTATTGCGTTGGCTCTGATTGAGTCGCTCGTGCTGTTTGCGCTGCTTATCGTTTTCGTCAAACTTTAAAATTAAACGAAAACCAAATTTTGCGGCTGAGTCTTCGGGCTTTGTCCGCATTTTCTTTGTTTCGGTTTCCAAACTATTGTGTGTTACAACTTAATGCAAGATTTTTGAATCGAACCGTTTCTTAAAGCGTGTATAATAATTGTAAGAAAAATTTTATAGAGAAAAATGTCAGACCAATTTACCGGACAAAATTTAGCAGATAAATATCAAATTGAAGGAGAATTGCGCGACGGTGGTTTGGGAAAAACTTATCGCGCCACTCATCTTCTGATGGAAAAGAGTGTTAGCGTCAAAATTCTTCCGCCGGCTTTAGCAGTTGATGAAAGAATTGTGAAACGGTTTTCCGCCGAAGCGCGGACGGTTTCGCATATTTCTCACCCGAATATCTTAAATGTTACGGATTTTGGCGCGGACGAAAACGGCACGATTTATATCGTGATGGAAGATGCGAGTGGCGAAATGCTCGAAGAAGCAATCTGGCGCGAAGGCAAATTTCCGGTTGAACGCGCCGTCAGAATTGCCCGACAGATTGCCGCCGCGCTTTCCGCCGCACACGCTAACGGCATTATTCACTATCGTTTAAATAGCAAAAATGTTTTGCTCGCACACACGGCTGGAGAACCTGAAACCGTTAAAGTTCTAGATTTCGGCTCGGATATTTCAAACGGAGCCGATGTGTTTGGCGAAGAAACGGATTTGAAGGATTTGGCATATCTTTCGCCCGAACAAAATTCGTCGGTTTCCGAAGCCGATGAACGCTCGGATATTTATTCGCTCGGCGTAATTTTGTATGAAATGTTGGCGGGCGAAGTGCCGTTCACGGCAGAAAATCCGGCTGATTTGATGAACAAGCAAGCGGAAAATCCGCCCGCGCCGCTTTCTGCTTTCCGCAATGATTTGCCCGTCTACATTGAGCCGATTGTCATTAAAGCACTGGCGAAAAATCCTGAAATGCGCTATCAAACCGCCAATGAATTTGCCGAAGAATTAAGCCGCGTAACAAAAAATTTTGATGAAGTGAAAACAATTGTTATGCCGAATACAGAGGGCAATACAACAAATAATTTATGGAAAACGGCGTTTGTCATATTGGTAGGAATTGTCGGTTTGAGTGCGGCGATGATTTATTTCACGCAGAGTAAGCAGACCAATCCGACAACGCAGCTGCAAACCGACACCAACGGACAACCTGTTCAACCGCTCAATCCGGCAACCGGAATGAACGAGCAAGGCGCATGGAGTTTAATGCCTTATTCACCGGAGATGATGGCAAATTCAAATGCGGCAGGAATGCCGATACCGCAAACTATGCCGGGCGGCGACGGTTACGACCCATGGGCGCGTGGCGGGCAGCCTCCGCCGGGTGCGCCGCCGATGTATGTTCCGCCGGGCGGACAGATTATCACGATTCCGGGAGAGACAGGCAGCCAATTTATGCCGCCTGATGGCAGCGGCGCATATATTCTTGTTCCCGCCAACACTAACGCCAACGTCAGTGTAAAGCCTTCGCCAACACCGAAGGGAAAAGGAACGCCGCCAGCAAATACGCAGACTTCACCGACACCGGCGGAAAGTCCGCAACCTACGCCGGAAACAAAACCTACACCGGCTCCGAAAACGGAAAAAACACCGGCAAAACCGACGGAAAAACCAAAACCTACGCCGCCCGCTTCGTCAGGAAAACAAACCCAAAGCAGAAAAGAGCAGGATTCGCAAGTTATCCGGAAGTAGTTTTGAAAAGTGTATATTCATTCGTGATAACTGACAATTGATAGATAATAAATGAGAGATAAAACAAAAATCTATCGGTTATCAGCTTTTATATACAGGATTATCTCAAAAATTAAAGATTCGGCAGCAAACTATTAGCTGTTCACTATTGACTATAAACTATCTTCCATAAAAGGGGTTTTCCTTTGCAAATCAGTTAAAAGTGTAGAGTGGACAGTTAATAGTTTTGCTCTTTTTTCTGCATTTTAAGAAAGTCCTAATATTTTTCGTATAACTTTATAATCGATAGCGCACTTTTTTCTTTTTCAGTTCCGCGTCTTCATTTTCAAAGTTTTGCAGCCGCATCGAAACATCCGCCGTCATTCGCAAATCAGATTGTTCGCCGCGCTGCAGATGAAAATAACCCGCTGCCGCAATCATCGCCGCGTTGTCGGTGGAAAGATGTTTGGAAGGAAAATAAACGGGCAGATTTAATTTTTTTGCTGCTATTCGGGCTGCATTTTGTAACGATTGGTTGCAAGCCACGCCGCCCGCAACAATTAAGGTTTTTGGATTTAGTTCAAGCGCGAGTTTTTCCATTGTGCCGACCAGAGATTTTACAACTGCTGTCTGAAAACTTGCCGCAACGTCTTTTATTTCCTGCGACGGCGTTTGATTTTCCGCAACCGGCTCAATTTCATTTTCGCGCACGTAACGCGAAACCGCCGTTTTTAAACCGCTAAAGCTAAAATCAGGTCTGCCGTCGCTGATTTTCGCAATCGGGAATTTTATTTTATGCGCGTCGCCCGTCAAGGATAATTTTTCGATGACAGGTCCGCCCGGATATTCGAGTCCGAGCATTTTTGCCACCTTATCAAACGCTTCGCCCGCCGCGTCGTCGCGCGTGCGCGAAACAACCTTATATTTGCCTGCTTCGGGAATAAAAAATAAATTTGTATGTCCGCCCGAAACAATTAACGCCAACGCGGGATATTCAACCGGCGGATTTTCAAACACGACTGAAAAAACGTGACCTTCGATATGATTTACACCAATAAAGGGAATGTCCAAACCAAACGCCAGTGCCTTTGCAAAACAAACTCCGACGAGAAGCGAACCGACCAGTCCGGGACCTTGCGTAACAGCGACAGCATCAATTTCTTTGAGCAAAACACCGGCTTTCTCTAGTGCTTCGTCAACTACCGGTTCAATTTTTTCGAGATGTTCGCGCGAAGCCAGTTCCGGTACAACACCGCCGAAAGGTTTGTGCAGTTCGATTTGCGAGGAAATAACGGACGACAAAATCTCCCGTCCGTCGCGCACAATCGCCGCCGCCGTTTCATCACACGAACTTTCGATGCCTAAAATCAACATTTTTTACTAATGGTAAATGGTAAGTGGTAAATGTAAGAAAACTCTTTGATTTACCACTTACCATTTACCATTTACCACTGATTTTATTGTCTTTTTTGTTCAATTTCCGCCGGACTTTTAATATCATTGTTGAGTAGCGAACCCAATCCAAAACCGAAAAACAAAATCGCCGCAATAATAATAAAAGCCCCGACACTAATTAAAGCCCAGATTATTCCGCGATAAGATTTTGCCGTGTCTTCCCGCACAACTTTTTCCTCGCCGTCAACATTTATGACCTCTTTTGCCATTTATTTTCTCCTTCCAAATGTTACTTATAATTTATATTTTCTCTTGCGTAAATGCAAAAATCAAATAACTTTTACGGTAACCCGCCTTATTCCGTTAAATTGTTTTCGCCTGCTTACAAATTCGTCGTTACACTCGGCGATGAAACGCAAAATTTCTAAAGTGCCTATTTTAATTTGTTGTTAATTTTTGCCGATATTTGCTAAAATTTACGAAAGTAGTTTGAAATTTTCGCTTTCAAATGACAAACTAAAATTATGCAGGTTTTATTAGCAGACGAATATGGATTTTGTTTTGGCGTAGAACGCGCCGTCGAAATGGTCGAAGAGGCTTTGGGCGAAGGCGACACGGTTCGCACCTTAGGTCCACTGATTCACAACGACCAAGAAATGTCGCGCCTTGCAACGCACGGCGTTTCAACAGTTAACGCGCCCGTGCAGATAAAGCGCGGCGAAACCGCCGTCATTCGCGCTCACGGCGTTACGCCGCAAGTTGAACAGGAATTGCGCGAAAAGGCTTCAAAAGTGGTTGACGCGACTTGCCCTTTTGTTACAAAAGTGCAGAAACTAGCTTCCCGCGCCGCCGCCCAAAACCGCCATGTTGTCGTTGTCGGAAATCCCGAACATCCCGAAATGATTGGCGTTTTCGGCTACGCGCCCGAACATACATTTGTTATCAGTGATGTTAAAGAAGTCGCCGCATTGCCAAAACTTAATAATCCCCTGGTTGTTTCGCAGACAACGATAAAACTGCAAAATTTTCTTGATGTTGCCGAAGCGGTTAAGCAAAAAGCGGAAGGCGAAACGCAAATTGTCAATACGATTTGTTCGGCAACCCGCGACCGTCAAGACGCGGCACGCGCACTGGCGGGCGAAGTTGATGCGTTTTATATCATCGGCGGCAGACATTCTTCCAACAGCCGAAAACTTCTCGCCGTTTGCAAAGAACAATGCGAAAAGAGTTTTTTGATTGAAACCGAAGATGAAATTAATGCAGAAGACCTTCAAGGCGCAAAAAGAGTCGGTTTAACGGCAGGCGCGTCAACGCCAAATTGGTTGATTAAAAAAATTACAAAGCGGCTTGAAGAAATCGGGGCGGAGAATTAGAAAAAATAAGAAACTAATCACGAATAACACAACAAATCATTTTTTTGTGTTATTTGCGGGAAAGAACATATGGATTAACCACAAAAACATTGACAACCACAAAAAAAGCGGAGAGGAAAAATTCTCTCCGCTTTTCCTTTTTGTTCAGCTAAAAATTAAGGAATTCTTAATTCCTGCCCAACTTCAATTTGACTCGGACTACGTAACACATCGCGGTTAGCTTCATAAATATCTAGGTAACGGCGTGTCGTGCCGTAAAATCTCTGGCTGATTTTTGCGAGCGTATCGCCCGGTCGAACCGTATAAGTTTGTCCGCTATTTGTTCGCGGCTCATAGGTATTATCATTTCTCGTGTTCACTTCGCCGAATTTTGGCAGTAAAACCGATTGATTAAGGATAACGCCGAATTGTGTTCCGGATTCAACTTTGGCATCTTCACCTTTGGTTAATCTTTCACCTGCGAGTCCGCCGAGTCCGCCGAGAATTCCGCCGATAATCGCGCCTTTTCCACCGCCGATTAACCCGCCGAGAATCGCGCCGCCACCGGCACCGCCGCCAATAAAGATTATCTTGTCATTTTTTCTATCGTCGCCCGAAACTGTGCCTTCCGCATCGCTTTTGGCATCGTCGCTGCTCAAATTGGTTAAAGAACCGTTGATAGCGCGGCGCGTGCCGTTCGGCAGTTTGACTTCGATAAAACTGACATCAATTTGTCCCGGGTCGCCGCCTTTTTTTGCCGGTTTGACTGAATCAACGCGCCCGACAACCGTGCTTCCCGTCGGAATGACAATCACGCCGTTGTTCGAATAAACCGGCTCGGTTACAGTAGTTGTAAATCTGTCGCCGACTCGCGCCGTTCTTGAATTGAGCGTTTCATTCATCCGAACACGCAATGTTTCGCCGCTTCGGACAGTATATAAATCAGCCGTCGGTCGCGTAACCCTTGATCTTTGCCGAATCGTCGGTCTGCGCGTTTGTGCAAAAGAATCAATCGAACCGAATACGAAAAAAACTGCTAAAATCGCTACCAAAAACTTAAAATTAAATGAACTTTTCATATCTCTCTCCTTACTTTCTCCGTTTATTTTTAATAAGGCTCACAATAGCCTTATGTCAGCTTTTTTAAGACGCTTTGCATTGTTTAACCGTTGCTATAATTTATTTGAGCCTTTTGGTAAATCGCCCGCAGGATTAGCGTTTTCCGCGTTTGAAACTAAAACTGCTTTTTGCAGAAAACTTGAATAGCCGGTTTATCGGGCGAGATACTTGAAACAAGGAATTATTTTTCTTCGTAAATGAATACGCAACGCATTTTCAAAAGTCCGGCATCATAATAATTAAATTTATATGGATGGGAAAAAAATAATATGTCAAAAAAAGCAATCTATCAATTATCTACCCGAGAAGTTCTATTTTTAGCGTTGGCTTCGGCATTTATCGCCGCCGGAGTTGTCGCCATACTGGGCAATTTTGGAAATTTCTGGCAGCCGCGAAACAATTCAAATACGGCGTTGGCGGAAAGTGTTCCGCAGGGAATTTCCGAACCGTCAGTTGTCAGTGACGAGCAAAACAGCATTGAAGTGTATAAGACGCTTTCGCCGGGCGTGGCATTTATTACTTCGACTTCTTTTCAAGAAGATTATTGGGGCGGCGTTCAGGAAGGAAAAGGTTCGGGGTCGGGTTCGGTGATTGACGCGCAAGGGCGTATTTTAACGAATTATCACGTTATTGAAGGAGCGCAGAAATTAACCGTTAGTTTCGGCGGCACTAAAACTTATTCGGCAAAAGTTGTCGGCGGCGACCCGGACACGGATTTAGCGGTGATTCAAATTGAATCGCCGCCGCCGGGTTTAGCAGTCATTCAATTAGGCGATTCGGATAAATTAACCGTCGGACAAAAGGTTTTAGCCATCGGCAATCCGTTTGGTTTGGACAGAACTTTGACAACCGGCGTAATTTCGGGCTTGCAGCGTCCGATTCGCGCCCGCAATAATCGTCCGATTGAAGGCGCGATTCAAACCGATGCATCAATCAATCCGGGCAATTCCGGCGGACCTCTGCTTGATAAATACGGCAGGATGATTGGTATTAACTCGCAGATTTTATCGCCTGCCGGTGGTTCGGTTGGAGTCGGTTTTGCAATTCCGGTCAACATCGCCAAGCGCATCGTGCCGCAATTGATTCAATTTGGCGAAGTGCGCCGTCCCAGCCTCGGTATCAGACCTTATATCGTTGAACAATTGCAGCAGCAAGGTGCCAGATTGCCGGTCGAAAGCGGTTTGCTCGTGCGGAGCGTTGTTCCGGGCGGCACGGCGGAACGCGCCGGAATTCACGGACTTTCGCAAAATAGCAACGGTGGGGTTATTTTGGGCGATATAATCATGTCAATCGACGGTGTCAAGATGGATAATTTAGATGATCTTTATCGTTTTCTCGACAAAAAGCAAATCGGCGATACGATTCAGGCTGAAATTTTCCGCAATGGCAGAACAATGACTGTTCCTGTCAAACTTCTACCCAACTCACAAGGTAATACAAATTTGCCGGGTCGTCCGGCGCGAAGATTTTAGTTCGCTAATAATCATAAACGCACACGAAAGGACACGAATTTAATATAATTTTCATTCGTGTCTTTTTGAAATTTTCTGTGGTTTTCTTTATGGAAAAAATTGAGTTGAACGATTTTTATAATGACGGTTTTGGCTGGATTTGCAAACATTGTGAACGCGAATTAAATGAGCAAAGTAATGTTTTGAAGCAAAAACATTCACGCCTGATGCGCGAAGGCGAAGCCGAAAGCAAACAGCCGAAACTTTCAAATCAAGCGTTGGCAAAATGGGCGGACAAAGCACAACGCATATTGGTTTGCCCGCGTTGCGGCATTACGGAACTTGCCGATAAATTTTGATATAATTTTACCGCAGAGACGCAAAGACGCAGAGTTTCTAAATTCTTTCTCTGCGTCTTTGCGTCTCTGCGGTTCAAATAAATGAAAAAAATTCTCGATGTTGGCTGCGGCAGCAATAAATACGAAGGCGCGATTGGTTTGGACAACAACCCGCGCACGGCGGCTGACGTTATTCACGACCTTGGCGAAGTTCCTTATCCATTTGAGGATAACGAGTTTGATTTGATAATTTCGCGCCACGTCGTCGAACATATTCCAGATGTAATGGCTTTTATTACCGAACTTTACCGCATTACAAAAAATGGCGGGCGCATCAAACTCGTTACGCCGCATTACACAAATCCCGATTGGGCAAACGACCCGACACACCGCAATCATTTTAATTCCTATTCTTTCAATACTTTTATGCCTGAACGACAGGTTTTTGATTTTTACACGGAAGTCAAACTAAAACCAATAACCACTTACGTTTCGCTGGCGAATTTGTGGCGCAGTTTGGGCATCGAATTTTTTGTAAATTTAGATAAAAAATCACCGTTTCTGCGTTTTACGCGAAAATTTTGGGAGCAGTATTTAAGCTATATTTTTCGCGGAAAAGAATTACATTTTGAATTTGAAGTGATAAAAGAAAATGTAAATGAGTTGAATGATAAAAATTAAATGCGCTTTAATTTTGAAAAGAGATTGTAAATAATTACTCAAAAATTCAGGAGCGCGAAGATTTTTCTTCGCGTTTTTCTTTCACGGCGGCTTCAGCGATATTGGCAATCCACCAAAATGCGCCTTTCGCGCCCAGGTTTTCAAACATTAGTTTAAAGACTTTTGGATGAATTACCGCTGTTTTCGTCAAAATTTTCTTAAATGAAGCAAACGAAATGCGGTCTTGAAACATTTCGCGGCTGATTTTTGCGTCTAGTTTACTCAAAGCCATCATCACCGCGTTCATTGTTTCGTTGACGACCGAAGTTTTGCTTTTCGGCATCGGGCGCATAAACTCAGCCAGGCTTGACATTTGCGCGACTCGCGGTTCATAGGCGTTGATGTTTGAGAGTGATTTTTCGTCAAATACGTTTTCGCGCAAAGCGTTTTCGGTTAAATTCGTCAATTTTCGCAAATTTCTGACGTGCGACCCGAAACCGCAAAAAGTCAGCGGACTCGAAAGACCAGCCGCATCGCCGATTAGCAAAACTCTGTCGGCTGCCGTTTTTTTTATGTTGCTCCAACCTTGATGGTGAATGCTCGGAATATAGCCGAAAACCGGTTTGACGACGCGCCACGCGCCGTTTTTCATTTTGTAATCGGGAAGTTTTTCAAAATAATCTTCAAACAGCCGGAGCAATGATTTATCGGCTTTTGATTCGACCGCATCATAGAAAAACAGATAAGTCGTATATTCGTCTTTAACCGGATTTCCGGCGAAACCTTCCCAGATTAACTGGCGATGGTCGGAAGCATCTTCGGTGCTGACAAGAATTTCACCGACGGAAAAATCAACTTCTCTTTTGCCATTTCCGTGCCGAAAACCTTTTGCCACCGTGCCGACCGTCGGACAAACGTGCGTGATTGAATTTCCGTTATTTAGTTGGCGCGAAACCGAAGAATTTGTTCCTGTCGAATCAATAAAAAGTTTAGAAGCAAAGAGCCGTCGCCGTCCGTCTTTGGTATTTTCACATTCGATTAAAACTTTATCCTGTCGAACGTAGGCACGAACAAAACGCAAATTATTAATAATTTTTGAATTTGTATTTTTGAGTTTTTCAACCGCCAGATGCAAAAGTTTATCGGCTTCGAGTGTCACGTCCAAAACATTATCCATAAAAAGCGGCGGTGTTTTTATTTTGGAATTCGCGTCGTAAAATTTAACAAAGCCGGTTTTATAACGGTTGGCAACCGCCGTTTCAATTTCTTCTTTGGTAAAAAGTCCGACGGTGATAAATTCCTGCAATTCCTTATCGGAGATATTCCAATCGCGGTGCGTTTTGCCGACGATGTGCGCATCAAACACCAGAATTTTGCGATTATATTTACTCGCCATCACCGCCGCGTGGAGCAAGCCGAGAGTTCCGCCCGCATAAATAATTTCAAATTCGGCTTCGGTTTCCAAATTTTTCGGCGCACTGTCAGACAAAATTACTTCTTCCGTCTGGTGCGGATTTTCCCGAAACATCTGCCAACGCTGTTCAATTTCCCAAATGCGGGCAAGCCACGCTTCACGATTGGGCAAATGTGCCAAATTTTCCACCGTTTTGGGAAATTGGCGGCGAAATTCCGGTAGATTTAAGGACGGTGTCGAAAAAAGTTTCGGCATATAAATATCATAGATTTGGCGATTTGCGTAAGCAACTGCAACAAAGCAAAAATAAAAAAGCACAAGCAAAATTGGCTTGTGCTTTTGAATAAGTTTATATATGAAAAATTTTACCTGACGGGACTGACAAATCCGTCGCCTTCATCATCGTTAACCAAAACATAAATCACAGCAGCGGAAACAATTCCGGCAAAAATAAGAAGTGGAGCTACCGAACTGTTGTTATCATCATCGTCGTCATCTTGAGCGGTTTGAAGCGGAACAACCGTATTTCCGTTGTTCATAAAAACTGCGCCGGTTTCGGCAAACGCTTTGGTCGCGCCTGTTTGAACACCAACCGTAAAGATGCCTTTTTGTTGCGCTTCGTTAGAGATAAGGCTGTCGGCGGTTTTAATATTTACCTCAACACCTTCACTGTTGAAAACTTTAATTTGTCCGGCGGACAATGTTCCCGAAATTTTGTTTTCGCTGAAACTCAAACTTAAATTTGAATTTGGGGTTAGATTAATGAAACCCAACTTGCCTAGTTTGATTGTAGCGGATGAATTTTCCGACGTAGCAACTGTGCCGGATGAAAAGAAGGTGCGTCCGCTTTCGGCAGGTTCGCCGTTAATTGTAGCGGATGGCGAATCGCCATTTGTATTAGAACCGGAAATAACCAGTTCGCCCATTAAAGGTTTATTGTCCGGCTTTGCCGAAGCGACCATTGTATAAGTGCTGAAAACCGAAAGTATCAAGCAAAAAGTAACTAAATTGCGAAGCCAAGTTGCGTTTGTATTTTTTTTCATATTCCGATAACTCCTTTCAATAGATTTGTTATAAGTTAATACTTTATTTAAGTAATGTCAATAGCTTTTTGGAAATTTTATAGATTAAATTTTTACAATCGCAAAATAGCCCAAATCTTTAATATCTTCAATGCTTTACAAACTTTTTGCTTGGTTCCAGAGTTCATCCATTTCTTCCAAACTCGCCATTTCCGGTAATTTTTTTTGTTCCTTCAACCTTTTTTCGATAAACGCAAACCGTTTGCGAAACTTCCGATTTGTTTTTTTTAAAGCGGTTTCCGGCTCAATATCAAGTTTTCGCGCCAGATTAACCACAACGAACAGTAAATCGCCGATTTCTTCAGCGATATTGTTGGTGTCGTCTTCACCGATTGCCGTTTTAAGTTCATCGAGCTCTTCATTGAGTTTAGCAAAAATTTGTTCGGTATTTTCCCAATCAAAACCAATCTTGGCGGCTTTTTTCGTCAGTTTTAATCCTTCTAAAAGAGCCGGAAAATTAAGCGAAACCTCGTCAAGCAAGGAATCATTTATTTTTTCCGATTTGCCCGCTGTTTCGCGTTCCAATTTTTTCAATTCGTCCCAATTTTGCAGAACATCGTTTGCTGTTTCAAGTTTTCTATCGCCGAAAACGTGCGGATGGCGCAGAACAAGTTTTTGCGTAACGCCTTTGACAACTTCATCAATTGTAAAATCATTTTTTTCCGCCGCAATCGTCGAATGAAAAACGACTTGCAGGAGAACATCGCCCAATTCTTCGCGCAAATTCGCCGTGTCGCCTGTCTGGTCGGCTTCCTGAATCGCGTCAAAGGTTTCGTAAGTTTCTTCCAAAAGATATTGCGCCAGAGACGCATAAGTCTGCTCTCTATCCCAGGGACAACCGCCGGGCGCATGCAGCCGCGCCATCACCGATATAAGTTCGTCAAAATTTTTAGACATAATATTAGGAACGAGTGATGAGGGACAAGGGACAAGTGGTAGATGATTTAAATTTCACTTATCCCTTATCATTTGTCCCTAATTCCTCATTTTGAACTTTCTTTCGCCAAAATGCTAATATCAAAGTATCAATTTTTTAGAAACATATAAGAGAAAAAAGGGAAAAACAATGATTGGAAAAGAAGATTTGAATAATGAAGAACAGCCAGTTTTGAAAGTTACCGACAAACGTAAATTTAATCCTGATGGAAGCGTACGCGAAGGCGTGAAGCTGGAGTCGGAAAAGCCGAAAAGGGAAGAAACTCCGATTTATGAACCGGATCAAGAAACGGTTGAAACTTATGAAAACGCATCCGCCGAGAAACAGGTGCAAGCCGAAGCCGAAAAAGAAGGTTTTGAAATGGAAGATTTTCCAGGCGCGGAAGACCCGGCAAGTTTTGTCAATTTTTTGACAACGCTTGCTTCGCAAGCCGCCGCCGCGCTTGGCGCAATGCCACATCCGGCAACCGGACAACGCACGGTTGATTTGGAAACAGGGAAGTATTGGATTGATGTTTTGACGATGCTCCGCGAAAAAACCGAAGGCAATCTGCACGCGCAGGAAAAACGATTGCTTGACGGTTTGCTGTCAGATTTGCAGATGCAATTCGTTGCTTTGACGCGAGCCACGGAAGAAAAACTCAAAGCGGAAGCCGCGCAGAAATTTTCGGCGCAGGATATTTTAGGGAAGAAATAGTTTGAAGAGTTGCGAAAGGTTGCGGAAAGTTTTCAGAGTTGCAGAAAATTTAAAACTCTGTAACTTCCTATAACTATCCGTAACTTTCTGCAAACTAATTTATGAAATTAACTTTTCTCGGAACGGGAACATCAACCGGAGTGCCGTCAATTGGTTGCGATTGCGAAACTTGTCTTTCGGATAATCCGAAGGACAAACGCCTGCGGGTTTCGATTTTGCTTGAACACAACGGCAAAACGATTCTTGTTGACACTTCGATTGATTTTCGCCAGCAAGCACTTCGCGCCAACATCAAACATCTCGACGCAGTTCTGATTACGCACTGCCACGTTGACCACGTTTTCGGACTTGACGATATTCGCCCGCTCAATTTTCGCTATGGCGCGATGGGCATTTATGCTGACGAAATCGCGTGGAAAGATTTGCGCCGCATTTTTCAGTATATTTTCGAGCCGACGCATTTCGGCGGCGGACTGCCGCAACTGATTCCGCACACGGTTACAAAAAACGCGCCTTTCTGCGTCGGCAAAGATTTACATATCACGCCGCTTGAAGTTATTCACGGCAAACTCCCTGTTATCGCTTATCGCTTTAACGATTTCGCCTACGCGACGGATTTAAATTTTATTCCCGAAGACGCAATGGACGGACTTCAGGATTTGGACGTTTTGGTTTTGGACTGCGTGCGAATCAAACCGCATTCAACGCATCTCGGCTTAAACGAAGCTCTCGAATACATCGAAAAAATCAAGCCCAAAAAAGCATTTTTAACACATCTGAATCACGACGTTTTGTATACGCGAGATTCAAAACTGCTGCCTGACAACGTGCAGTTTGCTTATGATGAATTAGTTGTCGAATAAACACGAGGAAAATAAATATGATATTAACACTTAAAAACAATGAACAAAGAAAGCGTTTTGAAACTGAACGCGACGGAAAAACGGCGTTTATAGATTACACGATACACGGCAATACTTATAATTTAACGCACACAGAAGTGCCGGAAGAAATTCGAGGCAAAGGCATTGGAACACAATTGGTTAAAAGAACACTGGACTTTATTAAAGAAAGCAGGAAATCCGTCAATCCGGCTTGTCCGTTTGTCGCGCAGGTTATCAAGAAAAATGCGGAATACAAATCTTTGATTGCCTAATGAAAATTTTTCACGGAATCGAAAACGCCAACATTTCGCGCCCGACGGTTTTAACTTTGGGCGTTTTTGATGGTTTGCATCTCGGACATCAGCGCATTATGCAAACAGTCGTTGAACGCGCCGAAGCGACCGGCACAGTTCCTACCGCCATGACTTTTGACCCGCATCCACGCGCTGTTCTGCATCCTGAAAACGCGCCGCCGCTTCTGCAAACGCTTGACCAGCGGCTTGCCGCGTTTGAATTTCTCGGCATCGAACAAGCAATTGTTATCCGTTTTACGAAGGATTTTGCCAAGCAGGAAGCGACGGAATTCCTGCGCGAAATTATCCACAAAAGGCTGCAGGCGAAGGAAGTTTATCTCGGCAAAAATTTTGAATTCGGCAAAAATCGCGGCGGAAATATCGAATTTCTCAAAAAAATGAGTGCGGAACTCGGTTTTTACGCCGCTGAAGTTCCCGAAATTCGTTTGCGCGGGCAAAGAATTAGTTCCTCAAAAATCCGTCATCTTCTTTCTGACGGAAAAGTCAATTCAGCGCGAAGAATGTTAGGTCGTCCTTACGGCGTGGAAGGCGTGATTATTCGCGGAAACCAGCGTGGACACACAATCGGTTTTCCGACGGCGAATCTGAAACCGAAAAACCGCGTGATTCCAAAATTTGGTGTCTATGCGACGGCGACTTTGATTGATGACGGGTGGCGGCGAAGCATCACGAATATCGGTGTGCGTCCGACTTTTGAAAAAGACGTTGAACCTTCCATCGAAACTTATATTTTCGATTTTGACGGCGACCTTTACGGCGACGTTCTGCGTGTCCGCTTTCTGCACCACATCCGCGATGAAAGAAAATTTAGCGGAATAGACGAATTAAAAGCGCAGATTGAAAAAGATACGCACCGCGCATTAAGCTATTTTTCCCGGCAAGGCACGAAGAATATGTTGGATTTAGCGTAAGGTTTATAATTTCAAGTTATCTTGAACTTTTTAATTCACCCAAATCAAAATTTCGCAATATTTAAACTTTTCAATCCGAAATTTAAAAATATCTGTTAAATAAATTTTGTTTTTGATACACTTGAATAACTTAAACAATCTGAAAAACTTTGGAGGTAACACAAATGAATCTCAATCGTTCGGCTAAGAATTTTTATTCTTTGGCTTTAGCGTTTATAATTACCGCCTTTTTGACCGCACCGATGAGTGTCTTGGCGCAAACTGCCAAGATGCCCGCAGGCGTTGAAAAAGTTACGACGGTCGAAGGAATAACAGAGTATCGTCTTTCCAACGGACTGAAAGTCCTGCTTTTTCCTGACCCGACCAAACAGACAATCACCGTCAATATGACGTATCTAGTCGGTTCGCGCCACGAAAATTACGGCGAAACCGGAATGGCACATCTGCTCGAACATCTTGTTTTCAAAGGCACGCCGAAACATCCGAACATTCCGCAGGAACTGACTTCGCGCGGTGCGCGTCCAAACGGTTCAACCTCTTTTGACCGCACGAATTACTTTGAAACATTTTCGGCAAGCGACGAAAATCTTAATTGGGCGTTGGATTTAGAAGCCGACCGAATGGTTAATTCCTACATTGCCAAAAAAGATTTGGAGTCGGAATTTTCGGTTGTCCGCAATGAGTTTGAATCCGGCGAAAATAATCCGACGCGGGTTTTGCTGGATAAAATGCTGTCAACTGCTTATCAATGGCACAATTACGGCAACACGGTAATCGGAGCGCGTTCCGACATCGAAAATGTGCCGATTGACCGTTTGCAGGCGTTTTACAAAAAATATTATCAACCGGATAATGCGATTCTTCTCGTCGCCGGAAAGTTTGATGAGATGAAAACGCTTGGAATAATTAAAGAAAAATTCGGCGCGATTCCGAAACCGGAAAGAACTCTGCCGCCGAATTATACGATTGAACCGACGCAGGATGGCGAACGTCAGGTAACTGTGCGGCGCACAGGGGATACGCAGTTTGTGCTTGCCGGTTATCATGTTCCGCCCGGCGCGAGTGCAGATTTTGCCGCCGTTGAGGTTTTAACCGAAGTTTTGAGCGACACGCCTTCCGGCAGACTTTATAAAGCACTCGTCGAACCGAAAAAAGCGAGTTCGGTTTTCGGCTTTAACTTTGAACTGAAAGAACCCGGCTTCGGAATTTTCGGCGCACAGGTTCGCAATGAAAATTCTCTGGACGAAGCGCGTGAAATTTTAACCAAAACCATTGAAAACATCGCTGCCAATCCGCCGACGAAAGAAGAAGTTGACCGCGCCAAAACTTCGATTTTGAAAAATATCGAATTAACGCTTAACTCGTCCGACCGCGTTGGTCTGACAATGAGCGAATATGCCGCGCAGGGCGATTGGCGATTGTTCTTTCTGTATCGGGACCGTGTTCGCAAAGTTACGCCCGAAGATGTCAAGCGGGCTGCCGCCGCTTATTTGAAACCGGCGAACCGCACGGTTGGCTTATTTATTCCGACAGAGAAACCCGACCGCGCAGAAATTCCGCAGGTTAAAGATGCGGAATTGGCAGCAATGCTCAAGGATTACAAAGGCGATGCGTTGATAGCGCAGGGCGAAGTGTTCGACCCGTCGCCAGGCAATATTGAATCGCGTGTCAAAAGAATGAAAATCGGCGGTTTGGATGTTGCGCTGTTGTCGAAAGAAAATCGCGGCGATTCGGTTATAGCTAATTTAACTTTACGCTTCGGCGATGAAAAATCTTTGATGAATCGCTCGGACGCGGCGCAGTTTGCCGGACGATTATTGCAGCGCGGAACAGCAAAGCACACGCGCCAGCAGATTCAGGACGAATTTAATAAGCTGAAAGCGCGAGTCTTTGTTGCCGGCGGCGCGACCAATGCGGTTGCTTCCATCGAAACCACGCGGGAGAATTTACCGGCTGTTTTGCGTCTGGTCAGTGAAATTTTGCGCGAATCGTCATTTCCGCAAAATGAATTCGACCTGCTTAAACAGGAAACTTTGACGCAGCTCGAAAGCCAAAAAAGTGAGCCGACTTCGGTTGCTTTTACGGAACTTGGCAGACATTTCAATATTTATCCGAAAGGTCATCCGAATTATTCAGGAACGATTGACGAGGAAATCGCCGATGTCAAAGCCGTTACTTTGGACGACGCAAAGAAGTTTTACAAAGATTTTTACGGCGCGTCAAATGGACAATTAACCATTGTCGGCGATTTCGACGAGAAGGAAATTTCGGCATTGACCAAACAACTTTTTGCTGATTGGAAAAGTCCGCGTCCGTTCACGCGCATCAAGCAGGAATATCACGCCATCGCACCGATTAACAAATCGTTTGAAACGCCCGATAAAGCCAATGCGTTTTTTATCGCTCGTCTGAACGTGAAAATCCGCGACGATAATCCCGATTATGCCGCACTCGCTTTGGGAAATTATATGCTTGGCGGCGGATTTTTGAACTCGCGTCTGGCAACGCGCATTCGCCAGAAAGAAGGCTTGAGTTATGGTGTCGGTTCATCTTTTAATGCAAGTTCGCTGGACGAAACAGGTTCATTTTTCGCCAACGCGATTTACGCGCCGGAAAATGCGGATAAACTCGAAGCGGCTTTTAGAGATGAAATCAGAAAAGCGACGACCGAAGGTTTTACGGCGGAAGAAGTTGAAGCGGCAAAAAGCGGTTATTTGCAGTCGCGCCAACTTTCACGCGCTCAAGACCGCGAATTAGCGGGCAGACTAAACAGTTATCTGTATTTGGATCGAACGATTGCTTTTGACGCGGCGTTTGAAGAACAAATCAAAAATTTAACGCCCGCGCAAGTCAACGCAGCGATGAAAAAATACATCACGCCGGACAGCATCACGATTATCAAAGCAGGTGATTTTGCGAAAGCGAAAGAAAAGCTGAAAACTGTGCAGTAATTTACGGGTTCAATTAAATAAAAAAGAGCGACGAATAATTTTTAACTTGTCGCTCTTTTTCTTTGGGCGCGAACTCAGAATGCTTTGTCCGTTGATCAAATCAAGCAACAAGAAGCCCGACTTCATCGGCAAAACTTTTTCACATTTTCACTTTTCCGCTTTTTCACCTAAAATTTAAATATGGCAGAAACGGAAAACGAAACGTCCAATTCCAGAAAACAAACCTTCACCGGTTTAGCCCGGAGATTGGGCAAACTTCCAAACGAAAAAAAGATTGTCGCGCTGGAGATAAGCGCGGCTTTAGCGGGCGTTTCCTTAAGAGTCAGCCGTGAATTTGTCGAAGCCGTGCCAAAAGCGGCAAAAATTTTGGAAGCCGAAGATTTGCGTGCGTGGGGCGAAATGGGTAGACGACTAGCGATGGCTGATGCTGATTTGAGCGCGAAGTTTTTTACCCGCGGCGTAAATGAATTTAAAAAAGTTCCGAAGAAAGCACGCGCCCTCGTTTTTCAAATTTGCACACGCCAACTTGTGCTGTCGAGTTCGATTGCGCTGGAAACTTTTGAATCAATTCCTGATTTAGCGAAAAAAGTCGGCGATGATGAACTTTTTACCGAAATTTTGAATTTGGCTTTTGAAATCGCCAATCGTTCCGCTAAACACAGCGCGGATTTTTTGCAGAAAACACCGAAAATTGCCGAAATGCTTGAGAAATTCGGCGACGGAAAATCGAAAGTTGCGAAATCCGTGAGTGTACTAGCTTCACATTTCGCTAATCGGACGGGCGGAATGACGGCGGATTTGTGGCAGATTCTGCCTGCCGCACTCGAAAAACTTTCCGCCGAACAAGCCGTGATTTTAACCGGCAAAGCAGCCGGATTTCTTGAATACGGCGGAAGCGTAACGCTTCATTTCATAAGCGCGGGCGGCGAAGTTTTGCGGCGTGTTGATGCGGTTTTTGACGATTGGCGTGAAGTTCTTGTTCAAATTGCGAAAAGCGGAAACGCGATTTTGATTTCATTTGTTCGGGCAAGTCCGCAGTTCTTTTCCAATATTCTGACTTTGCGAAAGAAAACGGAAGTTGTTCAAATTGCGCGGAAGGTTTTGCATTTAGTCGAGGAAATCGCTGAAACCGATGCCGAAAGTGCGCTGGCGGCATTTCGTTCGAGTTCATCGGCTTTGCGGAAAGTTTCGCTCGCGCAGTTTGAAGAATGGGTTGAAACAGGTTTGGCAAAGACGAAAGACGACAGCGCAAAGGCGCGGCGCAGTTATTTCGCGCTCGAAACGCGCAACAGTAACGCGCTTTTGCAGGACGCTTCGATTGGTTTGCCGCTTGAAAATGTGCAGACTGTTTTAAGGATTTATATTGAAGGTTTGACGGGCAAGGAAGTTGAAATCGCGCCGCTGACGGCAATGCCGCAGGAATCGCGCATTTCCGACGGGAAAACGATTTATCTGCCGGCAAACATTGCGGAATTTGAGAGCGACGAGATGGATTTCCGGCTTTATAAAGTTCTCGCGGCACACGGCGCGGGACAAATTGAATTCGGCACTTACGAAAAAGATTCGGTTGGTTTGAAAGCGGCATTTACCGAACTTTCCGCGCTTTACAAAGCGACCGCCAAACAGATGGACGCATTTTCACTCGCCGGTTACATTGAAGATGTGCGACACGGTGAAAAGGCTTTGTCCGGAGAAGAAACCGCGAAAGAAGCCAAAAAAGAGAAAAAGAAACTGCCGGAAAACTCCGATTATAAAACGGTTTTGCAGGTTTTTCCCGAACCGGGTCTGGCAAAAAAGATTTTCGGCACGATGGAAAATGCGCGGATTGACGCTTCGCTAAGGCGAACTTATCGCGGTTTGCGGAAGGACTTGGATTTGATGCAGAATCTTTTAGGCGAAAAACGACCCTTTATTTTCGATTTACCGATGAACCAAGTTCCGTTTGAACTGTTGTTTCAAATAACTTTGTGCGGCGGCGCAACCGTCGACGCGCGTCAATTCTACGGACAAGTTGTTTCGGAAATCGAATCGGTTGTCGAATCGTATTTGTCGGATAAAACCGCAACCGTTGCCGACGCTGTAATGGCGACGAGCCGCATCTACGCACTTTTTCAAAATATCACGCCCGAGCAAACTCAGCAGGAAGAATCAGAAGAAAACGAGGAAAAAGGCGAATACGTTTACGAAGCCAAAGACGGCGAATCTGTTTTGGAAAGCCAAATAAAGCGTGAGGAAAAACCGAAAAAACCGCAAGATGTGCGCGATTTGTTCAATGCTTGGAACAGTTTAGATGATAACGGCGAACCCGATGATTTGCAGGGCGCGGAGGCTTGGTCGCACAACGAAATGCCCGAACAGCCTTTGGAAATGGGCGATTTGGCTTTTTCTTATGACGAATGGGACAAAGATTTGTCGGATTTTCGGACAGGCTGGTGTCGTGTCATCGAAAAGAAAGTGCGGCAAGGCGACAGGAATTTTGTCGAATTAGCGCGAAGCCGTTATCGCGGGCAGATTTCTTCGATTCGCCATCAATTTCAACTGATGAAGCCCGAAAATCTAACCAAAATTCACCGCGAACTCGATGGCGAAGATTACGATTTGAACGCGCTCGTGGATTATGTGATTGACCGCAAAGCCGACGGTCAGCAATCGGAAAGAATTTACACAAAACGCCTCAGAAAACAACGCGACGTTGCCGTTTCCATTCTGCTCGACCAATCTTCTTCGACGGCGCGGACAATCACGCGCAATCCGCTGCAGCCTTACACTCATCCCGGACGCAGAATTATTGAAATCGAAAAAGAAGGTCTTGTGCTGATGAGCGAAGCCCTCGAAGCCGTTGGCGATGTTTATTCAATCAACGGTTTCACGTCCGAAGGCAGACGCAACGTGAAATTTTATGTCGTCAAGGATTTTGACGAAAAATATTCCGATGAAATCGAAAAACGCATCGGCGGAATTACATTTCAAAATAACACTCGTTTAGGCGCAGCAATTCGCCACGCTTCCGCCAAACTTTTACGCCAAGATTCACGCACGAAACTTTTGATAATCCTGACCGACGGCAGACCTTACGACCACGATTACGGCGATGCGCGTTACGCCCGCGAGGACGTGCGCGAAGCCTTAACCGAAGCGAAAATAAGCGGCATCACGCCGTTTTGCATCACGGTTGATAAAGATTCGGAATTTGAATTAAAAGATTTATACGGCGATGTCGGCTATACGATTATTGACGATGTTTTGAGTTTGCCAGAGAGAATGCCGAATATCTATCGGAGATTGACAAGTTAATTTTTGAAAAATTTCACCACAACAAATTCACTTGATACTTGGCAAAATTTCCGTCCGTGCTTCGCCAAAGTCATATTTATTGACATTCGCTCACAAAACAAACTCAAGCCGCTTGCAATTGCTGATTTTGAAGCGCAATTTGGTAAAGAGTTTCGGGAGCGATGTCTGCGCCGTTTTCCCAGACGACTGTCCAACCGTCAAGCGAGAAGTTTTTGAAGTAATCAATATTTTCGAGCGGTTTGAAGAATGGATATTTTTTTATCCAATAGGTGAAATCTATCTCGGCTTTCAAACCGTCGCTGAAAGTCAGTTCGAGAGTGTAATCTGAAATATAACGAGCCGATGTAACTAAAATCAAACTTTTCATTTTTTCACCTCAAGTCAAGGGCGGAATTTTCCGAAAACCTCTGCCATTTTGTAAATCTTCCCAGTTTTCCGCAAGTTCCGCATTGTGTAAATCAATCCATTCACGAATCAATCGAACAGCCGTTCTCGAACTTATGTCGCCAACCAAAATGTTACCGCGAAAATCAAAAACCGCCATTTCTCCTTGATGTTCCGCGTGAAGATGCGGCGGATTGTGGTCGTCAAAGAACATTTTAATAGCAATACCGAAAAAAATGGAAATCGTAGGCATAGATTTTTCAAATTCTCCTGAAATGAAATCTTACCACAATAAATTTACTTGATACTCGGCAAAATTCGCGTCTGCGCTAATCAAAGTCATATTTTCGACAATCGCCTGTGAAATCAGCAAACGGTCAAACGGGTCTTTGTGATCGCCGTTTTCTTCCAGCACGACTTCATCGCTGTTGCGCGTTAAGGTGATGACGGTTTGGATGGAAACTTCGTTGATACTTAATATTTTTGTCATATAATCACCACGCTGCCAATTATAGCACCTTTCAAAAAAAGTTCTGCATCACCGTTGACCGCGAATCAGGAGCAGAATTGAAAGATTATACGGTGTGTGCCGGTTAGACGAATATTGACGACGTTTTATCTCTACCGGAGAAACGCGCCGAATATCTATCAGCAATTGACGAGTTAAAATGGATTATTCTTTCCAGCATATTTTCCGCGTGCCGCTTCGGGTTTGAAAATTAACTTGATTTCGCAATTTGGCGGGTAAGATGCTCGTGTTTCCGGTGAAATTACAAAGTGTGCGGTGTGTTTGAGGAGTGAAAAATTGCTTGACAAGCAAAATCTCAAAGATTTAAGTGGATTTATCCGCATAATTTAGGGAGTTAAATTGTTTTTGGCTGCTTTACTTTTGAAAATATCTGTTGAATATAATAGGATGTATCATAAAGTTTTTAACTTTAACTTAAAATTTTTAATGAAAAGAGGAATCAGTATGAAAAAAATTATATTTTTAACTTTCGTCGTCGCTTCAGCATTGGCTTTTGCCGGTTGCGATACAATAAGGGAAACCAATTCAAACAAAGCCGTTGTGGTTAATAACAACGCAAACATTATGAATGCAAATGTTATGAACGCAAATACCAATAGGACTACGGACAGGGTGGATTACAACGCAAACATAACCAGAGAAGAATACGATAAAGACAAAGACAGATACACCAGCGATGCAGAGCGAACCGGTTCAACTATCGGCTCGGGCATTAATGATGGCTGGCTTTGGACGAAAACCAAAACAGCGTTGGCTACAACCAATGATTTGAGAGATTCAACCATTGATGTTGACGTTGAAAACGCGGTTGTAACATTAAGAGGAACGGTTGCAACCAAACAACAGCAACAACAAGCTATCAAAGTTGCGAATGAAATTGACGGAGTAACGAAAGTCAACAATATGTTGAAAGTCGCTCCGGCAGATTCAATGACAAATATGTCAAGCGACAACAACAGAAACGCGAATATGAAAAAATAAACGCTATTAATTAATTGAAAAAAGACCTGCCGTTTTTGTAAGCAACAGGTCTTTTTTTGTCTGAATGAAATTAATTAAATTTTAGATTTTAACTTTTGCAATCTTTCCGCCGCCGAACCAAGCGTTTCGTCCTTTTTACAGAAACAAAAGCGGACTTGCTGCGCTCCCAAACTTGCGTCGTGATAAAACGACGAACCCGGAACAACCGCAACACCGATTTCCTGAATTAAAAACCGCGTAAATTCGATGTCGTTTTTGAAGCCAAAATCCGAAATGTCGGTCATTACATAATACGCGCCTTCGGGTGCATCGCATTTGAAACCTGCTTTTTGCAGAACCGGCACAATAAAATCTCGCTTTCGTTGATATTCTTTTTGCAAATCGTTGTAATAACTTGCGGGCAAACTCAAAGCATACGCGCCCGCGTGCTGCAGCGGATTTGCCGCGCCGACGGTTAAAAAGTCGTGAACTTTACGAATTGCATTTGTGATTTCCGCCGGAGCGATACAGTAACCGACGCGCCAACCCGTTACCGAATAAGTTTTGGAAAGGGAATTGACGACAATCGTTCTTTCGCGCATTCCGTCAAGCGTTGCCATACAAATATGTTTCGGTTCGTCTGATTTGGAATCTGGAATTTGGAATTTGGAATCGTAGATAATATGTTCATAAATCTCGTCAGTAAAACAAAGCGCGTCAAATTCCTTGCACAAATCCGCGATAAATTCCATCTCTTCCATCGAAAAAACTTTGCCTGTCGGATTGTTCGGATTGCATAAAATTATCGCTTTCGTCTTTTCGTTAAAAGCATTTCGCAGTTCATCTGTGTCAAAATTCCAACCGTTTTCGGTTTTATAAAGCGGAACGTGGCGCGGCGTTGCATCCGACAAAATCGCGTCGGGTGCGTAGTTTTCATAAAAAGGCTCAAAAACAATAACCTCTTCGCCCGCGTCAACCGTTGCCATCATTCCCGCAATCATTCCTTCAGTCGAACCGCACGTAACGGTAATTTCGGTTTCGGGATTAACGTCCAAGCCGATGAACCATTTTGTTTTTTCAGAAATCGCATCACGAAAACTTTTTACTCCCCAGGTTATCGCGTATTGATTGTGGTCGTCGGCAATCGCGTCCATCGCTTTTTGTTTAATATCTTCGGGCGTATTAAAATCGGGAAAACCCTGTCCGAGATTAATAGCGTTATATTTCGCCGCTTCGCGCGACATCTCGCGGATGACAGATTCGGTGAAACTGGCGGCTTTCTCGGAGATTCGATTTTTGGAAAATTTTGGATATGTCATAAGGAAATTTAACCACAAATATAAACATATTGAAATAGATAAAAATAATTTTCTTATCTGTAATTAAGAGTGTATATCTATGGTTAAATTTTACTCTTTCGCGCCGAATCTAAATGTCAGACCGATATTAAAAGCTCTCGAATAGCCGGGCGTGGCGTGGATTCTTTCAGCAACATTGCACGCTGGGCAAGTGCGCGATTCAAAGTAATTCTGCGTTTCAAAATAGTGTTTGTCCAGGAGATTGTCAATCGAAAAATTCAAGGCAACCCATTTTTTGAGTCGTTTGGCGACACTGAAATCTACAACATCGTGTCCGGCAGCGCGAATCGCATCGTCTTCGCCGTCAAGCCGGTAATTTGAAATGTGCCGCCAATTCAGAGAAGAATTAAAGCCGCGAAATTCGGATAAAATCAGGCTTGCGTTAGAAACAGTGTGCGGCGCACTGTCAACTTGAATGCGTCGGCGCGAGTTGCTTGTAGAAAATTCGCCCGGGTAAAACGAGCGCAAAACCTGCGTCAAACTGCCGTTGAAACTCAAAAACTTATTCAATTTTGCCGAAGTGCGAATTTCAAAACCGTAAGAGCGCGAGCGTCCCGCAAATTCGATGCTTCCGTCGTCGGGAATATAAACCTGCTCGTTTGAACGGTCAATAAAAAAGAAACTTCCCGTCGCAGAAAATCGGCGCGTATTGTAAGCCGTTCCGGTTTGATAAAAATCGGTGGTCGAAATTTTCGGCGCGTCAGGATTGCGAACAACACCGCGAGCATCTTGCGAAGAAATCCCGCGTCCGTAATTGGCATAAAAACTTATCGGAAATCTTTCAAAAGGCGATAATGTAACGGCTAGTTTCGGCTGAAAACGTCCCGCGCTTTCTTTGCCATTGAGGTTTAGACAAGATGAATTTAAATTAAAAAATTGATTGCAGGAAAACCTTGAATTATCCTGTCCATCCTGTTCATCCCTGCTAATTTCCTCCGTTCCGCCGAGTTCAAAACCATTCACGTCAAATGTAAAATAATCGAAACGCAAACCCATTTCGAGCCGCAGGTGTCCGTTGTAAAAATCAATTCCGTTTTGAATATAACCGGCGTAATTGTTGACGTTGGCGTGCGCGGAAGTGTAAAGCACATCTGGATTATTTATATTTTCGGGCAAAAATTTGCGGTTAGGATTTCGCGAGATTGAAGGATAAAGTCCGACATTGATTTGATTAAAATGCAAATTTCCGCCGATGGTTAAAAGTGCTTGTTTGCCGAAAAATTTGTAAGGCTTCAGAAATTGCACGGTCGCGCCTTCCTGCAAGCGCGAATCGTGTTGCTGAATCTCGTCGCCGTAAATCGGGTCGGCTAAAAAGAACGTGAAATTTGAGAATAAATCAAACAACGAGCGTCCGACGAACGCATCGGCTTTGAACGTCGCGCCCGATTTCCATTCCTTGCGATAATACGCTGCAAATATTCCAAGCTGAACTTTTCCGCCGTTTTCCGGGTCAATAAAACCGAAACGGTCAAGTTCTCCCGCATTCACTAAATCAAGCGGAATTTGTCCCGACGAAAAGAAATTGTTGCGTCCAGCGTTAAACTTAAATCCAATCGCTTCGTTTTCCTTGTATTTCCAGGTAACATTTCCCGTTATGTTATCGCGTCTGTATCTTAACGGAGAAATAAAAGGTCCGTCTGTATAACCCGGCTCATAGGCAATGAATGCGTCAACATTTTTGATTTTCGGGCTGTATGCAAAAAATCCGCGATATGTGTTGAAACTTCCCGCTTGAATTCGCGCGGTAAATTCCTGCGGCAAAGATTCCTTCAAGCGAATTTGAATAACTCCGAGACCTGAAAAATCGCCGTAAGCGGCAGAAAAAGGTCCGTTGATAATGGAAACGCCTTCAACCAGTTCGGGCGAAAGCGATTTTAAACTTCCCAAATAACCTTGCCCGTGTCCTTGCGTTGCTTGATTTTGCTGAACATTGTCAACCAAAATTTTCAAACCGCCGTTCACGCCGCCGTGGTCAAGATTGAAACCGAACCGGCGAATTTCCAAAGATTTTCCGCCGCCCTCGTGTTGTCCGGCGTTGATTCCGGCGTTCAGAGTTTGAATCAATTGGTCATCGCGCCCGAAAAGCGTATTTTTATAAATTGTATCGTTGCGCGTTTCAATTTCCGGCGTAAGCGTTTCGGCTTGAATCGTGACGCTTTCATTGACCGGCGGCATAACATAATTTATTTTGATTTGCAGATTTTCCGTTTTATCGGTCGGCGCGAAAATGCGCGTTTGCGGTTCGATGTTACTGCCCGAAAACTTTACCGAAAGCGGTTCGTTCGGAACGCTCAGGCTGAAATTTCCTTCCGCGTCGCTGGTTGTCATAAATTTTCCGTCAGAGGTTCGAACTTCAATCGAAACATTCGGCACGAGTTCAAATTGCCGGGTTACAATCATGCCGGAAAATGTCCGTGGGTTCTTTGTATTCTGTGCAAGGAGGTTGCAGTTAAATAAAAAAATGAGCAAAAATAATGCTTTGAGCAGTATATTTCGGTTAAGTTTGATGCGAATAAATTTAGTTTTATAATTCAGCTTCATATTCATAATTTTGCCTTTTGTATTACCGGAATTTTTAAGAAAATAAGAATATAGCACAGGTAGCACGAAATTAAAATCAGTAACACTTATAATCACTAAATTCGCACAAAAGAAAAAAACGGATGCAAAAAATTTAAGAAACTATGCCGGATGAAGGCAATGTAATAAATAATTTACCGTGTTTGATGCCTTTTAAGCTGACAAGACCGTTAGCAAGTTCAACAACATCAGCCACAACTCCGCGCAGAGCAATGACTTCCATACAATCGTCGTGGCTAACATGAAGGTGCATCACCGACAAGACCAGGTCGTGAAAATTGTGCTGAATTTCCGCCATTTCCTGCGAAAGATTGCTTGCGTGATGGTCATAGACGAGCGTCAAACTGCCGAGAACCTGTGTGTCGGAATTGCTCTCGATTTTTCTTTGAATCAACGCTTCACGAATCAAATCGCGCAAGGCTTCCGAGCGCGTAGCATAACCGCATTCCGCGATTAAACGGTCATAATTCTCCAACAAATCCTGCTCGATGCTGACTCCGAAGCGGACAATCTCGCTCAATAGTTTACTCCTCTTAAAAATAACTGAAATTGTGTTTTGGACAGTTTAACTTTGCACATATTCTAACATTTTCTTCAACTGAATTTTGCAGATTATTTAATCTTGTTTCATTTGTAATATAAATTATGATAATTTTTAATTTTCCGCCTTATTTTTTCTTTTCCGATAATTATTCTACAATCTAAATAAATCTAAAATCCAAAATCAAAAGATGCACATCACGAAAATCGAACTCGAAGACATAAAATCTCACGCTAATTTCACACACGAATTTCAGCGCGGCACAACGGCGATTACTGGTGAAAACGGCGCGGGGAAAACCACTTTGATTGAAGCCGTCGCTTGGACTTTGTTTGATTTGCTTGATTATAAAAGAGATGATTTTGTCCGGCGCGGCGCGAAAAAAGGCATGGTCAAAGTAACTTTTGAAAGCGGTTTGGACGGGCGCGAATATCTCGTTCACCGCGATACGGGAATGGGTTATTACGTCTACGACCCGCAGTTAAAGATGCGTATTGCTGAAAAGAAAGAAGAAGTTGCGCGGTTTTTGTGGGCGCATCTCGGTGTCGAAGCGGGAACAGATTTGGAAGCACTTTTCCGCCGCGCCATCGGTGTTCCGCAGGGAACTTTTACCGCGATTTTTCTCGAAACTCCGGCGGAACGCAAAAAGGCTTTCGATAAACTTTTGAAGGTTGAAGAATACCGGCAAGGCGCGGAAAAACTGCGCGAAACGGCGCGTTATCTCGAAAATCAAATTAACGCCGTCAATATTCGCATCGGACGCGCCGAAGGCGAACTGGCACGTTTTGAAGAGATCGAAACCGAACATAAAATTCAAACCGCGCAAGCCTTAGAGCTTTCCGTAGCAGCCGAAAAACTAAACAAAGATGTCGCGGAAAAAAGCGAAATTGTTAAAAAGTTTGACGAAGCCGAAAGCAAGGTTAATGAGATAAAAACTTTATTCGATAAATTAAAAACGGAAGACGCGAAAGCGGAAATTATTGCTAAACAAAAGGAAAGCGAGCGAAATCAGGCATTTGAAGCGCAAGCGAAAATCAAACTTGTCGAAGAAGATTACAAAACGCACATTGCGGCGTTGGCGCGTTTGAAGGAATTGGAGCGCGAAAGAATTGAGCGCGATAAATTAAACGCGGAAATGGCGCGGGTGGAAAAGGCGCAGGTCAACGTCAAAGCCGACCAAAACAAATTTCAAGAAGATTTGGAAAAATCGCTCAGAGCGCATCAGGAAATTTCTGTCTTAGAGCCAAAAGTCAAAGAGCAGGAACAGTTTGAAAAAGAGCGCGAAAATTTGCGGAATCAGGTGGCGGACGCGAAAGCCGTTGACAATCAAATCAAAAGTTTAACCGATAAAATGAATCGTTTGCGAAAAAGTTACCGCGCTAATCAGACAAACATTAAAGATGCGGAAGCGAAAAGCGAAAAAGCGTCGGCGTTTGAAAATCTGCAAAAACGCGACGACGAAATCATAAATAATTTGGCAAAACTTCGTGCCAAATTAGAAGCGGACGAGAAATTTCAAAACGAGATTCAAAACGGTTTGTGTCCGATTTTGTCGGAAAAATGTTTAAATCTAAAACCCGGTCAAACGCTCGAAAGTTTTGTAACGACACAGTTTTCCGAAGTTAAAATGCAAATTTCGATGCTTGAAAATGAAAAAAAGCAGCTAACGGACGCGCTAAGGACTTCTCGTGAAGCCGAGAAGTCCTTAGCGACTTTGGAAACTTTGCGAAACCGCGAAAAGGAAATTGCCGAAGAAGGAACGCGCTACAAAGATGAAAAAGAAAGTTTGGAGAAAAAGACGGAAAATTTATCGAAAACCGAAACCGATTTAGCCGAAATTGAAACTAAGTTGAAAGTTCTGGACAATCCGGAAGCCAAAATCAAAATGCTGCAAACCGAAGCGAATCTCGAAATGAGTATTCGGGTAAAAATAACGGAAGTCGAGAAAAATCTGGAGCGTTTGGAAAGCGAAAGGCGCATTTTGGTTGAGCAATTAGAATCGTATCAGTTTCTAGACGCGCAGTGGAAAGAGTTTTCTGATAAACGCGATAGAACCGCAGATGCACATCGTGAATTTTTGACAAATGAATCGCTTGCCAAACTTTTGCCGCAACGCGAAAAAGAATTGGAAACCGCAAAAAATGAATTAAGAGAACTAACGGAAAGTTTGGCGAAAGCGGAAACGGATTTGACGGCGGCAAGCAAAGATTATGACCGCGAAACGCATTTGAGCGAAAAGGTCGGGCTTCTGGAAGCGGAAAAGCGTCTGACGGAAACGCGGGCGAATCTGGAATATACAAAAAAACGCGCCGATGAACTCGAACGGGAATTAAATCGTTTGGCGGAAATCCGCAAGGCGATGCAGGGCGAATTTCAGGAAAAGGAACGACTCGAGAAAGTTGCGGAGGCGACAAAATTTATCCGCGACACGCTCAAAGAAGCCGCGCCGCGGGTCGCACGAAATTATGTTCATCACGTTTCGCTCGAAGCTAATCAGATGTTCCGCGAAATTTCCGGTAACGCTGAAAGAACTTTGAAATGGACGGAAGATTACGGTATTTCATTGGAAGAAAACGGACACGACCGACCATTTATCAATCTTTCCGGCGGTGAACAAATGGCAGCGGCTTTATCAGTTAGACTTGCGCTTTTGAAACAGCTTTCCGATGTGCGTCTGGCGTTTTTTGACGAACCAACGACAAATATGGACGCGGTGCGACGCGAAAAATTAGCCGAACAAATTGGTCATATTACTAAAAAACAGGTTGATGGAAAACAAATCTTCGACCAACTTTTTGTTATCTCACACGACGATACGTTTGAAGATTATGTTGATAATGTGGTTTCGATAGCGGGAAACGAAAGCGCGTGAATCTAATGATTATTCGGGCGCGTATTCCCAATGCCAAGGCTCATAAAAATATGGCTTGAAACCAAATTTTCCGGCATTTTTAACCAGCCACCGATAAACCGGCGTGTTGATTTGAACTAAACGATTGCCGTCTTGTGTGCTGACCGGTTCGCCGCCAACATAAATATCAAGCGCACGTCCCGTAAAATGCGGACTGTTGACGGCAAGACCGGCGCGTCCCGAATTCGGCGAAGCAATACGCAACTGCGCTTGATAATTTTTGGAACGAAACGCCGAAACGATTTTTAAGAATTTCTCACCTGGCGCGAGTTCATCTTTCCCGTTATCTGCCAGATTTAGAGATTTATCGGCAATCGCCGCCATAATCATTTTTTTGTATGCGGCATAAGTTTCGCGCTCGACTTGGCGCAGTTCGTCTGGACGAGAAACATCATAAAAGTCGGCGATTGAGCCAATTTGTAATTCATTCGGTTGAGCTTCGCCGCGTTTTTTCAGACGATTTGACTGCCACATTGTAACGATAACCGCTAAAGTCGCTTCGTCTAAAATTCCATGCGGCGGAAGTCCGACGCTCTTTTGCCAGCGTGCTAAGGCTTCGGCAAAGTCGTTGTTATCGGCTTCGGTTTCAATACCGATTAAGCGGCAAATCAAAGGATGATAAAGATACCAGCCTTTCTGCGATTTTCCGCCGAAAGCCCAGCCGAGATTTTGTTTGAGTGCGGTATTTCGCAGCGCGGCGGAAGAAAATTCAGACTTATTTAAATCGTTCTTTGTTGGGTTTGATTGAACCAAATTACTATTTGCGACAGGTATTTCTTCCGATTTTTGAATTTTTTTAACCGGAATGTTTGTAATGACAATCGGTAAAGTCCGTTCAGATTGATGTTTGCACCCAAAAATCAAAAAAACATTGGCGGCAATTAAAGCCAAACCAAATATCCAAACTAATTTTTTAATTTTCGCTGACATCTGCCGGATAAATTAAGGTATTTAAGTAATTTCTCAACATTATCATAATATTCGGGCGAAATCACTTGTTGTTGAATAATTTTGTATGCTTGATTTTTCAAATTTTTGCGGTCAAAAATTAAGTTAATTGTCGAAGCGCAAACGCAAGTATCTTAATTTTGCAAAGCATCTCTGCAAAATCAGTTAATCGCCGTTTGCAGTTCCCGCAGTAAATCGTTCGGTGTCCATTCATTTCCCGAAAAAACTTTCTGCACATTGCCGTCGGGCGTGATGACAATTGTGCGAAGTGAATGATTAAATTGTGTTTTGTCGTTTTGGTCAACCTCGTAACGCAAGCCGAAAAAATCCGCGATGTTTTTTACTTCTTTGTCTGTGCCGACTGCTAATTGCCAAACTGTAAAATCAGGTTCTGCACCTTTGCCGAGATAACCTTGTCCGTATTCTTTAAGTTTGGCTGGTGTGTCGGTTTTCGGGTCAAACGAAATGCTCAATAAGCGAATTTTGTCCTTAAAATTCGAATCTTTTAATTGATTTGCAAGGTCGGAAAAGTTTTTCGACATCAAAATACAATAATTCGGAAGCGGACAGCGTGAATAAATAAATGTGATTGCCAACGCCTTGCCGCGAAAATCTTTTAATGAAATGCGCTTGCCGTCCTGGTTAGTCAAAGTAAAATTGGGAACTTGCTTGCCGACTTGTGCGACATCTTCGCGCGTCGGCGGCGCGGGCTGATTCGGATTAGGCGCGGCGACAATTGCAATATTTTCAAGCCAAAATTCGCCTTTCGCATCGTCAACTACCAAATCGGCGCGTATGTCCGCGTCTTTTGTCAAGTCGTCCCAAACCCAATCGGCTTTTATCGGAAAATCCATCGTCATCGCGTCCATATAACCCGGAATTTCGTCGTGCGCGATGGACGCTTTTTTGTTCGCTTTATCAACTGCAATAACTTTGCCTCTTAATGCATAGCGTTTAGCATCAGGCGAAGTAGTTTTTGTTTCGTCTTTTTGGCAAGCCGTAAAAAGCAAAACTGAAAATAAGAGTAGTAAAAAATAACGCATAAAGTTTGTTTTGTTGATAAGGAAACCTTTATCAAATTTTGTGTTTAATTAAAACTATCCAAATCGGTCAAATCTTCGTAAATCAAACCCCGTCTGTCTCGTTTGGCTTTGGTTGTGGCTTCAAATCCGCCTTCTTCGTTGCGCGAGATTTTATTCTGTGCGTAAAGACCTTCGAGAACAAATTCGCACGCCGAAACGAGTTTTGCCCTGTCGTTTTTGCCGAAGCCGAGCGGTATCAAAGTTGATTCGATAAGTTCGGGGACGCTTTTCAGAAGCATCACGCATTCTTCCGCCGAAGCCGTTTCGGAAAGCAGCAATTTATTGCCTTCGTCAAACCAGCGAACCGTCGGCTCAAAATCAATTCCGAGAAAGAAACCTTCAAAAATAATACCTGCCGCACGTTTGATAAGTTCCTTCGTCAACCGCGCCGCGCCGATTTGTTCGCCTTCGTATTCGAGTTCCATTTTTCCGGTCATCGCGGGCAAAGCGGCGTAAATATCGGAAATGCGCGGCACGATTTCTTTTTCGCTCGTTATCAAAGCACGTCTTTCGGCGTTGGAAACGGCGGCTTCGGTTGCGCTGATGGAAAAGCGTTGCGAAACGCCGGAACGCTTGTCAATGCGCTGGTCATCGCGGGCTTCAAAGGCAATTTGTTCGATTGTTTCAGAAATGAAATCCGGGATTTGCAATTTGAAATCCGGAATTAAATCTCTTTCCGTCCACGCTTCTTGTTTGGTAATCGCTGCGCCCAAACCGATATCCTTCGGATAATGCGTCGCAATCTCCGCGCCGATTCTGTCTTTTAAAGGCGTAATAATTTTCCCGCGAGTCGTGTAATCTTCGGGATTTGCGGAGAAAACTAACATCACATCGAGCGGCAGACGCACCGGATAACCTTTTATCTGCACGTCGCCTTCCTGCATTATGTTAAAAAGTCCGACTTGAATTTTTCCCGCTAAATCCGGCAATTCGTTCATCGCAAAAATCCCGCGATTGGCACGCGGAAGCAGTCCGAAATGAATCGTCAGCTCATCTGACAAAAGATGTCCGCCTTTTGCCGCTTTAATTGGGTCAATGTCGCCGATAATGTCGGCAATTGTAACGTCGGGCGTGGCGAGTTTTTCGACAAACCGCGAATCACGGTTGACCCAATCAATCTTTGTTTCGTCGCCATGAAGTTCGATTTGCTGACAACCATACGCGCTTAAAGGCGCAAACGGATTATCGTTGATTTCCGAACCCGCAATAATCGGAATTTCTTCGTCCAGCAATTCGGTTAATTGCCTGATAATTCGGCTTTTGGCTTGCCCGCGCAAACCCAATAAAATTAGATTGTGTTTTGCCAAAACCGCATTGACGACTTGCGGCACAACCGTTTCATCGTAACCCAAAATGCCTTGAAACAACTTTTCGCCGTTTCGTAATTTTTTAATCAAATTTGCCCGCATTTCGTCTTTGACGGAACGCGCGGTATAACCGCTTGCTTTTAATTCGCCCAATGTTACTGCTTTATTCATGAATTTCCCTTGTTCTAAACTTTATTTTAATTTTGACTTTCGTGCAAAAACCGTTTAAGCATCAAAATTTGTCCTTTGTGGGTTGCTTGATGCTGAACTAAATGATGCAAAATCGAACGCAAACTCAACTCTATTCGTTTGTCGGGTTTATTAAGAACGTGAATTTTTTCGAGGTCTTCGGCGGTAAAATCCGCTAAAGTTTCTATCGTCATTCGAGAAATTTTATCAATCGCTTCGATGCAGTATTTTACGCCGTAACCTTTTTCAGCGAAATTATCTTCTTCCCAATTGTCCGAATGCGCGATTCGGTTCATTTCTTCGTCCATCTCTCTGCCCATCACAATGGATTGAATCCACCAAAATTCAGCTTCGCCGATGTGCAAAATCAATGCGCCGATAGGTTGAACATTTGGCAGAATTTTCCGTAAATTTTCTTCATCGGACAAGTCTTCCACCGCTTGGCGAAGTTCTGCGCGAACTTCCTCCAAACTACTAAGATAAAAGCCGATTTCCCGCGACACGCCCGCCGTCGGCTCTAAAACTTCCCGTTCAACTTTCATAATTTTCACCTTAAATCATTTTCCATCTTTCGCGCCAAAAGAAAAGGTCTGAAATACCTGCTTCGGACCAATCCAAAATTCAAAATCTAAAATCCAAAATCAGAAGATGTATTTGTTCGCCTGAATCAGCGTATCGGCAATACGCCGCCGTGCCGCAATCGTGTTCACGGGCGAATTGTTTTTCGTAAAGCGTTTCAGTGCGATAAGAAACGTCCGCATTTCATCGCCTTCGCTCATTGCCGCAATCGTGTTTTTCGCTTTCGCTTCAATACGCTGAATCGCGTCGTTACAATAAACGCCAGCCATATCAACACAACGCGAAGCATCGCCCTTTTCCGCCAACTTTTGCGCCCGCAAAATCGCTGTTTCCATTGTGTAAGCATCAATAATAATGTCCGCCGCATTAAGCAGAATTTCCTGTTGATTTTGCAGTTCCGACATATATTTCTGCGCCGCCGCGCCGAGAATCATCAACGCAATTTTTTTGGCGTTTTGGGCGAGTTTCATTTCGGTTTGCAGAACGCCTTCGTCTTCATCAAACGACGACATTTGCGGATTTAAGATTTCCTCTTGCAACGCTTTCGCCGCCGGCAGAAGTCCGAGTTGACCTTTCATCGCTCGTTTCAGCAGCATTCCCGGAATGAGCATTCGATTGATTTCGTTTGTGCCTTCAAAAATGCGGTTAATGCGCGAATCACGATACGCTTTTTCCGCCGGATAATCCGCCGAATAACCGTAACCGCCGTAAATTTGCACCATTTCGTCAACGACATAATCGAGTGCTTCCGAGCAGGCGACTTTGTTAATCGAAGATTCGACCGCGTATTCTTCGATTGATTGCAGTTTCTTTTGATTATCAGCACCGTCGCCGATGAGCGCGTCAATCATTCCGACCGTGCGGTAAGTAATTGATTCGGCAACCCAGGTGCGAATCACCATTTCCGCGAGTTTGTGTTTGATTGCGCCGAAACTCGAAATCGGTTTGCCGAATTGATGCCGCTCGTTCGCGTAGCGAATCGCGTCGTGCAAAGCCAATTTCGCGCCGCCCGTAACCGACGCGCCGAGTTTAAAACGCCCGACATTCAAAATATTAAAAGCGATTTTCGCGCCGTCGCCGACGTTTCCGATAAGATTTCCGACCGGAACTTTCGCGTCCGACAAAATCAACGGTGTGGTTGAAGAAGATTTAATTCCCATTTTGTGTTCTTCATTTCCGGGACGGCAGTTTTCGCTTCTTTCGACAACAAAAGCCGAAAACTTTTCCTTCTCGCCGTCAACTTTTGCAAAGACAATATAAACATCGGCAAAACCGCCGTTGGAAATCCACATTTTTTCGCCGTTCAGAATGTATTCAGTCCCGTCTTCTGAAAGTTTCGCGCTGCATTTTGCGCCCAAAGCATCAGAACCGCTTCCGGCTTCCGACAAACAATAAGCCGTTACGACTTCGCCGGAAACGATGCGCGGAATCCAATTTTGTTTTAATTCTTCCGAACCGAAATACAAAATCGGCAAAATCCCGATTGAAGTCTGCGCCCCGAAAGTCGTGCCGAAACCGCCGCCGCGCCCGACATTTTCCGCAATAATCACGCCGGCAGTTTGGTCAAGTGCCGCGCCGCCGTATTCTTCGGGAATCGTTGCGCCGAGAAGTCCTAAATCACCGGCTGATTTCACCAAATCACGCGCAATCTGCCAGTTGTGCTTTTCCATTTCGGGAATAACGGGGCGAACTTCGTTGTCCACAAACTCGCGGATGGTTTCGCCAATCATTTTATGCTCCTCGGTAAAATCTTCGGGCGTAAAAATCTCGCTTGCCTCGCGGTTTTCAATCAAAAATGCGCCGCCTTTAATAAATTCTTTTCCCATTTGTGCATCCATTGATTTTATCTCCTACATATTGATTTTCTAAAATTTCAGTCGCCTTTTTCAGATAGTTAAATCCTTAGTTAGCCAGAGGCTGTAAATTGCTGTTGTCGAATTGCCGACCGCATCAATGCCGGTCAGATTGTTTTTATTCACAAACTCAGTAACCGCATCGGCGAGCGTTCGGATTAAAACTTCTCCGTTCAATGGCGATGTTTCGCCGAAACCGGGCAAATCAACCGCAATGACTTCACGCTCGGCAGCTAAAGCGTCAACAATCGTCTGCCAAGAACGCCAATTTCCGCCCAAACCGTGAATGAGAAGTAGTGGCTTGCTCATTCCTCACCGAATGTAATTCATATCCGTTTCCACTATAACTGCTCCGTTTGGTAATTTACCGCAAAATTTGTTTATCCGGGCAATAAAACTAATTGATTCTCTCAAAAATTCCCGCCGCGCCCATTCCGCCGCCGACGCACATCGTTACCATTCCGTAACGCGACCCGCGCCGTTCCATCTCGCGCAGAATCGAAGCTGTTAACTTCGCGCCTGTGCAGCCTAAAGGATGCCCGAGTGCGATTGCGCCGCCGTTGACGTTGATTTTCGCCGGATTCATTTCGAGTGCTTTGATAACCGCCAAAGATTGCGCGGCAAACGCTTCATTGAGTTCAAAAATGTCAATGTTGTCCATCGTCAAGCCAGCCATTTTCAAAACTTTCGGAATCGCATAAACGGGACCGATTCCCATTTCTTCGGGCAAACAACCCGACGTTGCATAAGCGACAAAACGCGCAAGCGGTTTTAATCCTAATTCTTCCGCTTTCTCCGCCGACATAATCACGACCGCCGCCGCGCCGTCCGACATCTGCGAAGCATTGCCCGCCGTAACTGTGCCTTTTGCGTGAAACGCCGGTTTCAGTTTCGCCAAACCTTCCATATTTGCATCGTAACGCACGCCTTCGTCCGTGTCGAAAGCGATTTCTTTACGCAAGACACGACCCTTTTCATCGGTTTCATCAACGCGCACATTCAAAGAAACGATTTCATCTTTGAACTTTCCCGACTTGATTGCTTCCGCCGCTCGTCTGTGCGATTTCAGCGAAAACTCGTCGGCTTCTTCGCGTGAGATTTCGTATTTCTGCGCCAGATTTTCGGCGGTCAAACCCATATTCAAATAATAATCGGGATAAGTTTCGACGAGTTCGGGATTCGGACGCACGACGTTTCCGCCCATCGGAATCATTGACATCGTTTCTAAACCGCCCGCGACGATAATTTCCGCGCCGCCGGTTTTGATTCTGTCCGCCGCGATTGCAATCGTCTGCAAACCCGACGAGCAGTAACGATTGACCGTCATCGCGCTGATTTGAACCGGAAGACCGGCGCGAATCATCGCCGTCCGAGCGACGTTCATTCCTTGCTCGGCTTCAGGAAACGCGCAGCCCATAATCACATCATCAATCTGCGAAACGTCTAAATTTTTCACTTGCCCGACGGCTTCTTTGATAACCGCCGCGCCCATTTCATCGGGTCTGGTATTTTTCAAAGTTCCCTTCGGTGCTTTTCCGACAGC
>MWVY01000008.1_pt1 | contig 42269 bp, 36 predicted proteins | sample 1047251 | NCBI WGS metagenome assembly MWVY01 (sample SAMN06349983, study PRJNA376086) | soil metagenome | isolation source: MS7-5 sample Antarctic (ecotone) soil | place: Antarctica | collected 2015-01-13
ACTCGTCGCGCTCCTTAATCGTTATAATCTCGCCGAACTCGGTTTCGATATTATCGGCAGAATTTTTGAACGCTTGATTCCAAGTGAAGAACGCCACAATTTCGGTCAGTATTTTACGAGCGCGGACGTGGTTGATTTGATTTTAAAATTTTGTCTGAAACACGAAACGGACAAAACGCTCGACCCGTCGTGCGGCGCGGGAACTTTTCTCGTCCGCGCTTATCAGCACAAAAAGCTGTTGAACAAACGCCAGACGCATGAAGAAATTCTCGATACGATTTGGGGAAACGACATCGCTAAATTTCCGGCGAGTCTTTCGATTATCAACCTTGCAATCAACGATTTAGCGGTTGACCGAAATTATCCGAACGTCATTCAGGAAGACTTTTTCAATATCAAAGTCGGCTCGGACGGCGTTGATTTGGAAGCGTGGCGCAGCCGAATGGCGCAGACTTTGAGCGGTAAAGAACGCCGGCTTGTTTATCCAAAACAGTTTGACGCGATTGTCGGCAATCCGCCTTACACGCGCCAAGAAGAAATCGCCGAACTCTTGCCCGAAGACAAAGATTATAAAGAAAATCTGATTGAAAGCGCGGTCAAAGTCGGCGGAAAGAAAATTGCAGAACTCAGCAAACGCGCCGGAATTCACGCTTTCTTTTTTGTTCACGGCTGGAAGTTTTTGCGCGAAGGCGGACGTTTCGGCTTTATTGTTTCCAATTCGTGGCTCGACACCGATTACGGGCGCGGCTTGCAGGAATTTTTCTTAAAAAATTATAAAATCGTCGCCATCATCGAATCGAAAATCGAACGCTGGTTTGCCGAAGCCGATGTCAATACGTGCATTGTGATTTTGGAAAAATGTTCCGACCAAAAAGCGCGGGACGAAAATCTTGCGCGGTTTGTTTATTTGAAAAAACCTCTGCGCTCATTTATTCCGCCGACTTCCGATATAAAGGAAGAAGAAGTTAAACGCCAGCACGCGATTGAAGATTTTTGCGACACGGTTTTAACGCATCGCAAAATTTACGAAAACGACGATTTTAGAATTTATCCGATTTTGCAAAGCGAGCTTTACGAAGAAGGCTTTGATGCGGAAGAGAAAAAATACACCGGCGCGAAATGGGGCAAATATCTACGTGCGCCCGAAGTTTTCTTTGAGATTTTGCGGAAATGCAAAGACAAACTCGTTCCGCTTAAGGAATTGGCAAAAGTTCGTTTCGGCATCAAAACAGGCGCGAATGAATTTTTCTATTTAACTGAAGCAGAAATTAAGCGTAAAGAAATTGAAAACGAGTTTTGGCATCACAAAAACGAAAAGGGAAAAAAGGTTTCAAACAAAATTTTGTTGAAAGCACAAGAAGTATCTAAACCGACAATTGAACCGGAGAAACTCAAAAACTTAGTTTTGTTCATCAAAGGGAAAAGGAAACAATTAGACGAAAAGAATATCGGAAAATATATTGAAAAAGGCGAATCTGAAGAAAATGCTTTTAACAAACGTCCAACTTGCGCTTCGCGCGAACCGAAAAGAAGTTGGTTTGATTTAGGAAACGATATTGCCGATTTAATTGCATTTCCGCAGAGATTTCGTCAGCGTCATATTGTTTTCCAAAATCCAGAAAGAGTTTCAATTAACAAAAATCTTTACGGAATTGAACCGTTCGATAAAAATTTAGCGAAGGTAATTACGCTTGTTTTGAATTCAACTTTAATTGCGTTTTGGCTTGAAATTCTTTCACGGCAGCCCGGCGGCGGCGGTGCGCCGCTGGATGTTGATGTTTATGTTGCCGCCAAACTTTTAATTCCAAAGTTGGAAGATTTGGGAAAATGGAAAGTTAGGTTTGAAAAAATCGGGCTTCTTGAACGTGAAACTTTGACTATTTTTCAAGAACTCGGCGCGAATTTGCCGGAAGAAGTTTCGTTTGAAAAAGTAAAAGCCGACCGTTTGGAGTTGGATAAAATCGTTTTGCAGGATATTCTTGGGTTAAGTGAAAAAGAACATCTGGAAGTTTATCGCGCCGTTGTAGATTTGGTAAAATCGCGCCTTGAAAAAGCGAAAAGCGTCGGGAAAAAGTCGAAGAATAAAGAGGGAAGTTTGAGCAGTGCCTTAGCCGAAAATCTTTCGGACGATTTTCATAACGGACACGATTAAAAATGGCTAAGAAAGCGACGGAAAAACCAAAAAAACGAACTGAAGGTTTCGGCGAATTTTACGCCGACAAAATTCTTTCGCAAGGACGCGAAAATCTGGTAAGGCGCGAGCTTGTCGGATATTCGTGTTTCGGCGAGTTGCGGATGGAACAAGACCTTTTCGGATGGAAGGTTTATACGAAACGCCGCGTATTTGAATGTGATTCGGAAATCGAAGCTAGATATTTAATGATTTTTCTCGAACTCGGCTGGCGCGAAGTTTATGTGCCGAAGAGCGCGGAATATTTCGCGGAAATTATGCCGCGTCTCGATTATTTAAAGGCGCGAATGGACAGAGTTCTGACCGAAGGTTTGAAAAGAGTTTTCGGGCGCAAAATTCGTCAGGAAGCGCGAACTATCTTTTATCGAAAGGTTTCCGCAATTCCCGAAGATGCGCCGAAATTTGACGATGACAAATTTGCAAGTTCGGACGAAGAAGCGGAAGATACGGAAGAAGATTTTGAAGAAGAAATAGAGGAAGAATACGCATAATGCAAGAAGCACTCGGAATGGTTGAATGTTATGGTTTGGTGGCGATGATTGAAGCGGCGGACGCGATGGTTAAAGCCGCGAATGTCCAGCTTGTCGGTTACGAAAAAATTGACGCGGGACTTGTTACGGCGATTGTGCGCGGCGAGGTCGGCGCGGTCAAAGCAGCGGTGGACGCAGGTGCGGCGGCGGGTCGGCGCGTCGGAACGGTTGTTGCTGTTCACGTTATTCCGCGTCCGCATTCGGAAGTTGACGAGGGAATTTCCGTTTTGAAAACCGGCGAAACGACGCGCAAGAAAATTTCAGGCTCGGTGAGGAGTAAGAAGCGAGAAGTAAGAAGTAAGGAGTAAGAAGCAAGAAGTAAGAAGTAAGAAGTAAGAAGTAAGAAGTAAGAAGTAAGAAGTAAGAAGTAAGAGGACGAGGGTTGTGATGTTTGCTAAAAGTTTTGAAGATGTCGAAATTTGGAAGAAATCTCACGTTTTTGTTTTGAAAATTTATCGTTTAACAGAGAATTTTCCGAAGCATGAATTATTTGGTCTAACTTCACAACTTCGTCGTGCGGCGGTTTCCGTTCCGGCAAACTTCGCCGAAGGCTTTAATAAAATGGGTAAAGCCGACAAACTTCGTTTTTATAATATCGCGCAAGGTTCTTTAGAAGAATGCCGTTACTATTTAATTTTGGTAAAAGATTTGAATTATGGAGATACTGAAAATCTAAAAACAAACGCAGAAGAAATTAGTAAAATGCTTAATAGCTACATTCAAAAAATACGAAATGACAGGTGAATTTCTACTCGTTCTTCTTCTTGCTTCTTCTTACTTCTTAATTCTTACTCCTTGCTTCTTACTCTTAATTCTTTTTTTGCAAAGTCGGTTTCAGACCATTATCTCCAGAACGAGTTATGCCGGAGCGCGTGATGGCGATGCGTTTTTCCTTTTTTGGTCCGTCGTCAACCACGACTTTGATACTCCTAAAACTTCCGTCCCGAACATCATTTGGCGGAAGATAACCAATTAGATATTGGGTTCGGAGTTCTTTGGCAATATCTTGGGCGATGCCGCCTAACTCGTCCACGCTATTCGGAAAATAAACTTTGCCGCCGGTTTCCGCTGCCAGACGTTCTAGAAAAGCCTTCGCTTTCCCTTGCGGACTTTTGCTGATAAATCCGCCTTCTTTGCTTAATTCGCTGACAAACCCTATCGCGTAAATCTGCACATCGGTTTCGCGCAGAAGGTCGTAAAGTTGTTGTTCTTTATAATAACTATCGCGGTCTTCGCCGTCGGAAATCAAAATCAGCGCACGGCGTTTTCTGTCGTTCGGGTCGCGTGTTTTTTCATAATCGGTAACTCGTTGTGCCGCCAAATAAACCGCGTCAATAATCGCTGTTTGACCACCTTCGATGTAAAGATTTTCGAGCGCGTCGTTTAATTCCGTTTTGTCGGGAGTAAAATCCTGTTCAATACTGATTTTATCGCGGCTGACGAATCGGATAATGCTGGTTTCGTCATCGGGACGATTGGTGGCAACGATTATTTTGCTGGCATCAATTACTTTTTCAAGTTGAAAACGAAGCGAACCGGAATTATCAATCACCATTGAATAATTGGTCGGGACTTCGCCTTTCGAGAAAAATTCTATCGGCTGCAAAACATTATTTTCATAAACTTTGAAATCGTTTTTCGCCAGATTGCTGATTGAACGATTATTACGGTCAACGACACGCACGTTTAAGTTGACAAGTTCCGTTTTAATTTCAATAACTTCATCTTCTTCCGACGGTGAAGGCGACGGCGACACTTTTGTCGGAGGTGTCGGTGAAAAAACTTTTTGAGTGCCGGTTGTCGGCTTGGCTGTTTGCGCCGCGGTTATGTCAAAATTGTAAAAAGCAAAAGTTAAGTTTAAGCCTAAGCAAAAAGCAAGCAGTAAAATATTCTGTGTTTTTCTTTTCATCTTTTTCCAGATTCAAATCAGATTCTAACGATAATTTGTGTTCGGAGTAGCGTAATAGCCTTCACGACTCCGAATCGTTAGACGCGGAAGACCGCGCGGAGGTTTGACCTTAGTTTTAACTTTGTGCCATTTTCCGTCCGGTTCAAATCCTTTGGGCGTATAACCGATGGAATACTGATGACGAAGTTCGAGCGCGATGCGTTCAAAAATCTCGTCAAGTTCGACATTCGTTTGTGGGTAAAAGGCTTTTCCGCCGGTGACGGAAGTTAATTCATCCAAAAAGGCTTGCCCTTGCATTCCGGTCATACTTGACGAATCTGAACCATCCAAAATGCCGACGGCATAAACCACGACATCCGATTCCTTTAACAAACGGCGCACTTCGCCGAAATTATAGCGCGAAGCATTGTCCTGACCGTCGCTGATAATCAGCATCGCCTTTTTTTGCCGCGTTCCGCTGGTTACGCGCTCGACTCCTAAATAAGTAGCGTCATAAAGGGCGGTATTATTCTTCGGTTGAACAAGAGTCAATTTGCGTAAAACCGCTTCGCCATCGCGTGTGCGGTCAAGCAGAAGTTGAGCGCGGCTGTTAAAAGCAATTAAAAAGTATTCATCGGACGGATGGCTGGTATTGATAAACCGTTCCAGAGCTTTTCGCGCTTTGCTGATTTTATCACCGCTCATCGAATCGGAAACGTCAAACAAAATTCCGATTGAAATCGGCGCGTCGGCATCGCTGAAATACGTAATTTCCTGCTCTTCATTATTATCAAAGATTTTGAAAGCATCTTTTTTCAAGCCGGATACATAACGACCGTAAATGTCAGTTACAGTTAATGTGAGCGTTACCAAATCGGTTTTAATTTTTAGCGGCGAAGTATCGTCCTCTTGGACAGGCGGTGTCGGCTGTGTTTCTTGAGCAAAAGACGTAAAAGTGACGAATAACAGAACAATGATTAAAAAACTCCACCGCTGCGCGTTGCAAGAGCGGCTGACATATCTAAAACTTTTCACAGCCATATTTTCTCCGTTTAATTTCTATTACATTCTAAGTAACTAAGTTTATTTCCGCAAGATGTTTTTTATGATGTAAATAAAATAATTTTCGTTGTTTAGCGAAAAATGTTTATAAAGTTATGCCGATTTGCAACCTTTGACCGTAAACTGCGTGATATAATGCGGAAGTTCAAAGTCCAAGGTTTCAAACTTTGAACCTTTGAACTTGAAACCTAACTTATGGGTGAATTTATTTGTCGTTTAGGAACATCTTCGGGCGAAGTAATGACACGAATGGTTGAAGCGACCGCCGCGAGCGAAGCGCGAGCCAGACTTGAAAGCGAAGGCTTTCGGGTTTTTGCCGTGTCGAATGCCGAAAAAGGTTTGTCCGCTGTTTTAACGGGCGGCGCGGGCAGAAAAGCGCGGGTTAAGGCAGGCGATTTTCTGCTGTTTAATCAGCAGCTTTCCGCGCTTCTGCGAGCCGGTATTCCAGTTCTGCAATCTATCAATCTTTTGAAAAACCGCTCAGGTTCTTCGTCGCTTCGCGCTGTTTTGGCAGATGTCGAAGAAAAAATCAAAAGCGGCGTGCCGCTTTCCGAAGCCTTTGAAGCGCAGGGATTATTCCCGAAAATTTATACGGCTTCGCTGCTGGCGGGTGAAACAAGCGGTTCATTAGACAACGTGCTGGCGCGGTATGTTGAATATCTCAAACGAAATGTCGGCGTTGCGCGAAAATTGCGCGGCGCACTCGCTTATCCGTTGTTTTTGCTGCTGGCGGCATCTTTTATGGTAGCGTTTCTAACGCTTTATATTGTGCCGCGAATGTCCGACCTTTTCAAAGGTTTAAGCACGAATAAAGGTTTGCCGACGGTTACGGTGGTTGTTTTAGGATTCTCCAATTTTATCTCCAGCAATATCTTCTGGCTTTTGCCGCTGGTTTTGGTTTTGATTTTTTCGCTGGTGATTTGGTTGAGAACGCCAAACGGAAAACTTATTCTGCACAGCTTTTTGCTGCGCCTGCCGATTGCCGGTAATCTGATAAAGCAAATGACAACCGCGCATCTGGCGCGTTCGCTCTCGACGCTTATTTCCGGCGGAATTACCGTTCCCGACGCTTGGGATATTGCTTCGGAGTCAATTACCAATATGGAACTGCGCCGCCGCAGTCAATCGGTTCTGCCAATGATACGCGAAGGCAGAGGTTTTACCGAAGCACTCAACAAAGCGAATTGGCTGCCCGAACTCGCGCTTGATATGATTGGGATTGGCGAAAAATCGGGAAGTTTGCGCGAAATGCTCGATGAAGTGGCGAACTTTTACGATGCCGAAGCCGAAGTGCGGCTCGAACAATTAACATCGCTGCTCGAACCGGTGATTTTAGTTTTTATGGCGGGAATTGTCATTACGATATTGCTGGCGATTTATCTGCCGATTATTCAAACAATTTCGTCAGGTCCGTTTAGCGGAAAGAGATAAAACATTCACCACAGAGACACAGAGGACATAGAGCTTTGGAAAAACTTTAACCACAGATAAACACCGATACACACAGATTTTATTTTAATTCTGTGTTCTGCGGTGTCTCTGTGGTGAAAAATTAAAAGAAAATGGAAAATCAAACTAACGGAAACACAGCAGCAGTTTCATCACCGACAATCGCAGTGAACGATTTTTTGGAAAATGAACCACCCGAAGTTACGGATGCGCGGGCATTGGCGCGGCGCTACCGCCTGCCGTATATTGATTTGCTTCCGCCAGATAGTGAATCGCCGATAAGCTATGAAGAACTCGCCGGAATTCCGGTGGATTTGATGCTTCGCAACCAGTTTGTGCCGCTCAAGCGCGAAGGCAGAAATCTTCATGCGGCGATGGCTGATCCGACAAATCTGGAGCAGCTCGACGAACTCGAAAATGTTTTAAATGTGAGAATTGTGCCGTATGTCGCCACTGCCGGAGCGATTGATGTCGTTTTGCGAAAAGGCGACGCAACCCAGAGAGTTTTGCAGGAAGCGGCTTCGACCTTTAAAATTTCGCTCGTTAAAGAAACCGACCAAGGCGAAGAAGTTCTCGACCTTGACCGCTTGGCAAGCGATTCGGAGATGTCGCCGATTATCAAATTGGTTGACACAGTAATCTATAACGCGATGGAATCACGCGCTTCCGATATTCATATCGAAGCTCACGACCGCGAAATGCTGGTGAAATTCCGCATTGACGGCGCGCTTTATCAAAAGGTTGACCCGATTGACATTGCTTATCATCAAACGCTGATTTCGCGTATCAAAGTGATGTCGGAACTCGACATTGCCGAGCGCAGAATTCCGCAAGACGGCAGGTTTCGCGTCCGTTACAAAGGCAGAACAGTTGATTTCCGCGTTTCGATTATGCCCGCCGCGTATGGTGAAAACTGTGTTATTCGTATTCTCGACAAAGAGCAGATTTCAGAAGAATTCAAAAATCTGAGCCTTGATGTCGTCGGTTTTGACGAAGAGGATTTAAAGCGTTTTCGGCTGTATATCAAAGAGCCTTACGGAATGGTTCTGGTTACAGGACCAACGGGAAGTGGTAAAACAACGACGCTTTACGCCGCGCTGAACGAAATACGCAACTCGGAAGATAAAATTATTACGATTGAAGATCCGGTCGAATATCAGCTGAACGGCATAATGCAGATTCCCGTCAACGAGAAAAAAGGTCTGACGTTTGCTCGTGGGTTGCGTTCGATTTTGCGGCACGACCCCGATAAAATAATGGTTGGTGAAATCCGCGACGAAGAAACCGCGCAAATTGCCATTCAATCAGCATTGACCGGGCATCTAGTTTTTACGACCGTTCACGCCAACAACGTGATTGACGTTATCGGGCGTTTTTTGAATATGGGCGTTGAGCCGTATAACTTTGTTTCCGCACTCAACTGCGTTCTCGCGCAGCGGCTGGTGCGGCTTTTGTGCCCGGTTTGCAAACGCATTTATACGCCGTCGCCGGAAGAACTTGCCGAATCCGGGCTGCGTCCCGAAGAAGTCAGCGACCGCCTGTTTTATATGAATGTCGGTTGCGATGCCTGCAATCACACAGGTTATCGCGGCAGAACGGCGATTCACGAACTGCTCGATATGTCGGACGCGATTCGTGAAATGATTATTGACCGCCGACCAGGTTCGGAAATCCGCCGCCAAGCCGAAAAGGACGGTCTTTCATCTCTGCGCGAATCGGCACTTAAAAAACTTTTTTCCGGCGCAACTACTCTGCACGAAATAAATCGTGTAACTTTTGTTGAAGAAATTCGGTAAATATCGGAAAATAGACTTGATTTTTCAGAGTCGAGGCTTTTTAAATCAGCGTGAAAATACGATTTAAGCTAAAGTTTCTTTGCTTTTATTGAAATTTTTTCGGTGGCAAAGTTTGCAAATCTGCCGAATGTCGAACAGAGAAACCATCGAAAGGAATGTTAATAAAGCGGTTGGACAAATGGAAAGTAATTATCGTTATCATTTCTCATATATTTTTCTTTGTATCTTTTTCATCCAAGGTTTAATTTTCGCTCAAACTGTCAGCCAAACGCCTGAAAATGAACCAAAAAAAACAGCCGAATCCGAATCGAATCTGATACATCTAGGGGATTTGATTGAGGTTGACGTTATCGGAAGCCTCGAATATGATTGGCGCGGAACGCTTAATCCCGAAGGTTTTTTAGACGGAATTAATTATGTTGAAAATCCGGTCTACGCGCTGTGCCGAAGCGAAGAAGATGTCGCCGATGCCGTTGCCAAGGCTTACGGCAAAATTTTGCGCGAGCCGAAAGTCGTCGTCAAAATTCTCGACCGTTCAAAACGTCCTTTTTCGGTTCTGTTTGGAGCGGTTAAAACACCGCAACGATTTCAAATCAGCCGTCCGGTTGCGTTAAATGAGTTGATAGTTGTTTCCGGCGGTTTTACGGACAAGGTCAGCGGCGAAATTCAAATTTTTCGTCCGCAGAATTTGAATTGTCTGGCGAAAATAACCGAAAAACCACAGCCTTCCGGCGAAACCGCATTGAGTCAGGAAAAATATGTTCCCGCCAGCCAAGACAACGGCTTACAATATATCAACATCAAAATCAGTGATTTGCTGAACGGAAAAGCGGAAGCTAACCCGCAAATTTTAAGCGGCGATATTATAACGGTTCTGGAAGCCCAGCCAATATATGTCATCGGCGGCGTAGCTAATCCAAAACAAATTTCCACGCGCTCACAAATGACGCTTTCCCGCGCCATTGCCAGCGCGGGCGGCGTAACCAAAGACGGCGACGGGAAAAGGATTACGATTTTTCGCCGTGCCGGTAATGAAACGAAAATAATCGAAGCTGATTTGGAAAAACTTAAAACCGACCAAACCGCCGATATTATTTTGCAAGCCTTTGACATAGTCGAAGTAGCACAAACCGGACGGGACAAAAAAAAATTTCCTCCGGTCATCAAGATTGCTGACACAGCCGAAAAAAATTCAGCAAATTTGCCTTTACGGATAATTGACTGAACTCGGAGTGCAGTCAATATGCCCGTGCGAACAACAGAAAACTTTTGCTTTTCTTGAGGCGATTTACAATAAAAAATCGGTTTCGTTTGAAAATCTCGTTTTTTAATTGTTCAAAAAACAAAAATCTGTTATCAATAGATATTACCCTCTTAAATTTTCAAGAGATTACTTAAAAATAATATGACAGAAAAGCAAAGTAGATTTAGCCGCCGCACGATTGCACTTTTTTGGCTGGTGTTGGTTGGTATTGTTATCGGCGGTTTGATTGTTTTTGAGCAAATCGCGCTTCTTTATGTTTTAGCGACACTCGCTTTGGTGATTTTGCTCCTAGTTGTCGCATTTGCTGATTTGAAAAAAGTCGGCAGAGAAAATATCGAAGGGTTCGTAGCAAAACAATAGTAAATTGTAAGTTTGATGTTAAAACCAATCAAAATTTTTTTAGTTTTGCTGTTGTTGATTAGTTTTTCTCTTTCAACAACGGCTTATACGACGCAGTTTGCCGATGAAGCGGAAACAGTTCGCCTTCGTTGGAAAAACGGTGCAATTCCGATTGCTCTTTCAACATCTTTTCTAAAACAAAATCCGAATCTAAAGCCCGACAGTGATGTGCTTGGCGCAGTTCAGCGTAGTTTGGAAACTTGGGAAAAGGTCGCCAATATAAAATTTGAATTAGTTATTGCGGACAAACAATCGGTCAGTTCGTCAGGAAAATCCGGCGACGGAGTGAGTCTGATTACCGTTGCACAGACATCTGAAAATCTTGCTATCTTCGGCAGCGACACAGAAGAAGTTTCCGCCCGCACACGCATTTTTTATAACGGCAAGGGTTTTATTACCGAAGCCGACATTGTATTAAATCCATATCAGCAATTTTCAACCGATGGTTCAATCGGATACTTCGATCTGGAAGCTACGCTGACGCACGAAATTGGTCATCTGCTTGGGCTTGAACACTCTTCGGTTTTCGGCGCAACGATGCACGCTCATCAGGGCAAAAACGGTATTTATAATTTGCCGAGTTTTAGTTCGCGCACTTTAGGCGAAGACGATATTGCGGGCATTCGGGCTTTATACGGGGCGAAAAACACAGAAGACAACTGTTGCGGAATAATTAGCGGCGAACTTTTATTGGCAAACGGCAAGGCGGCGAAAAAATTTCAAGTTTGGGCGGAAGAAACCGAAACCGGTCGAATAATGGCGGGCGTTTTGACGAATGCAGAAGGTAATTTTCGCATTGAGGGTTTGCAAGGCGGGGAATACAGTATTTATGCACAAGCCTTCAGTGAAGGAAAATTTTCGATCTCGGCGGAAGAACTCGGCAAAGTTAATGTAACGAAAGGCAAAACTTTTACTTTTTCCCAAAAATTAAGTGGCGGTGCGAAAAACTTTGATGTCCAATATGTCGGTTTTAACGGACAAATTTCTGAACTTGCCGTGCCGGTTAATGGCGGAAAATCATATTTGATTTATGTCGGCGGTAAAAACCTTGACCCAAACAATTTTAAAATCGGCTTTAATTCTCCGTTTATCAGCCTTACGCCAAATTCCATTACCCGCCACGATTACGGCACGGAACTTTCGGTCATAAGTTTTGAAATAAAAGTTGATTCCAAAACTCCCGCCGGTGAATATAGCTTTTTTGTTCAATCGAAAAACAATGAAACCGGTTTTATTGTCGGCGGTTTGACGGTAGAAGGTTTTGTAAATCCTTGGAATAGTTACTTTTTATTAGGGGATGAATAATTCCGAAAAATTTTGAAATTACTACTTGCAATTTCATTTTATGTGTGCATAATCTATAAATGTTCACCTCCCCGGTGAACATTTGGTCACGAGGGGTGAGGACTTGTGACCTAGGGGCGACGGTGTGGGAGACGTCGCCCTTTTAATTTTTAAATCCTGCTCTCTTTTTTCAAAAATATACACAATTAAAATTAAGTTATAGACAACAGGCTTGACCAAAACATAATTAAGCGTAAAATTTGTGTTTTATTCGGATAAAACTAAAATAAAAATCTGACCTCCGATATTTGTGTCAGCAAAAATTAAAACCTGTTTAATTACCTTAAAGACTACGGATGCCAATGTGTCCGGTGGTCTTTTATTATTTAAAATTGTATGGAGAACAAAGAAGACAGCCGCTTTAAGAAATGGTTGCTAAAGGGCGTAAGAGAACCCGAAGGACCGCACGAGCAGGAAGGCAAACACGAACAACATTCGTGGTGGAAGGTGATGTGTCTGACGGGCGTTGATTATTTTTCGACGCTCGGTTATCAGCCCGGCATTGCGTTTTTGGCGGCTGGTGCGCTGTCGCCGATTGCAACTTTAGTTCTGGTTCTTTTGACATTGTTCGGCGCACTGCCGATGTATAAACGGGTAGCAGAGGAAAGTCCGCATGGCGATGGCTCAATCTCGATGCTGGAAAATTTGCTCTCGCGTTGGAAAGGTAAAATATTTGTGCTTGCCTTGCTTGGTTTTGTCGCTACGAGTTTTATTATCACCATCACGCTTTCGGCGGCGGACGCAACCGCCCATATCGTTGAAAATCCTTTTGTTCTAAGCCATCTTTCGTTTCTTAATCACAAAATTATTGTAACGCTTATTCTCATCGGATTTTTGGGTGCGGTTTTTCTGAAAGGATTTAAAGAAGCAATCGGCATTGCGGTTGGAATTGTTATAGTTTATTTGTTGCTCAATATTGTAGTTATTGGTGTTGGTTTATACCAGATATTTGTGGTTCAGCCGGCAACTATTCCGAATTGGAACGCGATGTTGTGGGGACATCCAAGTGTTGAAGGAAGTATTTTTGCGATGATGTTGGTCTCACTTCTTCTGTTTCCAAAACTTGCGCTCGGGCTGTCGGGATTTGAAACCGGCGTCGTGGTCATGCCTTTGATTGCCAGCGGCGAAGAGCTTTCAGATGAAGATAAATTTTCTATTCACCAATCAAGATTACCCGACACAACACTGACGGAAAAAGCCGAAAAAGAACTTGCCGGTCGGATTCGCAACGGGAAAAAACTCCTGAGCGGCGCGGCGTTGATAATGAGTGTGATGCTGATTGGAAGCAGTATTGTTACGACAATGTTGATTCCGGCTCAAGAATTTCAAGAAGAAGGCGAAGCTAACGGACGCGCCCTTTCCTATCTTGCTCATAATTATATGGGTGATATTTTCGGAACAATTTACGACATCAGCACAGTTACGATTTTGTGGTTTGCCGGTGCGTCCGCTTTAGCCGGACTGCTTAATATTGTACCGCGATATCTGCCGCGTTACGGAATGGCTCCCGATTGGGCAAAAGCGACGCGACCTTTGGTGCTTGTTTTTACGGCTATTGCTTTTCTCGTTACGATTGTTTTCAGGGCTGACGTTGATGCACAAGGCGGCGCGTATGCAACCGGTGTTTTGGTTTTGATGAGTTCGGCGGCGGTTGCCGTAACAATTTCGGCGTGGAGAAACTCGGAAAAAAAATGGATTGGTTTTTTAATTATCACGCTTATTTTCTTCTACACAACGGCAATTAACATCATCGAACAGCCTGAAGGGATCAAAATCGCATCGCTATTTATTCTCGGTATTATCGCCACATCCTTTGTTTCCCGCGCTCTGCGTTCAACCGAAGTGCGTTTTGAAGATATTGAACTTGATGAACAGGCGCGGGAATTTATTGATGAAATGGCGGAAGGCGAAATTCGGATTGTTACCAATCGGCGCGAAGCCGGCGATGTTGCCGAATATCGTTTTAAGGAACACGAAAAACGGGTTGACAACCACATTCCTTCGAGCGACCCGATTCTTTTTTATGAAATTGATGTGGGCGACGCTTCGGATTTTAAGGGAAAACTGAAGGTTCGCGGCGTTGATGTCGGAGGCTATAAAATTCTGCGAACCGAATCACCGGCAGTTCCTAATGCGATTGCGGCTTTTTTGCTTTTTCTGCGTGATAAAAGCGGTAAAATTCCGCACGTTTATTTTGGTTGGAGCGAGGGCAATCCGTTTAGATATTTGCTGAGATATGTTTTATTTGGTGAAGGCGACACCGCGCCCGTAACGCGGGAAATTTTGCGGAAAGCCGAACCTGATCCGACGCGCCGACCGAATGTTCACGTCGGCGGATGAAACTTAACGGAAAATGAAAAATGGATAATGGAAAATTTATTTGCTGATTGGAGCTTTAAGGTTTTGCTGTCAATTCAATAGCTTTTAATTATCTGTTTTTCATTTTCCATTTTCTGTTAAATTCGGGTTCATCGCTAAAAAACAAGAACGGCAATAAACCGGGCGACCTTGCGAAGGGTAAAAGGGAACGGTCGTATAAGCCGAACATTTGGCACAATAAACCGCAACTTCAATTCTTTGCTTTATGCCTTCTGCCTGGGCGGCGGCAATTAAAGCAAGCCGTTCGTTTTTCGCTTGTTTGCATTCCTTACAGCGTTTGGGCGGGTTTTTCAATCCTTTATCGCGGAAGAAAATTTGTTCGCCGATTGTCCAGACAAAATCCCTTCCGCAATCAATACAAAAAATGCTTTTGTCTTCAAAATCCGTATCGTCAGTAAAGGTTTTCTGATTGAATTCTTTATGATTTTCATTTTCAATCTTTGACACCGTGCTTGCTCCCTTCCTTTTTATGTTAACGATCAGCGAAATAGTGTTTAAATTCGGATTCAAATCTAATCTTCTAGATTCAAAACACTCCGGACTGTTTGACAAACACTTGTAGGTAATACAATAAAGTAAAAGTTTTCGTAAATTTCAAAAATGAAGGTCAATAAATTTCAGAAAAAAATATGTCAGTCCATTTTTTGAAATTATAACTATCGGCTGGAAGTGTCAAGTTTTGGATTTCACATTTTTTGATTACAATTAAGTAATATGAAAGTTTTAGTTGTCGGTTCGGGCGGACGGGAACATGCTCTTTGTTGGGCATTTAAGCAAAGTGGAAAAACGGAAAAAATCTGTTGCGCCAACGGAAATGCGGGAATTGCCGAAATTGCCGAGTGCGTTGATATTAAACCCGATGAAATCGCAAAACTCGCAGATTTTGCCGAAACATCTCAGATTGATTTAACTTTTGTCGGCGGTGAAACATCTTTGGCTTTGGGAATCGTGGATGAATTTGAGAGACGCGGATTAAAAATTATCGGTGCAAACAGGCAAGCCGCGCAGCTTGAATCAAGTAAATCCTTCGCCAAGGATTTTATGGCAAAATACAATATCCCGACCGCAAAATATAAAACCGCCAAATCCGTCGAAGAAGCGAAAGGAATTTTACAAAGTGGTTTGTTTGGGGATGAAAACGCTTCGGTTGTCGTAAAAGCCGACGGACTCGCGGCGGGAAAAGGCGTTGTGGTAGCACAAAATCGTGCTGAAGCAGTCGAAGTTATCAGCGGACTAGAAAATCTGGTTGGAAAAAAAGCGACGGAAAAAATTGTTCTGGAAGAATATCTGACAGGAAAGGAAGTTTCGCTTCTAATATTTGCCGACGGCAAAAATTTTGCCTTGATGCCGCCAGCCCGCGACCATAAACGCATCGGCGAAAATGATACCGGCGCAAACACGGGCGGAATGGGTGTGATTACCGACCCAAATCTTTTAAGCGATACTCAACAAAATGAAATTATCAAAAAAATAATTAAGCCGACATTAAACGGCGCGGAACAGGAAGGATTTCCGTTTTGCGGAATTTTATTTCTCGGTTTAATGATGACCGAAACGGGCGCGAAAGTTTTGGAATACAACGTCCGGTTTGGCGACCCGGAAACACAGGCGATTTTGGTGCGACTAGAAACCGATTTAATCGAGATTTGCCAAGCGATACTTAATCAAAGGCTTAATAAAATAATTATTAAATGGAAAAAGGGAAGTTCCGCCTGCGTTGTTCTGGCATCGCGCGGTTATCCGTATAAAGCAGAAATCGGCGATCCAATTAATGGACTAAATGACATTGCAGCGCATGAACAGGTTGTTGTTTTTCACGCCGGAACTGCCCGTAACGAAACCGATGAATTTATTACGGCAGGCGGCAGAGTTTTGGGCGTAACAGCCGCCGCGCCAAACCTGAACGACGCAATTAACCGCGCTTACAACGCTGTCCGCCAAATTTCCTTTAACGGTATGCAGTTTCGCCGAGACATCGGAAATTAGATTTACAAACGGTCTTGTTTTAATCCTTTCACTCTTCCAACTTTATTGCGCTATACTTGATAAAAATTTATTTGAACACAGGGAGAATTATGAAAGAAATTAAACAAACCAGAAAACAATTAGAAACGCGCCGTGACGAAATCGAAAAACAACTTAATCTCGTTAATCAGGATGAAAGAATCCAACTCTCAAACGATATGGAACAGCAAGCGATTCAGATGGAACAACACGAAGTTTCTGTTACGATGGAAGAAAATCTGCGAAAGGAACTGAACTATATTGAAGAAAAACTAATGGAGATGGACGAAGATAAAGAATAATTTTAAGAGTTCAGCCATCAAATAAAACGAAGCGACACAAATTTATTATGTCGCTTCGTGTTTTTTCGGGGCTGAGTTTTATTCGGTTTTTTCCGCAATCAATATGTTATAATCGTCATATTTAGTCTAAACCCCAATTTTCAGTTATGACAGACATATTTTCAGATTTTTTAACCGGAACAGTCAAAGGTCCGGGCGAACTGCCGCACGAATACCTTTTTATCACGAAAGACAATAAAAAAACGCGCATCGGCGAATTCGTCTATTATCGCGCGGAGGTCGGCGACGAAAAGCGGCAGATTATCGGCACAATCAAATCAAGAAAACTCGTGCGAAACCTGCCGGACGTTTTCCTTTCCGACCCGAACACGCCGCCGTCGCTTGTTTCGTCTTTGATTGGACTTGACGGCGACGGATGCGAGATTTACGAAATCACGGTGGAAACAATCGGCTATTTCAGCGCGACTTTGAAGGATTTTGTCAATCCGCGCATTCCGCCAAATCCGGGCGACGCGATTTTTCTTGCCGCCAGCGAAACTCTCGCGCAGATGCTCTCGCCGAAACAGCACAGCGAAGTCGGCTCGGCGCACATCGGAAGTCTTTTGACGCGCGAAGCAGGCGAAGTTCCTGTCGTTTTGTCGGTCAAAGATGTCGTTTCAACTCATCTGGCGATTTTGGCTTCGACCGGTTCGGGAAAATCTTACACGGCGGGCGTTCTGGTTGAAGAACTGATGAATCAATACAATCGCGCCGCCGTTTTGATTGTTGATCCGCACGGCGAATATCACACGATGAGTTCGATTATGGGCAATTCGCAATTTTTCGGAAATGACGATTATCGTCCTGACGTTAAAATTTTCACGCCCGACAAAATCAAGGTTCGATTCTCGACTCTGACCGAAGCCGACGTAAAATATCTTCTGCCCGAAGGCACATCGGACAAAATGGCGCATTTTCTCTCGCAAGCCTTTCGCAAGCTGACCGATTCGCCGATGGCAGACCGCAAACTTTGGGGTTATCACGATTTGCGCGATGCCGTAATGGAACAAAAATACGGCGACGAATCCAAAAAAGACGGCGGAAATGTTTCTTCGATTGACGGACTTCTGTGGCGGCTTGATTCGCGTTTCGACAAAAAAGACGGCATTTTTTCCGACCACGAACACATCGAATTAAAAGAACTTTTCGCGCCCGGACGCTGCACGATTCTCCAACTTTCCGACATCGAACAGCACGAACAGCAAGTCATCGTCGGAACGCTCTTACGCCGCGTGAACAAAGCGCGAATGCTGACTGTCCGCGAAGAAGCCGCGCCGAACACGGAAAATCATCTACCGTATCCGGTTTTTACGCTTTTGGAAGAAGCACATCGTTTCGCGCCCGCGGGCGCAAGCGTCGTTTCAACAAATATTCTTAAACAAATCTTATCGGAAGGACGCAAATTTGGCGTTGGAATTGGTTTAATAACGCAGCGTCCGGGCAAACTCGACCAGGACGTTCTCTCGCAATGTATGACGCAAATCATTATGCGAATCGTCAACCCGATTGACCAGCAAACCGTCGCCCAATCGGTCGAAGGCGCGGGACGCGCGATGCTCGCCGAACTCCCCGCCCTCACCAAAGGTCAAGCCGTCATCTCTGGTGTCGGCATCAACACGCCCGTGATGTGCCGCATCCGCCAACGCTTAACCGCGCACGGCGGCGAAACCTTCGACGCGCCGAGCGAATGGATGCGCTGGCATTCGTCCGATTCGCAGGACAAACGCGAACAGGAAAACGCGCCGTATCTGAAACCGACTTCGGAGAAGAAGACTGAGAAGATTGGGAATATTAGGATTTAAATATTTTTGGAGGTAAATCGAATGGATAGACAGCGTGTTTCTTCATCAAATCTTGAATCTATTGGTTATGATTCTGATGATGAAATCTTAGAAATTAAATTTCATAATGGAGGAATTTATCAATACTCAAATGTTCCTTATGAGAAATATGAATCATTGATGAGTGCTTCATCAAAAGGAAGCTATTTTTCAAGATTTATTAAAGACAGGTATCGGTGTAAAAAAATCAGGTAAGGAAATTTACATAATCACTTGCCTAAAAAGATTATCTAAATAATCGTCAATTCCGTTTTGTTCTTGTTGGGCTTTAATATTTATTAGATTCTTAATATCCGTATCATCAAAAACTAAAACAAAACCTCTACTATTATTTACAATATCTTTCTGTCTTTTCAATAAAAGGTTTTTATCTTCGTTTTTGCGACAAATAAGTATTCCAAAGTTTCCCTTTTTGTCACCAAAGCGTCCTGTTAATTGGTCAAATTCGGGATTCTCCAAATCAGTAGAATAGTTTTTACATTCAAAGAAAATATATGGACACTTAATTTTATGTTTTGCAGTTAAATCAAAGAAAAAGCCTCTGTCTGATCCATTATTAAAAACTATATCAACACGTTTTCGTCCTTCATTTTGTTTTTGTTCTTTTACAGGATTACGAAGTGAAGGAAAGAAAATGAATACTAATGCTCCAATAATATAATCATGAAATAAATTTGCTGATTTAGTTCCTTTTTCAATTTCATCTAAATCACTTAAAAGTTTTTCAAAATCAATTCTTCGCGGCTCAGGTTGTTTTCTTTCTATTTGCTCATCAGTTGTATATACAGGAATTTTAGGCAAAGATTCTTTGTAGTGTTCTAAGACTTCTGGATGTTCTTCAGAAAATTCAAATAAAAATTCTTTTGATAAAGGATACTGTTCTTCAAGCGTCTTCTTATATACTTTACGCTTTCCATTCTTTAGAACTTCAACCAAAGATGAACCGGCGTTTAGGTGTTCGGCTTGAAGATATTCAAGCACGAAATGTTTATAATAATATTGGTAATCCGTCGTTAAATGGACTCTAACAGCAGCTTTTGGAATTAGAATTATACGTCTTCCGTTATAAACAGGTAACTTGGCATAACGATTTCTCCACTTTGAAGTTTCGGCATCCCAATATAAGCCCGATGCAACTTGTCTTGTTTCAATATTATGAAGTTCGCATTGAGTTTCTGTATATTCTACTAACTTGCTACGAATAATATTTATTGTTATGTCCGATATTTTGTCGTTACTTATTCCAGGAATAAGTAATTCACAGTCCGATAAATCCTGAAGTTTTCCCGTAAGGGCAGCTTTACTATCTTTCAACTGATTGTAAATAGCTCCAGCTTGGACAGAACCAACTCCGCGTCCCGAAGGTTTACCTCTTGATAAACCTAAATGTGTATCATTAGGTTCGTGAAGGTTAGATAGCAATACTTTAGCTGTTTGAAGTTCCTTTGCTTTAATGCTGTTAATAACCAGTTGGAAATAATCTACAACGAGATTATTACATTCTATGAACCATAAATCATTTTCAATACTTAAAGCATAAGGGTCAACAAAAAGGCTAATATCCGTTTGTAACGGAATATCAACAAAATCAAGTTCTGCCTGTGATTTTCCAAGTTTGAAATAATCTGAAAAGCGAGTTGAGTTTATTTTTTGAGTTTTTCTTTTTCGTTTCATAACAATACTGAATGGTTTTACAACTTCATTATGTTTATATTGAATTTTTGTCAGTTTTGCACGTTATAAACACATTAAAATTTATCCTTTTAGTCACTTTGAGTTAAAATGAGTTCGAGAGGTGAGAAAGATGACACATTCACTTTTATTAGAAGTTCCCGAAAGTATTTATCAGCCAATCGTCGAAGAAGCCGAAGCGGAAGGGCGCAAGGTTGAAGAAATCGCGCTCGAAAGATTGGCGGTTAAAAAGCCGCGACAGACGGCTGACCCGTTGGACGAATTCGTCGGCGCGTTCAGAAGCGACGTTCCCGATTGGGCGGACAATCACGACAAATATCTCGGCGAAAATTTGATGCGCGAGATGCGCGGTGAAAACGAATGAACAAATTTTTCGTTGACACTTCGGGCTGGGGAAATCTGGTTGACGCTTTGCAGGAATTTCACTCGGAAACGAAAACGATTTATTTGAACGCAAAACAAAACGGCTCGCGGCTTGTCACGACAAATTACATTATCGCCGAACTCGTCGCGCTTTTGTCCAGCCCGATGCGGATTCCGCGAATGAAAAGCGTCAAATTTATCGAAAGCATAAAATCTTCGGCATTAGTTGACATCGTTCACATTGACGAAGATTTGGATGCGAAATCTTGGGAATTGCTCAAAAATCGCGCCGATAAAAATTGGAGTTTAGTTGATTGTTCGAGTTTTGTTGTGATGGAGGAAAACAAAATCGTTGAAGCCTTAACCACCGACCATCATTTTGAGCAAGCGGGATTTGTCCGTCTTTTGAAATAAAAATTCCGACGTAACTGATAAAATAAATCCACTATGACAGGACAATATATTTTGAGCGATTATTTAGACCGCGCCTTGTCGCAAGCCGAATACGACAAGTTGGAAGACGCGACGTTTTTCGGACGGATTCCGTCGTGCAAAGGCGTGGTCGCGTTTGCCGCCACTTTGCGCGAGTGCGAAGATGAATTGCGTTCCGTGTTAGAAGATTGGGTTTTAGTCGGTTTAAAACTTGGACATTCCTTGCCGAGTTTGGACAGCACAGATTTGAACAGGAAACCGGAATATGAGTCGCGGGGATTCGCACACGAAATTTTAAAATTAAATGATTTATGCCCGAAATCATCAACAACCAACGCAAAATAAAAATTAACAAAGGAGTTTTTCAGACATTCGCCGAAATTGGTTTAGAAAAAATCAGCGAAACCGAAGGCAAAGATTTTACAGTTGCTTTTGTGTCAGATAGAAAGATGCGCGAATTCAATAAAACTTTTCGCGGTAAAAATTTGACGACCGATGTTTTGTCTTTTCCTTTTGAAGCTAATGAGTTTGATGTGGAAAACAATAATCTCGGTGATATTGCGATTTCGCTTGAGCAAGCCGAAAGACAGGCAGCAGAAAATAATCTTGATTTGGATACGGAAATTAAACAACTTATTTTGCACGGCGTTTTGCACTTGTGCGGCTATGACCATGAAACCGACAGCGGCGAGATGAATCGGCGGGAACTTGAACTGCGCGAGGTTTTGAAAATAAATTAACGTGAATTTAAGTTAAAAAATAATCTAAAGTGATTTAGAATGCAAAATTTACAGTTAAGAATGTGACGAGCGAATTTATTCAATACCTTAAATTCTAAACTATTATTGACAAAAGCTATTTATCAGCAGTAATTTATAGCTATGAGTTAAGAGTTTAGAGTTGATGTATGAATTCTTTTCCGCTTTTTCTTAACCCGAAATTACTTTAAATTAGTGCAAATTACAAAAATCACACGGATAAGAAATCAGAAATTATCTGTGTGAATCAGGATAAATCTGTGGTTTAATAAAAACTTATGAATCAGGCACATAAAACAGCCAATCCGTGCGTGATGGTGATTTTCGGCGCGACCGGCGATTTAACTAAACGTAAGCTCTTTCCCGCGCTTTATAATCTGGCGAAAGAGAAATTTTTACCTGAAAATTTCGCCGTTGTCGCCGTCGGACGGCAGGAGATTTCCAATGAAGATTTTCGTGTGAAAATCAAGGAAGATTTGAAGGAATTTGTCGGCAATTCGGTTGATAATAAGCTGATTGATTGGTTTGAAGAGCGCACTTATTATTCGGGCGGTGATTTTGGGGAAGCTAAAACTTTCAAGAATTTGCAGAAAGCAATCGCCGAAGCCGCCAAAGATCACGGTGCGCCGGGTAATTATTTCTTTTATCTCGCCACACCGCCTTCGCTCTTTGCGCCGATTACCGAAAAAGTGTGCGACATCGGTTTGTGCAGCGAGGAAAATGGCTGGCGGCGTTTTGTTTTTGAAAAACCGTTTGGACGCGATCTGGAAAGCGCGAAAAAACTTAATGAAGAATTGGCAAAAATCCTGAAAGAATCGCAGATTTATCGGATTGACCATTATCTCGGCAAGGAAACCGTCCAGAATATCTTGGTTTTCCGGTTCGGCAACAGCATTTTTGAGCCGATTTGGAATAGAAATTATATTGACCATATCCAGATTACGGTGGCGGAAAAACTCGGTGTAGAAGCTCGCGGCGGTTATTACGACACGGCGGGTGCGTTGCGCGATATGATTCCGAATCATATTTTCCAACTAATTACTTTAACTGCGATGGAACCGCCCGTTTCGTTTAAAGCCGACGCGGTGCGCGACGAACAGGCGAAAATTTTGCAGGCGATTCAGCCGTTTTCGTCCGAAGATGTTTTGCATAAAGCGGTGCGCGGGCAATACGGCGCGGGGAAAATTGACGATAAAAAGTTTACCGCATATCGGAGTGAAGAAAATGTCGCGCCTACGTCAAACACGGAAACTTATGCCGCAATGAAACTTTCGATTGACAATTGGAGATGGGCGAATGTGCCGTTCTACGTGCGGACAGGAAAGGGTCTGCCTGAAAAGCAAACGACAATTATGATTCAGTTTAAACGTGCGCCGTTTATGTTGTTTCGTGATACGCCGATTGAACGTCTAACCCCGAATCGAATCGTTATTCACATTCAACCCGACGAAGGTATTACGCTTCATTTCGGCGCGAAAATACCGGGTCCGATTGTCAATATGGGCGCGGTTGATATGGATTTTAATTATCGTGACCATTTTGGCGATACCGTCAGCACGGGTTACGAAAGGCTTTTATACGATTGTATGACGGGCGATGCGACACTGTTTCAACGCGCCGATATGGTTGAATCAAGTTGGAGAATCGTATCGCCGGTTCTGGACGTTTGGCAGGCGATTCCGGCGCGGGATTTCCCGGACTATGAAGCGGGAAACTGGGGACCGCCCGAAGCCGCCGAACTGCTGGAGAATGACGGGCGCAAATGGAAAAATGAGTTTGACTAGATTTTATTGATTAGGTTGGTGCGGGAAAATTAAATTTTGCTCATCTCAACTCGAACCAGAGCGAATTTTGGATAAATTAAATACATTTCACGCAAAGCCCGCAAAGTTTTCCTCACTTTGCGGGCTTTGCGTGAAATATTTTGTGTTGCAGCTAAATGAAAATTGCTCTAATTTTTATAAATCAATCGTAAGCCTTCAAGCATCAGCGTTTCGTCAACAATTTCTATTAATTCCAAACTTTCTGCGATTAATGAAGCAAGACCGCCGGTGGCGATAATTGGCGGTTTTTCGCCGAGTTCGTTAATCATTTCTTGCAGAATTCCGTCAACCAAACCAATATAGCCGTGATAAATTCCCGATTGAATCGAGGTAACGGTTGAATTTCCAATAATTTTTTCCGGTTTTTTGATTTCAACTTTTGGGAGTTTCGAGGTGTTTTGAAAAAGCGCATCGGCTAAAACATTCGGTCCGGGCGCGATGATTCCGCCCAGATATTCACTACGTTTATTGACGGCATCAATCGTTGTCGCCGTTCCGAAATCGCAAACAATGCACGGTTTTCCATATTTCTCAGCTGCCGCAAAAGCGGCTACGAGTCTGTCCGCACCAATGTTTTGCGGCGATTCATAAAGAATTTTCATGCCTAAATCAAAAGTGTAATCAACAAAAATTGCTTCGCATCTGAAGTAATCGGCGGACATTTTTTGAAAGGCTGAATTGAGTTGCGGCACGACGGAGGAAATAATGATTGCCGAAACCTGTTGAAAATCAATGTCGGCAAGAGAAAAAAACTGCCGCAGCAAAACGCCGATTTCGTCGGAAGTTCTCTCAGGAACAGTTGAGAGTCGCCATTTCTTGATAAGATTTTCGCCGTCGAAAACGCCGAAAGTCGTATTTGTGTTGCCAGCATCAATCGTAAGAAGCATAAGAAAAAGGGAAAACGAAAAGTGGAAAACGAAAAATTTTAAATACAAAAATCATTTTCCATTTTCCACTTTTCATTTTTCGTTAAAAAGCTAACCGTGAAGCGGCAAACCGTCGTAAGCAACTTGCCAACCGTTTTGTTTGCTTGTTCGCAAACTTTTCGTGAACCATTCGATAGCTTTTGCGGGGTCGTCGTAAATCTGCACCGACGGATTGACTTCGCGCGGGTCAACGCGGCAAATCGCGCCGCCTTCGGTTGCTGTTTTGACACATAACAACGCCACCATATTATTTTTTGACAAAATGGCGGTTCGCACTTTTATTTCACTCAATTCCATTTCGTCAAACTCGTCAAAGTCTTCCAAATCTCCGTTAAAATCTTCAAATTCCAAACGTTCGGGTTCAAAATCAAATTCGTTGTTCATATAATTTTTTATAAATTCCTTAACTACAAATTACACTGTTGCAGTTGAAAACTCAATGACATTTCATTTCTACGGAATTTTTCTGAGCATTTCAACCTCGCCCGCTTGGATAATTTTGATTTCTCTGTTTTCTGTTTGAATTCTCAACGCGCCGTTTTCTTCGATTCCGCAAGTTTTGCCGTAAACAGTTTCATTTGTTAAAACCGCCCGAACTTCTTTGCCGAAAGCGTAAGAAGAACGCCGTGTCCATTGCTGTCGAATTTTCTCTGCGCCATTTTCACTTTTGAAAATTTCATAATAGTTTGCGAACTTTGCGGTCAGATTTTCCAACAGCTTTTCCAAATTTGGTATTTTATTCGTTTCTGCTCCAATTGATGTCGCACTTTCGGCGAATTCCGGTGGAAAATTCGATGATTTTAAATTGATGCCGATGCCGACGATAACCGCCAACCCTTTTTTCGTTTCTATTGCTTCCGCCAAAATTCCGCAAATTTTTTTTTCGTTAACGTGAATATCGTTTGCCCATTTAATATCTGGGTTTAATCCAAACGTTTGACGCAAAACATCCGTTACGGCAACCGCACTCATCAACGTCAGAAGCGGCAGAAAACGGATTTCGATTTTTGGGCGCAAAATAATACTAAAATAAAGTCCGGCATTTTTTTCGGAATTCCAAACTCTGCCGTGCCGTCCGCGACCTTTTGTTTGCTCGTTGGCGATGATGCACAAACCTTCATCTGCACCGAGTTTTGCTTGGCGCAAGGCTTCCGAATTAGTTGATTCGATTGAATCGAAACGAAGAATCGTGAAATTCATATCGGAGGTTCAGAGTTCACGCAAAGAGTGTGCTTTGTTCCGAAACAGACAAATCTTTAGTTTCAACCCTGAACATTAAACAGGCTTCCACAAAGAATCGGTGTAATAATTTTTGCTGTCGAAAAAGTTTTTCTCAATTTGAAAACCGCTCTCTTTTGCTAATTCTGCAATCATTTTTAAACTGTATTTCTGCGAGATTTCCATAAAAATTGGCTCCCACGCCTCAAAGTCAAAGTTTTTATTGAGTGATTTAATAAAAACCGTCTGCTTTTTTTGGCTGATTAAAAACGACCGCGCCGCGCCTTCAATCGGATGATAAATGGCATAATGACTAAATTCCTTTGGGTCAAAGTTCGCGCCGAGTTCGCGGTTTATTCGTTTCAATAAATTGATATTGAAAGCGGCGGTTACGCCTTGCTTGTCGCTGTAAGCGTCGAGAATCGTTTGCGGGTCTTTCTGCAAATCAAAGCCAATAAACAATAAATCATCTTTGTTCATTACAGCCCGCAATTCTCTAAAGAATTCTTGTGCCTGTTTCTGCCTGAAATTTCCGATATTTGAGCCGAGAAACAAAATAATTTTTCGTTTGGAAGATTTTGTGCTAAGAGTTTCCAAAGTTTTGAAATAATCACCTTTTTCAGTTTGCATTAAAAGCTGCGGAAATTCCTTTTCGAATTTTGCCGTCAAGGTATTCAACGCTTCCGCCGAAATATCAATCGGAACGTAAGTAAAATCGGCGTTTTGCTTGAGAAAATAACTAACCAGAAAGGAAGTTTTCGTGCCGTCGCCCGCACCGAGTTCGATTAAATCAAACGGCGAATTATCAGCATTGAAAGCAGAAAATATCTCGTCCGTTTGACGGGAAAAAACCTCAAATTCGGCGCGTGTCAAATAGTATTCGGGCAGTTTCATAATTTCCTGAAAGAGCCGGCTGCCTTCGTTGTCATAAAAATACTTGGAAGAAAGAAATTTCGGAGTCGCAGACAAACCGCGCATTACATCGTCGGCGAAAGTATTTTGTTTTATTTTGCTTGAACTGTGCATTTTAACTGCTCTTTTAAAAAATTTCAGCTCATAATTGTTTTGACAAAGTAACTTGCAGCAATCTTGTCTTTTGAAATTTTCCAGATTAATAACCGACCGCTTCGCCGTCGCTTCTTGAATCAATTGCGCCAAACCGCACGCCCTTTTCATTAATCGAAATGCCGGTTGCCGAAGCAATATTAATTGGCTTTGCGGCAAATTTATGCCCAAGTTTTTCAAGTGCCGTGCGAGTGTCGGGCGACATTCCGTAAGGCTCGAAAAGAATTTCATCGGGAAACCATTGGTGATGAATGCGCGGCGCGTCAATCGCTTCCTGAATGTTCATATCGTGGTCAATCATATTTATAACGATTTGCAAAACGGAAGTAATAATTCTCGGTCCGCCTCGCGCGCCAACCGCAAACCACAAAGAGCCGTCTTTGCGGAGAACAATTGTCGGTGTCATCGAAGAAAGCGGACGTTTTTTTGGTTGGACGGAATTTTTTTCGCCTTGAATCAAACCAAACATATTCGCTTTGCCGGGCTGCGCCGCAAAATCGTCCATTTCGTCATTTAAAAGAACGCCCGTGCCTTTGGCAGTTACGGCTGAACCATATAAATCGTTGATTGTATATGTATTTGTTACGACATTTCCGTCTGCGTCAACGATTGTAAAATGGGTTGTGTCCATTGATTCTCTGCCGATGATTTCACCGTGTTTGATGTCCGAACTTTTTGAGGCTTTCGTTAAATTAATTGTGGCGCGTCTTTTTTCGGCGTAATTTTTATCAATTAAAGTTTTCGTCGGAACATTCGCAAAATCAGGGTCGCCCATAAATTCAGCGCGGTCAGCAAAAGCGCGGCGCAGCACTTCGGTCAAAAGGTGATATTTTTCCGACGAATTATAGCCCATTGAACGCAAGTCATATTTTTCCAGCATATTCAAACTTTGAAGCAGAACGATTCCACCCGAAGACGGCGGCGGCATCGAAATAATTTCGTAACCGCGATATGTTCCGCGCACCGGCGTTCTTTCCTTCGGCTGGTAATTTTTCAAATCTTCCAGAGTCATCAAACCATTGTGAGCCTTCATATCGGCGGCGATGAGTTGCGCGGTTTCGCCTTCGTAAAATCCTTTTGCACCGTTCTTTTCGATTCTTCCAAGCGTTTGGGCAAGTTCGGGCTGTTTTAAAATGTCGCCTTCTTCGTAAAATTTACCGTTATTTAAAAAGATTTTTTTGCTGTCTTCATATCGTTCGAGACTTTCTTTATATGCTTTGAAAAGATTTGCCAAGCGATAGCTTAAAACATAACCGTCTTGCGCTATTTTTCGCGCCGGTTCGACCAATTCCGACCATTTTAGTTTGCCCGAACCGTATTTTTTGAATGCTAATTCGAGTCCGGCGGTTGTGCCGGGAACTCCGGCGGCGCGGTAACCAATAGTGGAAGAGCCTTCGCCTTTGATAAGTTTTCCGGTTTCATCAAGATAAATATTTCTGGTTGCCGCCTGCGGTGCCATTTCGCGGTAATCAATCGCTGCGGTTTTACCGTCTTTAAATCGCACGAGCATAAATCCGCCGCCGCCCAGGTTTCCTGCTTCGGGATAAACTACTGCTAAAGCCAACGCCGTCGCAACTGCCGCATCAATCGCATTGCCGCCTTTTTTTAACACTTCCACGCCGATTTTTGAAGCAAGTTCATGCTGCGAAGCAACAATGGCGTGTTTCACCCGAACCGGTTCGCGCCATGAAGCAAAAATCCTTAATTCACGCGGAGTAAACGATAAGAATAAAGCTGTTATAAAAAATAACACAGCAGATTTTTTAACGGATTTCATAATCATTCCTGAATGTCCAACAAAAAAGATTTACTGATGATAATATAATGAGTAATTTTTGATTTCACAAAGAGGAATTTTCATTTTTAACTATTATTTCCCAAATTAATAAGTAAAAAACTTGGCAAAAAGGTGAAAAAGTAGTAAAGTTTGGAAAGTCTACCAAATTAATGTTTAGATTTTCTTTGCATAATCACATAATCTAAAGAAAATAATCAGGCTGTATTTTTTTTACAGGGAGTAAAAGGTTGTTATGAAAAAAGGACTGGTCGTCGTCGTTTTATTGAGTTTGGGTTTGCTGTTTCATACACCAATTTCGGCGCAAAACCTAAATAAAACTAACAAAATCGAAAGTTTCAAAAAAAATTCGGTTAAATACATTCGTGCGGAGGCGTTTTCCGACGGCAGCGGCGTTTGGCTCGAATGGGAAACGGAGTTTGAACGGGGAAATCTGGGTTTTTACGTCTACCGCGTTGTTGGCGATAGCCGGGAACTTGTCAGCTCGTCTCTAATTCCCGGCATGTATTTGCAGATGCGTGATGCTCAGATTTCCGGGCAAAAGTATTCAACCTTCGATGAGAAAGGTGATTTAAACTCTTATTACATTATCGAAAGTTTGAATATAAATGGAGAAAAACAAAGTATCAACCCGGTTTTTCCAAAATATGTCGGCGATTTAACCGCTGTTGCGGGCAGTTCATCCGAATCTTTGAAAATAGAGTCTGAAAAGGCGAATCCGTTTATTCTGCGAAATGAAAATATCTTACCGAAGGATTTACAATCTGAAGTCGAAGGTAATAGACCGCAGGCGGATGCCACCACGCAGCGGCGGGTCGCCGCGCAGCCGGGCGTTAAAATCGGCGTAAAAAAAGAAGGTTTTTACCGGGTTTCGCGTGCCGAACTTCAAACGGGCGGTTTTGATGTAAATGCTCCGAGCGCGTTCTGGCAGCTTTATAAAGATGGCGTTGAACAAGCCATTATTGTTGCGCCAAACGGCGATTATATCGAGTTTTACGGCAATGGAATTGATACGCGCGATACCGACACGCAAATTTATTTTTTGACAGTCGGCACGGAGAGTGGCAAACGAATCGGAACAAGTTTTCTACGTTCAATTGGTGGACGGGTTTTGTCAAACAGTTTTTTACAAACCATTTTTTATAAAGAGCGGACCAACTATGCAACAAATATTTTCAATGGTGAAGCCGAAAACTTTTTCGGTAGAGTTATTAATAATACTCCAACGACAATAGATTTGAATTTGCCGGCGATTGATTTCAGCGCGGCTAACTTTTCTTTTGACTTAACAATCCAGGGAGTTACCCCAGCTACTCATCAAATAAGAGTTACGTTAAACAATGTCGAAGTCGGAACGCTAACGGCAAGCGGCTTTGCTTCACGGACGCAGCGTTTTGATATTCCGACATCTGTGCTGAATTCGGGTGCTAACAGTTTGACTTTGCAAAGTTTTGGCGGCACGTCCGACATCTCCCTTTTTGATAATATCAAAATAAATTACGCCAGTCGTTATCAAGCTCGGCAAAATCAACTTTCATTTTATACGAAGAATTACAAAGCAAGTTATTTGAGCGGTTTTTCTTCACCAAACATCCGGGTTTTTGATATAACTTATCCGGACAGCCCGCGAGTTTTTGGAAATCTGGCAATTGAGCAAACAACCAATAATGGTTATCAAGTTTATCTACCGGCTAATCGCGGTCGGGTGATGTTTGCGGTGGAAGATTCCGCAATTTTAGCAGCGGCTTCGATAACACCCAATTCACCTTCGGCTTTATCAAACGTTACGCGCAGCACTCAATTAGTCGTTATTTCTTACAAAGATTGGTTGACCGAGGCAAATAACTGGGCAAATTATCGCCGCTCTCAGGGAATGAATGTTGAGGTTTTCAATGTTGACGATGTTTATGATGAATTTAGTTTTGGGGCAAAAAGCCGGGAAGCAGTTAAAAGTTTTCTCGAATATACCCAAAACAGTTGGCAAACCCGACCAGGTTATGTTTTGTTGATGGGTGATGCCTCTTATGATCCGCGAAATTACAGGGGAGCCGGAGCGTTTAATTTCGTTCCAACAATGATGGTGGAAACTATTTATTTGGAAACGGGCAGCGACGAGGCTTTGGCAGATTTTAATAATGATGGTTTAGCCGAAATCGCCATCGGGCGAATTCCCGCCCATACTGCTTCGGATATTACTCAGGCATTAAATAAAGTTTCTACTTTTGAGCAGACGGTTGCGACTCAAGGATTAAGTAGAGGAATAATTTTTGCCAGCGATTTACCGGACGGCTACGATTTTGCCGGAATAAGCAACAGGTTACGCAGTCAATTACCACCCAGCGTGAGCAGTATTATGATAAATCGTGGTGAACCCGATGCACGAACCCGTCTTATTAATGAAATAAACAACGGAAGATTTATCGTTAATTACACGGGACACGGTAATACCACCGCTTGGGCGTCATCACCGACCTTTTTTGGTAGTGCGGACGTAGCGAATCTTACGAACGGCAATAGATTATCAATTTTTACGATGTTGACTTGTCTAAACGGTTATTTTATACAAAACCTGGACTCTTTGGCAGAAACGCTTCTGAAAAAACAAAATGGCGGCGCGGTGGCGGTTTGGGCTTCTTCGGGTGAAACTACACCTGATATTCAAGAAATAATGGCGACGCGCTTTTTCAGTCAAGTTGGTGGAAGCAATACAATGCGGTTGGGTGATTTGATAAAAGATGCCAAAACGGTTATTCCCGGCGGACGCGATGTGCGGCTCTCTTGGGTTCTGCTTGGCGACCCGACCTTGAAAGTCAGATAGTTTTTACCGCATTTGGTTTTGGAAAATTTGCAGTTTTTAACGTGAATTGTTTTTTGTCAAAAAAAAGCGATTGAGCAGAAATAGGAAACATTAAATTAAAAATGAAGAAGTGAATTGTCTTGAATAAGAGGCAGTTCACTTTTTTTGATTATCTAAGTTAAAATAAACTTGAGGTAAAACTATGGCGAGCAACATTCAACCAATTTATTCAGCCGACGTTCCATTTCCGGTTCAGCCTTTTAGTTTGGATTTTCATTCGGCGCGGCTCACCGAAAAGCAGTTTGAAGAACTCTGTCGCAACAATCCCGATATGAAGTTTGAGCTTTCCGCCAAAGGAGAACTAATCATTATGCCGCCGACAAGTATGGAATCAGGTTGGAGAAATTCTGACCTGACAACTGAAGTTACAATCTGGGCAAGAAAAGATAAAACTGGAGTTGTTTTCGATTCTTCGACAATGTTCACGCTTCCGAACGGCGCAAAGCGTTCACCCGACGTATCTTGGATTTTAAGGGAAAGAGTTGAAAAATTAAGTTTGGCTGAACGCAGAAGATTTGCGCGAATCGTTCCCGATTTTGTCATCGAGCTTCGTTCTCCAACCGACGGTTTGGAAGATTTGCAGGACAAAATGGCGGAATATATCGAAAACGGCGTCAGACTCGGCTGGCTGATTGACCCGATGGAAAAAAAGGTTCACATTTATCGCGGAAATGGTGAGATTGAAATTTTAGATAATCCTGAAAAAGTAAGCGGCGGAGATGTTTTGAAAGGATTTGAACTAAATCCGCGTGAAATTTGGTGAAATTCGGCAAGGCTTTCGAGTTGACTCACAACTCACAACTCTATAAACTCTTAACTTCAAGATGTGGTGAGTTACAGCGACTTGCGACCACGAAAAAAATCGCTAAACAGCTTTTGAGTTTTAATTTAATTTTCCGAAAGAAAACTCTGCGCTTGTTTGGCGCGGAGTTTTTGTTTTAAGAAGTCAGAAACCAGAAGTCAGAATCCAGAATAAAAGGATTTCTATTGACTACTGATTTCTGACTACTGGCTACTTATGAAAAACTTTCTCGAATTATTAAAAGAAAAAATTGTCGTCTTTGACGGCGCGATGGGAACAAATTTGATGGCGCAGAATCTGACATTAGATGATTTCGGCGGCGCGAATTTTGAAAACTGCTCGGAGAATTTAATCTACACGCGCCCAGACGCGGTTTTAAATGTTCATCGCGCTTTTTTGGAAGTCGGCTCAGATGTTGTCGAAACGAACACTTTCGGCGGCAACACGGTTGTTTTGCAGGAATTTGGAATTGCCGATAAAGCCTACGATGTAAATTTTCGCGGCGCAAACATGGCGAAAAATCTCGCTAACGATTACACGACCAAAGCCAAACCGCGCTTTGTCGCCGGTTCAATCGGACCGGGAACGAAATTGCCGACGCTCGGACATATTTCTTTTCTTGATTTGAAAAAGAATTACGAAGCGCAAGTGCGCGGACTTTTCGACGGCGGCGTTGATATGTTTATCGTCGAAACCTGCCAAGACATTTTGCAGACTAAGGCTGCGCTTGCCGCCATCTTTGAATTTTTCGCTGAAAGGCGCATAAAAGTTCCCGTCATCGCGCAAGTTACAATCGAAACTTTCGGCACAATGCTTAACGGCACGGAAATCAACGCCGCGTTGACCGCGCTCGAACCTTTCCCGATTGACGTTATCGGAATGAACTGCGGAACAGGTCCGCGCCAAATGACCGAAAGCATTAAATATCTGTGCGAGAACGCGCCTTTCCCCGTTTCGGTTTTGCCGAACGCGGGCTTACCGGAAGTCAAAGACGGCGCGATGTTTTACGACGAAACGCCGGAAAGTTTTACCAGACAAGTTTTGCATTTCGCGCAGGATTTCGGCGCAAATATCGTCGGCGGCTGCTGCGGCACAACGCCTGAACACTTGAAACTCGTCGTTGAGCAAATCGAAAGACTTTCGCCAAAACAGCGAAATGCAAAATTAGTTCCGTCGGCTTCATCCATTTTCATTCAACAGCCTTACACGCAGGAAAATTCGTTTTTGATTATCGGCGAGCGGGTTAATGCGTCCGGCTCGAAAAAGATGCGCGACCTTCTCGAACGCGAAGATTGGGACGGGCTTGTTTCTTTGGCGAAAGAACAAGAACGCGAAGGCGCGCATATCTTGGATGTCAACGTGGATTTTGTCGGGCGCGATGGCGAAAAAGATATGCACGAACTCGTGTCAAAGCTGGTTACAAATGTCAAAATTCCGTTGATGCTCGATTCAACCGAATGGCAAAAGATGGAAGCCGGATTGCAGCACGCGGGCGGAAAATGTCTTTTGAATTCAACAAATTACGAAGACGGCGAAGAGCGTTTTTTGAAAGTTTTGGAACTTGCCAAAGAATACGGCGCGGCGGTTGTCGTCGGCACAATTGACGAGGACGGAATGGCTAGAGACGCGGAAGGAAAATTGAAAATCGCGCATCGCGCTTACAAACAAGCCGTTGAGTTTGGCTTTGAAGGACACGATATTTTCTTTGACCCGCTTGCGCTGCCGATTTCCACCGGAATCGAAGAAGACCGCAAAAACGCGGCGGAAACAATCGAAGCAATCAAACAAATTCACGAGGAAATGCCCGAAGCCAACATTTTGCTTGGCGTGTCAAATGTTTCTTTCGGATTAAATCCGGCGGCTCGCGTTGTTCTCAATTCAATCTTTCTGCACGAATGCGTCGAAGCCGGAATGAATTCGGCAATCGTCAACGCTTCAAAAATTTTGCCGCTCAATCGTTTTAACGAACACGAAGTTGAAGTCGCTTTAGATTTGATTTACGACAAGCGGAAATTTGCAGGCGATGTTTGCACTTACGACCCGCTCGGCGAATTTACGACAATGTTTCAGGGCAAAACCGCGCAATCAATGAAAGTTGACGTTTCCAATTTGTCAACCGAAGAAAAGTTGAAACATCACATTATTGACGGCGAAAAGATTGGCTTGGAAGACAATTTGAAGAAGGCTCTGGAAAGTTATCCGGCTTTGGATATTATCAACAACATTTTGCTTGACGGAATGAAAGTTGTCGGCGACCTTTTCGGAAGCGGGCAAATGCAGTTGCCGTTTGTTTTGCAGTCGGCGGAAGTGATGAAAACGGCGGTGAAATTTCTCGAACCGTTTATGGATAAAGTCGAAGGCGAATCAAACAAAGGCGTGATGGTTCTCGCAACCGTCAAAGGCGACGTTCATGACATCGGCAAAAATCTGGTTGATATTATTCTGACGAACAATGGTTATAAAGTCGTCAATTTGGGAATCAAACAGCCTGTTGACGATATTTTGAGAGCGTATGAAGAAACGAAATGCGATGCAATCGGAATGAGCGGTTTGCTGGTAAAATCGACGCTCGTGATGCGCGATAATCTCGAAATTATGAACGAGCGCGGCATCAATATTCCGGTCATTTTAGGCGGCGCGGCACTCAATCGCCGATATGTTGACCAAGATTTAGTTCCGCTTTACAACGGCAAACTTTTTTATGCGCGTGATGCCTTTGACGGTTTGCATGCGATGGACGCGCTCACGCAGCGTGAGCAGTCCAAAGTCCAAAGTCCAAAGTCCAAAGTCGCCGTCGCGGGCAACGGGTCAGAACCGCCTACGTTAGCGGGCGGGTTAAACGACGCTGTCGAAACAGTTTCCGATGTCGAAGACCTTGTTGGCGAAGACGCAAAACTTGGCAAACAAGCCGCGCGAGTTTCAGCGAGAAGTGTCGGCGACACGACGCACACGACGCGCTCGGACGTTTCGCAAGATGTCGAAATTTCAAACGCGCCTTTTTACGGCTCTCGCGTCGTGGATGAAATTGATTTAGATGAAATTTTCGCGTTTATCAACGAAACCGCGCTTTTCAAAGGTCAATGGCAATACAAACAGGGAAAATCGTCGAAGGAAGATTACGCGAAACTTCTCGAAAAAACGGTTTATCCGAAATTTGCAGCAATAAAAGAAAAAGCTAAAAAAGAAAATCTCTTAACGCCGAAAGTCGTTTACGGATATTTTCCGTGTCAGTCAGAAGGAAATAATTTAATCATTTACGAAGACGACGAGAAAACCGAAAAATTACGTTTCACTTTTCCGCGCCAACCGCTTGAGCAGCGCGGCGGCAAAAATCTGTGTTTGGCGGATTATTTTGCCTCAAAAGATTCGGGCAAAATTGATGTTGCGCCGTTTCATCTCGTAACGATGGGACGCAGAGCAAGCGAATACGCGCTGGAGCTTTTCAAAAACGACAATTACACCGATTATCTTTTGTTTCACGGTCTTTCGGTTGAATCCGCCGAGGCTTTAGCCGAACTTTGGCACAAAAAAATTCGTGAAGAGTTAGGCATTGCCGACCAAGACGCAAAAGAACTTGTGAAACTTTTTCATCAAGGCTATCAAGGCTCGCGTTACAGTTTTGGGTATCCGGCGTGTCCGAATTTAGAAGACCAAGCAAAACTTTTTGAATTGCTTCAACCTGAAAGAATTGATGTCGAACTATCGGAAGAATTTCAGCTTAATCCCGAACAATCAACATCGGCAATTATCATTCATCATCCGCAGGCGAAGTATTTTAATATAGAATAATTTCGATTAAAATCAGAAATTATGACAAATGTTCAATACATCACCGATGCCGAAGGTCATAAAACGGCGTGATTCTGCCGATAGAAGATTACGAAGAAATGCTCGAAGATTTACATTTCGGCGAAGTTGCGCGAGAAAGCAAAGATGAACCAAAGCGTGCTTTTACGGAAGTTTTAGAAGAAATGCGCGAGAACAGAGAGATTGATGTATAAAATCTCAATCGCCGGATGCGCCGAAAAAGACGTAAAACAACGTCAGCGTAAATTGAATAATTAAAAATATCCGATTTTGGCATATCCTAAAATAGGTTTTATTGTTAGTTGGTATGCCCAAATCAATTCATACCGATAAATATGCTAGATTTCGTGAATTGCTCATCGCTATTCGCAGTAATTCATCTTTAACTCAAACGCAATTAGCCGAAAGGTTGGGAAAACCGCAGTCTTTTGTATCAAAATATGAAAGCGGTGAAAGACGCTTGGATTTTATCGAGGTCTTGGAATTAGCGGAATGCCTGAATTTTGATGTCGGCAATTTAGCGGATGTTATTGAAAATGCCGACGGCATAAATCTTCTCAGAGATTGGCAAATATCGTCAAAGCAAATCTCGTCGTTGATAAATCAAAATCCGAGTTTGCGCGGAATGCTTCTGGGTTATATTGCCGAACTCAAATTAAAAGAGCTAATCAGCGTTCTGCCGGATATCTCTTACACCTACAAATTCGATGACCACGACCGTAAAAAGAAAGGCGATTTATACATTATTTATAAGGGAAAAGCGTTTGACGTTGAATCGAAATCCTTGCAGACAAACACAATAAAATTTGACGAAGCGACTAAAGGTTGGACGGCTAAAGTTCAGGTTGATGCCAGTGACCGGAGAAATGTCCGTTTATCATCAGGGAAAATCTTAAATACAACTCTTCTGCTGCGTGGCGAGTTTGATATTTTGGCAGTAAATTGTTTCGGATTCGGCGGCGAGTGGAAATTTCTCTTTGCCAAAAATACCGATTTGCCTTCCTCAACATTTAAAAAATACGAAGAATCAGACCGTCAAGAATTGATTGCAAGTCTGGTGTCGGTTTCTTTGCCGGTCAAACCACCGTTCTATGAGAGTTTGAAAGACTTACTTAATTCGATGATTGACGAAGGATTAGGAGCAATGCCGGATGAATCACTTTTTAACAAAAACTAAAAAATAAGAATGATTTTTTCGGGCGTGTTTTTGTGCGATAAGGCGACTAACTGAAGGACGATTATTTCTGACAACAACGAACAAATCTTTCGTGTAAAATCCTAATTGCTCATATTTATTAATGATTTCGACGTGCGTTAACCACTGTTTGCCAGCACTTACTTCGTCTTGACATTTAACAATCAAAACGCCGCTTTTTTTCAGTACTCGAAACGCCTCTTTGCCCGCTTTGAAATATATATCCGTGACGGCTGCATGCCATTTTTTTGTGCCGGTGTTTTCCGCATCTTCATTAATTTCGTTTCCATTTGAATAGGCTTCGGCAAAAGCGGAATGAGTTCCCGACGCGGCTTTATGTTCAGAAGTCCGGCGATAGAAACCTTCCATATACGGCGGGTCTAAAACTACACAATCTATTGCATCGTCGGCATAAGGTAAGTTTCGGCAATCCGTTCCCGTCGAAATATCCGTTGAAAGCAATTGGTAATCTTCTTTCGGGACATTTTGCCAAAAGACTCCATTGCCCCAGGTTACATCGGCAATTAAACTGCCTTTCGGAACGTGCAGTTTTAAGATTTTCGGAAAAACTTCGGCGTTTCCGTCTAAATACGCCGACAGGGTTAGGTTAGAGGTAGAACTGCCGCCCTGCACTCGCTTACCTTTTTTGACTTTTTTCGTCGAAATTATAGTTTCTTGCTTTATTGCAATCATTAGAATATCCTAAAACAGGATTATAGATATATTATAGTTTTTTCGCAAATGTGCTGTATTTGATACAAAGACAAAATCACGCGCACAAACAATAAAATAGTGCTGATTACTGAATTGTAATTTAATGTCCGTTTGTTACTTAAAACTTCGAGCCAATATCGAAATGGACGGCGACATTACGCTTGCGGAACGCGAAGTGAACGCGCTGTTTGATAATATTTGCGTGGTTGACAGGCAAAATATAAAGAAAGCGCAAAAACGCCTTCGACTTTCGGAAAGATTTTTAACATCGCACACGCGCCAAAAAGAGATAGTCGGATTTCTGGGAATGAATCCGAAAGTCTGCGTAACGGAGATTATTAAACAATTAAGTTTTGTTCAAGAAGTTTGGCTTGAAGAAAGTCAGGCGACAGAAATTGCGAAAGATGTTTTTGCTTCTTCAGCCGATGATTTTGTTTGCGCTGTTCCTTTTTTGGCAATGTCCGAATTTTTGACTTACGCCAATGAGGAACGAATAAACACCGATTTTATCAAAGAGATTCTGCGAGTTCTGACGCTTGAAGCTGAAAATCCGAAAATCAGCCGTTTAATTACACGCGCCAACACTTCCGCGCCGCACGTTCACGGTTTACACGCTTATAAAGCGAAATTCTTTCCGCGTTTTGTTCGTTCGTTGATTGTGTCGGAAACTTCACCGGAAAATCAAAGCGAACAAATCGTTTTAGACCCGTTTGTCGGAAGCGGCACGGCGGCAATCGAAGCAGCTTTACTCGGATTTCGCGCCGTCGGAATTGATATTGACAAACTTTCGTTGATTTCCGAAAGCAAAGTAAATCTTTTGGAAAACTCTTTCGATTCTTTGCAAAAGAGTGCGATTCAAATTTATGAAAACGGAACGAAGAAGAACGGCGAATATGTTTTGCCGATTTGGATGAGCCGAAAATTTGAACGCCACAATATCTTAGACGAAAAGCGGCAATACGAACGGCAAATTACCGTCTGGACTGAAAAAGTTAATAATTTGGACGCGAATAAAAGTCTTTTTCAAATCGCCCTCAGCGACGCTTTGACCAGAAAATTTAATGTCCGAATGATGGGAACGGGCGTTGGCAGATTCGCGCTCGAAATTCAAAAAACGGATATTGATAAACTCGTCGAAAAAAACATCAAATTTATCCTGAAGTGTTCGCAAATCGTTGAATTATTAAAATGTGTTTATCAAACCAAAATGCAAACTCCGACTTTTATCAATGGAACGGCAACAAAAATCGATTTGCCTAATGAAAGTGCTGATTTTATCATCACATCGCCGCCGTATTTGCCCGCTTCAATCGGCAGAGAAAATTATTTAATCGGTAAATCAATCAGCTTAACCGCGCTGAATTTAATGAGTGAAACGGAAATCGGTTTGGCGGAGAAACAAAGCGTCGGTTCGATGAAAAATCAAAACGGAAACTCCGGCGGTTTGCCGAGAGCCGTCTACGAATTGCATAATTGGCTTTTCAAAGATGAACTCCGCACCATCAAAGCGCAGCCGACTTTGGCTTATTACCAAGACCTCAAAAAGTCCTTGCAGGAAAGTCATCGAGTTTTGAAACACAATGGAAAAGCCGTTTTTATTATCGGAAAGGAGACAGTTTTTTATTCCTATAAAACGCGAGAAGTTTTGTATCGCGTTTTGTGCGATGAAATTTTCAAGGAAATAGCTCAAAAAGTCGGATTTGAAATTAGTGAAATGATTGATATTGAATTAGACAAAAAGAATAAAAACGCTCGACCTCGTTCATTAGATAAGTTTTTTGAAACTGCAATTATTTTGAGAAAGGATTAGAATGAAAGAGAAGTCAAAAAGGGAAGTTTTTTTATGACGGACGAAACAAAAGAAAAAGAAGAAAGCAGTTTGGGCGAAAATCTATCCGCCGTCGGACAAATGATTATCGGCGAAATCGAAGCGGTCGGCGGAATTTTGACGGGCGACCCGGTAACTCGGGCGGAAGGCGAATTTAATGTCGAAGTCGGCAGTTTGCATCAGGAAAGCAATAAAGCTCTAACCGCCATCGAAAATAACGAAGAAGTTAGTCGGGAAGAATTAAATGAATCCGGTAAAGAAAAAGACATAGAGTGAGCTATTCAGATTAACTTTTTTTGTTTTATTTTGACTCCTCCTCAGGTAAATTTAATTCTTTGAGGGAAAAATAATTCAGATAATCAGGATCTGTTCCGCTGGCAATTCTGGTATAACCGGGAGTTAATTCGTTCGCCTGCACGTCTTCAATATATTTATAGTTATTGGCTGAACTTCTCTGCTGAGCCTTTGCGATGTCAATAACATCGCTGTAACGCAAACGGCTTCCTTTTTCGCGCGCTTTTGCCGTAATATACCGCACCTTTTGGTTTTCTTTATCAAAAGCTACAATCAAGTGGGAATAATGAGGGTCGTTGTTTAAAGCCCAAATTTCTTGCTGTTTTCTCTCCTCTCTTTCTAACTTTCCGATTTCATTTAGGCGTTTAATTGTATCTTCTTTATTCATACCAATTCTAATACCTAAAATGTCTGAACCCGATTGAGTTTTCGACGAGTTAGGGCAGCCGAAAGTAATCAAACACAACAATAACAAAGTCAGTAAATTTTTTAGCATAAAATTTCCTCATTCTTTCATTTCATTTTCGTGAAATTATACTACATTTTAATTTGAAAATAACAAATTGATTTGAAATCTTTAAAAGAAGGCGACTCAGCAAGACGAGATGATTGCTGAGTCGCTTTCCTTATTGACTTTGATACATTCCTTGTATCGCGTAACACTTCCTCGGCGTGGTCAGAGCTACAAGTCATTAAGTTGTATTTATCTTGCAACGAGTGCGGTTGACGCAGTGAATACTTGAACCGGTCCCAAGTTTAGGTTCACTACTTTTATCAAATAAGTTCCGCCTCGTGTTACCGGCATTTCAACTAATGCCGAACCATTTGAAGCATCGCTGATTCCGAGTATTGAACCTGACGGATCAACAACTACAAGTCGTATCGGGGCATCGGATTCGGCAATAACCGAAATCGCCGTCGCGCCTTCTTCGACATTGACACTCTGGAGCAATTCGCTTCCCGCGTTTACCGTGCCGGTGCTGCTGGTCGTTTTTCCGGGTCCTGAAAAAGGAGTCGAATTTGTGCTGGCACTTTCCAGCGTAAAGCCGTCAACATAAACCGAACCGATAATGTTTCTTAATTCAAGCGTATGCGAACCGGTCGTCAATCCGTCAAATTTCGCATTGTAGCCAAATTCCGGCGAACGCATTGAACCCTGTGTTCCCTTAAAGCTGATAATACCTTTTGAAACGCCGTCCAATACTATTTCGGCACTTCCGCCTTTCGTACTCTTTGCGTAATTATAAGTGATAGAACCTTTTTGACCCGTTACATCAAATGCTAAACGAGCAAAGTGTGTTGTATCCTTACTGTTATTGAGTCGGAAGTGTCCGGCACTCGCCTTTGCATCGTTGATAAGATGCCAGCCGTTTGAATAAGCGATACGCGAATCATCGTCTTCAATCTGTGTTGTCGTTACGGTTGTTACTGGGTCGTAGGCGCGGAATAATCCGAGACCGCTCGATTGTCTGAGAATCAAAGCCCGTCTTGCGCCGTCATTATCAAAACGGGTGTTAAATTGACCATCGCTGTTTTTGTCAACGCCTTGTTTGCAGGCATCTGTTATACAACCATCAGCCAAAGCTGCAACGGCGCGACCTTGTTTGTCAACTTCCACATCGTTGAAGTCGAGCAGATTTCGAGTTCCCGAAGGACAAGTTGTACCGTTTGTGCAGACAACGCCGCGTTGAACCGGATCGTTCGGAGTAGCGTTAACCGTTACCCAGGTTTTGCCGCCGTCGTATGTTGTTGATATATAAGCATACCAAACAGCGCTTACATAAGGTGATGTCTGGTCAGTTCCGGTAGCGGCAGAACCTGCCGTCGTTGTACCAAGGAAAAAGAATGCCGCACGGTCCGGGTCGCCAGCCGTAGCAGCCGGAAATACAGTGTTATTGATGCCTTGGTAAAAACCTACATTTTGATCATTTTCAAACGTTTTACCTTTATCATGCGAAACGGCAATGCGTGGTGTTCCGTCTCCATTGGCATAACCGACATAGATTGTTCCATCCGAACCAATACCAACTGATGGATCGGTTCTTCCTGATTTGCTGCCAGGAATTTTACGAATAGTCCATGTTAAACCGTTATCTTCCGATACAGCCACGGCTTGCTGACCGCCGCATCCTTTATTGGGAACATAAACAGTTCCGTCAGGAGCGACTTTAATGTGACCGTGAAGTCCGCCGCATTGTGTAAGGTCATACAT
>MWVY01000009.1_pt1 | contig 40485 bp, 29 predicted proteins | sample 1047251 | NCBI WGS metagenome assembly MWVY01 (sample SAMN06349983, study PRJNA376086) | soil metagenome | isolation source: MS7-5 sample Antarctic (ecotone) soil | place: Antarctica | collected 2015-01-13
AGGCGCGAAGACCGAAACCCGCACCCTGATAATCGGTCAGCCGATAGTCGGCAGTACCGAGAATTTTGACGGCGTTACCGCTCCGAATCTGCCGACCGGCTGGGCAAGCACCCAAACCGGCGGCGGCGTAAATTGGGTAACAAAAACAGGAACGGCAAACACCACTCCCAATTCGGCATTTACTCCAAACACCGGAGCTGTCGGCGGAACTATTCTGGAATCGCCGAGTTATAACATTGCCTCAGTCGCGTCGGTTCTCAAATTCCGTAACAATTACAACACGGAAGGCGGTTGGGACGGCGGTGTTTTAGAAATCAGCATCGGCGGCGCGGTATTTCAGGATATTTTAACCGCCAACGGTAGTTTTTTAGAAGGCGGTTACAATGGCAGTTTGGGTGTCAACCAAAATCCGTTAGACGGACGGCAGGCGTGGACGGGAAACTCAAACGGCTATGTTATCACAAGAGTTTTGCTTCCGGCTTCGGCTAATGGTCAATCGGTTAAATTCAGATGGCGTTTTGGCGAAGACTCTAACACTTCTTTTGTCGGTTGGAACGTTGACAACATCGAAGTTATTACGAATTATTCTTGCAATACTGCACCGACGCTCAAAACCCGTGCCGACTTTGACGGCGACGGCAAGACAGATATTTCCGTCTTTCGTCCGAGCAACGGCAATTGGTATCTTAACCGAAGCACCGCCGGATTCACAGCATTAAGCTGGGGCGCGGATACCGACAGGCTTGTGCCGGGCGATTATGACGGCGACGGCAAAACAGACACCGCCGTTTTCCGTCTAAATGGCGGCAGTAATGCTGCTGTTTTTCACATTCTCAACAGTAACGGTTTGAGTTATATATCAACGGCGTGGGGTTTTGCCAGCGACATTCCGACGGCGGGCGATTACGACGGCGACGGCAGAACGGATGTCGCGGTGTTCCGTCCATCCACTGGAACTTGGTTTATTCAGAAAAGCACGGGCGGAATTCTCACATCGGTGTTCGGCACAAACGGCGATATTCCCGTTCCCGCCGATTATGACGGCGACGGAAAAACCGACCTTGCCGTTTTCCGCAGCGGAACGTGGTTTATCAATCAATCAACCGGCGGAATACAAGCTGTTTTCTTCGGCTTGCCAAGCGATAAACTCGTTCCGGCGGACTACGACGGCGACGGCAAAACCGATGTTGCCGTTTATCGTCCGTCCGACGGGATGTGGTATATCGTTAAGAGAAACGGCGGATTTCAAGCGGAGTTATTTGGCGTTTCGACGGATATTCCCGTGCCGGGCGATTACGACGGCGACGGCAAAACAGACATCGCGGTTTTCCGTAACGGAACTTGGTATGTCAATCGTTCAACCGCCGGTTTCATCGCCACAAACTTTGGCGCGGCTTCCGATTTGCCAATTCCGAAGCAATACATTCCGTAAAAAACATAAAAAGGAGATGAAGAGAAGGAAAATTTGAGCGACCGGCTCTCATCTCCTTTTCTCCTTTTCTTATTCTCAAACCAAACCTATTTTCTACATTTCAATTAAGAAAACACATTTCTCGCTTTTTCCGCGAAAAATTTAACATCAGATTTATTGCCTTTAGCTCGACAATCACCTAAAATTTTAAGATATTATGAATCCTGTAGTTCAAAAAACTGCGTCTGCGTCAAAAAAAGCAAAAAAATTATTGGCAGTTGACAATCCGCATTATCTTTCAAACCGCGAGTTGAGTTGGCTGGAATTTAACCGTCGTGTGCTGCAAGAAGCCTTGGACGAACGCACGCCGCTTCTCGAACGGCTCAAATTTCTGGCAATTTTCTCGACCAACTTGGACGAATTTTTTATGATTCGGGTGGCGGGTTTAAAAGAGCAGGTTGCCGAGGGAATCCGCGAAAAATCGCGCGACGGAATGACCGCACTCCAACAACTGCGTGAAATCCGTGCGCGTCTGCGTCCGATGCTCGCTGAACAGATGCGCTGTTTGCACCGGGACATTTTGCCGCAGCTCACCGAACACGATATAAAACTTGTTTCTGTTAGAGATTTAAGCAAGGACGAAAAAAAGAAACTCGAAAATTATTTTCTGCAAAATATTTTCCCCGTTCTCACGCCGCAAGCCGTAGACGTAAGCCATCCGTTTCCTTATGTTTCCAATTCGAGTTTAAATATCGGCTTGATTGTTGAACCCGACCCGGAATGCAATCACGGCAAACTCGGTTATCTATTTAAAGAAAATCGGTTTGTGCGGATAAAACTTCCGCCGAATGTTCCGCGTCTGATTCCGATCAGCGACGGCGAAACTCGTTTTGCTCTGCTTGGTGAACTCATCGCCGAAAACGTCCGCTATCTTTTCCCGAATATGCTGACGAATAAATGTCATTTGTTTCGGCTGACGCGCGATGCCGACCTCGAACTGCGCGAGGATGAAGCGGGCGATATTTTGCGGACAATAGAGCGCGAACTGCATCATCAACGCCGTTTTAGTTTTCCCGTCCGCTTGGAAGTTGCCGCTTCGATGCCCGACGAGATGATAGAAAATCTGACCAAATCCATCGGCGTAACCGACGACATCTATCGGCTCGAAGGATTTTTTAACATTCCTGATTTGATGACTTTATATTCAATTGACCGTCCCGATTTGAAGGATAAACCGATTCGCTATTCGATTCCGAAACCTCTGCGATGCGGTGAAAATGTCTTCGACACGCTGAAAAAACAAGACGTTCTGCTTCATCATCCATTCACGGCTTACAGCACCGTCACCGATTTTATTGATGCGGCGGCGGAAGATGACAAGGTTCGCGCCATCAAAATTTGTCTCTATCGAGCGGGTAAAGATTCGCCGATTGTCAAATCTTTGATGAAAGCCAGCCAAAACGGAAAACAAGTCGCGGCACTTGTCGAACTCAAAGCGCGATTTGATGAGGAAAACAATATCGAATGGGCGCGGCGGCTTGAAAACGAAGGCGTTCACGTTATTTACGGAATGAGCGGATTGAAAACGCACTCGAAAGTAATGTTGATTGTGCGAAACGAAAACGACGAATTGCGCCGTTATGTTCATCTCGCGACGGGCAATTACAACCCGACGACTTCGCGGATTTACACCGATTTGGGATTATTGACCGCCGATGAAGAAATCGGCAAAGATGTCAGCGATTTGTTCAATTTTCTGACCGGCTATTCCTATCAAACCGAATATCGTCAACTGCTCGTCGCGCCGATAAACTTGCGCGAGCGAATGTTGGAGTTAATCGAACGTGAAACCGAAAACCAAATAAGCGGCAAAGAAGCGCGAATTATTGTTAAAATCAACAGTCTGACCGACGATAAAATCATTCACGCGCTTTATCGGGCTTCACAGGCGGGCGTGAAAATTGATTTAATTGTGCGCGGCATCTGCGCTTTACGTCCGGGCATTGAAGGTCTTTCGGAAAATATCCGTGTCGTTTCTGTCGTCGGCAGATTTCTCGAACACAGCCGAATTTTTTATTTTGCGGGCGGCGGCGATGAAGAAATCTACATCGGAAGCGCGGATTGGATGCACCGCAACCTTGATAAAAGAGTCGAAGCGATTGTGCCGATAAACAACGCGCGGCTTCGTAAAAACATCAGAGAAGAAATTTTAGATGTCTATCTCAAAGATAATTTAAATGCCCAAATCTTAAACGACGACGGCAGTTATGAGAAAATAAAGATCGAACCGAAGGAAAACGGGTTTGATTCGCAGTTGTATTTTGCCGAACAGAAGATTTAAAGGTTAAAAGTAAAAAGTTAAGAATATGGGACTTTCGCCTGAAGTCTGCCGTGCGGGTTCCGTTTTTGACTTTCTCTGTCGCAAAGCATATCTTCAAAATAGATGTTTTTCATAAACTTTCAGCCGACGAAATGCGTCAAATGAGCAAGTAAAAGTTTCACAGCCAAGGGAGTTATCGATAAAAATGCCGATTATTTCGCGTAAAGTTGTTTTTATTAAATTATCAGTTATCACCGCCGCCATTTTCGCGGTTTTCTGTTTCCTTAATTTTTCCGCCGGATATAAAAAGGTGAGCGCGTCAGCTTCCGGTCCGACACCATCTAATACAGGTGCGCCGAGCGAAAGCAGCTGCACCACTTGTCATAGTAGTTTTCCTGTCAATAGCGGTTCGGGAAGTATTTCGATTGCGGGTGTTCCCGCCAATTATCTGCCAAATCAACAAATCCCGCTGACCGTTACGACCAGCCAATCGGATGCCGTAATTTACGGTTTTCAGCTGACGGCACTCGACAGTCAAGGCAAACAAGCCGGAACTTTTACGCTTCCCGCTCAATCGCCGCAGCAACTGCAAATCGTGGACGGATTTGCGGGCGGCAACACACGAAAATATGTCGAACATACAATTAATGGTCTTATTCCGACACAGTTCGGCTCAAAATCTTGGACATTTACTTGGAACGCGCCTGCCGAAAGAGTCGGGAAGGTAAGTTTTTATGCGGCGGGAAATGCCGCTAACAGCGACGGCGGAACTTCCGGCGATTATATTTATACAACCTCCAAAAGCAGCCAGACGGGAACGGCAGTTTCCGATTTTGACGGCGACGGCAAAAGCGACACAGCCGTTTTTCGCCCGTCCAACGGCGTTTGGTATAGTCTCAACAGCCTCAACGGAAATTTGATTTCTTTCCTCTTCGGCGCGAGCGAAGACAAAATTGCCGCCAGCGATTATGACGGCGACGGCAAAACCGATTTTGCGGTGTTCCGTCCGTCCAACGGTACTTGGTATGTTCAGAAAAGCACCACCGGTTTTACAGCTTTTCAGTTCGGCACAAGCGGCGATATTCCTGTCGTCGGCGATTACGACGGTGATTCAAAGACTGATTATGCTGTCTTTCGCCCGTCAAACGGTTTTTGGTATATCAACCGCAGTTCCGACGGCGGTTTTGATTTCAGACAGTTTGGTTTCGGCACGGACAAAACCGCGCAAGGCGATTATGACGGCGACGGTAAAACCGATGTTGCCGTTTTTCGCCCGTCAAATGGCGTTTGGTATTTGCAAAGAAGCCGCGATGGTTTTACCGGTATTGCTTTCGGTGCCTTAGACGACAAACCTGTTCCGGCAGATTACGACGGCGACAGCAAAACCGATGTTGCCGTTTTTCGCCCGTCCAACGGCGTTTGGTATTTGCAAAGAAGCCGCGATGGTTTTACCGGCGTGCTGTTTGGTGCGTCAAGCGACAAGCCGGTTCCCGGCGATTATGACGGCGACGGCAAAAGCGACATTGCCGTTTTCCGGGACGGTATCTGGTATTTGCAGAGAAGTTCTGACAGTTCTTTTTATGCAGTCGCCTTCGGAACAAGCAGCGACGTTCCTGTGCCGAGCGGTTATATCGCGCAGTGAAGTTCGCAAAAATAAATCAGTCAAAATTTTCATCTTTGATTCTGTATCATTTCCCAATAACTAACGTCAATCCAACGCCCAAACTTAAAACCAACTTCTCGAAAATGCGCGATCTTTTCAAAACCGAATTTTTCATGAAGTCTAATACTGGCTTCATTCGGCAAAGCAACTCCGGCGATTATCGCGTGAATATCTTTTTGCGAAAGTTCATCAAACAATTTTTCGTAAAGTTCCGTGCCGATACCTTTTTGCTGAACATTATTTTTCACGTAGACCGAAACTTCAACCGAGTGTTGATAAGCCAAACGCGATTTGTATTTTGCCGCATAAGCATAAGCCAAAATTTCATCGTCGTTTTCCGCAACCAGATACGGATAATTTTCGCTGATTTCTGCAATGCGTTTCTGCATTTCACTGACATTTAGCGGCTCGGTTTCAAATGTGTGATGCGTGTTTTTAACATAAAAATTGTAGAGTTCGGCAATCTGCGCGGCATCTTCAATTTTCACATTTCTCAAAATCATTTCTTCAATTCCATTTTCGCAATTGATTCCAGATGAACTTCATCAGGACCGTCGGCAAGCCGCAAAGTTCGCGCGTAAATCCAAAACTGGGCAAGCGGAAAATCTTGGCAAACACCACCGCCGCCGTGTGTTTGAATTGCGCGGTCAACAATTTTCAAAGCCATCTGCGGCACAACTGCTTTTATCATTGCAACTTCTTTTCGTGCTGCTTTGCTGCCGATTTCATCCATCATCCAAGCGGTTTTCAAAACCAGCAGACGTGCTTGTTCGATTGCCAGACGCGCCTCGCTAATCCAATTTCTGATAACGTCTTGTTCCGCCAGAATTTTGCCGAAAGCAACGCGCGATTTTGCTCTTTCGCACATCAATTCCAACGTTCTTTCCGCCAAACCAATCAAACGCATACAATGATGAACTCGTCCGGGACCGAGCCGACCTTGCGCGATTTCAAAACCGCGCCCTTCGCCTAATAACAAATTCTCCTGCGGCAGGCGAACATTTTCAAACGAAATTTCGGCGTGTCCGTTTGGCGCGTCGTCATAACCGAAAACGTCCAACAATCTTTCAATTTTCACGCCTTTTGCGTCCATCGGAACTAAAATCATTGATTGCTGCAGATGCTTCGGCGCGTCTGCGTCTGTTTTTCCCATAAAAATCGCCAGTTTGCAGCGAGCGTCGCCTGCGCCGGTTGACCACCATTTTCTGCCATTTAAAACATAAAATTCGCCGTCGTTTTTTATCGAAGCGCGGATATTAGTCGCGTCGCTTGATGCAACATCCGGTTCGGTCATTGCAAAACACGAACGGATTTCACCATCGAGCAAAGGCTTCAGCCATTTTTCTTTTTGCTCATCCGTGCCGTATTTCCAAAGAACTTCCATATTGCCCGTGTCGGGCGCGGAACAATTAAAAACTTCCGCCGACCAATAAACTCTGCCCATCGCTTCGGCAAGCGGCGCATATTCAAGATTTGACAAACCCGAAATTTCAGGCAAAAATAAATTCCACAAATTTCCGGCTTTCGCTTTTATCTTTAAATCCTCTATCAACTGCAAAGGCTTCCATCTGTCGCCCGTATTTATTTCAGCGTGATATGCAGCTTCGTTCGGATAAATGTTTGCGTCCATAAATGCTTGTAGTTTGCTTTGCAGTTCGCGTGTTTTCGTTGAATAATCGAAGTTCATAAATTTTGAAAGATATTATAAACCACAGGGGACACAAAGAAACACAGAGAAAGCTATAATATTTATTATTTCTTTACTTTTGTCATTACAGTAAATCGTTATTAAACTATTTTCCCGCACTCTTTGTTCCTCTGGGTTAAAAAATTTTATGAAAGACACAACCGAAATCCGCCGGGGCGAGGAGCTAAATGTTGAAAATCTTGTCGAATATTTGCGTTCGGAACTTTTCTTAAACAAAGGTGAAATTGAAATCGCGCAGTTTCCCGCCGGAAGTTCAAATCTGACTTATTTGGTAAAAATCGGCGATGAAGAATTTGTCTTACGCCGTCCGCCTTTCGGCAATCAGGTGAAATCGGCGCACGATATGTCGCGTGAATTTAATGTCTTGTCGAAACTGTCAAACATTTACAAACCCGCGCCAAAACCGCTTTTGTATTGCAAAGATGAAAATATTATCGGCTCGGAATTTTATCTGATGGAACGCCGCAAAGGTTTAATTATTCGCGGAAAATCGCCTGAAATTCTCGAAAATTCAAAAGATTTGCAGCGCGAAGTTTGCAAAAGTTTTATTGAAAATCTGGCGACGCTGCACAATTTGGACTGGCAAAAAATCGGACTCGAAGGCAAACCCGAAGGTTACGCCAAACGCCAGGTCGAAGGTTGGACAAAGCGTTATTCGGGCGCGAAAACCGACGAAAATATCGAACTTGAGAAAGCCATCGAATGGCTCAACGCAGAAATTCCCGAAAGCAAAGACGCAACTTTGATTCACAACGATTACAAATTTGACAACGTGATGCTCAATCCTAACGATTTGACGGAAATTATCGCGGTTTTAGATTGGGAAATGGCAACGATTGGCGAACCGCTGATGGATTTGGGAACGACGCTGGCTTATTGGATGTCAAAAGATTCGGGTGCGGAAATGCTTTCGATGCCGTTTCATCCGCGCGTTTTGATGGAAAATATCTCGCGCCGCGAGCTAGCCGAAACGTATGCGGAAAAATCCGGACGCGATATTGAACACATTCTTTATTTTTACGTTTTCGGCACATTCAAAATCGCCGTTATCGCGCAGCAAATCTATTCCCGCTTTGCCAAAGGTTTTACGCGGGACAAACGTTTTGCAAATTTTAATCATTTCGTCCACGCGCTCGGCAATATAGCTTTAACCGCAATTGAGAAAGAAAAAATTTAGCCGCCGAGAACATCGAGAAAATAGCCGCAAAAAAGCACAAAAGACACAAAATCATTTGAATTCTTTTTTGCGTTTCTTGAGCCTTTTTGTGGCTATTTCTTTTCTGAAATCTCTGTGCGCTCTGTGTTCTCGGTGGCTAATGTTGTAAAATTATCGTTTTTATGAGCAACAGAAAACTCGGCATAGCAATCATCGGACTCGGCGGCGCGGTCGGCACGACAATGGTCGCCGGAATAGAACTTCTCAAAAAAGGTTTAATCGGCAAAGAAGGCTTGCCTTTGGCGGAACTAGACGCGGAATTAATCAAAGATTTAGCCGATTATGAAAATATCATTTTCGGCGGCTGGGATTTGTTCGCCGAACATCTGGCAAAAGCGGCGACGACGCATGACGTTTTAACGCATAAACAATTCGTTGCCGTCGAAGAAAAGCTGCGGAAAATCAAACCTTGGCGAGCCGTCGGTAGTAAAGAATTTCTCGTTAATATCACAGGCAAAAACACTTTTTCGGACAATTCGCACCGCGCAATAATCAAAAAAATTCGCAAGGATTTGCAGAAATTTAAAAAATCCTGCGATGAAGTTGTCGTTATAAATCTTGCATCAACCGAAAAACTTGCCGACGAAGGCAACGAGATTTTCAACACAATCGCCGATTTTGAAAAGGCTCTTGACGCAAATTCAAAGGAAATTTCGCCCGCGATGCTCTATGCTTACGCCGCGATTGCCGAAAACGCGCCTTACGGAAATTTCACTCCGTCGGTTGCGACAGATATTCCCGCGTTGATTGAATTTGCCGATAAACAAAAAGTTCCCGTCGCGGGAAAAGACGGCAAAACCGGACAAACGATGATAAAAACCGCACTTGCGCCCGCGCTCAAAACCCGCGCATTGCACGTCGAAGGCTGGTATTCGACTAACATTTTGGGCAACCGCGACGGTTTAGCTTTGTCAAACGAAGGTTCACTTGCCTCAAAGGTCAAAACAAAAGGTTCGGTTTTAGATGATATTTTGGGCTACAAAGTCGAAGACCACATCGTTGACATTCGTTATTATCGTCCGCGCGGCGACAATAAAGAGGCTTGGGACAACATCGACGTGCGCGGTTTTCTCGGTCAACCGATGCAAATAAAAATTAATTTCCTGTGCAAAGATTCGATTCTTGCCGCACCGCTAGCGATTGAAATTGCACGTCTGCTCGATTTGGCGAAGCGGCGCGAAAGTTTCGGTATTCAAGAGCAACTTTCAGTTTTCTTCAAACTTCCGATGACAAAAAACGGCAAAAATCCCGAACATGCTTTGCACCGACAGGAAGAAATGCTTTTGGAATGGCTGAAGAGTTGAACCATTAAAATACACAAAGAAATGCAAAGGATTTTCCATACAACTTTGTGGAATTTTATGTTATTTCGTGGTTAAATATAAAATATGCTAAATCAATTGACTTATTCACTGCCTGAAAAACTCGAAAATACCGTCCGACAAACAATGGACGAATGGCAAAAGAAAGACAAAATTAGTCGCGTGTGGAACAAGGACGCGAGCGTTTGGACGGATGACGACGAAGCAAAATGGCTCGGTTGGCTCGATATTGTCGAGCAGGAATTGAACGATTTCGAGAAATATCGTGAGATTACCGAAGCAACGAAAGATTTTAAAGACATCGTTTTGCTCGGAATGGGCGGTTCGTCTTTGTGTCCTGAAGTTTTGGCGGAAACTTTCGGCAAAAAGCAGTTTCATATTCTTGATTCGACCGTTCCGGCGCAAATCAAGTCTTTGGAAAATAAAATTGATTTGGCAAATACGCTGTTTATTGTGGCAAGCAAAAGCGGTTCGACGCTTGAACCGAACACTTTTAAACAGTATTTCTTTGAGAAAGTTTCAGAAAAAGTCGGCAAGGAAAACGCGGGCAGGCAATTTATTGCGATAACCGACCCGAACTCGAAAATGCAGAAGGTTGCCGAAGACGGTAATTTTCGCAAAATCTTTTTCGGCGACCCGACGGTCGGCGGCAGATTTTCCGCGCTGACGGTTTTCGGATTGATTCCGGGCGCAATTATGGGTTTGGATATTGAAGATTTCCTGCAGCGCACGATGGAAATGGTTCGCGCCTGCAAATCTGACGTTCCGGCAGACAATCCGGGCGCGGTTCTAGGAACAATTCTCGGCGTTTGCCAAACTCACGGATGCAATAAACTGACAATTTTTACTTCAAATGAAATTTACGATGCCGGCGCGTGGCTCGAACAATTAATTGCCGAATCAACCGGAAAAGAAGGCATTGCAATCATTCCGATTGACCAAGAACCTGTGCAGCCGGTTGAAAATTACAGCGACGACCGCGTTTTTGCTTATCTAAAACTAAAAGATTCGAGCGATAATTCGCTGGACGAAAAACTTGACGTGCTTGGAGTAAACGGGCATCCAGTTATCACAATCGAACTCGCCGATAAAATGAATCTCGGACAGGAATTTTTCCGTTGGGAATTTGCAACCGCCGTTGCCGGTGCAATTATGGAAATCAACCCGTTTAATCAGCCCGACGTTGAAGCGGCAAAAATCGAAGCTAAAAAGTTGACGCAAGAGTATGAAGAAAAAGGCGAACTGCCGAAAGAAACGCCGTTTTATCAGGAGAAAGATATTAAACTTTTTACGAGCGACGAATATGCGGCGCAGCTCGGTAAATTTATCGAAGGCGAAAAATCTTTGAAAAAATATATGGAAGCGCATCTCGCACATTTGCAGGAAAACGATTATTTCGCGCTTCTCGCCTATGTTGAACGCAATAAGGAAAACGAAGAATTGCTGCAAGCGATTCGTGAGAAAGTTTTGGAAGCAAAACTCGTGGCAACTTGTTTAGGCTTTGGTCCGAGATTTCTGCATTCGACCGGACAAGCCTATAAAGGCGGTTCAAACGAAGGCGTTTTTCTGCAAATCACTTCGGACGACGCGGTTGATTTCGACGTTCCCGAACAGAAATTTACTTTCGGCGTAGTTAAAGCGGCGCAGGCACGCGGCGATTTTCAGGTTTTGCTTGACCGCGACAGACGCGCTTTGCGTGTGCATTTGGGCGAAGACGTGGGAAATGGGCTTGAGACTCTGGAAAGTTTAATCGAAAGTATGTAACTGATGGCAGAAGCCTGCGCGTCGGACAAGGGCGCGGATTTATGCCTTCGACGTAAAATCTGATTTGAATTCAAATAATTTTATTTCGAGATTGCCTATTTAAAAAACAGTTTTATTTCTCGATTTATCGGCGTGTCTTTCCATTGCCAATTTCACTAATTCATCAATTACCTGTGAAAAGTCCTTTCCCGTTCCCGCCCACATTTTCGGAAAACCGGAAGCATTCGTCAGACCGGGCATGGTATTGATTTCATTGATAATCAGCGCGTCCGTGTCGTTTCGCAGAAAAAAATCAACCCGCGCCAAACCTGAACCGTCGATTGCACGAAAAGCTGTTACCGCCATTTGCTGGATTTTTTTGGTTAATTCTTCTGAAACAGGCGCGGGAACGACAAATTCGTTGTTGCCTGTTCCGGCGTATTTTTCGGTGTAATCAAGAAACTTTTTGTCGTCGGATTTGATAATGTATTCGCCCGGCAGACTCGCTTTTGGTTCTTCGTAACCGAGAACGGCGCATTCAATTTCGCGGGCATCCAAACCTTCTTCGACAATGATTTTGCGGTCGTATTCGGCGGCAAGTTCGATGGCTTTTCGCAAAGATTTTTCGTCCGCTGCTTTTGAAACTCCGACGGACGAGCCAAGATTTGCGGGTTTGACAAAACACGGATAACCGAGTTTGGCAGTAGTTTGTGCGATAACCGCGTCTTTGCTGCGTTCCCACTCGCTTCGCAAAAACCAGACGTATTTGCACATCGGCAGTTCGGCATCGCGGAAAAGAATTTTCATCGTTACCTTGTCCATTCCGCAAGCCGAAGCCAGAACTCCGCAGCCGATATACGGAATGTCGCCCATTTCCAGCAGACCTTGAATTGTTCCGTCTTCGCCGTAAGTTCCGTGCAGAATCGGAAAAACGACATCAAGCGGCAAAAGTTTTTCTTCCCTGACAGAAGTTTCCAGCCGGGTTAAACCTTTATATTTGGTGTCGCCGACCAGCGCAATCGCATTGCTTGGAAATTTCATAACGCTTTCCGACAAACTTTCCCGGATGTTTTCAGGAAGCCGCTGCAGCGATTCTGCCGGATTCAGCCAGCGTCCCTCGTGCGTTATCGCAATCGGAATAACTTCATATTTGTCCTTGTCAATCTGTTCAATAACCGCTTTTGCCGAGCGGATAGAAATTTCGTGTTCGCTGGAACGTCCGCCGAAGATTATGCCGATTTTTGTTTTCATAAATAGTTTTCAGAAAGTTGTAGAAAGTTGCAGAGTTGCAGAAAGTTACAGAGTTGCGGATAGTTGCTGAGTAAATTCTTAAACTATCCGCAACTTTCTGTAACTTTCTACAACTCTGTAACTTAAAGAATAGTTTTTCCCAAAGCTGAAAGAATAAGTTCGCCCGCCAGTTCAACCGTAATATTGCTTTTATCGAGCATCGGATTGACTTCGACAATCTCAAACGAGCGCATCCCGCCGCGTTCGGCAATTACTTCGAGGGCGAGATGCGCTTCACGATAAGTTGTTCCGCCGCGGACAAGCGTTCCCGAACCGGGCGCAAAACGCGGGTCAATCATATCCACATCGAAAGTTACGGCGTAACCGCCCGATGCTTGCGAAGCAATGTTTATCGCGTCTTCGACACAAGCAAGCATTCCGCGCCGGTCAATATCGCTCATTGTAAAGAAATTGTCGCGCATACCGAGTTCACAAATCCGCCGCTGTTCGCCCGCGTCCAAATCTCTCGCCCCGACGTGAGCGCAAAATTTGGACTCAAGTTTCGGCGCAAACTCTTCTAAATTAACCAATGAAGGTTCGCCGTAGCCAAGCAGCGCGGCAAGCGGCATTCCGTGAAGGTTACCGGAAGATGAAGTTTCGGGCGTATTAATGTCGGCGTGTGCGTCAAACCAAATCAGACCGATTTCTTCACCACGCGCTTTGAAAAAAGAAGAAATCGCCGAAAACGTGCCGATGGCGATTGAATGGTCGCCGCCCAAAATAACGGGAATCGCGCCGTCCTGCAAAATTTGTTTAAGCGACGCGGATATGTTTTCGCAGGACGCGAGCATTTCTTTTAAATACTTTGGATTTTCTTCCGTCTTGGCGACATACTTAGGTTTGACGATTTCTGCATCGCCGTAATCTTTGACTTCGTAGCCGAGTTCTTTAATCCGTTCGGTCAATAAACTTCCGCGAATGTCGGATAAAAGTATCGCCGTCGCGCCAAGTTCGCTTCCTTTTTGTCCCGCGCCGTAACCGAGCGGAACGCTGATAATTCCTACTTTTTTCCCGTTTCCCGGAAAATCTTTAGACTGCATAAATTAAATTATAACCCAAAAAGAATAGCCGCAAAAAGACGCAAAAGACGCAAAAAAGATTAACCCATAAAAGAGCGTAGATGAACACAAATTCTTAATTTTTTGAGCTTTTTGTGCCTTTTTGCGGCTATTTCTAAATCTCACCAAAACCATTTACAAAAATTTCCTCAACCGCTTGCAAGGCTTCTTGCTCGTCTTCGCCTTCGACTTCTAATTCCAAACGAGTTCCCTTTGAAGCCGCCAAAGTCAACACGCTCAAAATCGATTTGGCATCGGCAATTACGGCGTTGTCAATCCGTTTGAGCTTAATACAGCTCTTAAAACCGCTTGCCAGACGAACAAGCTGGGCGGCGGCGCGGGCGTGAAGTCCGAGCGGATTGATGACTTTTATTTTACTTTCAAGCATCTTTTTTCAGTTTCTGCGGCTCAAGCAGTTCGCTTGTGCGGTAAATTGACTGTTTACCCTGCGCTTCAACTTCTTTCGCCATCTCCGTCAAAGTCATTTCTTTGGTTTGCGAAGCGAGTTTTATGACCATTGGCAGATTTACCCCCGTAACGATTTCAGCTTCGTTTTCCTTGATGAACATTGCTGAAATATTGGTCGGAGTTCCGCCGAACATATCGGTTAAAAGCAACACGCCGCAGCCTTCGGAAACCTGTTTGATGGCGCGGGAAATTTCGTTTTTCGACATTTCTACGTCATCGTGCCAGCCGATTGAAACCGCCGCAATATGATTTTGTGCGCCGACCACCGTTTCCGCCGCCGCTAAAAGTTCATTGGCGACTTGTCCGTGCGAAACTATTACTCCACCGATTTTTTTCATAGCTATGCTTTTTCCTTTTTACTTTTTACCTGTTCACTTCTGCAGGTCCCGATGTGCAACCGAAACGTCGAAACTATCATTTTTGAACGCTTTGCCTAATCTATTCGCTACCATTACCGAACGATGCCGTCCGCCCGTGCAGCCGACTCCGATGCTTAAATAGGATTTACCTTCGCGGCGGTAGAGCGGCAAAAGATATTCTAATAAATCAACAAAACGCCTGATAGTTTCTTCGACTTCCGTTTGATTTTCCAAATATCCGACGACTTTTCTATCAGTGCCGGTCAGTTCCCGCAAACCTTCTTCAAAATACGGATTCGGAAGATGGCGCACGTCAAAAAGCAAATCAACCTGATGCGGAACGCCGTATTTATGCCCAAAACTGACGACCTGAATGTGAAGCGGCGCACCTTCTTCGGTCTGCCCGAATTTTTGCACGAGAAGCCGCCGGAGCGTATGAACCGTATGTTCGGATGTATCAATAATCAAATCGGCACTCTCGCGGATTTCCTGCATCGCCTTTTTTTCGGCGCGAATCGCTGACAACAAACCTTTGCCTGTATCTGCCGGGTGCGGACGGCGCGTTTCTGAAAAACGCCGCTGCAAAACCGTGTCCGAGGCTTCAAAAAATAAGACAAACGGCGAAATTCTTTTCTTTATTTTTTTTAATTCCTCAGGAAATTCCGATAAAAAATGGCGTTCACGGATGTCGATGACAAGCGCGGCTTTTTCAATGGCAACAACTTCTTCTTTATTTGGAATCAGCAAACGCGAAAATATTTTAAGCATCGTGAGCGGCAGATTGTCAACGCAAAAATATCCCAAATCTTCAAACGCATTGGTCGCCGAACTCATTCCCGAACCGCTCAAACCCGTGATAATAACAAAATTTGGCAGAGATTTTATTTCCGTTTCCATTTGGGACATAAAAATTTTACTGACCGCTGACTATTGTGGAATGTTTCGCAACCAATTTTTGCGCGGCATCAAAACCCGCAACTTTCAAAAGATGAACGCGCACCGCCGTTTCAACCAAAGTCGAAAGATTGCGTCCCGCGCTGACGGGCAAAATAAATTTGGTTATTTTCACGCCAAAAATTTCTTCTTCCTGCCTATCAAGTCCGAGCCGTTCAACTTTGACAACCTCTTTCCATTTCTGAAATTCGATACACAATTCAATTTTTTTGCAATTGGCGATGGCGGAAACACCGAAGAGGTCACGAACATTGATAATGCCAAGACCGCGAATTTCCAGATGCCCGCGTGTTAATTCGGGCGAGAAGCCTTCAAGATTTTCACCCAATTTTTTTATCAACACGGCATCATCGGCAATGAGGCGATGCCCGCGGGCAATTAAATCAAGGGCGCACTCCGATTTTCCGATGCCCGATTCGCCCAACAGTAAAACGCCGAGTTCATACATTCCAATTAAAACGCCGTGCAGAGTAATCTGCGGAGCAAGTGTTTCCAGCAGAAAACTTGAAATATGGCTGATAGCGTTTGAACTAACCTGCGCGGTGCGGAGAATCGGCAGATTTCTTTCGTCGGCGATACTAAGTAATTCTTCGGGCGGGACGAGTTTTTTTGTAATCAAAACGCAGCAGATTTTTTCAAGGTCGAGATTGTTTATCGCTTCAATTCGCTTTGCGCTTTCGAGCTGCGACAAATAAGAAATCTCGCTTTGCCCGATAATCTGAATCCGCCCTTCGTGAATATAATGCGTAAATCCAGCCAATGCCAAGCCAAGTTTTTGAATGCGTCCGGAAACGATCTGTTTTTTGTGCAGCCCTTTTTTACCTGCCAAAACTTCAATGTCCAACTTCGCAAAAGATTTTTCGACAAAATCGGCAACGGAGATTTTCGAGCTTTCGTTTTCTTTACTGGACGGCATTTTGACGAGCAAAATTGAAAAAAATTATAAGAAATTAATTAAGGCTGAATTAAACCGTAATTTCCGTCTTTTCGTTTATAAATAACCGATACGCGCTCATCGGCGGCATTTCTAAATACCAAAAATTGATTTTCTTCTTCAACGAGGCGCAAAACGGCTTCTTCTTCCGTCATCGGTTTAACCGGATAATCTTTTGTATCAACAATTTGCGGTGAAACCGGCACAGGTTTAACTTCAGCTTGTTTGGGCGGAATTGTGCTGACTTTTTTTGCCTTGTGATACTTGTCTATAATTTTGGTTTTAAGTTTTAAGGCTTGCTTTTCGATTTTATCAATCGTCTGCGACAGCGATTTATACATATCTTCAACACTCGTCGTCGCGGTTAAAACTTGGTCGTGCCAATTTACAACCACTTCCGAACGATGTTTTCCCCGTTCAACTTCAATAATTATATGTGCTTTACTGCTATTGCCGTCAAATAAATGATTGATGCGGTCAAAATGTTCCTCCACATGAGAACGTAATGCCGGAGTTACTTCGATATGTCTTCCTGTATATTCAAATTTCATAAATTTTACCTCAATGGATTTTGGATTTTGGATTTTGGATTATTCATAATTTGTTATTTATTGAGCAATTGCAAAGAATTATGAATGGTAAATAATAAACCAATCCAAAATCTAAAATCTAAAATCTAAAATGTCAAATAACCGTTTTTCGTTCACGCGAACCCGGAATTTGCATTTGGTCGCGGTATTTGGCAACCGTTCGGCGCGACAGTTTATTACCTTCTTTGAGCAGAATTTTCGCAATCTGGTCGTCGGTCAACGGTTTGTGCGTGTCTTCTTCCTCAATCATTTTCTTGATTCGCAGCTTCAAAATGCGCGTCGAAACCTCTTCACCGTCTTCATTGAGCATACCTTCGGAGAAAAATCGGCGCAGTTCGATAACGCCTTGCGGCGTGTGTGCGTATTTGCGGTTAACCACGCGGGAAATGGTCGAAAGGTGCATTCCAATATCTTCCGCCACATCCTTTAACATCATCGGCTTGATAAATTGCACGCCTTTGTCCAAAAACTCACGCTGTCGCTCAACAATACATTCAACAACGCGGTAAATCGTCTGCCGGCGGTGTTCGATATTCCGCAAAAGGTCAACCGCCGAGCGCACTTTTTCTTTGATAAAATCTTTGGTTTCTTTAGACGTGCCTTCTTGCCCGATTAATTTCCGGTAAGTATTACCGATCCGAAGGCGCGGACTTCCGTCGTCCGTAAAATAAACGATATAATCGTCTTCAAGTTTTTCGATATAAACTTCCGGCGCAACATAAATTGGTTCTTCCGACGAATAACGTCTGCCCGGATACGGGTCGAGAATACGAATTTTGTTGATTTCTTCGTTAAGTTCGTGAAGGTCAATGCCCGTGTCTTTTGACAAGTGCTGAAGACGATGCGGCTGCAGATCTTCCAGATGATTTTGAACAAGTTCCGCCGCCAGAGATTCGCCCTCACCGTTGGCTTCAAGTTGAGCAACCAAACATTCTCTAACGTCCCGCGCCGCGCAGCCGACCGGTTCAAACTGCATCACGATGTTTCGCGCTTTTTCAACTAATTCAACCGAACAACCGCCCATTTCGGCGATTTCTTCATTGGAGGTTGTCAAACGCCCGTCTTCGTCCAGATTTCCGATAACGCAAACCGCCGCGTCTTCAAGTGTTTCGCTCATCTGGTGCAGATTAAGCTGCCATTCAAGATGTTCGGTCAAAGATTCGGAATGTGATAAAAACTGGTCAAAACTCGGCGCATCGTCCTTAAATTCAATTTCCTGCGTTTTATAACCGGGGTCGAGATAATCTTGAAATTCTCTGCCATAATCAACTTCCTCAAACGCATCCGATTTTTCATCGGAAAAATCATCTGCTTCACCTTCAAAATTTATCTCGCTGCTTTCGTCAAAACCGTTTTCGTCTGGTTTTTCAGCCGTAAAATTTTCGGCTTGATGTTCTAAATCGGGCGAAAAATCAAAATCTTTGTTGTGTCCGTTTTCAAAACTTTCATCGCGTCCTTCTGAATTCTGGTCAAGAATTTTTTCGGAAAACTCCTGAAATTCATCTTCAGACATAACTTCTTCCAACACCGGATTTTCGACAAGTTCCTTTTGAATCAACTCGCTTAATTCAATCGTTGTCATCTGCAGCATCTCAATCCGCTGCCGCAGCTGCGGAGTCAAAACCATCCGCTGAGTCAATTTTTGTGTCAGTCTTAACGAAGCCATTTTTACCTTAAAATTCTATCTATGAAACTTTTTTTAATTAGTAAATCCAGCAAATTCATTTCTGTTCACTATTATAACTGTTTGACGGAAAAATGGGAAAGCCGTCAAATTCCAAATTTCAGATTCCAAATAGAAGTTGAGCAGTTAAAATGAGTGTTGCCGCCATGTAATTGATAACTGTCAGTTATGCGAAGTAGAACTATCAACTGAAACCTGTTTAATGTTGGCAGTAAAATAAATTAAATTTTCACTAAACCGCCTTGGCTTCCGAACTGGAATCTGAAATTTAAAGACTAAATCTTTCGCCCAGATAAAGCCGCCGAACCTCTGCGTCTTGAACTAATTCGGCGGGCGCACCGCTTCGCAAAATTTTTCCTTCCGTCATAATATAAGCGCGGTCTGTAATGCCAAGAGTTTCACGGACATTGTGGTCGGTAATTAAAATTCCGATGCCTTGTTCTCTGAGATAAAGAATAATTTCCCGAATATCGTCAATCGCCAGCGGGTCAATTCCCGCGAACGGTTCGTCGAGTAGAATATATTGCGGCTCGGTTGCCAGACAACGCGCAATTTCAACGCGGCGGCGTTCACCGCCCGAAAGCGCGTCGCCGCGAGTTTTTCTGACGTGCGTTACACCGAATTCTTCGAGCAATTCTTCAAGCCGCGCAAACCGGTCGGTGCGCGGCATTTTCATTGTTTCCAAAATCGCTAAGATATTTTGTTCGGCGGACATTTTCCGAAAAATCGAAGGCTCTTGCGGCAAATAACCCAAACCCAAACGCGCCCGCAGATACATCGGCAAACTTGTTATGTCCTGCCCGTTTAAGAAAATTTTCCCTTCTTCGGCGCGTTCAAGTCCGGTCATCATATAAAAAGTTGTCGTTTTACCCGCGCCGTTTGCGCCCAACAGCCCGACGACTTCGCCTTGTTCGACAAAAAGGCTGACATCATCAACGACGCGCCGCTGTCCGTAAGTTTTCTGCATATCGTAAGCGCACAAAGCCTTGGCGGGAACATTTGCGTAGTTGCCGTTTGATGAGTTTGAGTTTTCCCGACGAAAGAAATTTAACATTCAAGAAAAAGTGTACACTTGAATTACGAATCACGAATTACGCGGTTTAGTACCTGCAAAAGCGGAAACCGAAAGCGTTTGCGAACGATATAAAACAAATTATGAATTAAGAGAAGCCGCAATTTCATTATTTGTAATCCTTCTCTCGTAATTGAATTTTATTGCTTCTTAACTTTATAAACCGTCCGAATTCTGCCCGAATTATTTTGCTCGGTCTTGCTTTCGCCGATAACGCGCTTTTCACGCAGGAAAACCGTCATTTGTGCGCCTTGCGACGAGCCGTTTTCGCTATCATCAATGCGGGCTGGGTTTCCGCGTAAAATTACTTTTTCGTCCGTCGCCGTATATTGCGCGTAATCGCCGACGGCTTTGCGGTTCGGCTGTGTAATAATAACGTTGTTTTCCGCAACCGTGTTTGAAACTTCGTTTTTATCATTCAAAACAACACTCGCCACGCCAGCGACGATTCTGTCCGTGCCTTGTCTGATGTCAACATTGCCTTCGTAACGAAGCAGATTTTTGTCTTTTGTATAAAACAATTTGTCGGCGGAAGCAAAAACGGGAACGATTGTTTCTTTGCCGTTTTCCTTTTTCTTCGCGTCATACAAAAGGCTTTGCACTGAGCCTTCGCCGTAAAGCTGTCCTTGTTTTTGCTGTAAAATCAGCTTGTCGGCGCGAACATAATTGTTTTCCTGCCAGGCGCGGGCGTTTCCCGTATAAGTTGCAATTTCGGTTCGATGGTCAAAATTCGCGTCGCCTGCCGTGATAAACACAGGCGAACTGACATCGCTAAAAGGCGTTGCCCCATTCGTTTGTTTTTGGCTGTAATAAGTTGTGCTGACATTGCCGCGCAGAAATGATTTTTCGTTTCGCGTGTCCCAATCAATCTCGCCCGCTTTGGCTCTTGCCCGCGAATCAAAAATTGTCGGTTCGCCGCCGCGCAAACGCACGACTTCATCGCTTGCCGTAAAAGTTATTTGGTTAGCGATGCCGTTGCGGTCAAGTTCGGTAAATTTTGTATTTCCAACCGCGTCAAATTGCTGAATGTCCTGCGTTTGCTGATTAAACGCGGCATTTAATTTATCGGCAGCAAGCGTTTGCGTCCCGCGATTTGCAGTTGCAATCGTCGGCATGCGCATGACTTTTGATTTGCCCGTCGCGGAACAATTTCTTGCATTATTGCCTGTTTCAAAAAAATCACAATCAAAGCGCGGCGCATTTATCGTGGTTTTATAATTGGCGGGCGCGGATTGCAAAGGTTCGATGTAAAGTTCGGCGTTTCCAACCGCTTCGGCTTTTGCTAAATCTTTGCCGTTGGCGTTTAAAACAGTTTTTACCGCATCAGCCGTCAACTTTTTATTGGAAGCGTCGGGTTTATTATTCGGCGCGTTCATCATAATCGTCGTGCGACCTTCGGTTTGCATTTGACTGAGCAAACCGGCTTGAAAATTTAATTTGATTGAGTTCAGCGCGGAAAGCGTAACTTTTGAATACTCATCGGCGTTTGCGGGAATCAAAACCGTGTTGGTCGCGCCGACGACATTGGCGTTTTGCAGCAATTGATCATTGCCGAAAATCGCATTTAATTCATTGCCCGAAACTTCCGTCGTGCGTTCCGGCGTTGATTGTTTTAGATAAGCATTGCCTCTAACGTATGCGTTTTGCAGTTTTTTATTTGGAAACAATTGTGCCGTCAGATTATCGCCTTTCAGATAATTATTTCCCTGCATGATTTCCGCGTTGCCAGACAGAAAAATCTTGCCGTTTGATTGCTCATAAACCGCGTCCTGCGAATGAATTGTCGTTGGTTGATTGTCTTCAACCGTAACGATTTCCACGCCGTTTTTTAATTGAAATTTATCAGCGTCTTTTTCGTAAAGCGCGTAATTTGTTTTGATTTTTGTCGGTTTCGCGTCGTTGGCAGTCGTTTCGATAGTTACATTGTCAAAAAGTTCGAGCTGCTTTAGCTCTTTATCAATCTTGGCAACGGCGCGGTTTGCTTTGGTTTTCGTCCATTTTGTATTGGCATCGGTTGGTTTTTGATAAACGTCAACATTGCCGTTTAAATCAATTTGTTTTAGTTCTTTATCGGTAAATGAAGCAATTGCTTTATCGGATTTTATATCGGTTGGCTGTGCGAGTTCGCCCGCGTTTTTGTTTGGCGTAACATTGATATTTACATTTTGGTCAAACTCGATTTTGCCCGCGAGTTGATTTAGAAATGCGTGTCCCGCCGTGATTTTGGCGCGTTGAAAATCGGAACTTTTAAATTCGCCTTCGCCGTTTCCGTAAGCGTTTATCTCAACGTCTTTTAATAATTCAAGAGTTTTATCCCGAATATTGACAATCGCGCCGACAGATTTTCCCGCAACATTTTCGCGTGAAAATTCAATCAATTCTTCGGCGTCAGCGGTTTCGGTTTCCTTATTATAAGTCAGTTGGTCGGTTTTAACCTTCAGCGCGTCGCGTGTTTCGATATTCACATCGCCCGCAAAAAATGCGGTAAAATTTTTATTTTCGGCGGGAATATAAATCGCTTTTTCCGCCGTCATTTGGTCAAACTTTTCGCCCGCGTCGTCATAAACCTGCAAAAATACGTTTTCCAATTCCTGATGATTGTCGGTAAAAGTCGTCGCTTTATCGGCTTTGATGTAATATTTTAAAACGTCGCCTTCGGTTTCGCGCCTTTCATAATCGTTGATTTCCGCGACGACATCTTTGGAAAGTTCAGTCGGCAAACCCTTCATCCGAAATTCCTTGTAACCATAAGCGCGATAAAATCCGATGCCAATGGCAATAACCGTCGCCGCTAACGCAGCAATTGCCAACACGCGAAAGATTTGCGGCATCCTTGCGCGAAGTTCGAGATTTTTGATGTTATTGCGCTGAATTTGTTCGGACATTACAATTTAAAGTCGGCGGCGATTTTTGATTTTTTGATTTTTCCCGTGTGTGAAAAGAAATCGACTTCCCCGTATTCATCCACAATCCAAACTTCCAAAGCACCTTTTTCTAGATAAAGACGAGTTTTTTCTTCCATTTCGGCTTGGCTGTTGGCAGGTGATTTTATTTCGACACAAATTTCCGGTGCTTTCGGATACTGCGTTGCTTCACCAACCTCTGAAATAAACTCGTTTGATGCCCAAGCGACATGAGCAACTCTCACGCTTTCGCTCGTTAAAATCGAGCATTCAATAATGATAATTCCGCTTTGTTTTGTTCTTTCGATTTCTTGTCCAACCTTATATTGCAAAATTCCGTGCCGATTGGAAGCCGGACTCATCAAAATCTGTCCGAATTTATTGAGTTCGACTTTGTATGGAATATCCCGAAAAAACGGATTATTCATCAATTCCTGCCATTTTATCGCTAAATCCATCGTTTATCTCCGTTCAAATTTTGTTGCCTTTCAAAATATATTAACAAATCAAACTGTCTTTAAGTCTTTAACAACCAATTGCAATCGCGTGTTATTATTCCAAGTATTCGCTTCGGGCGTGTAAGCAAGTTCGATGCGCGATTGCGGTTTCAGAGTTTGCTCTCTTGAATGTTCTACGCCGTCCCACCAAACGGCTTCAAACTGTTTGCCTTTTTCATCGTGCAATTTTAATTTTAGATGCTTCTCTTTCATCACATATGGCGTGTCCGAAAGCTGTAAATTGCGAGTCACAAAAACAGGCTTCGGATTTCCCATTCCGAAAGGCTCAAATCGTTTCAAATCTTCAACCAAATCAAGCGTTAAAGACTGCGATGAAACCAGCGCGTCAATTTTTATTTGTGGAATCAAATCATCTTCTGATAGATTTTCCGCCGCGTGTTCGTTTAGTTTCTCGCGCAATTTGTCAATGCTTTCGCGCTTGATTGTCATTCCCGCCGCCGCCGCGTGTCCGCCGTATTGTTCAAAAAGTTCGGCGCACGAATCCATTCCGTTTAAGAGATGATAATTGGAAATGCTTCTCGCGCTGCCGTGTCCGATGCCGTTTTCAAGCGAAATGACGATTGACGGGCGATGCAGTTTTTCGCTGATTTTCGATGCCGCCAAACCAATCACGCCGCGATGCCAGCCGTCGCCCGCGACTACCGCAAAATGCGCTTGTTTCGCGCTCCCGCCGTTTTCGACATATTCGAGCAAAGCCTTTTCTAAAATGTCTATCTGAACTCTTTGACGTTCACGATTTTTGTTATTGAGATATTCCGCCAATTCACGCGCTTTTTCAAAACTTTCGGCTTCAAAAAGTTCAACAACGTGCCGCGCCGCGTCCATTCTGCCCGCCGCGTTGATGCGCGGCGCGATGCGAAAACCGATATGATAACTCGTCATTTCTTTGCTGCATTCGGCAACTTCCATCAACGCCCGCAGTCCGTAATTATGCGCCTTCGGCAAATCTTTCAAACCAATTGAAACAATCGCGCGATTTTCGCCCGTCAGTTTCATCACGTCGGCGATTGTGCCGATGGCGACGACTTTTAAAAAACCTTCGACGATTTTTTCTCTGCCTTTTTCGCGCAAAAGTGTGTGCGCGAGTTTGAATGCAACACCAACGCCGGCAAGATTTTTGTCGGGATATTCGTCGCCGGTTTGGTTTGGATTAACCATCGCCACACAATCGGGATTTCCGAGCACTTCGTCCGACAAATGATGGTCGGTAACAATCACATCCAAGCCGTTTTCCTTAGCCCAAGCCAGCGGCTCAAATGAGCGCGTTCCCGTGTCAACGCTGATAATGAGCGAATAACCTTTCTCTTTCGCCCTTTCGAGATGTTCTTTGTTGAGTCCGTAACCTTCGGTAAAACGATGCGGAATGTGAAAGCCTGTTTTTGCGCCGAGAATTTCTAAACATTTTCGCAGAACAACCGTTCCGGTCGTGCCGTCAACATCGTAATCGCCCCAAATTAAAATCTTTTCACCCTTTTCGACGGCTTTCAAAATACGGTTAACCGCCTCTTTCATTCCCTTTAAAAGATTCGGTTCGTGTAAATCCGAATAGCTTGGATTTAAGAATTTATAGGCTGATTCTTCGGTTTCGTAACCGCGTGTGATGAGCAAAGCGGCAACAATCGGTGAAACTTTAAGAGAATTTGAGAGTTTTGCCACTTCTTCGCGGTCGTGTTTTTTGATTGTCCAACGCCTTTTCATTTATTTCATTTAAAGGGAAATTCTTTCCTTGGCGAACTTTGCGCTTTTGAGTGATAAAATTCCTGCTTGCAAATTTGAAATACTATTTCAATGTAAAATTGTTTTTTCAAGCAAAGACGCAAAGTTCGCCAAGAGTTTTTTGAGTTTCAAACCTAATTTTCTACTACAATCGTTCACAAAACTAAATCAAATTTGCGGACTTATCACGCCTTGCCAAAGCAATACAAGAATTATACCACCCAACACAATACGATAAATAATAAAAATGGCAGTTGAGTTTTTTCGCAGGAAAGCCAGAAGAAACCAAATCGAAAAATAACCGATCACTGCCGAAACAATCGTTCCGACCAAAAGAGGCATAAAACTTGTCTGGGGCAAAAGCAACCACGCTTCTTTGAGTTCCAATAAACCGCTTGCCGCAATCGCGGGAATCGAAAGCAGAAAAGAAAATCTTGCGGCGGCTTCGCGTTTTTGTCCGGCGAAAAGTCCGCCCATAAGTGTCGAACCGGAACGGCTTGCGCCCGGCACCAATGCCAGAACTTGGGCAAAACCGACTGCCAGTGTATCAATTATACCAAAATCTCTGAGTTCTTTGCGACGTTTGCCGACAAGTTCGGCAAACATCAGCAAAACGGCAACAGAAATCAGCATTATAGAAATAACCCAAAGATTTTTTGTCGCCTCGCCTTCAATTAAATCTTTGAATAACAACCCGATAATTCCAATTGGAATCGAGCCAATAATTATCAGCCAGCCCAGCCACGCTTCTTCGGAAAGCCACATCGGGCGTACGCCGTTTGTGCCGGAAAATCTCATCGGACGTTTGCGAGTTAATAAATTCCAATGGTCGCGGACAAACGCGGCGGTAATGCTCAAAATATCGGCGGCAAAGTAAATTAAAACCGCCGCCAACGTGCCGAGCTGCAGAACGGCAATCGTTGCAGTTATTTGCTCGGCATTTCCTTCGTAAAGATTGGTAAAACGGCTGGCAAAAACCAGATGTGCGGTTGAACTAATTGGAATAAATTCGGTTAAACCTTGGACAATGCCAAGAATTATTGCTTGTAAAAGATTCATAAATGGTGAATGGTAAATGGCAAATAGTAAATTTTAGTAAGCACCGCAACAAAAATAGTCTAGACTATTTGCCACTTACCATTAACAAATTATTCTCGGTATTTTGCGCGTCCGGCAATAGTGTCATACAACCAAGCGGGGAAAATGCGTCCGGCGCGGACAAAAGCTGCTAATTGCCACGGAAATGCGGCGAACTTTTTTTGTTTTTCGATTGCGCCGAGAAAATGCGGAATCGAATCTTCGAGTTTCATCAAAAACGGCATTTTTGCTTCCCGTCCCGCTGTCAACGGCGTTTTGATAAAGCCGGGCTGAATGATTGTAACGTTAATGCCTTTGTCTTGCACATCCAATCGGATACTTTCGAAGAACGCGGTCATTCCGGCTTTTGAAGCGCAATAAGCCGCTGATTTGGGCAAACCGCGAACACCTGCCAGACTTGAAACAGCGACGAGCTGCCCGCTTTTTTGCTCTAACATATCCGGCAGAACAGCCGAAACCGCATTAACCGCGCCAATTAAATTCGTGTTGATAACTTTTGTAACGGCGGCGGCGTTTAATTTTCGCGCGGCTTCGTTGTTTCCGCCGATTCCCGCGTTGGCAATTAAAACATCTATCCTGCCAAACTCTTTTCGCAGATTTTTCGCCGCATCTGCAACCGCTCTTTCATTTGTTATATCACAGGCAAAACATCTTGCCATTCCGCCGTTTTGCTCAATTTTACCGGCAATTTCCCGCAGAAGCTCCTCGCGTCGTGCTAACAACCCGACAACCGCGCCGCGTTTTGCGATTTCCAAAGCCAACGCTTCGCCGATACCACTTGACGCGCCGGTTAAAAATACTACTTTGTTTTTCCAAAACATCACGCTTCTTTCGATTTGTCGTCTTTTTCAAGCACCGTTTTAAATATTTGTTTCTCAGTCATTTTTCACTTACAATTATGATTTTGTCCTTTTGCATATGACTAATGACAAAATCATAATTTAACAGTATTTATATGAAACAAAAAATTCGCAAAGCAGTTTTTCCCGCCGCCGGTTTGGGAACAAGGTTTTTACCCGCAACCAAATCTTTACCAAAAGAAATGCTGCCGTTGGTTGACAAGCCTCTGATTCAATATTCGGTTGAAGAAGCCGTAGATTCGGGAATCAAATTAATTCTGATTGTTACCGGACGCGACAAACGCTCAATTGAGGACCACTTCGATATTTCCTTTGAACTTGAAGCGGTTCTGCAGGAACGCGGCAAAATCGAGTTGTTTAAACAAGTCCGCGCCCTTGCCGACCTCGTTAAAATTAGTTATACGCGGCAAAAGCAGGCATTAGGTTTAGGACACGCAATTTATCAGGCGAAAGATTTTGTCGGCGATGAGCCGTTTGCCGTTTTGCTTGCCGATGACGTAATCGACGCGGAAGAACCTGCGCTCAAGCAATTAATTGAAGTTTATCAAAAATACAATGCGCCGGTGCTGGCGACCACACAGGTTAAAGGTGAAGCAATTTCGCGGTTCGGCGTAATTGATGCTGAGGAAGTTGAACCAAACATTTTTAAAATCAAAAGCATTGTCGAAAAACCGAAATTTGAAGATGCGCCTTCGGATATGGCGGTTATCGGGCGATACATTTTTACGCCCGAACTTTTTGGCGCACTCGAAAAAACAAAACCGGGCGCGGGCGGCGAAATTCAAGTTGCCGACGCGATGCGTTTTCTGCTCGACGAAGGCAAGCCGTTTTACGCCGTTAAACTTGACGGTATACGCCACGACGCGGGCGACAAACTCGGATTTTTGATTGCGACGGTTGAATTTGCGTTAAAGCGCGATGATTTAGGCGCGGATTTTCGTCAGTATTTGAAATCTTTGAATTTGGGTTGATTTTCTTGCCCGTGAAACACCCGAAACATACGAAATAAAAGAAAGTGAACAAAGGTTTGATATTCTTCTGTAATAAATTTTGATATTTGTTTTTTAGATTTTTTAATGTACTTCGTATGTTTTGCGGGCAATTATACGAAAACAAGTTGGATTGGTTAGTTAGACTTTTTACTGAACAATAGTCAATAGTTGATAGTGAACAATTGATAGTTTGCGCGGATGACGGAGAGCTTGTTCACTATCAACTATTGACTATTCACTATTATTCAGTTAGACCAAACCTAACTTTTTTGTTTTGGTATTATTCTTTATTTTCAAATCAAATAATTCTTCGCCGTTTTGTTAAATTCGTTGATTTGTTCGGCAGTCCATATTTCATCTTTTCCCAATTCTTTTGCCATAATTTCCGCCGCTGCTGGCGCAATTTCGATTGCCGCTTTTGTGTCCAAAAACAAAGCGCGAGTTCGCCGCGCCAAAACATCTTCAACCGTTTGCGCCATTTCGCGTCTGACTGACCAAACAATTTCCGCCGAACAATACGGCAAATCCTTGTGCAATTTTTCTGCTAAAATTGGATTTTCCTCAATAAGTTTTTCTATCTCAACCGCGTCCGCGCCGTAAATTGCCAAATCGCCAGACTGTTTCGCCGCTTGGCAAAAGCCATGAATTTTCAAATTCTTTGTCGATGAAATTTTCTTTGATAAACCGGCGATTTTAACAGCTTGATTGACCGCATCTTCCGCCATTTTTCGATAGGTCGTCCATTTTCCGCCGGTGATTGTCAGCAAATTTGATTTATCAATTTCGATTGTGTAATCGCGGGAAAGTTTTGCGGTGTTTCGTGAGCTTCCCGATTTTACAAGCGGACGAATGCCGACAAAAACGCTCAAAACATCCTCGCGCTGCGGCGGTTTTGCCAGATAATTTATAACTGTTTTCAAAATAAATCTGATTTCTTCTTCAAACGCTTGCGGCTCAAGTTCGGCTTTTTCAATCGGCGTGTCGGTTGTGCCGATAAGAGTTTTATCGTGCCAAGGGATTGCAAATAAAACCCGTCCGTCGCTTGTTTTCGGAATCATCAGCGCGTTTTCGCCGGGCAAAAATGATTTATTAAAAACGAGATGAATTCCCTGACTGGGCGCGATAATTTTATTTGAATTTCGGTTGGAAAGTTTGCGGATTTCATCGCAAAATGCGCCGGCGGCGTTGATTATAACTTTTGCTTTTACTTCATAAACTTCGCCTGTTTCCGCGTCTTGAAAATCCACGCCGTCAACCAAATTTTCGTCATTTTTCGTGAGTTGAAAAACCCGCGCATAATTTAGAACTGCCGCGCCTTGTTCAACCGCCGTTGAAACAAGATTTATCAAAAGCCGCGTGTCGTCGAATTGTCCGTCAAAATACAAAACGCCGCCGCGCAGATCTTCCTGTCTGATATTCGGTAGATTTTCAATCGTTTCTTTTTTTGACAGAATCCGTGATTTGCCAAAGCCGTATTTGCCGGACAACAGATTATAAATTTTTAAACCGGCACCGTAAAAGAATTTTTGCCAAAGGCTGTAATATGGCACGACAAAAGCTAATTCTTTGACGAGATGAGGCGCGTTTGTCTGCAAAATTCCGCGTTCTTTTAAGGCTTCGCGAACGAGTAAAATGCTGCCGCTTGCGAGATAGCGAACGCCGCCATGAATGAGTTTGGTGCTGCGGCTCGAAGTGCCTTTGCCGAAATCGTTTTGCTCCAAAAGCAGAACATCAAAACCGCGAGAAGCGGCATCAACCGCACAGCCAACGCCGGTCGCCCCGCCGCCGATGACGATAATGTCCCAAATTTTTTCGCGCTCTCTGACGCGGTTGAGCATTTCTGCACGATTCATTTCAGTTGGCAGTTAGTGGTCGGCAGTTTTGCTAATTCCAAGTTTGGAGTTTGTGATTTAGTCTAGGTTTTATCTGTGCTGACTGCCAACCGCTAACTGCCGATTCAGTTTTCACCGCGTTCCTGCTCGACTTCGGTTTCCAGATTAACCGACAAACGCCGTGCGCCCGGTTGGTCAAAAGTTTCAATCCAGCGCAAAGTTTCGTCTAAAACGCGCAACTGATATTCCTTCCAATCCGGTTTTCCGACTACTGAACCGAATTCTCCAGCGTAATAAGCCGTGCGCGGCGGGCGCACTTTGTCAGTCATACCGCGGTCAACCGACAGCATAATTGTCGGAATGCCGGTTTGTTCAATCGCACGCGCCACGATTCCGAGCGTTTGATGACACAAGCGCGATGCCGGAGCAAGAAGCGCGGCTTGCACTTCGTAACGCGCAACTCTTTCAGCTAATTGCGGCGCAAGTTTTTCGGCAACTAATCGCGCATTCGGAATAAAGCCGCACAAACTCCACCAAACGTGATTTAATCTGCCGATAACGGCATTTGCCTCATATTCAAGCAGACGCTCAACGGGAATTTGCGCGTTCATATCCAATTGAATTGCCGTCGGGTTGTAACCGCGCACCGCGTAAAGCAAGTCTTCCGCTTTGACTTCTATCGGAATTTCCCGAAAACTCGAGTCGCCGTCGCGTGATTCAATATCAAAGGATTCCGTGCCGTTTATAAACGCGCCCGCTGAAGAAATCAGCGCAAGATTGAGCATCGGAAGCGCACGACGCGCCGGCGTAAAAGGCGCGTTTGTGTTTTCGACAAACGGATAATTATCAAGATTGTCGTTATTGCGCCAATTTTTGTAACGCCCCGAAAATTCGGCGAGATTTTCAACCGGTGCTGCATTTTTAACCGGCGCGGGACGGCTGGCGATGCCTAAACGCCGTTCGATATTTTCTCTAATTGAATTCAACATTTTTCTTTTCCAAAATTATTTTTTCGCCGGATTTTCGCGCTATTAAAAAGAACAAAACAAGAGCCGCAATCATCGCCGTCAGCAGAACCCAGACCGAATATCCGTGTAGATTATTAAACTGAATTCGGAGCGGGTCGTCAACCGCAACTTCTTCAATCGGGCGACCGATTTGACTGCGAATCCAAGACAGCCACAATCCGATGACAAACTGCCCGACGGCACAGGAGGCAGTTAAAATTACCAGCAAAATTCTTTCCGTCCATAACCAAAACGGTTTTGTATTTAATCTTTTAACAAAAGAAGTTGCCAGCAAAATCAGACCGATAATCAAACCGCTTAAATTTATTATCAGCAAAGTCCGCGAAACAACCGAACCAGCCATTTCACGCGAAGGCAGAACGGCAAACGCGCTTTGAGCAACCGCGATAAAGAAAACCGCCGCGCCAAGCCACAATCCAACTAACAAAAGTCTAATATCCGAAATAAATTTCATTTTTTTTACTGCTTTTTACTGCTTTGAAACAAGTTGTTATTATGTCGGTTTTCAGTCGAAAGAGCAAAAGCGTAGGAAGTGAAAAACTAAAAGTGAAAAACTAAAAACTGAAAATGAATAATACGAGAAATTGGCAGTTCACTTCCGCTTTTCACTTTCTAGTTTTTCACTTTTAGTTTTTAGCTTTTCACTTCCTCAGTCGCGCTTCGACATTGTTTGCCTTCAGTGAATTCCCCGTCGCTTTTTGCAAATCGGCAATTGCTTTGTTGAGTTCGGTTTGGGCGCGAAGTTCCGTGCTTTTGGCGGTTGTCAAAGCCGTTTGGCGGTCTAAAACCATGTAGATATTTGATTGTCCCGCGTCGAGTTTTCTTTGTTCTGACTCGTATTGTTTCTGACTGTTTTCGCGCGAGATTGCCGCCGTGCGAAGCCGCGCTTCGGCAGTTCTGACCGATTGCAGAGCGTTTCTGACATCAACCTGAATATTTTGGGCGATTTATATTCGGTAGATTTTCAATCGTTTCTTTTTTTGACAGAATCCGTGATTTGCCAAAGCCGTATTTGCCGGACAACAGATTATAAATTTTTAAACCGGCACCGTAAAAGAATTTTTGCCAAAGGCTGTAATATGGCACGACAAAAGCTAATTCTTTGACGAGATGAGGCGCGTTTGTCTGCAAAATTCCGCGTTCTTTTAAGGCTTCGCGAACGAGTAAAATGCTGCCGCTTGCGAGATAGCGAACGCCGCCATGAATGAGTTTGGTGCTGCGGCTCGAAGTGCCTTTGCCGAAATCGTTTTGCTCCAAAAGCAGAACATCAAAACCGCGAGAAGCGGCATCAACCGCACAGCCAACGCCGGTCGCCCCGCCGCCGATGACGATAATGTCCCAAATTTTTTCGCGCTCTCTGACGCGGTTGAGCATTTCTGCACGATTCATTTCAGTTGGCAGTTAGTGGTCGGCAGTTTTGCTAATTCCAAGTTTGGAGTTTGTGATTTAGTCTAGGTTTTATCTGTGCTGACTGCCAACCGCTAACTGCCGATTCAGTTTTCACCGCGTTCCTGCTCGACTTCGGTTTCCAGATTAACCGACAAACGCCGTGCGCCCGGTTGGTCAAAAGTTTCAATCCAGCGCAAAGTTTCGTCTAAAACGCGCAACTGATATTCCTTCCAATCCGGTTTTCCGACTACTGAACCGAATTCTCCAGCGTAATAAGCCGTGCGCGGCGGGCGCACTTTGTCAGTCATACCGCGGTCAACCGACAGCATAATTGTCGGAATGCCGGTTTGTTCAATCGCACGCGCCACGATTCCGAGCGTTTGATGACACAAGCGCGATGCCGGAGCAAGAAGCGCGGCTTGCACTTCGTAACGCGCAACTCTTTCAGCTAATTGCGGCGCAAGTTTTTCGGCAACTAATCGCGCATTCGGAATAAAGCCGCACAAACTCCACCAAACGTGATTTAATCTGCCGATAACGGCATTTGCCTCATATTCAAGCAGACGCTCAACGGGAATTTGCGCGTTCATATCCAATTGAATTGCCGTCGGGTTGTAACCGCGCACCGCGTAAAGCAAGTCTTCCGCTTTGACTTCTATCGGAATTTCCCGAAAACTCGAGTCGCCGTCGCGTGATTCAATATCAAAGGATTCCGTGCCGTTTATAAACGCGCCCGCTGAAGAAATCAGCGCAAGATTGAGCATCGGAAGCGCACGACGCGCCGGCGTAAAAGGCGCGTTTGTGTTTTCGACAAACGGATAATTATCAAGATTGTCGTTATTGCGCCAATTTTTGTAACGCCCCGAAAATTCGGCGAGATTTTCAACCGGTGCTGCATTTTTAACCGGCGCGGGACGGCTGGCGATGCCTAAACGCCGTTCGATATTTTCTCTAATTGAATTCAACATTTTTCTTTTCCAAAATTATTTTTTCGCCGGATTTTCGCGCTATTAAAAAGAACAAAACAAGAGCCGCAATCATCGCCGTCAGCAGAACCCAGACCGAATATCCGTGTAGATTATTAAACTGAATTCGGAGCGGGTCGTCAACCGCAACTTCTTCAATCGGGCGACCGATTTGACTGCGAATCCAAGACAGCCACAATCCGATGACAAACTGCCCGACGGCACAGGAGGCAGTTAAAATTACCAGCAAAATTCTTTCCGTCCATAACCAAAACGGTTTTGTATTTAATCTTTTAACAAAAGAAGTTGCCAGCAAAATCAGACCGATAATCAAACCGCTTAAATTTATTATCAGCAAAGTCCGCGAAACAACCGAACCAGCCATTTCACGCGAAGGCAGAACGGCAAACGCGCTTTGAGCAACCGCGATAAAGAAAACCGCCGCGCCAAGCCACAATCCAACTAACAAAAGTCTAATATCCGAAATAAATTTCATTTTTTTTACTGCTTTTTACTGCTTTGAAACAAGTTGTTATTATGTCGGTTTTCAGTCGAAAGAGCAAAAGCGTAGGAAGTGAAAAACTAAAAGTGAAAAACTAAAAACTGAAAATGAATAATACGAGAAATTGGCAGTTCACTTCCGCTTTTCACTTTCTAGTTTTTCACTTTTAGTTTTTAGCTTTTCACTTCCTCAGTCGCGCTTCGACATTGTTTGCCTTCAGTGAATTCCCCGTCGCTTTTTGCAAATCGGCAATTGCTTTGTTGAGTTCGGTTTGGGCGCGAAGTTCCGTGCTTTTGGCGGTTGTCAAAGCCGTTTGGCGGTCTAAAACCATGTAGATATTTGATTGTCCCGCGTCGAGTTTTCTTTGTTCTGACTCGTATTGTTTCTGACTGTTTTCGCGCGAGATTGCCGCCGTGCGAAGCCGCGCTTCGGCAGTTCTGACCGATTGCAGAGCGTTTCTGACATCAACCTGAATATTTTGGGCGATTTGTTCGCGCTGCGTGTTTATTTGCTCGCCCTGCACTAACGCTTTTCCGAGCTGCGCTTTCGCCACTTGATTTCCCAAAGGCAAATTAAACTGCACGCCGGCGCGAAATGTCGGATACCGATTGGCGAAAATATCGGTAAAGGAACTGAAATTATTGCCCGTCAAATTGCCCGAAACAGTTTGCGGCGGCGGAACGTTGATTAAATTAATCGGCGGCAGCGTCGGATTATTTGCGTTAACACGCAGGATAATTTGGTTGATTGTATTGGCAGTTGAATTATTGGAAAAAATACTTATCGCGTTTGGATTCGCCGTTCCCGCAATTCCAGATGTCGTATAACTGGCAATCAAATCAACCTGCGGTTTCGCCTGTTCTTTATAAAATCTCCGGTCAATCTCATTAATATCTTTTTGGACGTTGTTAATCTCGATTTCAGGACGATTCTGCAAAGCCAAATCCAACGCTTCCGGCAAAGTCGTGTTCGGCACATCCAAATCAACTGAATCGGTCGGAACAATCGAAGCGTTCCAAATCGGCGCAGTCTGATTCTCGGCAATCAAATTTTTGAGCGTGTTTTCGGCGCGGTTGACCTCTTCCAAAGCCGTATAAACATTCTGTTCGAAGTTCGCCACCTGCGTTTCCGCCGCGATGATGTCAATCGGCGCGAGTTGTCCCTCTTCAACAAGCCGCTGATTGTGCGCGAGTTGGTCTTTCGCGTCTTTAACCGAATCGCGCTGAACCTGCAAATTCCTCAGCGTGTAAGTTAAATCCCAATAAACACGCTGTACATCCGTAATAATATCAATGGATTTCTGCCGAAACTGCGTGTCGGTCAATGAAAGATTGCGTTTGGCAATCTCGATTGTGCGGCGCGGTTGGTCGAAACCACGCCCGCGAAAAAGCGGCTGCGTGACGCTGAAAACCAGACTCGAATTATATTGCGGACTCAAAACCGACAGCGGATTTGAAGAAGATAATTGCTGATTATTAGCGGTTGCGCTGAAAATCGTGCCGTATTTTTTGATGTAACCCTGAAAACCGGCGTTCCCGCCAATCGAACTCGTGTTTATCTTATTAACATTGCTGAAAACGCTGACATTCGGTACGGTTGCGCGTTCATAAAAGGTTTGTCCGGTAAATTTCGGGTCGTAAAAACCGTTTGCCGCCCGCAAATCAAATTCGGCTATCCGCACGTTTTGGCGCGAAACTTCGATGTCTTTGTTGTTTTCCAAAGCAAGCGTAATCGCTTCTTTTAAGGAAAGCGGTTGCTGCTGCATCATATCAACGCCGACAAGTCCGAGGTCGGGCAGAGTTTTATCATCCGATTGAAACTGAGATGCAATGCGCGGCACATCCTGCAAATTTTCCGGTTGGACGTTTTGCGTATCGTCAACCATTGGAGTTGATGTCGGTAAAGGCGCGGGCGAAGGCATTGCGTCCTGCGCTTTGGCTGCGTTGAAACCCAAAAGAAGAAAAATAATAAATCCAAAAAATAATTGCTTTTTCATAATAAAACCAACAAGCAAATTCATTAGTTTTTGCTAAACAAAGAACTCGCCGCCGTTGAAATTTTTCGCCTCAAACCGCCGAATATACGCGACGAAAAATCACCGACGCGACTAAACAAATGCCACTGCGTTGCATCGTCAAACAGCGAATAAAAAACGGGAACAGCGAGCAAAGTCAACAGCAAACAGAGCGATTGACCGCCGACGACCAGAACGCCGACCGAACGATTTGTTCCCGCGCCCGCGCCCGTTGAAACAACGAGCGGGATCATACCGGCGACAAGCGCAATCGTCGTCATCAAAATCGGTCGCAGACGGTCGCGGTTTGCCTGAATAATCGCGTCGTAGCGCATCATTCCTTTTTCGCGCAGTTGGTTTGTGTGGTCAATCTGCAAAATCGCATTCTTTTTCACCACGCCGAATAAAAGCAACAAACCAAGTCCTGAAAAGATATTAACCGTCTGTCCGGCGATTAATATTGACAAAATTCCAAACGGAATCGAAAGTGGCAATGTCAGCAAAATCGTAATCGGATGGATAAACGATTCAAACTGCGCCGCCAGCACGATATACATAAAGATAAACGACAGCGCGATTGCCAGCATAAAGTAAAACCCGGCTTTTCCGAGTTCTTTCGACTGTCCGACATAACCCGTTTTATAGCCTTCGGGAAGATTGAGTTCGCTGACGATCTTGCTGAGTTCAGATTGGATATTAGTTGCCGAACCGCCCGGACGAGTGTTTGCCAGAATCGTAACCTGGCGTTGGCGATTAACGCGGTCAATCGCGCTCGGACCTGTTCCTTCTTTGGTTTTGACAACCTGGTCGAGCGTAACCGTGCCGAGTTTGGTTGACGGCACAACCATTTTTTTCAAACCTTCGATGTCGCTGCGGAAAGAATTTATTGCCCGCACGCGCACTTCATATTGTTCAGTTCCGGCATTAAAACTCGTCGCCTCCTGTCCGGCGACCAGGATATTCATTGCTTGCGAAATATCGCCGACACGCACGCCTAAATCGGCAGCGCGGGCGCGGTCAATTACAAGTTGAACTTCCGGTTTGCCGCTTATCAAAGTCGAATCAACGTCTACCGCATCCGGGACAGTTTTTAATCGCTCGATGATTTTTGCCGAAATCTCTTCGAGCTTTTTCAAATCCGGTCCGCCAACCAAAAATTGCACGTTGGCATTGCGGAAACCGCCGCCTGAAAATGCCGCAACTTGCTGAACGGCAACGCGAAGTTGGTCGGGATGATATTCGGGTTTCTTGAGAAGCTCGCGGGCATCAACCATCACTTGTTCCTGCGATTTCAAACGGTCGCCGATATCTAATAATTTGACGTAAATTGAGCCGCTGTTGACGACTTGTTGTTGTCCGCCGCCAACCGTAACCAATGTATGCGTAACGCCCGGCGTTTTGCGTATATCGGCTGCAATACGTTCCAAAAGCACCGAAGTTGCTTGCAGCGAAAAGCCTTCGGGCGCACGCACCGAAACTTCAAACTGCGATTGGTCATCAACTGGCAGAAAGTTTTTTCCAACCAACATAAATAACGGAATAATGCTCAAGAAAACTAAGACGCACAGCAAAACAATCAGCCAGCGATGCGCCATCGAAAATTTCAAAAAGGTCGAATATGTGCCGTCAATGATACGGTAAAACCACGAATCTTTACTGTTTTGTCCTTTGCCCTTTGTCTTTCGTCCTTCGTCTGATTCAATCATTCCGTCGCCGTGAATTTCTAGTTCAACCGGCTTTGAATTTTGGACTTTACGCTTTGGACTTTTTATTAATCGCGCCGCCAGCATCGGTGTCAGCGTGAATGAAACAAGCAATGAAACGGCAATCGCAAACGAAGCGGTCAAACCGAAGGACGACATAAACCGCCCGACGATTCCGCCCATAAATCCGATTGGCACGAAAACCGCCATCAGCGAAAGCGTCGTTGCCAAAACCGCCAAACCGATTTCGCGCGTGCCTTCGATTGCCGCCTGATACGGCGACATACCCTTTTCTTCGACAAAGCGATAAATATTTTCAAGCACAACAATCGCGTCGTCAATGACGATGCCAACCATCAAAGTTAATGACAGCATCGTAATTTGATTAAGCGTGTAACCCATCGCATACATCAAGCCGAAAGTCGAAATAATCGAAGTCGGAATAGCGAGCGCGGCGATAAATGTCGTGCGGAAATTCCACAAAAACAAAAATACGACGACGACGGCGAGAAAACCGCCGACAATCAAGTGTTCTTCAATCGCGTGTAAGGAATTTTCAATAAAAACCGAGTTATCGCCGATTATCTGCACCTGATAATTCGGCGGCAGGTTCGGCTGAATTTCTTTCAAAGTTTCTTTAACCGCTTGCGCGACGGCAACCGTATTTTGTCCCGATTGTTTGGAAACGATTAAAGTTACGGCGGGCTGACCGTCGAGCAAAGACGAAGTACGAACTTCTTCCGCGCCGTCTTCGACATAACCGATGTCTTTGATTTTGACTTCATAAGTTCCGCGTGTGGCGACGACGACGTTTTCAAAATCTTCCGGTTCTTTGATTTTTCCAAGCGTCCGAATATTAACTTCGCGTGCGCCTTCGTCCACGCGCCCGCCCGGAAATTCTTGATTCTGCACGCGCAACGCGTTGGAAACTTCAACCGGCGAAATGTTATACGAGCGCATTTTGTCCGGGTTCACCCAGACGTTTATCTGCCGTTCACGCCCGCCGATAATCATTACCTGACCGACACCGCTGACTGATTCGATACGCTGTTTAATTTTAGTTTTCGCCGTTTCCGTAACTTCCGTCAAAGAAGTCGGAGCGGAAACGACAATCCGCAAAACCGGCGCGGCATCCGAATCGAGTTTCTGCACGGTCGGCTGTTCGGCGGTTTCGGGCAGATTGGGAATCGCCGTCTGCACGCGGTTTTCAACTTCCTGCGCGGCGACATTCACATCTTTTTCCAAGACGAATTGAACAAAAACCTGCGAAATTCCTTCAATCGAAGTGGAACGCAATTCGTCAATACCACTGACAGTATTAACTGCTTCTTCGATTTTGTCAGTGATTTCCGTTTCAATTTCCTGCGGCGACGCGCCCGGATTTCTGACCGTTACGGTAATCGTCGGAAAATCAACCTTCGGAAAAAGGTCAACGCCCAAAGAGAAAAACGAGAACGCGCCGACAACAACCAATGACAAAATAATCATCGTCGCAAAAACCGGACGCTTAACACAAATTTCAGCTAACCATTGCATAATCTTTTAAGTTTCAAGTTCCAAGTTTTCCGCCATCAAATTTTATTTCATCCAAACTTTTGGTTTTTAAGTTCAACTAAAACCACAAAAACTTGAAACTTGGAACTACTGACGAACAATCACACCGTCGCCCAACTTATCCAAGTTATTCGTTGCTACTGTTTCATTTTCCAGAACGCCTTGTTTGACTTCAATCAAATTGTTTTCAAGCAATCCGAGTTGGACTTGGCGTTCTTCGGCAACTCCGTCTTTGATAACAAATACTTTATTATTTTCGCCGTCGGTTCTGACCGCCGATGCCGGAATCATAACCGCCGGTTCAGGTTTCGACTGCGTAATTCTTACAGTTGCAAACTGTCCGGGCTTCAATAATCCATTAACATTTTCAATTTCCGCTTCAACGGTCAAAACCCGCGAAGTTGCATTTATATTTGGCGCAACGCGGACAATCATTCCGGCAAAATTTCGGTCTGGATACGCGCTTGTCTGAATCGAAACGCCTTGTCCGACGGCGACTTTTCCGATTGATTGTTCGGGAATGTCAATTTTCAAACGCAAAACGCTTGTCCGCAAAATCGTAGCGATTTTCGAGTTTGTCGAAGCAAATTCGCCAACATCAGCAACTCTTTCCGAAATGTAACCGCTAATCGGGGCATAAACTACCGCATCAGCGATGGCTTTTCGCGCTGTTTCGGTGTTTGTTTGCGCGGCGGCAACAGCAGCGCGGGCATTACCGACGGCGGTTCGCGCCGTGTTCACCTGCGCCCGTGCCGTGTCAATCGCTTTGACGGCGACCGCCGCGTTGGAACGCGCTTCGGCAAGTTGTCCGAGAAGCGCGTCGCGTTGCGATTTCCGCTGGTCAAAAATTGTGCGGGCAATATCGCCGGTTTCCAATAATCTTTCCGCCCGCCTCAATTCTTTTTCGGCTAATTCGAGTTGCGCGTTGACCGAACGAACCTGCGAAAAAGTTTCGATGTCAAAAGTTTCGCCGTCTTTCACATTCAAACGCGCTTGTGTTTGGCGCAGATTGGCAATCGCTTGGTCAACATTCGCCTGCGCTTGCCGGACTTGGGCTTGGGTTTGTTCGACTTGGGCATTTGCTTGTTCGAGCCGAATCCGCGCATCGCGGTTATCTAACTTCACTAAAACCGCACCTTTTTGCACATAACTACCGATATCAAAATTTACCTGCACGATTTTTCCGCCGACGGCGGGCGCAACGTCGGTTTGCGCGTCGCTTGCCAGCGTTCCCGTCGCTTCAAAATACGTCGGTATATTTTGCACAATCGCCTGCGCCGTCGTTACGTCAATAATTTGCGGCGCGGCATTGGCGTTTACATTAGCATCGGTTTTCGCACTCGAGCCGCCACACGCCAAAGTAATTAAACCAATCACAATTATTAAACCAATAAAAATTAAAATTTTTCTTATTTCTTGCATAATAAACCTTGCGTTCTTTGCGCCGTCGGCGTGAAATTACTTCTTCACTCCGTTAAGCAAAATCGTTACAAATTCGTGCGCCGCTTCTTCGTTTGAAATATCTAAAAGACGGCGCGATTTGTCCCACAAAATGTTGTTCAAAGAATGATGAATCAGCATTCCGAGAAAGGCGCGAACGACAATACGCGGTTCAACAT
>MWVY01000010.1_pt1 | contig 37834 bp, 33 predicted proteins | sample 1047251 | NCBI WGS metagenome assembly MWVY01 (sample SAMN06349983, study PRJNA376086) | soil metagenome | isolation source: MS7-5 sample Antarctic (ecotone) soil | place: Antarctica | collected 2015-01-13
TTTAGTTGTTTTAAATGGTTGTTCATAGAATAATTTATTTTATTTGAAGTTTCATCTTCATACTTTTTACTTCTTACTTCACACTGCACTTAATAATCATTCTCCGGCTTCTCCACTTCAGGCACCTCTTCCTCTTCCACCTTCTTTACCGGCTTTTTTTCTTTTAAAATAGTTTTCACAGTGTTGGGATTCTTCTTAACAACCTTAATATTATTTGTGGTTGTTGATGGTCTTCCTTTCACAGAAGAGTAATTCATTTTCATCTGCTTTTCTTCTTCTTTAACTGCTACTGAAATAGAATCAGATATCTGCTGCCTGGCTTCCGCAATTAATGCAGCAATATTTTTTTGTAGCTGGATAGAGTCAATCTTTGATAATGGCACATTGTGCATTGCTACCAATTGTCCATCAAATTGTACATCAAGTACCCGGTATTTATGGAAGCCCGTCTTGCTCATTACTTCTTTGTAAAAAACAAACAACTTTTGAAACTTACTTTCAAGATCATCTGCCGCTCCTATTCGAATTACATGATTACCAATTGTTGGAATAAGTTCAAACTGCTGATATGGTGTAATATCAATCTGCGCTATTTGTGCCTCCCAAAATGTATCAGAAAGAATAAAGCTTGTAAGTTTTTTTACGTCATGCAGCAGCATGCTGTCCTGATGATTTGGTTTCTTTGCATTTGTGAAATTGGTAACTACCGGAAGTCGCAAATTCAAATTCTTCATCAAAGGCATTCTCGTTCCACTGCTATCAATATAAAATGAATTATTTGCTGTAGTAAATAGCCTTGCAACAGGTGTTCTTTCCTGTAGCACAACTTGCAATACATCTTTGCTGTCAAAGTATAATTCTGCAGATCTCACCCATGGATGTTTCTCCAGGACTGCTTCAAGCTTAAACAGATTAATTTTTGTTACAGGTTTATTTACAAGAGTACTTTTAGCTGTTTTTTGAAGCTGCTCAAGAATATCAGACTTGCTAATAACAAACCTGGCACCGTCATTAATCCTGATATTTACTTTACGGCAAACCTGTTCCTGTTGTTTTTTGTTGGCAGCCACCAACAATACAACCATACCACTGCCAACAGCCAGCCACACCACAACAAGTAAAATTTTTAATATGGTTTGTTTGATATTCATTAGGCTTGCTCTATTATTTGTTTTAATGGTTTTACCAATGCATCAATATCACCTGCTCCGGCTGTAATAAATACTTCACCAAATTCCTTATTAATATGTTCTGCATGTTTTTTCATCCACTGTAGCAATTCCTCCTTTGTAAATAATCTCTTGTTCCCTGAGTCAATTTTGTTAAAGATCAATTCACTTGTTACACCTTCAATAGGCACCTCACGTGCCGGGTAGATCGGTAACAGAATTATATCGTCGGCCAATTGCAGGCTTTCTGCAAACTGTGCTGCTAAATCTTTTGTTCGTGAGAAAAGATGCGGTTGAAAAATAACAGTGCTCCTGCGCTGTGGAAATAAACTTTTTACACTTTTTAATAATGCAGACAGCTCTTCGGGATGATGTGCATAGTCATCAATGAATACAGGTTGTATGTAAGCACCTTCTTGCTGAGGCTGAGGTGGTATTACATATTCAAACCGACGCCTGATACCTTGAAAGTTTTTGATGGCTGCTACTATCTTTTGCTCTTCAATCTCTAACTGTTTTGCAACTGCAATCGCTGCAACTGCATTTTCTACATTGTGCATTCCCCCGATCTTCAGCTCAAAATTTTCAATAACAGCATCTTGCAGATGCACATTAAATTCATAACCACCGGTGTTTATCTTGATGTCAGTTGCATACGCATCTGCTGCATTATTTTGAAGGCTGTAGGTTAATTTATCTTTTACCTGAATTTCTTTTATTCTCTTTAAACCAAATTTGCTCAACAATAAACCACCTTCTTTTGTTTTGTTACCAAACTCAACAAATGCATCCTGCATTGTTTTCTCATCTCCGTAGATGTCAAGGTGATCAGCATCCATTGCAGTAATAACGCTAATATCCGGATGTAGTTTTAAAAAACTCCTGTCGTACTCATCTGCTTCTAAAACAGAAACATTGTTATTGCTGCTCCAGAAATTTGTGTTGTAATTAATTGAAACGCCGCCCAGGAAAGCATTACATCCGTAACCACTATCATGTAGTATATGTGCCAGAATAGTGCTGATGGTTGTTTTACCATGGGTACCTGCAACACATATATTAAAAGTATCAGAAGTAATTGCGCTTAGTACATCACTTCGCTTTACAACCTTGTACCCGTGCTGTTGAAAATAAACAAGCTCTTTGTGATCTTTTGGAACAGCAGGAGTATATACAACCAGATCAACATCTTTTGGAATAGATTCTACATCTTCAGAATAATGAACATCTATGCCTGAATGCTTCAATTCTCTAGTCAAATCAGTTTCAGTTTTATCGTAACCACTAACTTTTTTTCCGAGTGAATAAAAGTACCGTGCAATGGCGCTCATACCTATACCACCTATGCCAATGAAATACACATTTTGTACACCTTGTATATTGGTGAGTGTAGTATTTATTTGTGTATTTGAGTAGTTACTCATAAATTCCCGATCGACTTTAAAATGTACTCTGCTACTTTTTTATCAGCATCCAGAACAGCACAGTTTGCTAAATTTTTTTTTAATTCAGTTTGCTTCAAATCATCCTGCACTAAATCAATAACTGCAGGTATTAATTTTTCAAGCGCCTCACTATCTTTTACCATCAATGCTGCTCTTTTATTTACCAGGTTCGATGCATTTACTGTTTGATGATCTTCTGCAGCATGTGGATATGGAACAAATAACACTGGTTTTTGCACTACGCACAATTCTGCAATTGCCATAGCACCTGCTCTTGATACAACAACGTCTGCAGCCGCATAGGCATATTCCATTTTTGTAATGAATTCATTTACCCAAACCAAAGGATTACCTGCCATTCTATTCTGCCACTTTTCCTTATCATATCTTCCTGTTTGCCAGATTAACTGCAACTGGTGTTTAATTATATCATCAAAATGCCTGTGCACAGCTTCATTTATTGATCGTGCACCAAGACTTCCGCCAACAACAAGTACTGTTTTTTTACGGCTGTCCAAACCAAAAAAATCTAATGCTTCTTTTCTTGAAATAAACGGAACATTAGTAATGGCGGGACGAACAGGATTACCTGTTATTACAATTTTATTTGCCGGGAAAAACTTTTCCATACCGTCTGTTGCAACAAATACTTTGGTAGCTTTTTTTCCCAGTAAAATGTTTGATTTTCCGGCAAATGAATTCGACTCATGTATAAATGTTGGAATACCTTTTAGTTGGGCATAACGTATTACAGGAAAAGTTGAATATCCTCCTACGCCTATAACTGCATCTGGTTTAAAACCTGAAACAATTGATCTAACCTGGAAAAAGCTTTTTACCAGCTTATATGGTAAAGTCATGTTCTTAAACAAAGAACTCCTATTAAAACCTGCTATATCAATGCCTTTGATTTCATACCCGGCAAGTGGTACTTTTTCCATTTCCATTTTGCCTTTGGCACCTATGAATAATATTTTAATGTTCTCATTCATTTCTTTCAAAGCATTTGCTATAGCCACTGCCGGAAAAATGTGGCCACCAGTACCACCTCCGGCCATAATTATTCTTACACCTGTTTTTTGAGTTAATTCAATATTTTCTTTTAGTGAGCTATTGTTCAAAATCAACAAACTTTTAACCACATAATTAAACAGCTATCGCTTTTTCAGACTCCTCTACTTCCTCCACTTCATCTGATTCTTCTGCTTCTTCTTTTGCTTTTTCCAGTTTTTCAATGGCAATCAATTTTCTCTGGCCTTCCAATTGCTCAACGTTCCTTGATACACTTAATATAATTCCAATTGATAAACATGTAAATAAAAAGCTGCTACCTCCCATGCTCACTAATGGAAGTGTAACACCTGTAACCGGAAATAAATTCACATTTACAGCCATGTTTGCCATTGCCTGAATCACCAGTGTAAAACTTAATCCAAGCGCAAGGAAAGCTCCAAATGCAAATGGGCACTGCTTGAACAGCCGGATGCTCCGAAATAAAAACACCAGGTAAATGAATATGATAAAGGCTCCTCCGATTAAGCCATATTCTTCAATTATTATTACATAAATAAAATCGTTGTATGCCTGCGGTAAAAAGTTTCTTTGTTCGCTGTTACCAGGTCCAACACCCATAATTCCACCTTTTGCTATGGCAATCTTTGCCTGGTTTACCTGGTACATATTATCATTGCTGGCATCTTTGCCGCCATACATAAAAAATTCTACACGGTTTACCCATGTTTCTACACGTGCATTAATTTTTGTTGATTGTTCTTTTGCAATAACAACTTCTTCTTCACCTTTAGTTTTATGTTTTATTACAGCTGCGGCAACAAGGAAAGCCACAGGAATTAGTGCAACTCCAATAGTTAACAACAGGTGTGTTGTTCTTATTCTGCCAATGAACAGAAGTAACATACAACTGGCACCTAACAAAAGTGCAGTTGATAAATTAGCCGGAGCAATCAACATACAAATAATTGCAACGGGAATAATAACTGGTAGAAATCCTTTCTTAAAATCTTTAATATGATTTTGCTTGCGGCTTAATAACCTGGCTAGAAACATAAACAATGCAAGCTTTGCCAGATCAGATGTTTGCAAGGTTAAATTGATTATTGGCAATCTTATCCAACGGCTTCCTTCATTTAATGTAACGCCGAAGAATAAAGTGTAAAGCAGCAGTGGAATACAAAGCAGGAAAAGAACTTTTGCCACTCTTGAGTAAAGTGTATAATTAACCCTGTGGGCAAAATAAATAATGCAGAATCCAATAGCAATGAAAGCAACTTGTTTAAACAGGTAAATCTCAGTATTCCCTTTGTACATCTTATATGCAAGTGAACCCGTAGCACTGTAAACTACTAACAGAGATACTAACACCAGTAATACAACAACACCCCAGATGACCTTATCACCTTTAGTTTTGATAATAGTATTATTTTTTAATTGCGTGATGTCAGTAAACCGTATGTCTGCTATATTGTTCATAAATTTTTTACTGCTTGTTTAAATTGTGTTCCCCGGTCTTCATAGTTTTTAAAAAGATCAAAGCTTGCACATGCAGGACTCAATAACACTGCATCTCCGACTGATGCTAATCTGAATGCTGTTTCAACTGCTTGTTCTGCACTGGTGGTATCTACTATTTTTATGTCACTGCCAAATGCATCATGTATTTTTTGATTATTTGTGCCAAGACAAACAATTGCTTTCACTTTTTGTTTTACTAGATCTCTGATGAGATCATAATCGTTTCCTTTATCAATTCCTCCTAATATCAACACCGTTGGTTTCTCTATACTTTCTAACGCATACCATGAAGAGTTTACATTAGTTGCTTTACTGTCGTTTATAAATTCTACTCCCCTTACTGTTGCTACACTTTCCATCCTGTGTTCCAGGCTTGTAAAGGTTTGCACCGCTTCACGAATTTTGTTTTTCCTGATGTCCATTGTTGCACTTGCCACACATGCTGCCATTGTGTTGTATTGGTTGTGTTTGCCTTTCAAGGCAAAATCATATATACTCATTGCAACGTGCTCTGTTGATGTTGATATATGCATTTCGCCTTCCATAATATAGCCGCCTTTCTTTACTTCCTGTTTCATAGTTATTGGTAATTGGTTGGATAAAATTTTATAGTTCTTTTTATGTTTTACAATAATGTCGTCATCCATATTATAGATGAAGTGATCAGTATCATCCTGGTTTATCGCAATTCTAAACTTGCTTTCGATGTAGTTTTCAAATTGATAATTATACCTGTCTAAATGATCTTCAGTAATATTCAACAATACAGCTACATCCGGTCTGAATGTTTTAATATCATCTAACTGAAAACTGCTTATTTCAGCTACATACAGATCCTTTGGATCACTTGCAATCTGCCTTGCAAATGAAAATCCGATGTTTCCTACCAACGCACAATTCAAACCTGCATGATTGCAGATATGGTAGGTTAATGCAGTGGTTGTTGACTTACCGTTACTTCCTGTAATACCAATGATCTTGCTGTTTCCTTTAAACCTGTAGGCCAATTCAATTTCACTTATTACGGAAAGGCCTTTTTCATTAAGCATTTTCACCCATCTATTTTCTCCAGGTATTCCCGGACTTTTTACAACTTCATCTGCATTTAAAATCACCTCTTCATTTATAACATTTTCAGCAAAATCAATATCTGCATTTAGCAGTTCGTTGCGATAACCTTCTTTCAAAGAGCTTTCATCGAATAAAAAAACTTCATAACCTTTTTTCTTTGCCAGTAAAGCCGCTCCCACTCCACTTTCTCCGCCTCCTAATATCACTAATCGCTTACCCATGTATCAACATAAATTGACTCCACATGCACTTTCTTATTTGTCTATTTTCATTCTCATATTTACCTCAACTTCAGAGTTACTATTGATAACACTACACATAAAATTGTCACAATCCAGAAACGCGTCACAATCTTTGCCTCATGATATCCTGCTTTCTGGTAATGATGATGTAATGGACTCATTAAAAATATTCTCCTCCCTTCACCATATTTTTTTTTAGTGTATTTGAAATAGGTCACCTGCATCATCACACTTAAATTTTCAACCAGGAAGACTCCGCAAAAAATTGGAATCAATAATTCTTTATGAACTATAATAGCCAATGCAGCAATTATACCTCCTAACATTAAGCTGCCGGTATCACCCATAAACACCTGAGCAGGATACGAGTTGTACCACAAGAAACCAATACATCCTCCTATAAGTGCACCAATAAAAATGGAAAGCTCGCCGAGGTTAGGTATGTACATTATGTTGAGGTAATCAGCAAATAGCAGATTTCCACTGGCATAAGCAAAAATGCCGAGGCATACTCCAATTAATGCAGAGGTGCCGGTTGCTAACCCATCTAACCCATCAGTTATATTAGCGCCGTTAGATACTGCTGTAATTATAAATATTACTATAAGAATGTACAGGATCCATGAATACTCTCGCAATGCCTGAGGTAGTAATTTGGTGTAATTAAATTCATGATTTTTAATGAACGGAATAGTTGTAATCGGCTCTTTCACAGAAACAAAATATTTGGTTCTGTTATTTACTTCCCTGGCAATTACTTTCGAATCACCTGCTCTTGGTGTTCCCTGGTATTCACGCCAAATGCTAACACTATCATTAAAGTATAAAGTAGCGCCTATGGTTATTCCTAATGCAACCTGTCCAAATATTTTGAACCACCCTGCCAGGCCATCTTTCCCATTCTTTTTATAATCTAATCCCTTCTCCTGCGCTAATCTCTTTGATCTAAGCTTTAAGTAATCGTCAATAAAACCTATCACTCCTAACCAAATAGTACTTAAGATCATTAGCCGCACATATACCTTATCAAGATTCGCAAGCAATAGTGTAGGAACTAATATGGCTAAAAAGATAATAATACCTCCCATAGTTGGAGTCCCTTTCTTCATTTGCTCTCCTGCTAAGCCAAGTTCACGCACAGCTTCACCAATTTGCTTACGTTGAAGTATGTTGATGATTTTTTTTCCGAACAACGTTGATATCACTAATGACAGTAGTACTGCTACCAATACCCTGAATGTTATAAACTGAAATAAAGCACTTCCGGGGAACCGGATGCCTTCAGATTTAAACCATTCAAATAAGTGATACAGCATTTATTTTTTTACCTTATCCCTTAAAGGGAGTTCATGTTTTTTATAAAAAATCGGTTCTACTTACCTAACAATTCAAACATTTCCTTCAAAACTTCTTTATCGTCAAAATGATGTTTTACTCCATTGATCTCCTGGTATTTTTCATGCCCCTTTCCTGCTATGAGTACTATATCATCCTTCTGAGCCATATTTACTGCTGTTTTAATGGCGTGCTTTCTATCAGGGATAGATACATATTTCCTCTTAGCGGAAGTGCTTAAATCCTCTTCCATATCAGCAATAATCTGAAGTGGATCTTCACTCCTTGGATTATCAGAAGTAAAGATTACTTTGTCACTTTGCTCACATGCTACTTGTGCCATCACCGGTCGTTTAGCTTTGTCCCTGTCTCCACCACAACCAACCACTGTAATAATTTGTTCAATTCCTTTACGCAAACTCTTTATGGTACTTAAGATGTTTTGTAAAGCATCAGGTGTATGTGCATAATCAACTACCCCTATAATTTTTTCATTAGGCGAAATCATATAATCAAACCTCCCTTCTGCACCTGTAATACCACTCAGGTATTGTAAAACATATTCTTTGTTTTCTCCCAGAACCATAGCTGCTCCATACACCGCCAGTAAGTTGTACGCATTAAATTCACCTATTAACCTGAAATGAACTTCCTGGTCATTGATCGTCATTATTAATCCGAATAAACTATTCTCTAAAATTTTTCCTTTGAAATCAGCAACAGTGCGAAGGCTGTATGTATATTTTTTAGCAGAAGTATTTTGTAACATTACCATTCCGCGCTTATCATCTGCATTGGTAATGGCAAATGACGATGACTGCAGCCCATCAAAGAAAAGCTTCTTGCTTTTTATATATTCATCAAAAGTTTTGTGGTAATCCAAATGATCATGTGAAATGTTACTGAATATGCCACCTGTAAAAGTGAGGCCGGCAATACGATTTTGATGAATAGCATGAGAACTTACTTCCATAAATACATGGGAGCAGTCTTCATCCGCCATTTGTTTTAATAATACATTTAATGAAACTGCGTCTGGTGTAGTATGCGTTGCAGGAACAACTTTTTTCCCAATAATATTTTCAACTGTACTTATTAACCCGCATTTGTAACCTAAAAGCGTAAACAGCTTATATAAAAGTGTAGCAATTGTTGTTTTTCCGTTTGTACCTGTAACACCGGTGAGCTTTACTTTTTGTGAAGGCGAATCATAAAAATTATGAGCAATTAATCCGGCTGCCTGAGCACTGTTTCCGGTTTGAATGTATGTAACATCATCACTTTGAGAAGCAGGTAATGTTTCACAAACAATTGCAACAGCACCTTTTCCGATTGATTGATCAATGTATTTATGTCCATCAGAGACAGATCCTTTCACTGCTATAAATAAGCTGCCTTGTTGTACGGCTCTTGAATCTATTGCAACACTAATCACATTTTTATCTGTACTGCCTGACAATGCAGTGATATTTACCTTGTATAATATGTCAGACAATTTTTTCACTATTGCAGCAATAGGGTTACAGTTTGATTTTCAGTAATTGGATCTCCCGGGCTAATTGTTTGACCAACAACTTTTCCTCTTCCTTTAGCTACTACCTTAACATTCATGTTCTCTAATAAAAACAGTGCATCTTTTAAATTCATATTTACCAGATCAGGCATTGCAGATTTATGGACGTAATTAGGTTTTGCAACAGGATATGCATAGGAAGAATAGATTTTACTCCATGGATATTTTGCTACAGAATCTTTATATGAAACATTTAGAATGCTGTAGATTTTCTTAACATCTGAAGTATATCCTGAATAGCGATACAGAGAACTGTCTGTTGTTAAAGCGATTGGCTGTTCCTTCTTCTTCTGAACATATAACGCATATAGTTTGTTAGCGACTTCCTTAAATACCGGTGCTGCAAGTTGTCCGCCATAATGCATTGCAGCATGTGGTTTTGTATTTATTACTACTATGCAGGAATACTCCGGTTGGTCTGCCGGAAAATATCCAACAAATGAAGCCTGGTAAACTCCATGATGATATTTAATATTACCACTGGCCACGTGTGCAGTTCCGGTTTTACCAGCTACAGGAAAAGGAGAGTCTGCAAAAACTTTTCGTGCAGTACCTTCTGTAGCTACCGCCTCCATACTTTGTCTTGCTGCAGCCACAACTGAAGGCTTGCAAATGTTTTCTTCTAAAACTGTTGGAGAAAACTCTTTTACAGTAACACCATCATTTTTAATACTGTTTACGAGGTATGGTTGCATCAGTTTTCCATTATTTGCAACAGCATTATACAACATCAATGTATGCAGTGGACTTACTTCAATAGCATATCCAAAACTCATTGTTAGCATAGCATGTATCCCTTGTTTATTGCGCTTCCATTTAGGTAACATAGGAGCTTCTTCGCCCACTAAACCAATTCCTGTTTTCTTTGTTAATCCAAAACGCTTTAGGTAATCCCTGAATTCCTCCGGATCAGATGCAAATGCGTTATAAGCCAATTTGGCCATACCAACATTAGAACTGTGTGAAAAACATTCTCTGACGGTTAATAGCGGCTTTGGTGACCGTTCTGCATCAGTAACATTACGTACTCCAACATAAGCACGTCCTGCTGAACCGACCAGAACCTCATCATCAATTTTACTTTTGCCGGATTCCAAAACTGCCAATAATGTGGCTAGCTTAATTGTAGAGCCAGGTTCTGTTGTATGTAGTGCGTAATTTAATTCTTCATCATATACACCATCCTTATTTCTTCCAATGTTAGCTATTGCTTTTATCTTACCTGTTTTGGTTTCCATTACTATACAGGTGCCGTGTTGCGCTTCATTCTGCACCAACATTTTCATTAATGCATTTTCCGCTATATCCTGGATATTTACATCTAGTGTAGTAATAATGTCTTTGCCATTCTCCGGCTCAATTTCATAACCTTCCACAGGTAAGTAAGCGCCTCCGGAGATAAACCGAACCAGGCGTTTTCCCGTAGTTCCTTTTAATAACGTATCATATGTTCTTTCTAATCCTACATTTTGAGCATTTTCCCTGGAAAGACCTATTGTCCTTTTTGCCAGCATGCCAAAAGGATTCAATCTTTTTGATTTTACTTCTGTTATAATTCCACTTTTATTTCTACCCAATTTTGCTAAAGGAAATTCTCTGAAGACTTTGTATTGGTGAAATGACAAACCTTTCTTTAATGAATAGTACCGGAGTTTTTGTTTGTATGCTGATTGAAGTTGTGCCTTATACTCTGATGATGTTTTGTCTTTAAAAAAATCAGCAAGTGCTATCGCAAATGAGTCGATATTTTCTTTAAATCTTTTTCCATTTTTGGAGCGTAATCCATCTGCAGCAAAATCTATATAAATATCAAAATACGGAATTGATGTACTAAGCATTTCCCCATCTTCACTATATATAGTTCCGCGATCTGCATCTAACTCAATGAACTTTTGATGCAAACTATCGCTCATGCTAAGCCAATGCTCACCTTCAAAACGTTGTATATAAACTGTCCTGCCTAAAACAAACAAGCTAAGAATTACAATACCTAAAAAACTCAGGTAAACTCTCCATAATATATCTTTCTTTATTTCCATTATAGGCGTAAGTGTCAGTTTGATTTTACAATTGCAGAACTGGTATCTGTTATTACAACAGGCCAGGCTGATGGTTCTTTTAAGCCCAGAGGCTCTACTGCTTTAGAAATTTCACTCTGTTTACTTCTGAATAACACATCTCCTTTGATCATTTTGTATTCATATTGCAGCTCTTTAACAGATTTAGAAGTTGCATTAATGCCCCTTATTAACCTGTCACTGTAGTGGCCGTTGTATATATATATAACAGCTAACAGTGACAGAAATAAAAAGAAAGGAACTTGTTTTACAACAGACTGATAATTCAAGAGCCGCTTCCACCGGAAGCGCAGTTCTCTGTCTTTTTTTGCTGTTGTTTCCATTCTTTTTTAGTTAATAAGGTTAATCAAAGGATATTGGATTTTTCATTCTTTTCATAGCTTCTCAGCTACTCGCAGCTTAGCACTGCGGGATCTTGGATTTTGTTTTCTTTCTTCTTCCTTAGCTACTATTGGTTTTTTGTAAATAGCTTTCATAGGGTTGGATTGTTTATGGTTTTCAAAAGGATTCTCATGTTGTACTTCAAATGTTCCCTGCCGGAAAAATGTTTTCACAAGCCTGTCTTCTAAAGAGTGAAAGGTTATTATTGCCGCTCTGCCTCCGGTTTTCAACAATTGCGGTATCTGCTGCAATAACTCTTTCAATGCTTCTAATTCATCGTTTACTTCTATTCGTAATGCCTGGAACACTTGAGCAAAGTATTTGTTTGGGTTGCCCTTAACTATTGGATACAGTGCTGATTTAAAAGCGTCAATTGTTTTTAATGATGTGGTCTCTCTTACTTCAACAATGGTTCTTGCCAGCGTTTTAGCATTAGTAACTTCCCCGTATACTTCAAAGAGCTTATGCAACTGTTGTTCGGAATAGGTTTCAACTACATCAGATGCTTTTTTTGTTTGCCGACGATCCATTCGCATATCTAAGTCTGCATTAAACCGGGTTGAAAAACCACGGTTGCCTTCATCAAACTGGTGACTGCTTACGCCCAGATCAGCCAGTATTCCATCAACTTCTATTACATTTTGCAATTGCAAGAAGCGTTTGAGGTAACGGAAATTGTGGGGTATTAATGTAAACCGATCATCAACAAGCACATTTTTCCTGGCGTCCTCATCCTGGTCAAAAACTATTAATCTCCCATTGTTGTTCAGCTTCTCAAGTATAGCTTTTGCGTGTCCCCCACCTCCGAATGTGCAATCCACGTAAATTCCGCCGGGTCTAATATTTAATCCATCTAAAACTTCATTCAACAAAACAGGTGTGTGATAACCAGATAAATCTTTATTATCATTTTCTGTTCTGTTTTGATTCATTTCATAGCTGGTTCTTACCTACCATAACAATTTGTGCTAAAGCACTGAAATCTTCCGGTGAATATGTTTCAAAGAACTTTTGATATTCAGCTTTATCCCAAATCTCTATTTTGTCAACTGCAGCTGCTAAAACAATGTCCTTGTTCAAACCTGCATAATTTTTAAGGTTCTGGGGAACAAGAATTCTTCCTGCAACATCTGGTTCAACTTCTATAGCTCCGTTTAAAAAAATCCTGGTAAACTCTCTTACTTTTGGGTCAAAAGGATTTAAAAGGCTTATTTGGTCATAAAGAGGTTGCCAGCTTTGGATGGGGTAAAGGCTAAGACAAGTTTCAAAACCCCTGTTAATAACAAACCGGGTACTTTCAGATTCCGGAAGTTGTTTTTTAAAACCTGCCGGCAAAAGAAAGCGACCTTTAGCATCTAATGTCGCCTCGTATTCGCCAAGAAAGCCTGTCATTATGAACGGGTTAGGTAGAAAAGTGATAAAAGTGACACAAAATAACACTTTTTACCACTTTATTATATTTTTTTGAAGATAATTACTTTTCCACATCAGCTAAATTCATCTACATGACAATGTGGGCTTATGTTCTATTGAAATTTGCATCACCTTTTACATATAAGTTCTAGAAGAAGATGTGAATTGATGTGAATACATGTGGATAACTGCTAATTAATACAATGGAAGCCACTATACCGGAAGTTTCGATAGACGCTTATGATTATATTTTACCTGTATCTTCTATTGCTGAGTACCCGTTAGAAAAAAGGGACGAATCGAAATTGCTTATCTATAAAGACGGGAAAATAACAGATGATGTTTTTAATAAAATAGATACCTATTTACAAAAAAAATCAACTTTAGCTCTAAATAATTCACGAGTAGTTGAGGCAAGAATCCTGTTTACAAAGCCAACAGGTGGGGTAATAGAAATTTTCTGCCTGGAACCATATGAACCTTTAATTATGGAAGCCGCACTTAACAAACCTAAACAGGTTAAGTGGAAATGTATTATTGGAGGTGCTTCTAAATGGAAAAGAAAACACGTATTAAAAAAATTTCTTTTTCTGGAACGGCAAATTGAACTAACTGCGCGTTTTATAGAAAAGCTGGAGGATGAGTTTATTATTGAGTTTGCCTGGGAGAGTGAAAATACATTCGCAGAACTTTTACAAACGGCTGGTGTTATGCCACTACCACCGTACATAAAAAGAAAAGCTGAAGAACTAGATAAAGAACGATACCAAACAATTTTTGCTGAGGAAAAAGGTTCAGTAGCTGCACCAACAGCAGCATTGCACTTTACACCGGAAGTTTTTGAAAAACTTGCTTTCAAACAAATTAATTGTTGTTACAGTACATTACATATTAGTGCAGGCACATTTAAACCGGTAAAAGTCAATAAAATTGCAGAGCACATTATGCATGCAGAAAGTGTTACTGTATCTGCAAAAACATTAGAGTTATTAATAAACGCAAGACAAATAGTTGCAGTTGGAACCACTTCCTTACGATCGCTGGAGAGCTTGTATTGGTTAGGCTTAAAAGTGCGGAAAGAGAGCTCTGCCAAAACCTATACTTTATCACAATGGGAAGCATATGGAATTCACGATGACGGCACCTCTTACAAGGATAGTTTAGAAATCCTTCTGCAACATTTAATAAAAAATAATCAAGAGAGCCTTGTTTGCAGAACCAGCATTTTAATTGCACCTGGATATAACTTTAAATCATCAGTTGGACTAATTACAAATTTTCACCAACCAAGGTCTACATTATTATTATTAATAGCAGCTTTTGTTGGGCAAGATTGGAGAAAGATCTATGATCATGCCCTGGAAAGTAACTATAGATTTCTAAGTTATGGAGATAGTAGCTTGTTGTGGAGAACCTGAACGAAAAATATCATATTTCGACTCCTTTACTTCAGTGACATCTCGATAGTAAAACAACTTCCTTTACCTAAAGTACTATCTGCTCTAATTGTGCCGTCGTGAGCTTCAACTACAGTTTTCACATAACTTAATCCAAGTCCAAAACCTTTCACATTATGAATATTACCGGTGTGCGCCCGATAAAATTTTTCAAATATTCTTTTTAGAGTTTCGCGGTTCATTCCTATTCCATTATCCTCAATTCGTATACTGATTTTTTTGTTATTGGAAGCAGTGGTGATACATACTTTCGGCGGAACATTTTCTTTTGAATATTTTACTGCATTATCCATTAAATTATTAATGAGATTAGAGAAGTGGACTTCATCAGCCTGGATGAGGTCATTCTCTGCTTTTAAACTCAACTCAAGAGCACCTTGCTTCTCCTGAAGTCTAAGAATAAAGTTATCAGCAACATCCTGAATTACCTGGTGCACATTTATAGGTTTCAAGTTTAAATCTACTTTCTGCCGATCCATTAATGCTGACTTCAAAATAGTTTCCACCTGTCTGTTCATGCGCTGGTTTTCTTCTTTTATAATTGTACTGAAGTATGACATCTTTTGAGGATCATGAATAACTTTTTCATTCTTTAAAGCATCAACGGCCAATGAAATTGTTGCTATTGGTGTCTTAAACTCATGTGTCATATTGTTAATAAAGTCATTTTTTATTTCACTCATCTTTTTCTGCTTCAGCATTGTATGTATTGTAAGAGAGAATGCGGTGAAGATTATCAGAGTAAATAAAACAGCAATGATGATACGTGGCAATAATCCTTTCACAACAACATTCTTGGGCACAATTACCGTAAGCACTTCATCAACAGACAGGTTTTCTGCTGCACTACCACTTGGAGGAATTAAAAAGTAATAGAATTTTAATTTGTTGACAGAGTCAGCATCCCATGCATCAAAGTTGGCTGAACCCCGGTGATAATACAGGCCACCACTCTTTACTGTAGCTAATCCAAATTCAAATGGAACATTATCTAATTCCTGAGACAAGAAAGCTTTATTAATTTTATCGTACAATTCCTGTGCTGTAAAACGCTGCCCGACACTATAGGGTTTTAAGTATTCTAAAGTAAACTCATTACCAAAGGAAGGAAATCCTTTAGGTGCTGTTGCTGAAGAACCTTTGTACTGTGCAAGTTCATTTCCTACTATTTCCATTGCCTTATTTACTTTAATTTTTACCTGTTCTTCCTCCAGCAATAACATGTTCTTAAGCCATAATACCTGTATTATAATTATTCCTACCAGGGAAATAGTTATTAGAGCTATAATTATCGGGAAGATTCGTTTCACTACAAATGATGAGGTGTGCAAAAATATTAAGCCACAATCAATTACTGTGGCATAAGTTTATTATAATCATTATGTTCAGCTTTCTTTAACATTAAAAGCTTAGCACTATGATTGAACAGGCACCCGGAGTATTATTAATAGCAGATCCTTTTTTAAAAGATCCAAATTTTATGCGAACGGTTGTGTTTTTAACTGAACACCAGGAAGAAGGCAGCGTTGGATTTGTGTTGAACAGACAATACGAAAACACACTTGAAGAGCTTATACCAGAGATTGAAGGACATAAATTACCGGTTTATTATGGTGGTCCGGTACAGTTAAACACTATACATTTTCTACATAGTTATCCAAATAAAATTGAAGGTGGCATTGAAGTTATGAAAGGTATATTTTGGGGAGGTGATTTCGATAGTGTAGTTGAAATAATAAATAGTGGGAAAGCAGATTCATCCAAAATTCGTTTTTTTATTGGTTATTCAGGATGGGGAACAGGCCAGCTGCAATCTGAAATGGAGGAAAAGACCTGGTTAACTGTAAAAGCAACAAAAGATATTGTATTTCACAGTAAAGCAGAAGAAGTTTGGAAAGACTCTTTAAAACACCTGGGAGGAGACTATGAAATGATGGTGAATTTTCCTATTGATCCGCAGCTGAATTAATTATGAAGGTTAGAGAGATTATTCAAAATTTGGAAAAAGAAAGATGGTATTTGGCTCGTCAGAAGGGAAGTCATAAAATATATAAACACCCAAATAACCTGGAGTTAGAATTGTATTACCCGATCATGGAAGTAATAAAGAACCTTCAATAGGAGTGTTAAATGATATTAAGAAAAAAGCCGGGTGGAAATAGTAGTTATAACATAAAGTACCTTAGCATAATGGAATATTTAGTTTTATTTGAAAAAGCCCCTGATGGTACTATTTGGGCCCGGGTTCCGGATTTGGATGGTTGTTATTCTTGTGGAGATACGATTGAGGAAGCAAAAGAAAATGTAAAAGAAGCTATTGCACTTTATATTGATGATTTAACTGAAACAGGCAAATCAATTCCAGAAGCCAATCACATTAATGCACAATTAGTAAGTATTTAAACGTTTTTACTCCACTACAATTGCACCTTCTGCAAGTAGAGTTACTTTATTATTAAGTACTTCAACAAACCCTCCCTGTATATCAAATGATGTTGTGTGGTTTTGCTTATCCTGTAAAACTTTTACACGACCAGCTTTTAATGCACTTACTAAAGGGGCATGTTTGTCCAAAACTTCAAAGGAGCCACTAATGCCGGGCATTTGAACTCCATATACTTCGCCACTAAATAATTTTCGCTCCGGTGTAAGAATTTCGAGTGTCATAGAGAAAGTACTAAGTACCTAGTACTTAGATTCATTTTAATGTATTGTAAAATCCTAATATCATTTTGTAGATTTGAGAGGCCTCATTTATTAATTTATCTCTTTGTTCAACGAAAATAAACTTTAAACGAAAAGCTAATTCAACTTGAGTAATAAGTTCATTGCATGAACCCATTGATATCTCTAAAAAATATTGAAACTGCGGATTTGTAGCTCGGCCTGCTCCTTCAGATATATTACTTGGTATAGAAACAGCACTTCTCTTTAGTTGACTAACCAATCCGTATTTCTCTTCACTTGGTAACTGTGCACACATTTGGTATATCTCCACCACAAAATCCATTGATCTCTGCCAAATCTTTAGTTCTCTGAAATTATGCATGTGGTTATCTATGTACTAATATCTAAGTACTGTGTACCTCTCTCCTCCTACCCCTGCGCCTGCGCTAACATCTTCTTGCCTTTTTCTATTGCATCATCAATAGAACCCACAAGGTTAAATGCAGCTTCTGGATATTCATCAACTTCACCATCCATGATCATATTAAAACCGCGTATTGTTTCTTCAATAGGAACTAATACACCTTTTAAACCTGTAAAAGCTTCAGCAACATGGAACGGCTGCGAAAGAAAACGTTGAACCCTTCTTGCTCTTGAAACGGTTAATTTATCTTCATCACTTAATTCATCCATACCAAGAATTGCAATTATATCCTGCAACTCTTTATATCGTTGTAATATTAATTTTACCCTGTTTGCACAATCATAATGTGCATCACCTACAATATTTGGAGAAAGAATACGTGATGTGGAATCAAGCGGGTCAACTGCGGGATAAATTCCAAGGTCAGCAATCTTACGACTCAATACAGTTGTGGCATCCAAATGTGCAAATGTTGTTGCTGGTGCCGGATCGGTAAGGTCATCAGCAGGTACATAAACCGCCTGTACAGATGTAATGGAACCGTTTCTTGTAGAAGTAATTCGCTCCTGCATTACTCCCATTTCCGTAGCTAGTGTCGGTTGATATCCAACTGCAGAAGGCATACGCCCTAACAGTGCTGATACTTCAGAGCCTGCTTGTGTAAATCTAAAGATGTTATCAACGAAAAATAATATATCACGTCCCTTACCTGTGCCATCACCATCACGATAATATTCAGCAATAGTTAAACCGCTTAATGCCACCCTTGCACGAGCTCCCGGCGGTTCATTCATCTGCCCAAAAACGAAAGTTGCCTTAGATTCCTGCAGCTCGTTCATATTTACCTTACTCAGATCCCAACCACCTTCTTCCATGCTATGTTTAAAGCCTTCTCCATAATTCATAATTCCGGCTTCAATCATCTCACGCATCAGGTCATTTCCTTCACGGGTTCTTTCCCCAACACCGGCAAACACGGAAACACCTGCATATGCTTTCGCAATATTGTTGATCAGCTCCTGTATTAATACTGTTTTACCAACACCGGCTCCACCAAACAATCCAACTTTACCTCCCTTAGAATACGGCTCTATAAGATCAATTACCTTGATACCTGTAAATAAAATTTCTGTAGAAGTTGATAAATTTTCAAACGGAGGAGGTTTACTGTGAATTGGTCTTCCATTTACTTTAGATACCGGTGGCAATCCATCAATAGGATCACCTGTTACATTAAATAAACGACCTCTTATGGCATCTCCGGTGGGCATTGTTATAGGGGAACCCGTATCCATTACTTCTGTACCCCTCACCAAACCTTCTGTTCCGTCCATAGCAATACAACGTACGCTATCCTCACCCAGGTGCTGCTGAACTTCTAAAACTAATTTTTCACCGGAATCTCTGTTAATCTCTAATGCATTGAGTATTTCGGGAAGCTGCTCGTGAAACTGCACATCTACAACAGCGCCAATGATTTGTTTTACTTTACCAACTTTAGCCATAAAAAAATATCAAAAATTTGCTGTTTTTAAATCAAGGCTGCAAAGGTAAGGGCACACGTATTAACATCCAATTAGAATAACTCTACCAGTTAATAGTTTTATTTGTAATTATCAGCTTAAAATGTATAAACTCACTGCATATTATATTCTCACTATAATAGGAATACATAATGCAACTTCCTGCAACAATTCTCATGATCAACCACTGGTAAAAAGAGAAAATAAGCTAACTGAAATTAGTAGCCGAGACACAACCATTACTGTAGAAAATTCATATACGGAACTGTTCTTAGACAGCATTAAAATTCAGGATTTTATCAAAAATCAGAACCTTTCCACAGCAATGGCTGATAGATTCAAAAGCTTTTACAATAGCAGGAATTATCAGTTTGCATGGTTTGAGCCTGCTGGATTGACAGAACAAGCACTTGCGTTTTGGAATTTGCATGAAAACTATATTCATTATAGTAAGGACAGCAGTATCTATAACCATAGGTTACATAATCAAATGAATCTTTTGATCAGCGAAAACAGTTTTAAAGTTGATCCCTCTGATTCAATAATCATCAGGACAGAATTAGAGATGACACAACACTTTTTTGACTTTGCCAACAATGCTTACCAGGGGAAAGTAGATCCGTTAGATCTGCAATGGTATATACCCAGGAAAAAAGTAGATGTTGTAAAACTGCTTGATTCTTTAATAAACAATAAAGGAACAAACCTTCAGGAGTGGGAGCCGGTAAATAAACAATACAGTAAAACAAGAGAGAAATTAGTACAGCTTTACAATGTAGAAAAAAATGGTGGCTGGGGTAAAGTAAACCTGGGAAATAAAAAGGTTTATAAAGTTGGAGATTCGTCAGTAGTAGTAAGGCAAATAAAGAAAAGATTATTAGCGTCCGGCGACTTGCCAACAACAGATACTTCCATGCTTTATAATTCTATTATGGAAAATGCTGTTAAGAAAGTGCAACAACAATTTGGTATCAAACATGATGGTGTAGTTGGATCTGCAACAGTTGAAAGGTTAAATGTACCTGTAGAAGAACGCATTGAGCAAGTAATGGTAAATATGGAGCGCATGAGATGGATGCCGGAAGAACCGGAAGGAAATTATATAAGAGTAAACATTCCTGAGTTTACAATGTACGTATATGAAAATAATAATATAGAGTTTACCATTAATGTAGTTGTGGGTAAGGAGGCAAATAAAACTCAGGTTTTTTCAGATGTTCTGGAGTATGTGGTTTTTAGCCCCTATTGGAATATTCCACGCAGTATTATTAAAAATGAAATATTGCCGGCGATGAGAATGAACTCCAATTATTTGCAAAGAAATAATATGGAGCAAACCGGGTATTCGAATGGGCTACCTGTGATTAGACAAAAGCCAGGCGGCAATAATTCACTTGGTCGTGTAAAATTTATATTTCCTAATAATTTCAACATCTATTTTCATGATACTCCTGCAAAAAGTTTGTTCAGTAATACCAATCGTGCATTTAGCCATGGATGCATACGTGTAGAAGAACCTGTTAAACTGGCAAAATATCTGTTGAGAGATCAGTCTCAATGGACTGATGAAGCAGTATATACAGCCATGCACAGTGAAAAAGAAAAATGGGTGAAGATCAATGACCCTCTTCCTGTGCGCATAACCTATTTTACTGCATGGGTTGACGGAAACGGTGTTTTAAACTTCAGAGATGATATTTATGGTCATGATGTTACTATGAAAAAACGTTTGTTCCAACACTCTTCATCACATTAATATGTCTTACAATTTTCCTGGCGAGTCACGAAATTTAATTAGTGACAATTCCTTCATTTTCGTTTCAAGAACTATGTCCGGTTCTTTACCATTTGTATTAATTGGTTCATGCACCCAATCCGAATGTGCTTCTTTTTTACTTAGATGATCCTCTTTCTCTTTTCTTGAACTGGAATAGTGGAAAACCGGTTTAACCACCCAGGTTTTGAAAGCCATATTAAATGCTTCTCCCTCTGTTTGTTCACCCGGATGTAGCTTGTGGTGAAAATAATCAAATACAATAGGGATACCTGTATTTTCATGCAAAGGCAAAAGATCAGCTACAGTATATAAACCAGATTTATCATCATTTTCAACTGTAAGTCGTGCTCTTAAATTCCTTGATAATTTTTTAAAATTGGTTGCAAACCTTATCAAGGTTTCCTTCTTATCATCGTAGGCACCACCAACATGTATATTTATCTTGTGTAAATGAGATGATTTTAAATTCATCAGGTCGAAAATTTCTGAATGATCTTCTAATTCTTTGATGGTGTTCTTAAGTGTGTTGCACCACTTCCAGCCAGTTTGTTGAAAGGACCCGGATGAGTAGTTAATCTTATGGGTTGTTTTCCTACTTTTTCAAGTACTGTTCGAATTTCTCTAAAATCCGGAAGTGAATTCAATTTATATTCGGATGACCAGGGGAACAAATCTGAGGTTACACGAAAAACAGTAATATCAGTTTGTAGATTCCACTCCACTATTTTTAAAAGGTCATATACATTTTGCAATGTCAGTTGAGATGCATACTGTATTCCTTTCTCCAGAAAAGTGCGCCGTATCATTCCCCGGTTACAAATTACACCCTCCTCTCGTAGTGTTAGATTAAGACATGGGTAACCAAGGTTAATTTTTGTCATATTATATGTTCTTCCAGCAAATCAGATGCGAAATAATAATCTTAATCTTTTAATACAAATACTGGGGAAAGTTTATAATGTTAATTCCTATTACAAAGTGCTACTTCGCAGCTTTACATTATATACAGCCTGTTCTCCATTCTTACATTTGCCCACTATTAAAGAAACATTATCAGTTAAATGCAACTTGAGGCATAATATTTAATGTCTCACAGTATTAATTTCCTAAGAAAAATGATGAAGATCTATATATCCTTACTAATCACTTGTTTCCTTTTTGTAGCATGCAACCAACTTGAAGCTTTAGTAGAAACTGATAAAGAACCAAAAAGTGAAATAGAAAAGAAGATCACGAAACGTGATCTGAGTATAACAAAAGATAATTCTTATAATGATATTTTCCTTGACAGTATGGCCATGGAAAACTTCATTGCAGAAAAAAATCTATCAGATTCAGTTATCAGGCGTATGCGAAGCTTTTATAATGCAAGGAACTATCAATTTGCATGGTTCTCAAGCAATGGTTTAGCTGAACAGACCTACGGCTTTTGGAACCTACACAATTACTACACTACTTACTCCGGCGACTCTACATTAAACGATAAAGCACTCAAGAAAAAAATGGACAAGCTTACCACTGCAGAAGATAGTTCTGTACGTGCATCAGATAAATCCATTATCAATACAGAACTCACACTTACACATCATTTTATAGAATACGTTCTAAAAAACTTTGAGAAAGGCTACATCAAACGGAAAGAGCTGGAAAGATTTATTCCTAGAAAAAAAGAAGACCCGATGTTGCTGGCTGATTCTCTGTTAACAAAAAAACATAAGGATAATAAATACTTCGAGCAGGTTAATGAAGCTTATGGACTTCTTAAAAATGAATTGAACAGATACTACCAAATAGCATCAAGTGGTGGTTGGCAGACTATTAGCACGGAGAAAAAAACTTTGAAAAAAGGAACGTCTTCACCTGCCGTTGCTTTAATAAAGAGAAGATTACAATTAACCGGGGAAATGCCAATGGGAGATTCCACCGAAATTTTTAATGATACTTTAGAATTGGCTGTAAAAATATTTCAGCAGCGCCATGGTTTCATTCCAAACGGAACTGTAAATGCCAGCCTTATTAAGGAAATGAATGTGCCTGTAGCAACACGGGTAAAGCAGATTTTGATAAATATGGAGAGAATGCGTTGGATGCCAACAAAACCCGCCGGCAATTTGATTCTGGTGAATATCCCTGAATTTGTTTTACATATATTTGATGGAAATAACAAAGTTTTTGATATGGATGTGGTAGTAGGTAAAGAAGGACATAATACCATGATGTTTACCGGCATTCTTAACCAGGTTGTATTCAGCCCTTATTGGAACGTGCCGGAAAGTATTGTAGAAAAAGAAATAATGCCTTCAATGGAAAAAAATCCTGATTACCTGGCGAGCCAAAACATGGAAGTGACAGGGACTTTGGATGGACTACCTGTTGTAAGGCAATTGCCCGGTCCAAAGAATTCTTTAGGAAAAGTAAAATTTCTTTTCCCTAATAGTTTTAATATTTACTTTCATGATACACCTGCAAAAAGCTTGTTTAGTCAGGAGAAAAGGGCATATAGCCATGGATGTATAAGATTAAGCGATCCATTGAAAATGGCTCAATATGCTTTACGCGAACAGCCGGAATGGACAACAGAAAAAATCATTCAAGCCATGAACATTGGTACAGAAAAATATGTAAAAGTTAAAGATCCTATCCCTGTTTTTATCACATATTACACAGCATGGGTTGATGAGAGTGGCCACCTGAACTTTCGGGATGATATTTACAAGCATGATCAGAAGTTTATGCAAAGGCAATTTCATTAAACTGAAACCTGATTATCTTTTGCTGCTACTTTTGCAGCATGAGTTCCCTGCAAATTATTGAGGTCACTACACCAAAACTCAGTAACGAGTTTATTAAAGTAAATGTTCTTCTCAATAAGTCTGATCCTAACTACATACGTCCGTTGGATAATGATATAAATGATGTATTCAATCCTGCGAAAAATAAATCATTCAGGCATGGCACTGCTGCACGTTGGGTACTAAAAAGTAACGAAGGGCTAGTTGGCAGAATAGCTGCATTCGCAAATAAAAAATACAAGAACAAAGGTGATGATGTGCCCGTTGGTGGTATAGGATTTTTTGATTGTATTAATGATCAAAATGCGGCGGATCTTTTATTCAATACAGCAAAAGAATGGCTGATAACGCATGAAATGCAGGCAATGGACGGACCAATAAATTTTGGGGAAAGAGATCGCTGGTGGGGATTGCTGGTTGAAGGTTTTGACCCGCCTGTGTACTGCATGAATTACAACCCACCATATTATAAAGAGCTTTTAGAACAATATGGTTTTTTACCTTTTTTCGGCCAGGTATGTTTTGCCATGGATGTACAAGCTCATGTTGAAAACAAATTTTTTGTTCGCCACGATCAAATAGCACAGGATAAAAATTTTAAAGCAGCTCATATTGAAAAAAATAATCTTAAAAAGTATGCACAGGATTTTACAACAGTTTACAATAAAGCATGGGCAGGTCACGGAGGATTAAAACAGGTAAACAAAGAGGTTGTTCTAAAGATGTTTCAAAAAATGAAGCCTGTTATGGATGAAAGGGTAGTGTGGTTCACTTACTATAAAGAAGAACCCATTGCAATGTGGGTGAACATGCCTGATCTGAATGAATGGTTTAAATATCTAAATGGAAGATTTGATTGGCTGGGGAAACTGAAATTCTTATGGATTAAAGCGACTAAAGATTGTAAGAAGTTTGTAGGTCTTGTATTTGGTATTGTACCTGAGTACCAGGGAACAGGTGTAGATGCCTTTATGATTGTTGAAGGAGGAGTGAACGTAATTCAGAAACAAACAAAATACCAGCAATACGAAATGCAGTGGATAGGAGATTTCAATCCTAAGATGATAAATGTTGCTGAAAGCATTGCTACACATAGAAGTAGAAAATTAATCACTTACCGTTATTTGTTCGATAGAAGTAAAGAGTTTAAACCTCATCCCATCCTGTCATAGTAACCTCAGATCCCGGAACGTTTACTGAATTAAAAAAGTTATACACAACAGCATTGTTCTTCACAGGCAAGAGGTAAATCGTTTCTTATCTTGCAACTCATTATCAAACGTAAATTATCTCCTCTTCAGAAGGGTGTAGCATGGAAAGATTTATTGTTTCAGCACGCAAATACAGGCCGCAAACTTTCGATACAGTTATTGGGCAGCAGCATATAACTACTACCTTAAAAAATGCTATAAAACACCAGCAACTGGCGCATGCATTTCTTTTTTGCGGGCCACGTGGTGTAGGTAAAACTACCTGTGCCCGTATTCTAGCAAAAACAATTAATTGCGTAAATCAAAAGGATGGTGAAGCATGTAATCAATGCCATTCATGTAAATCATTTAACGAAGGCACATCGCTCAATATTCATGAGCTGGATGCTGCAAGTAATAACTCTGTTGATGATATTAGAAGTCTTGTAGAACAAGTACGGTTTGCACCACAGGCAGGTAAATACAAAGTATATATTATTGACGAGGTGCACATGTTGAGTTCAGCAGCATTTAATGCGTTTTTAAAAACACTTGAAGAACCACCTCCTTATGCCATTTTTATTTTGGCTACAACGGAAAAGCATAAGATCATTCCTACTATCCTCAGCCGCTGCCAGATCTTTGACTTTAAAAGGATCACACTCCAGGATACAGTTGAACACCTTGAGGCTATTGCAAAGAATGAAAGCATTCAAACAGAACAGGAGGCTTTACAACTTATTGCACAAAAGAGTGAAGGCTGCATGAGAGATGCACTTAGTATTCTGGATAAAATAGTAAGCTTCACAAACAGTAATGTTACTTATGGTAATACAATAGAACACCTTAATATTTTAGATGCTGATTATTACTTTAAGTTAATCGATTGCATGCTGCAGCAGGATCTTTCAGGCGCTATGTTGCTGTACGACGATATTGATAAAAAAGGTTTTGAAGGAGATATGGTATTGAACGGATTTGCTGAATTTATAAGGAATTTACTCATCAGCAAAGATGAACGTGTAGTTGGACTGTTAGAAGTGGTAGAAAGTTTTAAGAAAAGATATGCAGATACTGCAAAAAAAACAGAAGCAGGTTATCTTATCAGCGCTTTGAATATTCTGAATGAGGCAGAAATAAACTTCAAACAATCACGAAATAAACGTTTACATGTTGAGCTTACCTTAATAAAGCTTTGCTATTTACAACAGGCATTACAACTTACTGCAGAAGGTAATAATCTCACCAAAAAAAAAGTAACTGAAGAAGTAAAACCAATTGCATATAAAACTATTCAACCTATTGCAGTTAAGCCCCAGAAAGCTGAAGTAAAAAAAGCAAATGGAATAACAGAAGCAAAGTTGATTATTGAAACTCCGGCTGAAAAACCAAATCCTATAGAAGTAAATGAACCTAAACCGGGGTATTCACCTGTTGAAAACGGTAAAGGAAAACTTTCCACATTACAAGCCATTCGCAAAAAAGTACAGGATAACTGTAATGATCCTTCTTCAGTAGATCATCCATTGGAAATTACCAGGTTAATAGAAGCGTGGAAAAAATATATTGAGCAACTTAGAACTAAAAGAGATCCTGCAGTCCAAAGCTTTGAATTGGCAGAGCTTGCTATTACAAGTGAATCAAAGTTTGAAGTAATTGTCACCAATAATTTACAGCAAAAATTCCTGGAGATTGAAAAAGGTAAAGCATGCGAATTCCTGCAGAAAGAACTTTGTAATAAACAATTGCAATTCACAATAGTTTTGAAAGAAGATCAAAATAATACCGGGATACCAGACATTCCTCTCTCTACAAAAGAAAAATATTTAAAAATAATTGAAGAATATCCTCTTGTAAAAGAGCTGAAAGATCGTTTAAGGTTGGAGCTGGACTATTAGGTGAGAAGCTTTGATGATCTTATACTGCAAAAACAAATGTCTCAGGTAGTTCAATGTTAATTTCACTTAATTTCACTACTCATTTTTTCCAAACCTGTCGAAAGGCAGGAGCTAAACTTCATATAAACAATGGCTGAAGTAATATTAATGCCCCGCTTGAGCGATACTATGACTGAAGGCGTGATTGCTGAATGGCACAAAAAAATTGGTGACCCGGTAAAGAAAGGTGATCTGCTTGCAGAAATAGAAACTGACAAAGCCACTATGGAGCTGGAAAGCTATAAGGATGGTACTCTTTTACATGTTGGCGCTGATAAAGGCGGAACAATACAGGTAAACGATCTTTTAGCAATAATTGGTGAAGCGGGTGAAGATATCAGCGAACATACTTCCGGAGGAAAAACAACTACTCAGAATAATAAAAAAGATGAACAAAAAGAGATTACAAAAGAAACTGAATTAGTGGGTAAGGGAGAAGGTGATGTTCCGCCTGTAAAAGATGCAAAGCAAGTTGACCCCGGTACAACAGAAAAAGCGGATATAACCAAAACTGATGAAGTTGTTTTAATGCCGCGGTTAAGTGATACAATGACGGAAGGAGTTATTGCTGCGTGGCATAAAAACGTTGGTGATGATGTAAAGAAGGGAGATGTGCTGGCAGATATTGAAACGGACAAAGCCACCATGGAACTGGAAAGCTATAAAAATGGCAAGTTGCTTTACCAGGGAGCAAAAGAAGGAGAAAAAATAGAAGTAAATGACCTGTTATGTATTATTGGAGAAGAGGGCAAAGTTGATGTAGATAAAATTGTTAGTGCGGTAAAACGTGGAGGAGAAGATAACAAACAACAAGGCACAAGGAACAAGGTACAAGGTGGTGATGGTCAAATGGTACAAAGCAGTCAAAAGAGAGAGTCGGCGCATACAGAAGGAAAGAGTTCTGATGCAGAATCTTCTAAAACTCCCCTTAAGGGGATGGGGGTAACCGATTCCCGTATAAAAGCTTCTCCCCTTGCAAAAAGATTAGCAAAAGAAAAAGGTATAGATCTTTCCCAGGTTGAAGGCTCTGGTGATAATGGTCGGATCACTAAAAATGATATAGACAACTTTACTCCATCAAAGCAAAAAGAAGAAGGAGCAAAACCTGCTGCAGACCAACAAACAAAAGTACCAGCATTTCAACCTGCAACAGAAGAAGGTTTTACTGACAAACCTGCTTCTCAAATACGTAAAATAGTTGCTAAACGTTTAGGTGAAAGCATGTTCAGTGCGCCGCATTTTTACCTCACTATGGAAATAAACATGGATAAAGCCATGGATGCACGGGCACAGATGAATGAAATAAGTGAAGTAAAGATCAGCTTTAATGATATGGTGGTTAAAGCTGCTGCAATGGCATTGCGCAAACATCCGGCTGTAAATAGTTCATGGATGCCCGCCCGGGACGGTACGGACGGGGGAGATTTCATCCGGCAGTATAATCATATACATATTGGTGTTGCCGTTGCCATTGAAGAAGGGTTAATTGTGCCGGTGATACGTTTTGCAGATCAAAAAACATTAAGCCAGATTGCAGCAGAAAGCAAAGAGCTTTCGGGAAAAGCCAGGAATAAAAAATTGCAGCCAAATGAATTCACAGGTAATACATTTACCATTTCCAACTTAGGCATGATGGATATAGATGAATTTACTGCCATCATAAATCCTCCTGATAGTGCAATTATGGCGGTGGGCAGAATAAAAGAAGTTGTAGTTAAGCGAGGTGAAGCATTTGGCGTAACGAACGTGATGAAAATAACTATGAGCTGCGATCACCGCAGCGTTGATGGTGCTGTTGGTGCATCCTTCCTGCAGACGTTTAAGAAGTATCTTGAAAATCCTGTAACGATGCTGGTTTAACTGCAGCTGCTATAACAATCAAATTCAATGAGCAAAGAAATTGTCCTGCATATAGCTGAACATCGTGGTAAAGAAAGACTATTTACCGGCTTTAATTATGATGCAGCACTAAACCATATTATCAGGCAAATATCCAATGCTCGGTGGAGCCAGTCTAAAAAACAATGGTATTTTCCGGCAAAAAGAGAAGTGGTTGATCAAATCATTAAAAATACAAAGGATATAGCGGTAGTTAATGTTAGCAAATTAAGAGCGCAGCTCAAAAGCAGAAAAGCACAACAACAGCAAATACATATTCCTGTGTTGCAGCCGAATGGAATGCAAGACGTTTCTTATTTTATAACTGAGGAGAACCTGGGAGAGTTACAAAGGTTTATACAGCAACTGAAATTAAAGGCATACAGCCCTTCTACCATTCGTACATACAGGAACGAGTTTACACAATTACTTCAACTGTTGGGCCGCATCAATGTAAAAGATCTGGAGCCTGAACACCTGAAGAGATATATGCTGTACTGTGTTACAAAAGGTTTATCTGAAAACACGATTCATAGCCGGTTAAATGCATTGAAGTTTTATTTTGAACAGGTGTTAGGCAGAGAAAAATTTTTTTGGGAAATACCGAGGCCTAAAAAACCTTTAACCCTGCCCCGGCTTTTAAACGAACATGAATTAGCCAAGCTTTTTAATGCGGTTGCCAATAAAAAGCATAAAGCGATGCTATTTACAGCATACAGCGCCGGTCTTAGAGTGAGTGAAATTGTAAATCTGAAATTATGTGATATTGACAGTCGGCGGATGCAAATTTTTATTAGGAGGGCTAAAGGTAAAAAAGACCGTTACGTAAATCTAAGTCCTGTGCTGCTTGATATACTAAGGTGCTATATAAAAGAAAGTAGGATTAAGCCAAAGGAATATCTTTTCGAATCGGAACAAACTCAAAAAGCCTTTCCCAGCCGAACAATACAGCAGATTTTTAGTAACGCCAAACACAAAGCTGGAATTCGGAAAGACGTTGGCATACATAGCCTGCGGCACAGCTTTGCTACCCATTTACTTGACAAAGGAACCGATATCCGTTACATAAAAGACTTGCTTGGGCATTTTAATATTAAAACAACTGAACGGTATCTGCATGTAAGTAAAAAGCAGTTAGTAAATATCATAAGCCCTTTAGATGATTTGTGGAAGAAAGAAGCGATAGATTGGTAGAATGGATTGTCCTAACAACAATAAGAAATGTATAACGTCAAATTATTGATTTTCAGCACACCTTTTTTTTTGAAGTTGCAGCTTATATCATAAATTTATGTGTTGAACTAACATTGCTGCCGCAATGAATTTTGAAGCATGAGTGATAATTTGCAGGATAAAATACTATTCATCATGCAAAAAAAATGCTATCCCCGTATGCAATCAATGCATTGCACCGAAGTTCAGATTTATTAGCGCTTGGTCATTACAGTCCCGCCACGCAGCGTAATTATTTACAGGAACTACGATTCCTGTTTTCTTATTATCCCGATACCCGGCCTTCTGCCATTACACAGGAAATGACGCTGCAATATTTATTTTACTTAACCAAAACATTAGGGTGCAGCAGGGTAAAGGCAAAGATGGCTGCTCAAAGCATTGCTTTCTTTTTTAAGCAGGTTTTACAAAAGCCTTACCAAATCCCCAGGGTTTTATATCCGGCCCACGAAAATAAACTACCGGCTGTGATGAGTGCTGCCGAGGTTAAACTGATTATTGATTCCATTAAAAACCCAAAACATAAAATCATCATTTCTCTTTTGTACAGCACCGGCATGCGGCTAAGCGAAGCAGCCAACCTTAAAATAGAACATATTGACAGCAAGGCCATGCGTATAAAAGTGGTGGAGGGCAAAGGCAAGAAAGACCGCTTTGTTCCTTTATCCAATCAACTGCTGCAGGAGTTAAGAGTATATTATCTGCAGTACAGACCTGTTTTGTTTTTATTCAACGCTACAAAACGTGGCGTTAAATACAGCGCCAGATCTATTCAGCACATACTGCAAAAAACACTTATCAACCTCGGTCTGCAATCTAAAAACTATTCTATTCATACCCTGCGCCATAGCTTCGCCACCCATCTTATAGACAATGGCGCCGATTTACAAGCTATACAAGAACTGATGGGCCATCATCACATCAGCCAAACCGTGCAATACTTACACCTTAGTGAAAAACGGTTCCGCACCATTGTAAACCCTTACGATGTGCTGAATAATTATCAACCCCCCAATCATCCTGAGAAATGAAACAAGCTGCTACACCAGCAGCTACTTTGCAGCATATTTTAAAGCAACATCCCTTTGCAGCACAATCGGATTATAACAAAACTGTTTTAGAGCAATTAAAAATATGCAGGACAAAAGCGCTGGGCTATCATTTATATAAATGTGCAGATGAGCAATGCGGGGCTTATAAATATCAATACCATAGTTGCAGAAACAGGCATTGCCCCGGGTGCGGGGCTTTGCAGAAAAAACAGTGGGTGGAAGACCGCAAAAGAGAACTGCTGCCCATCAGCTATTATCATGTAGTATTTACCCTGCCGCATGAATTAAACCCTGTGATACTGGGCAACAGAAAGCAGTTGTATGCCTTGTTGTTTAAAGCTGCCTCAGTTGCATTGCTGCAGTTTGGCAGCGATAGAAATTACTTAGGTGCACAGCCAGGCATACTGGCTGTGCTGCATACCTGGGGGCAACAATTAAGTTTTCATCCACACCTGCATTGTATTGTAAGTGGTGGCGGGGTGGTAAAAAAAACAAACAGCAAAAACGATACAGATTTTTATTGGAAGAGTCCTCAAAGAAAAAACAACAATTTTCTTTTCCCGGTAAAAGCATTGTCGGCTGTGTACAGGACTGTATTTTTAAAGGGATTGAAACAATTAATAACAAATAAAAAAATTGCACTAACTGCTGCACAACAAAATCAGCTGCCCTCACTAATCAATACTCTTTACAAAGAACAATGGGTGGTGTATGCAAAAAAACCTTTTGGCGGGCCCGGGCAGGTGCTGCAATACTTAGCCGCTTATACACATAAGGTAGCCATCAGCAACCACCGTATTATAAGCACCGATGATGCTAAAGTAACTTTTGCCTACAAAGACTACCGTGATGCCCGCCCGCCTGCCCGATCTGATCATTCAGGCGGGGATGACCCGGTCGGACGGGGCAATAAACAAAAACAAATGAGCCTGACGGCAACAGAATTTTTACGTCGCTTTGAGCAGCATATTTTACCAAAAGGATTTACCAAAATAAGAACCTATGGGTATTTAGCTAACCGGGGAAGAACAGCATTACTGAATCAAATTACAGCCGCACTAAAACTGCCCGCTCATCCGCCAAAAATAAAACAACCCTGGCAGGTGCTCCTCTATGAAATGTATGGAGTACGCTACAATGAATGCCCCTGTTGTAAAAAAACAAGCCTGGTATTGATGAAAACAATTTTTAGAGAAAAGGAACTGGATAGCTCTTAAAAAATGCAGGGCCATCCATGAAACATCATTGCGTCTATTTTAAAACATGCTTACATGTATTGGCTATGTATTGCCTCTTAGAAATAAAACACCCAGGTACTGTGTCAACTAAAGCAAAGAAAATATTATCTTGGTAGTAGTAAGCTCTTATAAATAAGGAAAAGCAAATACCGTTGCAAAGCAATAGCCTGTGCAAATGAAAATTTACAACAGGCTTGCATTACAACATTTAAAAAAGCAGATACTTTTTACCTAACAGGCCGGCAGCTTTATAAAACGTCAGTCAACACAAAAGTATACCGCATAGCCCCGGTACGATCATAATTGCACCGGGCTTTTAAAGGGGGCTTTGCGGATACTTTTATAAGAGTTACCTGCAACCCTATAAACCTATCGACATTCAACTTTTGTAAATCCTTGATTTATGCAAACGTTTAGCTTCCGTTCATTTACTTGCATTGTCCTATTCATCTTTACCCAATCTTTTGTTTCCGCTACAAAAGCATGGGCGCATGAAGGTTGGGGCATAGTAGTTGACCGTCGGGAACAAATTTATTTCAGCGATATTCCAACCAACACCATCTGGAGAATAACTCGTGAAGGAAAACTGGAAAGGTTTCTAAGCAATAAGCATTCACACTCGCTTGTTTTGGGTACTGATGGCAGTATCTATGGCACACAGGAACACCACGCAAAAGCCATTGGTAACGTTTGGCGTATTGCACCCGATGGCACCTTTTCAAACATCTTTATACCCAATGCCAATTTTCCGGTCAACCTTTACTCATTTACTATTGACAGTGCCAACAACATTTTCTCTACAAACTCTATAAGCTTTCCGAATCAGGTAAACAAAGTGACGCTTCTGAAAGCAGGGTTGAATGGCAATGTGGTTATTGTTGCAGGCAGCGTTCGAGGACATAAGGACGGACGAGGCAGTGAAGCTCGGTTCTCCGGCATTGACGGCATGGCTTGGGCAGGCGATGGCACCCTCTATGTTACGGACAGTGTTTATGTGCGGCGCGTATCAGTGGACGGCACAGTGACCACGGTTGGAGGCGGAGCATTAACGACTCAAAGCTACGGAGAAGATTTGATGGGACTGACAATATCGAATGGTGGAAGTATTTACGTTGCTGATTACAGCCAACGGCGCATAATTGAACTGCTGCCTGGAGGAAACGTTCAAACCATTTTGAAAACCGGGTGGTATTGGTCACCAACCGGAGTAGCCGTTAACGGCAACAATTTGTATGTTTTAGAATGCCTTAGGATGCCACTTGTTATTTTAGGCGACCTTGGCATTGGACCCTATATCCGGGTTCGCAAGATTTCATCAAACGGAAAAGTAATAACAATTGCTACCGTTTGGGGTAGAAATTCAGTGGCTTTTTTATTGATTGTCCTTGCCATCATGCTTGCTGTGATTTGGGTTGTTACCCAAAGAAGAAAGAAACGTCGCTCAAAGTATAGAACAGCGATATAATAACCGGTTTCTTTACGGTGCCGATAATTTTATTCGGCTTCTCAACAATTTGGTATGACTCCATGTAAAAAATAGAATTCTATAAATCACATCTAACTAAGGCATGCAGGCAACATATAAGGCTTAAACGAAGCTTTGCGCCGGCAGCAGCTTTGCATTAAATAATATTTTGTGGCGCAAAGGTTTGATGTAAGCCGCTGTTGAATGAAGCTTCGGTAGCCGCGGTCTGCATATATGGGGTTTCGATGGCGGCTGTGCTTTACTGCAAGGCAACATCAGGCAGGATTCTTCTTTTTTTGATGCAAGAAATTTTGATGTTCCGATCTTTTTTTTCATAAGTTGCCGGATTTATTTTCTTTTTCATAAGGTTTTTTCAGTTTTGATGCTGTTTTGCTCCGGCCGGGCAACAGCCATCCTGTCTGCTTTTTTGCAGAAAAATTTTTAAGGTGTTTTTTCCCGGACCAGTTCTACCGATGTTTTCGGAGACGCTGCGCACGGTGGCCCGTTAGCATCAAAGTGCAAAATCATAATCATCTTTCCTTTCCGGCAACAGGGACACAGATCGGCATCATAATTCAGTTTTTCTTTGCTGATCACTTTCCAGGAGATCTTCTTCACATCCTTACCCGTCACTCTTGAAACACCCATTTGTTTTTGTTGCACCTGCAATAATTCGCTATGTGCATTGGACAGAAATCCATAATAACGGATCTTTCTAAAACGGTGTGGCAGAATATGCAAACAAAACCTGCGCAAAAACTCAGTAGCCTCAAGCCTCATCACTTTTTGCCTGCTGCCATCAGCGTAATCTTTATAACGAAAACTTACTTTCCCATCACTTAGAGAAACAATCCGGTGATTGCTGATGGCAACTTTGTGTGTGTATCTTCCCAAATATTCTATCACCTGCTCAGGGCCGCCAAAAGGCTGTTTGGCATACACAATCCAACTCTTGTTGTACAATCTTTGTCGCAGCGATGGCTCAATGGTTTTGTTTGCTGTAAGCATTCCCAAAAAACCTTGCATGAACTTGTTTTTATACACTTCACTCATCGCTTTTACAGGGAACAGATAACGACCATTGCTTTTAGCTTTCTTCCAGCATCCGGAGGGTGCAACGCCGCCACCGGGGATGATTAAATGCACATGAGGGTGAAGAGAAAGATTCTGTCCCCACGTATGCAATACGCTTATCATACCGGCCATTGCACCGAGATGTTTTTCATCCTGAGCAAATACCTTGATGGTTTGATGAGAGGCTGCAAACAAAAGATTATACATCTGCTGCGGATAATGCATGCACCAGGTGTTCAGTTCCTCAGGCAGCGTGAACACCACATGAAAATAGCTCACGGGCAATAACTGTTGTTGCCTGGAAAGTATCCACCTTTCTTTATTTGTCTGCTGGCATTTAGGGCAATGGCGATTTCTGCAACTATTATAGCTGATGCGCAGATGTCCGCAACTATCACAGGCATCCACATGACCACCCAGTGCAGCCGTGCGGCATTTTTCTAAAGCATTCAGCACTGATAAATGTTGTTTTAACGGCGAATGCTTTTGTGTGAATAAAGCTTTGTATTGCCCGATGACCTCTGCCAGTTGATGCACCGGCCTGTTCACAGCTACAGACTGATGATGTTGTACAATGTATCCAGCGGACTGTGTGCCGGTTTGCTTTTTACCTGCGCTACATGCAGGTACACCAGTGTTTGAATAAGATCAGCATGGCCAAGCAAATGTTGTATAGTATGTATATCCACGCCATCTTCCAATAAATGCGTAGCAAAGCTATGACGCAGCGTATGCATGCTTACCTGTTTTTGTATCTGTGTTTTTTGCAGCGCTTCGCTGATGATGTATTGAATGCTTCTTTGTCCCATCGGTTCGCCGGGTGTAAGACCTTCAAATAAATACTCTTTGGGTTTTATCTGCAAAAGATAATGCGGCAGCTTGTCGGTAAGTAATTTAGATAAGGCAACACAGCGTTGCTTGCGTCCTTTACCATGGCGGATGTGCACTTGCCGGCGGTGGAGATCCACATCGCTGATCTTTACCAGTCGCAGTTCATTCATCCGCAGCCCGCCTGCATAGGCAAAGGCTAATAAAAAACGATGTTTTAAATTAACCGGCGCCTTGAATAGTTCTTTGCACTCCTGACGCGATAAAACAACAGGAAGTTTCTTTTCCTTTTTAATGGGTGGCATTTGAATGGCTTTATCTTCCATATCAAATAACCGGAACCAATAACGCAGTGCAAACACAGCATGTTTAAAATAGGTGAGTGAACATTTTTCATGCACCATCATGCTATAGAGATAAGCGTTGATCTCTTCTACGCTGATCTGATGTGGCACACGGCTAAAGTGAAGGGCAATGTAAGCAAGGCTGCGGCTGTAATTGGTAATAAGTCCTTTGCTGCTTTGTTCAAGTGTCGTTTTCTCGATAAATTTACCGTACGCAAGTGCAAACCCCGGTACGCCTTTCTTTGCCTGTGATAACACAGTGTTGTACTGTTTTTTTGTTGTCTTAGCTTCCATGTCTTAGCATTTTAAGTGAATAAAAGCTAAGGTCAACATTGGTAAGGAGAGGCTACCGAAGGTTTAGTTCAACATTGGGTTTGGCGTTATTGGGGCTTGACATTGTAACATCGGCTGTAGTACGCTATCAGCTTCGGTTCCGGCAGACGAACATCGCCGAACTTTAGTTCTTATCATCAACTTTTATTTATTAATTTAGCATCGGTTACGGGCAGACGAATTTCAAATTCCCCAAAAACGCCAAGCCTCGTCCGTTGTTCGTCACCCTAAACAAAATCCTGCAAACATTTAAGCATCCATGACTTTGCCGACGCTTCCCCAAGCTATTTTTAGCACATTTGCAAGGCACCCAAAACCCCGACACAAAGCCAACCTTGCAAAAGAGCTAAAAATGCCTACCCACCGCCAACGTACCCAAGCTGACGGATTTCTATTCAGCTTCACCTTAAATAAGAGCAATACAACTTCCAGCAACTTAATTTCAGTATCCCAACCAAAGGCAAAATCAAAGGAGTGCTATCTCCCTACACTCTTATTTCTTCGTACTGTGCAGCAAACCTCTGTTCAATTATTGTTACTTCTTTATAATTCACCCAAAGGAATAAACCAACTGGAATTGCCAACAAAATAAAAGGAGTTGGAATTGAAGAAGAAAGGAGGAAGTTAAAACACAAAGACAAAGAAACAAGCCCTAAACAAATAAGCAATCCATACATAACTTTTTCAAAGACAGGTTTGCTTTCTTTTATAGCAAAAACTTTATTTGCAACAGCATAAGCCAAATCCATTCTCAAAGGTTCAGTTTGTAAATCATTTTTAGCGAATAACCATACTAACGAATACACTTCAAAATTTTTATTGCAAAGTTCACATTCTCTTAAATGATTTTCGAAAAACTTTACATCGCCTGTAAAACTCTTATCAAAGTAGTTTTGAAAATCTTCATCTGTATAATGACTGAATTCTTTCATGGCTCATAATTTTTATTTTGAAGTAACATTTCTTTTAAATTTGCTCTTGCCCTGAATAGATGACTTTTCACAGTATTTACAGGCATTTCAATTATCCCACTTATTTCATCAAGTGATAATGCATCTTGATGAAAAAGCAGAAGTAAAGTTTTTTGAATCGCCGACAACCTACCTACTGCTACCTCTAACAGTTTGCTTTCTTCTTTTACGATTAGGATTCGTTCAGGGCTTTGTGTTTCATTTTTGCTTATGAAGTTTTCATAGACAACTGAATCATTATCATTACTGGATTTAAAAATATCATCCAACAGGACATTTTTCTTTTTTTGTAAAAAATTTATTGAAGTGTTGTAAGCGATATTTCCAATCCATGTAGATAATTTTGACCTGAATTGAAAAGTATGCAGCTTTTCATACACCTTCATGAAAACATCTTGGCTAATATCTTCTC
>MWVY01000011.1_pt1 | contig 37105 bp, 37 predicted proteins | sample 1047251 | NCBI WGS metagenome assembly MWVY01 (sample SAMN06349983, study PRJNA376086) | soil metagenome | isolation source: MS7-5 sample Antarctic (ecotone) soil | place: Antarctica | collected 2015-01-13
TTGCTTTAGCTAAAACTGGCAGGAAAACATTTTGTCAATAATTTGGCTAAAGCCATTTGTTTATTCTTGACATAAACCACAAGCTAAAGCTAGTGGCAATTTATTAAATCTAAAAGAATTTTAATTTTATCAATTTGCGCCGCATTAACATTGCACATCGTTTAGTTTATCAAGTAAAAAAAGAGGAAAAAGTTGTTCGTATTCTGCGAATGTGGACACATTACGAATGAATTTTATCTTCAACTTAACTTGGCGCGAAATTCGCTCATCTTGGCGGCGGTTGCTTTTCTTTTTTCTGTGCATCGCTATTGGTGTCGGTTCGGTTGTCGCGCTTCGTTCGCTGATTCAAAACCTAAGCCATTCGGTTGGCGGCGATGCGCGGGCATTGATGACGGCTGATTTTCAACTCAGTTCGACCAACGATTTTTCGCCGACGGATATTTCAAAAATCGAAGCGGTTGTCGGCAATTCAAACATTATCGAAGCGCGAAACGAAGTCATAACAACTTCGGCGATGGCAAAACCGGTTGACGCTTCCAACCAAAATTTTAGTTTCGTCGAGCTCAAAGGCATTGAACCGCCGTTTCCGCTGGTCGGAGATTTCACGCTTTCCGACGGAAAACCGTTTGATTTTAAGCTGCTCGAAAATCAAGGCGCGGTTGTCGCGCCGATTATACTTGATGACTTAAATATCAAAATCGGCGATAAAATTCGCATCGGTGAAGAAGAATTTCAGATTCGCGCCACTTTTGACGAAGAACCCGGCGGGACGGGCGGTTTTCGGCTTGGCGCACGAGCCTTTATCGAGAAAAAAGCGTTTGAAGAAGCGGGCATTACGCAAAACAGAAGCCGCGTCCGCCGCCGCATTCTTTATCGCACTTCAGATAATCCGACGCAAATTGTCAAACAACTTCGGGAAACCTTAAAAGGCACAACGATAACCGCGCAGTCTTACCGCGAAACGCAGGAAAACTTGAGCGAACAATTTGAGCGCACGGAAAATTATCTTTCGCTGACCGGACTTTTAATTCTGGTTCTCGGCGGTGTCGGCGTGTGGAATGTCGCGCGTATTTTTGTCGAGCAAAAGCGCAAATCCGTCGCCGTTTTGAAATGTCTGGGCGCAAGCGGAACACGCATTATCACCGTTTATCTTTTGCAGATTTTAGTATTGGGTTTTCTCGGAAGTCTTTTCGGCGTTTTATTAGCGCAACTCGGTTTATGGCTTGCCGAATGGCGTTTCGGTGCAGAACTACCGGCGAAAATGAGTTATGCGATTCATTTTTCTACGGCGTGGCAAGGCGTTCTTCTCGGCGTTTTAATTTCCTTACTTTTTTCCGCGTTGCCGCTTCTTCAGGTTCGCAACATCAAACCGCGCTTGCTTCTGCACGACGCGACCGGCGAAAAAACTCGTCGGCTCGACCTGACAAAAACGATTTTCGGCGCGGTTTCGCTCGCCGGACTTTTAGGTTTAGCCGCGTGGCAAGCCGGTTCGCTCAAGGTCGGCGCGTTTTTTCTTGTCGGTTTGAGTTTCACTTCGCTTTTTTTATATTTTGCCGCAGTTGTTTTAACTTTACTGCTCAAGAAAATCAAAAACTTCGGCTCGTTTTCCGTCAGGCAAGCTATCAACTCGCTGTATCGTCCCGGCAATCAAACGCGAATTATCTTGCTTGCAGTTGGATTAGGCGCGTTTGTTGTGCTTGCCGTTCAATCTTTGCAGGCGAATCTTGTGCGCGAATTCGATTTTACGCGCAATCAAAAACTGCCGAGCCTTTTTTTTATTGACATTCAAAAAAGCCAGATTGACGAACTCAAAAAAATCGTCGAACAGCGCACAAGCGAAGCTGTGCAGATTGTTCCGACAATTCGCGCCCGCATTGCTTTTGTCAACGGCGAACCTTTCGATTTTCAAAACCGCGAAACGCGCCAGCAGCAAGGCGTCATCGGGCGCGAATTTGCCGTTACATATCGCCCTAATCTGGACGAAAACGAAACAATTCTTTCGGGAAATTGGTGGAATGATGGCGCAAACACTGACGTGCCGGAAGTTTCGGTTGAAGAAGGAATGAGCAAAACGCTCGGCATAGATGTCGGCGATTGGATAACCTTCGACATTTCGGGCAGAAAAATTCAGGCGCGAGTCGCCAACATTCGTAAAATAGATTTACGCAACACGCGGACGGCTTTTGTCTTTGTCTTTCGTCCCGGCGTTCTCGATAAAGCACCGCAAACTTTTGTCGCCACCGTTTTGAAAAAACTTCCCGCCGTCGAACGCGCCAAACTCCAGCGCACAATTATTGACCGATTTCCAAACGTGCAAATTTTTGATGTCGCCGATATTGTCGCCGCCGTGCAAAAACTCGTCAATAATTTTGTGCTGGCAATTTCCTTTGTCGGAAGTTTCGTCATTTTAAGCGGAATTTTAATTCTCATCGGCTCAATCGCGCTGACCAAATCACAGAGAATTTATGAAAACGCAATTTTGAAAACTCTCGGCGCAAAACGCCCGACTTTAGCCGCGATTCTCCTTGCCGAATACGGACTTTTGGGCTTTTTAGCCGGAATCATCGGCGCGACTTTTGCTGCTGCACTTTCTTTTGCCGTGTCCCGTTATATTTTTGATATTGATTGGGAATTTGATTACTGGTTAATTCTGTCAGGGATTTTGATTACGACTGTTTTAGTAATGTTTATCGGTGTGGTTGCGAGTTTCGACGTTCTTTTCAGAAAACCTCTGGCAACATTGCGCTCACAATAGTTTGAGTTAAAGAAAATCTAGATTATCAAGAAAGTTCGTGATAATCTTGAAAATTGATGACAATACACAGTGCAAAAGATTCATTACAAGGTTCGGTCAAAGAACTTTACGCGAGAACTGTAACTCTCTCAGAAAAAAACGGCGATGTTCTGGAGGAGTTTCCATTCGTTCGATTGTTACGTTATGACAAAGCGGGCAATAAAATCGAGGAAGCGCATTACAATTCTGACGATTCTTTGCTCTTCAAAACTGTTTATGCTTACGACCCGACGGGCAAACTCGTCGAACAAGTAAATTTTGATGCGAATGAATCGCCGACGTTTAAGACGGTTTATGAATACGACTTCGACGGAAAATTGATTGAGCAAAAATCATTTGGGGCAGACGGCACTTTGGCAAATACGCTTTGCCCTGTTTATACAAATGAAGGATTACGAATTGAAGAAGAAACACTGCCGCTTTCCGAAGAAAATGGCGGTAGTTTTTGTCTTGTTGCTATTGAAGGAACTGATATGAGTTTTTCGGCTCAAGGCGGCGATAGAATGAGGAAGGTTTATGACGACAAAGGAAAACCGATTGAGATGACTCTTTACAACATTAAAGGAAAACGCACCGGCAAAATGCTGTTTGCTTATGATGATGAAAGATTGATAGAAGTATCAAACTACGGCGGCAGCAACGGGTTTTATCCCTGTGGAGAAAGAACAAAATGGCAGCGTATATTAGAACCCCTAACCATACGTTTAATTAAAATCTTTCTTCTTCTAAAGTGCATTTACAGCTTTGGCATCAGAGGCAAGTTGCGGAAAGCAGCGCGATGTATTCTTTATGGTCCTCTCGTTATATCAACCATATTTGTGTATGACGATAAAGGACAAGTTGTTGAAGAACAAACTCATTTTATTGGTTCGGTAATGATGAAAAGAACCTTCGCCTACGATGAAAAAGGCAACAAAGCCGAGGAAATTGAATACATAGATAAGGATTCCGTTCTGCAAAAGCAAAATTACAGTCGGGAATATGATTTTCAGGGAAATTGGGTTACGGAAACCATCTCTTGTCAGTTTCGGATGGAGGAAAAACGCGAACAATCAACCGTCATTACGAATCGAACTATCAGCTATTATTCAAGCTAACCATGCGGATTTATTTGAAAATCGTGATACAGGAAAGCCAAATCAATTTGGCTTTTACATCTGACCGAAATTCTGAATAAGCAGGCTTCATCAATCTATTGCGAACTTAAACACTTGAATTTATTTGCTCTCAAGCGCAAATGCCGTTATTATGGAAAATCGTTTATGTGTATTTTTCAACAATTTTAGAAACAATTAATTTAAGATAATAAAATATGTTCAGTGATAATTTCAGACGCGGCGAAGGAAAAGGAAAACTTGGGTAAAAAGTCATGCTGACAGTCAGAGGAAAAGTAGAAAACGGAAAAGTTCTGGTACTCGAACCGATTGGTGATTCTTACGAAGGAAAGGAAGTAATCATCACTTTAGCCGACGAGCCGGAATCGGAAAATCAAATTGGTTGGAAGAGATTGCTCTCAGTTATTGAGGAAAATCAGATTGATGCGGATGTTACCGATTTAGCTCATCAACACGACCATTATTTATATGGCACACCGAAGCGTGAAGATTGAGCCGCGTGAAAAAGTTTTTGCTGATACGGCGGCTTTCGTCGCGCTTTTGATTCGCAGAGATGAACATCATCAACCAGCGAATAAAATAATGGCTGAGTTGAGCGAGAAAGACACGAAACTATTTATTACTGAAATGGTTTTGTTTGAACTTGCCAACGCTCTTTCGGCAGTTGAGGTTCGAGCAAGAGCAATAATTTTAATTGATGAACTACGCTCGCTTCCAAATGTAGAAATCGTTTGGTCGAGCGTCGAACTTTTTGAAAAGGCTTGGTTGCTTTACCGCGAAAGAGCCGGATAAAGAATGGAGTTTAACGGATTGCGCGAATTTCGTCGTAATGCGCGAAAACGGAATAAATTTAGCTTTCACTTCCGATAAACATTTTGAGCAGGCGGGTTTTGTCAGGCTTTTGGAGAAATAAAATTATGCGCCCGTCGGCTTTTTATTTATCGGTTGCGCTGTTGGCTTTCGGGATTAGCGCAGTTTGATTATAAAATATGGTTGAAGGTGAAAATTATGAATTGGCAAAATAAAATCGTATCTGATAAAGACGTTTTGCTCGGCAAGCCGACAATCAAAGGAACGCGGCTTTCGGTTGAATTTATTATCGAACGGCTGGCGAGCGGTTGGACGCAGGAGCAACTGCTCGAAAATTATCCGCGCTTGTCGAGAGAAGATTTGCAGGCAGTTTTCGCTTACGTCTCCCATTGTTTCAAGGACGGTTTGATGTATGAATTTCCGGCGGAAACCGTATGAGAAAGTTTTTGCTAAAATAAACGCGAGGTAAAAAATTATGCAAAGTAGTATTCAAGAAGTTTATCGAGAGCAAATTCTACCGCTCGATGAAAAGGAACGGTTAAAGCTCGCCGCGCTTATCATCAGCGATATTTCAAACAAACCGGAAACAAACGGCGAAACAAAAAGCACAGGCGGTATAAGAGAGATGTTCGGCAGTTGGAGCAGCGGCAATCCAAGTTCGTCCGACAACGAGCAAATTGATGCCGATTTAGCCCGCGCTTATGCCGATACGCACGATAACGAATAAAATGTTGATTGACACTTCCGGTTTTTTCAGCCTTTATGATGAAGCCGACGAATATAATCGGCAAGCGGTTTCGTTTTACGAAGCGGCGGTTGTAAAGCGTCTGACGACAAATTACGTTTTAGCCGAATATACCGCGCTTGCCCACGTGCGCGGCGTTCCGCGTCGGGAGATTATCAAGTTCAGCAGTCGAATTTTAGATGATAAAGATGTCGAGATAATTTGGGTCGGCGAAAACCTACATCGCCAAGCCGTCGCGCTTCTGCGGGAAAGAGCCGACAAAACTTATTCGCTGTGTGATGCCGCAAGTTTCGTCGTGATGCGCGAACGCGGAATTTCCGAATCTTTAACCACCGACAAATATTTTCGTCAGGAAGGTTTTGTCAAACTTTTGGAGAAATAAAATTATGCGTCATCGGGCTTTTTGTTTGACGGTTGCTCCGTATTAAAAATAATGGAACAAAATAATAATAATGAGAGCGAAATCCCTGTTCGCAAAATATTTATTTCTTATAGTCGGTCAAATGACGAATATGTTAATAAAGTCCGTGAACTTGCCGAAGAACTTGCTAATCACACGATGGATGTTGAATTAGACCAATGGTCTTTGAAAGAAGGCGATGACAAGTTTGTTTATATGGAACAAATGGTTAACGACCCGACAATTGATAAAGTTATTATTTTGCTCGATAAAAAATATAAAGAGAAAGCAGACGGTAGAAAAGATGGCGTAGGAACTGAAACTACTATTATGACACCGAAGATTTATGCAGATGTTGTTGAAAAGCGCGGCAAACAAAAGTTCATTCCTGTCATAATGGAGCGCGACGCTGAAACGGGCAAAGAATTCGTTCCAACATTTCTTGATGGTAGGATATATATTGATTTGACCGACGCTGACCATTATGCAGAAAAATTTGAAGAGTTAGTGCGGGCAATCCACGACAAACCGATTTATAAAAAACCAGTGCCGGGTAAAGCACCTTCGTATTTATTAGAAGATGAAGGAACAAATTTGGGAACATCTGGTCGAGCGCGTCGAGCAATTGAGTTTTTGGTGAATGATAAACCACAGGCTCTTAATGCTGTCAAAGATTACTTTACTCTTGTCACAGAAAATCTGAGGATGTTTGATTTCCCACCGGAAACTCAACAAATGATTGACGAATCAATTATTGAAAAAATTCAGGAAATCACACCTTTACGCGATGAAATTGTTGACGTATTTTCAGCCATTGCTAGATACAGAGAGGATTCGGCAATTTATGAAGAGATTCATAATTTCTTTGAACAATTGTTGCCTTATTTTGAATATAGAAATGATGGTGACTCAAATCATCAATGGGCGGCTGACCATTACAAATTTTTTGGTTACGAATTATTTTTATACGCCGTTGCCGCATTACTAAGATTTAAAAGATTTGGGCAATTAAATAAGCTAACAGAACAAGGATATTATTTTTCGGGTTCTCCTTACTCAAGAAATCAAAATTCTCTTTTATCGTTCTTAAAATTTAATACATACTCAGAAGCATTACAAAATTATAATAAAAGACAACAACGGCAATACCTTTCAGTTGAAGCTCATTATATGAATAAAAGAGCAATTAGAAAAGATTTTACGTTTGAGGATTTGATGCAGGCTGATTTTCTTCTTTTCCTTCTTTACCAAATAGATGATAAGGAAAGTTCAAATACTTTTTGGGTTTCGTGGTATCCTTCTACACTGACGTTTGCAGAGTATAGAGATAAACCTTTTGAAGTATTTTCAAGAAGTCAATCACGTAAATTCTTCGACAAATTCAAAGTTTGTTTGCGAAATGCTTCAAAGGAAGAATTATCAGATTTATTTGAGAAAATTAAAGAAAATAAAGAAAGTCGCTTTGGAAGAAGATGGGCAAATCTTTCTTCTTTCACTGGAATTGACCAAATCGTAACCAGACCATAGTCCAAGAATGATGGAGTAAAACTTGGAAAAATCCTCATTATTTGTTAGCCTTTAGCTTGCATCTCTGCATCAAACACCAAAATTTTATTCAGCTTTTTATATTAAACGATTATGTTCAGTGATAATTTCAGGCGCGGCGAAGGGAAAGGGAAGGGAAAGACCGGCTCGAAAGCCGCGTCGAAACTTGCCGATATTGGTTGGAAGGCGTTTCAGGCGATTAATAAATCTTTGCCCGAAGGCGAATCAATTACGCCGAATTGGGCGGCAGAACCTTTATTAAAATCTTATGAGCGCACCGCGCCGCCGCTCGGATTTCCGCGCGAAACCGATTCGCTTTGCCCGACGTGCGTTAAAAACGTGCGTAATGGTGTGATTGATAAAACGATTCCACTCGAAATTCTGATGAACTCGCATCCGGGCGAAATCAAAGCGCAGATAACGGAAGAAAACGGGCAAGTCGTGATGCGGAAAACCTGCCCGACGCACGGCGAGTTTGTTGACGTGATGGCGACCGACCCGAAGTTTCTGGAAAGAATCGAATCGCTGTTTTACGGGCGCGATTTCAAAGCGGCTGAAGACAAGCACGTTCATCATCACGGAACTTCGGACATTAAATTCGGACGCGGCGCGGTGTTGACCGTTGATTTGACGAATCGCTGCAATATGATGTGCAATCCGTGTTTTATGGACGCTAATCAAGTCGGCTACGTTCACGAACCGACGTTTGAGGACACGAAACAGATTCTCGACAACGCGGTTTCGTTCAAGCCGCGACGACAAATCATCATTTTATTTTCCGGCGGCGAGCCGACGATTGCGCCGCACTTTTTGGAATCGGTCGCTTACGCGAAAAAGATTGGTTTTTATCGAATCTTAGCCGCGACAAACGGAATTCGTTACGCCGAAGACATTGAGTTTTGCAAAGCGGCGAAAGCGGCTGGACAACACGGCGTTTATCTGCAATTCGACGGAACTTCGGAAGAAAAGAATAAACATCGCGGCGTCGGCAACTTGTTCGACGTGAAATTAAAAGCGATTGAAAATCTCGCGTCCGTCGGCATTAAAGTTACCTTGGTGACGACAATTGTTAATACAATCAACAACGACGCAATCGGCGATATCGTAAAATTTGCGGCGCAGAACATTGATAAAGTTCAGACGATTGCATTTCAACCGGTTTCGTTCACCGGACGCGACGAAGACGTTTCCGACGAAGTGCGAATCCAGCAACGCTATACTTTGGCGGGAATGACACACGATTTGAAAGACCAACTTGACGGAACTCTCCAGCCGTTACGCGATTGGTTTCCACTTTCGTCATATTCGGCGTTCACTTCGGTGATGGATATGCTGCAAGGCGCGGATGCTCCTTGGGGCTGGTCGTCGTGTAATTGTCATCCGAACTGCGGAATTTTTACGCTGATTGTCGTTAATAAAAATACGGGTGCGATGACTTCGCTGTTCGACTTCTTCAACTATGAGCAGTTTATGAAAGATGTCGCCACAATCACCGACACGGCTCGCGGCAAAAAGCTGACGATGGCGCAGCTTGGAATGGCGATTATGCGGAATTACGACGCATCAAACGCGCCCGAAGGTTTTCCTGTTTCGCAAATCTTAAATCTATTTAAACCTTCGTCGGCTGATTCAAATTCCGACCGCAACGATAGAATGAAAGCGCAGCCGAAAGACGATTCTGAAGATATGTGGCGCGTTCTCTGCGTCGAAGGAATGTGGTTTCAGGATTTATTCAACTACGATTTTCGCCGCACGGAAATGTGCGTTATTCCTTACGGCACACAGGAGGGCGAGATTTCGTTTTGCGCCTACAACACCGGAGTCGGCTGGCGGCAGATTGTCGAAGAAATGAACAAAACCGCGTCTTTAGCCGAGTGGTATAAAGAAAACGGACGCCACGACGTTTATGCGAAAGGCAAAGCCGTTCCGAACATCGCCAAAACGCGCAGTTTGAGTTTGCCTGTAATTGCGAAAGTCTTACAGGAAGATTTGGATAAACCGGCTGTCACGCCGTATCTGGTCGAAGATGAAGAAAACGAGAAAATCGGAGTTTAATTAATAATCAACGAATAAAGGGAGATAAAGAAAATTATGCCAGACGAAAGAGATGTTACACATGACAAAAAGTGTTGGACGAACACAAAGGTGAAAAACTTGAAATAATCGGCGAACATCCCGAACACGCGCCGCAGCCGGGAAAAAAACGCCGCAGGAAGATTTGATTGACGAAGACGCGATTGACGAGAGCGGCAATCTGATTTACGATGGCAAAGACGAAACGGGCGCGAAATAATTTTGAATTCAAAAATACAAAGCGTTCAAATTTAATAAAATTTTATCAAAAGAGGAGAAAAAAATGTCAGTAGCAAAAAACATCGAAATTACATCAACATCAACCACAGGTTTTGAGGATGCAATCAATAAAGGAATTCAGAGAGCCTCGAGAACAATTGACAATGTGCGCGGAGCGTGGGTAAAGGAACAAAAAGTTGAGATAAGTAACGGTAAAGTCAGCGAATATCAGGTTGTGATGATTTTGACTTTTGTTTTGGATTCGGGCGAAGGCGTGGAAAATGAAGCTAAAATGAGAAATAAAGATAAACAAAAAACTAAAAGGAAATAAAATCTTCAGAGTTATTGTTTGAGCGATGATGAATGCTTGCTGTCAAAGTATTCATCATTTTTCTTTTGGCGCATTGTAACCCTTTCGAGTTCTGATATTTAGATTCGGACGCGCAACCCTCAATTCAATAGAACGCCATTTGCCGTCTTTTTTAGTGTTTGAAGGCTGATAACCAAGCGTGTATTGAACGCCGAGTTCTTCAACGATACTTTTGAATGCCTCGCGCATAGCAATGCCGCCCGGAGTTGCGACAAAAATCCCGCCGCTTTTTTCAGCAAAATTTTTTAATGCACCTTGACTTTGCATTCTTTCGCGTCCGCCGGTATTTATCGCCGACATATCAACCGTGTAGATTGTAACATTGGAAGCAAGCGCGTTTTTTAGGGCTTTATCGGCAGAGCGTCCGCTTTTATTGTCCGCGCCGTCGGAGAGAACGATGATTGCCTTTCGTTTTTCAGGTCGTTTTTCAAGTTCCTGCGCTGCTTTATAAATCGCGTCATTTAAGGCGGTATATCCGTCGGCTTTTAAATCAAAAACTCTTTCGGAAATATCGCGGCTGTTGGAAAAATCCTGCACAAGCGAAATTTTTGAATCAAAATTATAAATTGCCGCGACATCATTCGGACGCAGACCGTCGAGAAAATTTATTGCGGCGGAACGCGCCATCGAAACGCGCTCTTCCATACTTCCTGAAGTATCCAGCAGAATTACTGCCGCAAAAGGTGTTTCTGCTGCTTGGAAAAAATCAATTTTTTGTTCTTTTCCGTCTTCAAAAATTTTGAATTGAGGTTGTTTCAAGCCCGCAACAATTTTGCCGTTGTTATCGCTGATGGCGGCATTTAGGATGACGATAGAAGATTCGATGTTGATAACCTGATCATCATTTTGGGCAAAAGTCGGTAGAAAAAGGCAACAGAAAATAAAAGAAAAAAGTAGTAAATTTAGGCTTAATTTGAGCATAAAATTAACAAGTAAGACATCTAATTTTTCCCGTTTTGAATAAAACTGACAATTTTTAAAAGCGCGTTGGAATTTTCAATCGCCACAACCGAAATGCTGTAAGGAGTGCATTTCTTTAATTCATCAAGCAAAAATGTGGTTTTTTCCTGCAAAGTTTTAACTGCTGTCGGCATTGTCGGAGTAATAATTTCATCCGAGTCGGAGTCATCGCCGCCGAGTTCTTTACGAATTCTTTTGACAAGTTTTTCTAAACGGTCAATTTTTTTCCAGTCTTCAGCAGAAAATGTGTTTTGTTTATCAAAGGAACTTCCGAGTTCTGCGCTGAGTTTTGCGGCTTCTTCTCCGCGCTCAATTAACTCTTCGTAATCCCTTTTCTCGCGGTCAATGCGGTTTTTGGCAAGCGATTCCTTGACGTTTTTCGGCACATCTTCTTTTGACTGATTTGGTCTGCCGCTTGAAGTAGAAGCATCCGGCAGATTTATCTGTCCATTTACGCAGACGACTGCCGCTGCAAACAGAAAAATAACAAATATCAATTGAAAAAGTTTGAAAATCATTTTCTTTTCCCAACAAATTATTGGTCGGTTTCGGGTTGGGCGTCAAGCGAAATTCCCGTAACCATCTCAACAAGTTTCACTAAAAAATCATCTTCGGCTTCGCCGGAACTTTGAAGAGTTGTCCACTCGGAACTCAAACCGTTTTCCGAACGACCTTCAATTTTGGCGGTTACTGAAATATTATTTTGGATGCCGTCAATTGACTGCACCTCGATTGTCAGAGTGTAGCGTCCGCGTGTCCACGCCGTATCCGAATTCGGCAGCACGGCATAACGGTTCAACTCGTTTCGCGCAATCACCGGACCTTTGGCAAAAACATACGGCGTGGTTACGATAATGCCGTCTTTTGCTCTTGAAGCCGCTTCGTCAACGACAATTTTCTGCTCCTTTAAAACTTCAAGAATGTTTCCGACCAAAATATCGCGGCGCGAGTTCATTTTATAAGGATTTGCAAGCGGCGGACGGACTTTTGTTTTTCCTTTTCCCCAGTCAAAAGAGCGATTTGTCGGAGTATTGGTTTGTGTTTGCGGAGTGGTTTTGTTTCCGACCTCTTTGATTTTATCAGTTTGCGTGTCGATGCCTTTCTGGGCAGAAACCACTGAGGTAAAAATAAATAACGCGGAAACAAGATAAAGTAAATTTTTCATAAAATAAAAATCCCGACACGAATCTAACAATTCTAAATATATCGTAAAATTGTTTGAAAACCAAAGGTTTGATGTTTGGAAAAATTTATTAGTTGCAAAAGCGGATTTATTCTTTTGGATTTGTATTTTGTTGTATTTCCCACAGAATAAGGTGTTTTAGAAATGCGTGGTGAGCCGCAAAACGGGCAATGGTAAAACCCGCCAAACCGTCTAGAAATCCGCCTTTTAAGATAAAAGTTTGCAGAAAAGCCGCAGAACCGGCGGCGGCGATTTTTATCGGCGAAGTTCGTTTGCCGCGCTCATACATTTGGCGGGCGGCAAGCGGCGCGTAGCGTGTTCCAATCATTTTGTGGTGATGAGCGGCATTTTCAAAACTGTAATGCAAAATGTCGCCCGTAAGTTTTCCGGTCTTGGCGTTTTCCTGCATCTGGACAGATTCGTGTATTAAAACGTCCTTCCATTTTCCCTTTCGGCGATTGAAAAAACGCAGCTGCCAATCGGGATACCAACCGCCGTGGCGAATTGGGCGATTCATATAAAAAGACAGACGCGGAATTCTGTAACCGTCGGCTAACTTGTTTTCAGGCGTGTTTTTTAACTGCAGAATCTCGGTTTTTAATTTGTCAGAAACACGCTCGTCAGCATCAAGACTGAAAATCCAATCGTGCGAAGCGTTTTCAACTGCAAATTGTTTTTGTTGAGAAAATCCCTGCCATTTGTTAATCAAAACTTTTACTCCGAGAGATTCGGAGATTTTTCTCGTGTTGTCGGTGCTTTTAGAATCAACAACCAAAATTTCATCAGCCCAAGCAACCGATTTGATTGCTTGGGCGATATTTTTTTCTTCGTTGTAAGTAATTATGACGGCGGAAATTTTCACAGAAGAATTTTCGCAGACTTCAAGTAAAACTCAAAGAGTCGGCGAATCAACTCTGGAAGTAATATATTAAGTTTTACTTTTCATCCATCGGCGAATCAACCTCGATATTATTCAAACGGAAAGTTGTCGAAGTAGCTTTTTGCAAATCGGACAACGCTTTATTGTAATCGGTTTCGGCGCGGATTTCCGCATTTCGCGCATTTGTTAAAGTGTTTTCGCGCTGGAAAAGCAGAAATGTAGTTGAGCGTCCGACTTCAAAAAGTTTGCGTTCGCCTTCGAGTTGGATTTCGGCGTTTTCACGCGCTCGTCGCGCCGTTAAAACTCTCTGCCGCGCCGTTTCAACCGCTTGCACGGCGTTGCGGACTTCGGCAATAACGGTTTGTTCCTGAGAACGCATCTGGGCATCGGTTTGCTGCTGCTGGATTCGCGCGCCTGCCAAATTTGCCTTTGCCGTTTGATTTTGTAAAGGAAACGAAAAAGTTACGCCAACCGAATAATTCGGCGAGTCGGTGCGAAAGAGATTTCTCAACGATCGAAATGAGCCGCCGTTTAGAAAATTCGGCGTGCCTTGCGGCGTAACTTGCGGTATGTCATTTAGAGTAAGCGGCGGCAGAAACGGATTTTGTCCGGCTCGTAATATATTTATTTGCGAAAGCAGAAAAGAATCCGCGTTGGTCGCAACGCCGGGGACAATAATCGGAAATGGCGTGGTCGTTGATAAATTTTGACCGCCGAGAGATAAACCTCCGAGTGAAAAAGAAGAAACTAAATCAATCTGCGGTTTGGTTTGATTTTTGAAATAGTCTATATCAATCGTATTGATTTCCTTTTGCAGTCGCAGGCGATTAAGTTCGGGGCGATTGTCAATTGCATCTTTGACTGCATCATCAACAATAATCGGTTCATCGCTGATTACAGGTTTGTCGGTTGGGACAATTGATTCCGACCATTCCGGCGCATTCGGGTCACGCAGAAGAAGCGTTTTTAAAGTGTTTTCCGTAAGCGAAACTTGTTGCGTGGCAAGCAAAACGTCGCCTTCACGATTTGCAAGTTCGGTGGCAACTTCGGCGCGGGCAAGCGGCGCGGCAGCACCGGCTTCGATGCGAGCTTCGACTTGACGCAGATTTTCTTTGGCTAAATTCAAATTCGCCAAGCGGTTTTGCTGGTCGCGCAGCGCAAAAACCAAATCCCAATAAGCACGTTGAACCTGCGCGATGACATCCATGGTCTGTCGGCGAAAATCGGCATCGGATTGCTGCAGGCGTTTGCGCTGAATTTTTATCTGCCTTCGCGTATTGTCAATGCTGAAATTGCGAAAAAGCGGCTGCGTATAATTTACGCCCACATTGCTGAAATAAGTTGTGGTGGCGGAAGTTCCAAGCGCGGAAGTTTGATTAAAAGTCGTGTTGTTTTGCGAGTTTCTGCCGGTCTGACTGTTGTTGAAAAATGAACTGATAGTGCCGCCGCCGCGCCGGATAAGTTTGTCAACTCCCGCGTTCACGCGAAAATCGTTGGAGGCGGTTGAGCCGGTTGTAGAACTTCTTGAAAATGTCGGGGCAACGGTAAAAATCGGGTCATAATTTCCGAGAAGCGAGCGCAATTGGGTTTCCTGAAAACGCACGTCATCACGCGCCACTTCAATATTGTTATTGTTTTCCAGAGCTTTACGAATCGCTTCGTTGAGCGTCAACGGCATAGTTTGCGAGGTTTGCACTCCAACTCGATTTAACAAAGTCGAGGAACTATTCGCCGACATTTCTACCGGCTTTTTATTGAAAACTTTTACGTCTTCCGTTAAAGTCTGGGAAAATTCTTTTTTACCGGCTTTGGTGTCGGCAATTTGCGGTTTGCTGTCTTCGGTTTGGGCGAAAGTTTGTGCTGCGCCCGCATTAAGCAAAAAAAGCAAAAAGACGGAAAGACAACAGAAAAAAATAAAACGCTTAGATAGTTTCATTAAATATAGCTCCGAATTTTGAATTTATTATTAAAAATGAATATAAACTCAAAATTTTCTACGCTCAAAAGATTTTGATTGTTTCAATAATTTGACTTGCGCCCGATGAGAACAAATTTAATTTAATTGTTTATAATGGATAAATAAGGGAAACTTTGAACTTTAACGAGATATAAGTTATCTTCAAGTTTTTATTACACAAAGTTATTTCAGGAGGAATTTTTCAAGAAATGGCGATTAAAGTAGGCATAAACGGTTTCGGACGCATCGGGCGCAATGTCATGCGAGCCGCGCTCGGCGACAAAGATATTGATTTTGTTGCGGTTAATGATTTAACCGACACGAAAACTTTAGCACACCTTTTAAAATATGATTCGATAATGGGAAATCTTGAACACGATATTACCGCCACCGAAAATTCAATAAAGGTTGACGGCGACAAATTTCGCGTTTTTTCGGAGAAAGATCCGGCGCAGATTCCTTGGGACGAAGTCGGTGCGGAAATCATTATCGAATCAACCGGCAGATTTACAAAGGCGGAAGAGGCGGGAAAACATCTGCGCGGTTCGGTCAAAAAAGTTATTATTTCCGCGCCTGCCAAAGGCGAAGACGTGACGATTGTTCTCGGCGTGAACGAAGAAATGTATAACGCGGACAAGCACGACATCATTTCAAACGCATCCTGCACGACGAATTGTCTGGCACCGGTTGCCAAGGTGATTCACGAAAAATTTGGTATCAAAAACGCGCTGATGAATACAATCCATTCTTATACAAACGACCAGCAATTATTGGATTTACCGCACACGGATTTGCGTCGTGCGCGAGCCGCCGCGCTTTCGATGATTCCGACTTCAACCGGCGCGGCAAAAGCCGTCGCGCTGGTCATTCCCGAACTCAAAGGCAAATTCGACGGCATTTCCGTGCGCGTCCCGACTCCGAATGTGTCCTTAGTTGACGTGGTGATGAACGTCGAAAAGGAAACTTCGACCGAAGAAGTTAATCAAGTTTTGAAAAACGCGGCAAACGAAGAACTTAAAGGCATTTTGGCATTTTCGGAAGAGCCGCTCGTTTCAATAGACTTTAAGTTATCTTCAAGTTTTTATTACACAAAGTTATTTCAGGAGGAATTTTTCAAGAAATGGCGATTAAAGTAGGCATAAACGGTTTCGGACGCATCGGGCGCAATGTCATGCGAGCCGCGCTCGGCGACAAAGATATTGATTTTGTTGCGGTTAATGATTTAACCGACACGAAAACTTTAGCACACCTTTTAAAATATGATTCGATAATGGGAAATCTTGAACACGATATTACCGCCACCGAAAATTCAATAAAGGTTGACGGCGACAAATTTCGCGTTTTTTCGGAGAAAGATCCGGCGCAGATTCCTTGGGACGAAGTCGGTGCGGAAATCATTATCGAATCAACCGGCAGATTTACAAAGGCGGAAGAGGCGGGAAAACATCTGCGCGGTTCGGTCAAAAAAGTTATTATTTCCGCGCCTGCCAAAGGCGAAGACGTGACGATTGTTCTCGGCGTGAACGAAGAAATGTATAACGCGGACAAGCACGACATCATTTCAAACGCATCCTGCACGACGAATTGTCTGGCACCGGTTGCCAAGGTGATTCACGAAAAATTTGGTATCAAAAACGCGCTGATGAATACAATCCATTCTTATACAAACGACCAGCAATTATTGGATTTACCGCACACGGATTTGCGTCGTGCGCGAGCCGCCGCGCTTTCGATGATTCCGACTTCAACCGGCGCGGCAAAAGCCGTCGCGCTGGTCATTCCCGAACTCAAAGGCAAATTCGACGGCATTTCCGTGCGCGTCCCGACTCCGAATGTGTCCTTAGTTGACGTGGTGATGAACGTCGAAAAGGAAACTTCGACCGAAGAAGTTAATCAAGTTTTGAAAAACGCGGCAAACGAAGAACTTAAAGGCATTTTGGCATTTTCGGAAGAGCCGCTCGTTTCAATAGACTTTCGCGGTAATCCGAATTCTTCGATTGTTGACGCGGAAAATACAAAAGTCATCGGCGGCACAATGGTAAAAATTCTTTCGTGGTATGACAACGAATGGGGTTATTCATGCCGCGTGCGCGATTTAGTGAAGTTTATTGCGGACAAAGGTTTATAATTTATTATAAAATAGATTCTTGAGTGATGAATAACATCTTTGATTCATCACTCGCCTTTCAAAAATTATTTCTTGATTTCCCACAAATTTATGAAGAACAGAAAAATCTTTTCCTTTCTTATATTATTCGTCTGGCTTTTTGCCGCGAATGAAAATATCTCTGCGCAAAGAAGAAAGTCTCCGCCAAAAAAGAATGTCGTCGTTAAATCTGCAAAAATAATCTCCGTCATTCTGCCGCGAAATTTACTTCCCGAACAGCAAAGACGATTAGACACTTTCAATTTCGTTTGGCAAACAATCAAAAGCAACTATTTCGACCAAACTTTCAGCGGGCTTGATTGGGACAAAATAAAAAAAGAATTTGAACCGCGCGTACTGAAAACGGCGAGCGATAATCAACTGCACGACATTTTGCAGGAAATGATAAATCGTCTTGACCGTTCACATTTTGCAGTTATTCCGCCGGAAGTTTATCAAGCAATCGAACGAGCGAAAGCCAAAGCCAAAGCAAAGGAGAAAAAACAAAGGGCAACTGATGATAAGGAGAATTCTGAAGAAGAAGTAACGGAAGAAGATCTAATTTCCGAAGATTATTCAGCGCGATTTGGCATCGGAATTGATTTGCGCCTGATAGATAATCGGTTTGTCATCACACGAATTGAAAAGAATTCGGCGGCGGAAACTGCCGGATTGAAAGCCGGTTACGCAATTGAAAAAATCAATGATGTTTCGCTCGCCGAGCTTTTAAAACAAATCGAAATTTATTACGCGAACATCCGAAACTTCAAAAGACATCTGCCCGCTCAAATAGTTGATTCAATGCTCAATGGCGAAGAAGACAGCTTTGTAACGCTGAGTGTTGCGGGCGAAACCAAGCCGTCAAAAGAATTTAAAATTCAGCGCGAAAAATTAAAAGGCGAAGCCGTTTCGCTCGGAAAAAATTATCCCGAACAATTTCTAAAATTTGAAACCGCTTCGTTAAATGATGAGGTCGGATTTGTCAAATTTAATCTTTTTGCCTTGCCGGTCGTCGAAAAGTTTTGCTCCGCGCTAACGCAGTTAAAAGACAAAAAGGCGATTATTATTGATTTGCGCGGAAACGGCGGCGGAATTCTCGGTTCACTAATCGGACTCGGAGGAATGCTGACGGAAAAATCAATTGATTTAGGAACATCAATTTATAAAGTCGGCAGCGAAAATATGTCTGCTTTGTCAAAAGCCAAAAATTACAAAGGCAAACTCGTCTTTTTGGTTGATAATCAAACCGTTTCGGCGGCGGAAGTATTTGCGGCGGCGTTGCAGGAAAACAGACGGGCGTTGATTGTTGGCGAAAAAACGGCGGGCGAAGCGTTGCCGGCGGTTTCTGTCCAGCTTCCGACCGGCGCAGTTCTGCTTTATCCAATCGCCAATTTTAAAACGCGCAACGGAAATTTTCTCGAAGGCAAAGGCATCGAGCCGAATTACGTCGTCGCGCTTGACAGAAAATCGCTGCTCGCGGGCGAAGATAAACAACTCGAAACGGCTTTGCGTATTATCAAGGAAAACAAGGATTTCCCGAAATCGTTGGAAGGAGCGATAACAATATTAACCGAAAATAGAAATTCTCCGCCGCCTGCGCCAAAACCAATACCGGTGCCAATCGGAAAGAAGCTGGCGGAAGTTACAATTAGAGCCGAAAATCCTCCGCTGCCGCCGAAAACAGTTGATAAAAAAGATGAGAAAGCCTTGCGGGTTATCGCTGATTTTGTCAATAAAATCGGTGGCGCGGAAGCCTTTACTAAAATCAATTCCTACATCTTGAAAGGAAAATCCGCCGTTGATGTCAGAGGTTCAAAGGCTGATTTGGAGATAAGTATTTTTCGCCAAAAACCGGGTAAATACGCTGAAATTATGAAATCGGATGTTCTCGGCGAGGTCAGGCAAGTTTATAATGGAAAAAAATCCTTCGTCCAAGCCGATTACGGTCTTGACACAGATTTAACGACCGAAGTTGATACGGCAAGAATCGAGATTTTTTCGCCGATAAACAATTTAATAAAGAATGATGCGTTTAAATCTCTAACTTACCAAGGAATTTTTGACCGGCAGGGCAGAAAGGCGCATATTATCGAAGCGGAAACGGCGGAATATACAAACGTCGCAATGGCATTCGATGTTGAAACCAAATTATTGGTCAGTTATATCCAACAGTTTTACGGCGTTTCATACGGCGATTATCGCCAAATCGAAAATCTTCTGCTTCCATTCGACATCGAAAGAGAAGGCTTTATGAACATCGAACTTGAGGAAATAAAACTTAACCCGGCGATTGAAGAAAGCATTTTTATGAAAAAGGAAAACTGCTTCGACCGCGGGAATTAAACATTTGAATTATGGACAAAAAAACAATCAAAGACATAGACGTTAAAGGCAGACGGGTTTTTATCCGAGTTGATTTCAACGTGCCGATAAAAAACAATGTAATCGAAGATGATACGCGCATCAGAGGCGCGCTTCCGACGATTGAATACGCGATGGAACAAGGCGCGAAAGTCATTCTCGCATCGCATCTCGGACGACCTTTAAAAGATAAACAGAAGGCGGAAGAAAAGGGAATGCCTTATGATGTAAGTAAATACAGCCTAAAAACGGTTTATGAATATTTGCGCCAAATACCCGAATTTCAAGATATTTCGACACGCGGCGATGAACCTGTCGAAATGCCGAAAGACGGAACTGCATTGGGCAGAGCCGAAGTCAAAAACGATAAAATCTTTTTTGCCAATGATTGTGTCGGCGAAGAAGTCAAACAAAAAATCAATCAATTAAAAGAAGGCGAAGTTTTACTGCTTGAAAATCTTCGACTGCACGCCGGAGAAGAAAAGAACGATGAAGATTTTGCCAAACAACTCGCCGAACTCGCCGACGTTTATGTCAACGACGCTTTTGGCGCGGCGCACCGCGCACACGCTTCAACGGTTGGCATAACAAAATTTGTTGATACGGCGGTCGCCGGTCTTTTGATGGAAAAAGAACTCGAATTTTTATCGAAAGCCTTGGACAATCCCGAACGCCCGTTTGTGGCAATTTTAGGCGGCGCGAAAGTTTCCGATAAAATTCCCGTCATCGAATCTTTGATTGAACGCAAAGTTGATAAATTACTTATCGGCGGTGCGATGGCTTACACATTTTTTAAAGCAAACGGCTACACTGTCGGCAAATCTCTCGTCGAGGACGAGATGATGCCAAAGGCGAAGGAAATAGAACAAATGGCGCAAGAGCAAGGCGTGGAATTGCTTTTACCAACCGACCATCAGGTTGTTGACAGCTACGACCCGCTTAATTCACGCAAAACTATTCCCGTAGATTTTACCAACACCGGCTTAGTCGGTTTAGACATCGGCGCGGAAACTATTGACATTTTCAAAAATGCAATTAAAGGCGCGAAAACAATCCTCTGGAACGGACCGATGGGAATGTTTGAAGAAAAGCCGTTTGACGAAGGCACAATAGCGATTGCCAAAGCTGTTGCCGAAGCGACAGAAAACGGCGCGACTTCAATTGTCGGCGGCGGCGATTCGGTTTCGGCGGTCAATCAAGTCGGACTCGCCGACAAGATTTCGCATATTTCAACCGGCGGCGGCGCGACACTCGAATTCTTAGCCGAGGATGTTTTGCCCGGTGTTGAGGCGTTGGATGATAAATAGATCTTTTTACTTTTTAAATAAATTAGATTCAGCCGCGAGAAACGAAAACATTCCTCATCATGCGGGTTTTCAGAAAACAAAGGTTGTAAAAAGCCTGTCAGACAATTACAATCAGAGTTTGAGTTTTAAGGGCGCAGCATTCGCTTTGAAACCAACGAAAGTAAAGAAACTTTCATCAAAGAAAGTAATTAAAATTGGAAGATAAACTTTCAATCAAATTGATGAAGGTTAATTTTGGAGGCTATAAATTTGAGTTCTAAAGCAAAACAATTTCTATTGTGGTTGATGATTATCTCTGGCTCGTTGGTGTTTGTCTGGTTTTTACAAACTAAACAAACAAGTAATCCCGAAGAAATTTCGTTTGACCGAGCCTTAACCCAGCTTAGAAATAAAGAAATAACCGAAGCGACCATCAGGCAATCGCAGCTGGAGTTAGTGGACAAAAATAAACAGAAATTATTTGCCCAGCTTGATGCCAGCGACGCGCCGCGCGAAGCCATTCTTAAAGCGGCAGATGAATCAGGCACAAAGGTCAATCTTGAGCCGGCATCAAGTGGTTGGGGTTGGATTTTGTTGATAAATGCCCTGCCGTTCCTTCTGCTTATCGGATTTTTAGCCTTTACTTTGAGGCAGATGCAGGCAGGCGGCAACAAAGCACTTAGTTTCGGAAAATCAAAAGCAAAACTGCTCAACAATCAGCAAAAGCGCGTTACATTTAAAGATGTCGCGGGTGTGGACGAAGCCAAAGAAGAATTGCAGGAAATTATCGAATTTCTTAAAGACCCGCAAAAATTTCAAAAACTCGGCGGCAAAATTCCGAAAGGCGTTTTGATGGTCGGACCTCCGGGAACAGGAAAAACGCTCTTGGCAAAGGCTATAGCCGGAGAAGCCAATGTTCCTTTCTTTTCAATCTCCGGTTCGGATTTTGTCGAAATGTTCGTGGGTGTGGGAGCTTCCCGCGTTCGTGATTTGTTTGAACAAGGCAAGAAAAACGCGCCGTGTATTATTTTTATTGACGAAATTGATGCGGTCGGCAGACATCGCGGTGCAGGACTCGGCGGCGGACACGATGAACGCGAACAGACTTTGAATCAACTTCTCGTCGAAATGGACGGTTTTGAATCAAACGACGGCGTTATTCTGGTTGCTTCGACAAACCGACCTGACGTGCTTGACCCGGCGTTGCTTCGTCCGGGAAGATTTGACCGCCGCGTGGTTGTCGGCAGACCTGACGTAAAAGGACGCGATGCAATTTTGAAAGTTCACACGCGCAAAATCCCGCTTGATGAAAATGTTGACATCAATGTTATTGCTCGCGGAACTCCCGGATTTACCGGCGCGGATTTGGCGAATATCGTCAACGAAGCGGCTTTGAACGCGGCGCGTTACAATAAAAAAGTGGTCGGAATGACCGATTTTGAAATTGCCAAGGACAAAGTAATGATGGGCGCGGAGCGCAAAAGTATGGTTTTGTCAGATGAGGAAAAGAAACTTACCGCATATCACGAAGCTGGTCATACGCTCGTCGGTTTAAAAGTTCCGTCAGCTGATCCGGTGCATAAAGTTTCTATTATTCCGCGCGGAATGGCTCTCGGCGTAACAATGCAGTTGCCAGAAGGTGACCGCCACAGTTACACGAAAGAATATCTGTTGAGCCAGATTGCGATTTTAATGGGCGGAAGGCTTGCCGAAGAAATTTATCTCGGCGAAGATTTTGTTACAACCGGCGCGTCGAACGACATTGAACGCGCGACAGAACTTGCTCGCTCGATGGTTTGCGAATATGGAATGAGCAAGCTCGGACCGCTGACTTTCGGCAAAAAAGAAGAGCAAATCTTTTTGGGACGCGAAATTTCGCAGCATCGTGATTATTCGGAAGACACGGCGATAAAAATTGACCAGGAAGTCAAGAAAATTATTGCCGAACAATATGAAATTGCAAGAAAGGTTATCAAAGAAAACGCCGATGCAATGGTGCGGCTTGCCGAAGCGTTGCTTGAAAGAGAAACGCTCGACGGCGTGCAGATTCGCCGCGTGGTTGCGGGACTTCCGCTTGATGATGATTCTTCTTCCTCAGACGATGGCGACGGAACTAAAAAAGAGGAAACTTCGCGCAATCCGTTTAAGAAACCGATTCTGCCGCCGATAACCGGAAATAATCCGGCGACGGCTTGACAGAAGTCAAAAGTAAAAAGTAAAAAGGCAAAAGTTAAGGATTGAGTCTTTGCTTTTGCCTTTTTTGTTATGCAGGACTATCTCAAGAATCGAAGATTCTGACGGCAAACTATTAGCTGTTCACTATTAACTATCAACTATCTTTCGATAAAAGAAGGTTTTCCTTTGCAAATCAGTTAAAAGTGTAGAGTGAATAGTTAACAGGTTTTGCTTTTTTTCTGCATTTTGAGAAAGCCCTATTATGAATAAAATTTGGCGGACATCAAAACGAGAGATTGTCTATTCTGACAAAACGCTTGTAATGGCGATTCTGAATGTTACACCCGACAGTTTCAGCGACGGCGGGAAGTTTTTTTCGATTGATAATGCTCTGCGGCAAGCCGAGATTTTAATAACGGAAGGCGCAGATATTCTCGACATCGGCGGCGAATCTACGCGCCCAAACAGCAAAGGAGTTTCGGCAGAAGAAGAAATTCGGCGGGTTGCGCCCGTGATTGAAGCGGTTGCAAAGCGTTTTGATGTGCCGATTTCCATTGATACGAGCAAAGCAAAAGTTGCGGAAAGTGCAATCAACGCGGGCGCGGAAATTATCAATGATATTTCGGGTTTGCGATTTGATGAAACAGTTGCGCCCGTTGCGGCAAAATATAAAACCGGCTTAATCTTGATGCACTTGCGCGGCGAATTTGAAACAATGCATAAACTCGAACCGGTTGCGGATATTTTCCAAGAAGTTTCAAACGGATTTCATTGGAGCATTAAAAAAGCTGAAGGTTACGGCGTAAAAAAAGAGCAAATCGCGCTTGATGTCGGAATTGGTTTCAGCAAAACTTTCGAGCAGAACTTGGAATTAATTGCTAAACTAAATACATTCTGCCAAGAATTTTCAAGTTTTCCAATCTTAATTGGAACTTCGCGCAAATCTTTTATCGGAAAAATTCTAGGCGATGTTTCAACCGACGAAAGATTACAGGGAAGTTTGGCGAGCGCGGCGATTGCCGTTTGGAACGGGGCGAATATCGTTCGCGTCCACGATGTCAAAACGACGGTTGAAACTCTTAAAGTTGTCGAAGCAATAAAAAATCAGCTATGAAATTTATAAATTGGGCAGTTTTTCTTTTTCTTTTTTTATTCGTTTCCGGTTTTACCGAATGTTATAAACCCGTAACTAAATCAGGTTTGCCGGATAACATCAAAACGGTTGCCGTTCCCGCGTTCCAATTTGAAGTTGAAGGTGCGCGTTACCGCGTCGAATCGCGTTTTACTGAAGCCGTTACGAAAGAAATTATAAGGCGCGGGCGCGGTTTGAAAGTGCAGGGAAGTCGTGAAGGCGCAGACGCGGTGGTCGAAGGCACAATCCGCAATTTTAACTTTTCGGGCGTTTTGCTTGACCGGCAAGGTCGCGCCAGAGTTTATGAGGTAATGATTGTCGCGGCGGTAACGATTCGAGATTTGCGCGAAAACAAAATTCTTTATGACAATCAGAATTTTATCTTCCGCGATTCATTTGAATTTTCCGAAGATCCGCGCTCATTTTTCAACGAAGAAGACCCGGCGGTTGAAAGAATGGCGCGGACATTTGCCGAATCGGTTGTTTCAACGATTGTGAACGGGCTTGGCGTAAAAGAGGAAAAGCGGTAAATGGTAAGTGGTAAGTGAATTGCTCAAATTAAAATTTACCATTTACCATTTAGCATTAACAAAATGGCAATTTTAGGACGCGATGATTTACGCAATCAATTAAAACGGCGCGAGTTTGCACCCGTTTATCTGCTTTTCGGGGCGGAAACTTACTTGCGCGATTTGGCGGCGAAAACGATTGCCGACCTTATTTTGGCTGATTCTTCCTTAAGGGAATTTAACGAAATTGAACATAGCTTGAGCGAAAGCAAAATTCAATACGCGCTTTCTGATGCCGAACAACTGCCGATGATTGATGCGCGGCGCGTTGTAAAAATCACCAATGTCAAAGTTTCAGCCAATAGCAATAAAGACAATCTTAAAGAAGAAGATGAGGAAATTTTAGAACGATACTTAGCGCGTCCGGCTGAAACTTCAATTGTGATTTTTACCGCTGATGAATTCGACAAACGCCGCAAAATCTCAAAATTGCTATTGGGAAAATGTGTTTCGGTTGAATTTGATGAATTAAAAGATGTTGAATTAGTTAAATGGGCAAATACTAAATTAAAGGAGTTAAATGCCGAAGCCGACACTAGAGCATTGAATTTATTGATTGGTTTGGTTGGAAACAATGTGCGCCGTTTGACTAATGAAGTTGAAAAATTAGCCGTTGCCGCTTTGCCCGATAAGTTAATAACTTATGAGCTTGTCGAATCGCTCGTGCCGAATTCGCGCGAGATTTCCAATTTTGATTTGACCGACTATTTGCTTGCCAAAGATAAAATGCGCTCTTTGCAGGTTTTGAAAAAAATCTTGGACGACGGCGCAGAGCCGCTGATGCTTTTGGGTTTGATTGCGAGCAATTTTCGCCGTCTGTGTTTGTCGAAAGAGTTGATGCAGCAAGGCGTTGAACGAAGCGAAGTGGCGCGAATAATGAGATTGCCGTATAGTAAACAAAAAGATTTTCTCGAAACCGCGCGGCGTACCGGCGCAGAAAAACTTTCGTCAATAGTGAAAAAAATCGCCGAAACCGATGTGGCGATAAAGACTTCAAAAGGCGGCGGCGGAACGGTTGGCTCAAGGCTTCAGATAGAAATGCTTGTTTGTGATTTAATTAATCTTGGCTAAAAAAAATCGGAAACGAACTTGCTTAAGGCTCGTTTCCGTTCTAATCAAAGGAGAAAAACTATGAAGTATGAGATGAAACTTTTACTAACTTAACTCATTGACGTGCATCGTTAAACGCGATTTATGACGCGCCGCCGTGTTCTTGTGCAACACGCCCTTATTAACTGATTTGTCAATCAAAGCAATTGTCGGAATCAAAAGTTCCTGACTTTGTGATTTATCACCGGCGGCTAAAGCCGTCCGTAATCTTTTAATCTGTGTTCGCAAACTGCCTCGATTGCTTCGATTAACAGCCCGACGTTTTTCATTTTGTCTGACGCGCTTTTCGGCTGATTTATGATTCGGCATTAAAAATTCTCCGTGTTTATCTAAAAAGCAAAAATTTCTCTAATTAGAAGAAACTACAGAGTATAAATGTTGAGAAAAAGATTGTCAAGCGAGAGCAGTTAATTATCAAAACGCGAAACAAAATTGTGCATTAAATCAACAAACAAAACGACAATCGGCGGATAAAAAATAAATTCGGGTTTTAATGAGTGTGAAAAAAGCGTCGGCATTGTCGCGCCGATAAGTAAATCCAAATAATTACCAATCAACAGCCCAACGCCTAAACTTACGAAAACGCCGAAAATTAAAAAACAAATCGCGGTAAAACGCGGATAAGGTTTAGTTACAGGTTCGGCTTCTTCCAGAATTGATTCGTGCAGATTTTCATCCCTGTAAGTATATCGTTCAAATCCCGAACGCAAACGGCTGATCAGATGAACAAGACCGGCGACAAAAAGCGAAAGTAAAATAATTTTTCCGATAATTTGTAGATTAGTCCAAAAAAGTGGTTTGAAAATTGCTACGAAAAAGGTAGAAACAAACAACGCGACGGTGGGAAAAATCACTTTTTGCAAAGCCAGAGTTTCGCGGCGTTCGTCGGCAATCATTCGGTCAATAATTTCATTGTAGCGGCGTTCATATGCCATTTGCCGCCATCGTTTGGCATGGGCGTTTTCGGAGGAAAAGACCGAACTGTTGTTGTCGGAAGCATATTTTGCCTTGAGCAGTTGGCGGTCGTAATTAGCGCGTTCTTTCGGATTTCCTAAAATCTCGTAGGCTTTAGCAATTTTTGCAAATTCCCGCGCGGCATCCTCAACATTGTTATTTACATCGGGATGAAGTTTTCGCGCAAGACGGCGATATGCCGATTTTATCTCGACATTGGTCGCCTTCGGTGATACTTTCAGCACTTTGTAGTAATTCACCATCGCAGAAACAGAATAAAAAAAGGAGAGCCGACAAGCAAGAGCGCAGGCTAAAAACCAAGAAAATTATAGCATAAATTTTTTGTGTTGGAAAAAAATTTAAGTAAGAGATAAGAACTGAGGAATAGAATTCAATTGATTAATAGACATTCAATTTTTACTTTTTCGTGAACAGTTAAAAATAAGGAGAATGCGCGATGATTAAAATTACGCACTTTGTAATTTGCAGGCTTATTAATTAGATCCGAATGCGGAGAATCGAAATAGTAAAAGCCTATCTAAAATGGAAATCTCGAAACGATTTAATCGAGCAAAGAATTCTGGTGCAAAACGATTCGGTCGTAGAAAGGAAAGAAACTACAAACTCCGAACCAAAACCGATTTTAGTCTTGGTTTGCCGAATTATTATAACCAACAGGACGGCATTTCGATTAACGAACTGATTGAAGGCGCACTCGAAACGAATCAGGATTTAGCAGCATCAAGGCTTGAAATCGAACGGGCGAAAGCCAGATTAAATCAAGTGCGGCTTCGTCCGAATCCGACGCTCGAATTCGAGCAGTCGTCGGGCGCAATCATCGGCTCGCCCGGCGGCGGACAATTCACCGTCGGCGCGTCGCTTCCGATTGAAATTTACGGTCGGCGTGATGCGCGGATAAATGTCGCACAAATTGAAATCCAAGCGAGTGAAGCGGAAATCCGCAACCGCGAACGGATTTTGGTCGCCAACATTTTAACCAATTATTCGGAAGCTCTCAGCGCGTTGCGCGAACTGGACGCGACCGAACGCCTGCTCGATCTCGATTTGCAGACGGCGCGATTTGTCCAGATTCGCGTCAACGAGGGCGAAACGTCGCCGCTTGAATTAAGTCTTTTACAGGGGGAAGTCGAACGTCTGCGCTCCGCTTTCGGGCGTAGTTACGGAGAGAAAATTCAACGCCGGAGCGGGAGTCGAGGCGGCGATGGCGATTTTCGCCGTCTCGACTCTTTCAACCGTTTACGTGATTGCAAACGTGCCGGAAGCGAGCGTCAGCCGTCTTTCGATTGGCTCGGTTGCCGAAATCAAATCGCCGTCAATCGGCACGATTGACGGGCGCATCAGCTACATTGACCCGCGCCTCGACGAAACTTCGCGCACGGCGCGTGTGCGTCTGCGCGTGTGCGTCTGGAAGTTCCGAACGGAAACGGCAAATTGCGGGCGGGAATGTTCACCGAAGTCGGCTTTTACGCCGGAACGACCGAGACGAGCGGCGAGGAATTGGTTGTCGCTTCCGCCGCCGTTCAGCGCACGGGCGATAAAACAATCGTCTTCGTGCCGCGCGAAAACGAGCCGGGCGCGTTTGAAGTCCGCGAAGTCGAAGCGGGCGGCGAAAACGAAGGTTACACGCGCATTATTTCCGGTTTAAAGTTAGGCGAAATGGTCGTCACGAAAGGCAGTTTCACTTTGAAAACGCAACTTGAAAAAGCGGCGATGGGAGAAGAGGAGTAATCCGATTTTGGATTATGGATTTTGGATTTGCGGTCTTCGATTTTCGATTGAAGAAGAGAAAAACGATAATTGTTTTATCGCGGAAATCATTCTTCAAAAAATATGAAAGAAACACTGCAATCAATCGCATTTTTCGTTTTGGCGGGTTTATTCACTATGGGTTTAATACCCCGTCAGCTTGCTGCGGCTTTATAATGGGTGAATGAACGAGTTCATTCAGAAAAAGCGTAGCGTATCGGTTTTGATGTATCACATCGTTTGCCCGACAAAGTATCGTCGAGCCGTATTTTCGGCAACCGTCGATGCCAAAGTCAAAGAAATTTGTGCTGAAATCCAAAAGCGGTATGAAATCACATTTTTGGAAATCGGGACAGACTCCGACCACGTTCATCTTCTCGTGCAAAGTGTGCCGATGTAGAGCCCGAAACAATTGGTGCAAATCCATCAAAAGCATCACGGCGCGAGAAGTTTTCAAAGCCTGCCCGGAAGTGAAAAAATACTTATGCGGTGGCAAGTTCTGGTCGGAAGGCTGCTTCGTCAGCACAGTTGGCGCACACGGCAACGAACAAATGGTAAAGAACTATGTTCAGCAGCACGGCAAGTTAGACGACGGTCAACTCCGGCTGTTTTAATACTCCATCAGCTTGCTCCGGGGTAGTTTATTTGAAAAATCTTCGGCGGGCTTTAAAAAGCAAAGGACATTTTATTATTGCCGCTTTCGCCGCAGACGGCGCATTGAAATGTAGCGGTTTGGATGTTCAAAGATACAGTTCAGAGGAAATTCAGGAAACGCTTGGAGCAGACTTTAAACTTTTGCAAAGTTTCCGTGAAGAACACCAAACGCCTTTTAATACGAAGCAGAGTTTTATTTACGCTCATTTTCAAATTAGAAATAAAATTTTATTAGTTAGAACGTAAATAAATGATGAATACTGAACAAATCAAAAAACCGCAAAAAACAGAACTAAACGAATTTCTGCCGTATCTAGCGTGGATAATTGCTTTAATTGCCACAGCCGGCAGCCTTTTTTTAGCGAGGTGATGCAATTGCCGCCGTGCGTTTTGTGTTGGTATCAGCGCATTGCGATGTATCCACTCGTTTTAATCGTTGGAAGCGGAATTATTATGCGCGACAGGCGAATGAAATCTTACGCTTTGCCGATTTGTCTAATCGGGCTGGCAATTTCGATTTACTTTTCACAACTGAGCTTTCCTTTCTCGCTTTTATTCCAAATCGTCAATCTGCAGGCTAATCGGATTCGCGCCCGAAAGTTTCACCGCGTCAATCACCTTCGCCACACTTCCATAACCAATCGTTCGCGGTGCTTTTATAAAAACGGTTTTTTCGATTTTCTCGTCTTCAGTTAAATCGTTGTTTAATTCCGCATTTTCCGAATAAACTCGATTTTCCGTGCGTTCTTTAAAAATTTGCGAAAGCCGTAAGATAAGTTTTTCAGGCTCTTCGACGATGCCTAAATCATTTTCCGTATTGAGTCTGAGCGAATAATCCGAGTTTAGTGCGACAATTAATGTATGAATATTCGGTTCGCCGTCTTGTTTAGATTCTTGCGGAATTTTCGCCTTAAAATCCGTCGGCTTTATCGGCGCAATCACCATAAAAATAATCAGCAGAACGAGCAAAACATCAATCAAAGGCGTTACGTTTATATTAGGTTTGGTGTTATTCATTTGTTTTCTCCTTTTTCGGTTTTGAGAATTTAGACACCAAACTTTCTCAAAAGTTCCACAAAAATCGAAAAATTGAAAACAAAACCAAAAAATGGGCTTTGCCTAGAAAGTAGCTTTTTGGGCAGACTTTCTAGGCAATGTTAAACAGTTTTTGGGCAAGATTACAACTTATTCCGAATTTATTTAATCTTAGTGTGGGAATATGGACAAGAAGCGAATAAATGAAATATGCGGCTTTGTTGATAAAGGGATTAAGGACAAGGTTAAACTTCTTTTGGAAAACGGAGTCGAAACTTACGAATCTTGTGAGGGCGGCACGGGACACGCTTATTTTGAGCCGACAGTGCGATTTCACGGTGAACGCGCCGAAGGGTTTCGGGCTTTAAGTGTAGCGATGACACATCGTTTAGGGGTAAGAGAACTAAAAAGAGTTTGGGTTATTAACGATGGTGAACCAACAGGGGCTTGGTGGGAAATGGTATTCATTCCCACCAAGTAATTAAAATTACCGCCTGTTTAACCTAACCGAGCGCATTCTTTACACAAAGGCTTACCACCTGTGCCTTGTCTAATGTTTTCACGTTCGATGTTGTTTCCGGTATTACATTCAGTATTGTTATGGTGGACATCGGCTTTAACCGAATGCCAAGCTGCTTTTTTCATTTTTTTTCCTTGCCTTTATAGGCTGTCAAACAGTTGACATAGGAAAACAAACAAGCTATCTTTGAATACAGCAATATCTATCTGTTTGCCATCACTAAAGCCAACAGTATCTTGATTAAACGAACTGCCGAATACAGGTCGTTTTTCAGTTGGGAGTATAGCACTGCAATCCTAATGTTTCAACCGTGAAACTAAATTTCACGCCAAAATTCCGGCTTTACACCAAACTCAAACATTGATTGTATCAAACAACAAATGTTGTGAGCTAAGATTTTGCAAAGTGCTTCGTTAATCTGTGCAATCCGCGTTTTACTTCTTAATGTTCCGCCGAATTTCGCCTTGACCATTGAAAAGCAAGTTTCCGAGTTGCTTCTTTGATGATACCGTTCAAGAAACTTGTCTTTGTTCAAAGCGTAATAGTGATAGAGTTTATTCCAAAGTTCGTTGTTTGGCTTGTCGGTTTCTCTGCTATTTGATTTCCAAGCGATGTAAGGATACGCGCCGTGTTCTAACGCGGTTTGCAGATTCACCTTTGACAGATACGCGGCATCTGCTGAAACTTCCGACATTTCAAAATTTGTTACGGTTTGTTCTACCAATGACTCAAATTGATTAGTGTCGTGTTCGTGTTTTTCCGTCACTTCAACCGCCGTTACGACATTGGTTAGATTGCCGACGCAGCAATGAATCTTTAACCAATCCTGTTTTTCAATAAGACGCGGTTCGGTGTGTTTTGCGTGAAGCCAAGTAAAAAATCCGGTTGTTGAAAGACCGCTTGCGTCAATCGAGAAAGTCTTTTCAAGTGCTGATAGCGGCAAACTGCTTTCTTCTATCAACATTTGCAGATGCGGCGTTAAAAGTTCCATTCCGAAGTAATTGAAAATGCTGTTGTAGTTTGGCACTTTCGAGATATAGTTTTTCTTTTGCGCTTCGTTCAAATCAGTGATAAATCTGCGACCGGAAAAAGTCGAATAGACTTTAAAAACGCAAGCGAAAATCATATCTTCAAGCGGCAAGCGTGGTCTGCCGTTTGTTTGTGCTGGTTTGCCGATTCCTTTGCAGAGTTCGTAAAGCAATCTTTGAAATTCAGCTTTTTCGCAGGTTTGCGCCGTGTTGTAGGCATTCCAATTCTGTTTGTAGGTTTTTCGCTGTTTGGCGACTTTGGCAACTTCTAGCGTGTCGAGTTCGGCTAGGAATCTTTGCTCGAAATGATATTCCACAGCAAAAATGTGTTTGCATTTCTTACGGCGAATCTCGTAGTCAGGACAGGTGCATTTTTGAGATTTCAGGCAGACTTTATAGCGGGTGCTTTTGCCGGACGCAGACGGAACAAACCACATTCCGTTTTCATCTTTGATAACGTATCGCTTGGCAATGTCAATGCCGCGAATTTCGCGTGGATTCTGTAAATTTTGGTTCATTGTGCATATCTCCTTATTTGAAATGGAAGCGAGAATATGGCACAATATAGTTTCGGCTAGAGCGTGCCAACATCACGCTTTTAGTTGTATGAACACCGTTAATTGTTAGTAGCAATTGACGGTGTTTGCTTTTTTAAGCTAGAATAATTTTACTTCAAAAGGGTTCAAAAAGCAAGCTAAATAGTTGATTTTTTTAGGTTTAGGTTGTATTATTATAGAGGACTCAAAAATGGATAGAGAACGCAACTTTAACTTTTCCCAATCATCACTATTTCCTATTGAAACAACAAAAACGCCTTTGATATTAAGTATCGGTTACGAAAAACGAAAAACCGATTCGTTTCTTAACACCCTTAATGAGCATCAAATTCAAGCCGTTGTTGATGTCCGACAATCTGCCTTTTCCCGCCGCTTAGATTTCCGTAAAAATAAACTTATTTCTTTATTGAGTGAAAACAATATCGAATACTTTCATTTACGAAATGCTGGCAATCCGCATCGAAATTTTACAAATGATTTGAAACGATGCCTTGAAATGTATTACGATTATATCTCAAACGAATCATCGCTAATCGAAGAAATAGCTTCCGACCTAAATCGTATCAGCCGCACCTATCCCAGAATGGCGATGTTATGTTATGAAAAATGTCCGACGGAATGCCACCGGACAATTTTAATTAATGTCTTAAAGGAAAATGATTTTGAGTGTTCAGTGTTTGAGGTGTAATATATGCCGGAAAATTGGAAACGAGAACGTATTTTGATTTGGGGAAAAACCCGCCCCGAACTTAGTCAAACTTACGGTGAATTAGTTTGCACGGGCGGATTATTAGAAAGCACAAAAAAATTGATTCGCCTCTATCCAATCCCTTTACGCTATTTAGATGATGAAAGAATCTTTAAAAAGTATCAATGGATTGAGGCTTCGATTGCTAAAACAAGCAGAGATACCCGCCCTGAAAGTTACAAAATAAATTTCAACGATATTGAAATAGGCGAACTTATTTCAATCGAACACGGTAGCTGGGATAAAAGAGCCGAATGGATTCTTAATCCATCAAACATCTTGGCTTCGGTTGAAGAACTTCAAGCGCATCAAAAATACAACAGAAAATCATTGGGGATAATCAAACCGAAAGAAGTTTCGGAAGTTAAGTTTGAGCCTGTATCTTTTGATGAAAAAAACGGTTGGAAAAAAAGATATGACGCGGTTTTGAGCCAACTTGATTTACCATTCGTTCAAGAAGAGAAACGCGACATTCAGCCGATACCGCCGCCTGACTATCGCTATAAAATAACCTTTCGCTGTGATGATGAAGAGTGTATAAAAGAACACAATTTTAGCGTATTGGATTGGGAAATTGACGCTCTTTATCACAATTTACGAAATAGAGGCGATACGCCACAACTTGCAGCAACTAAGGTTGTTGAAAAGTTGGAACAGGTTTGCAATCCTGAAAACGATTTACACTTCTTTTTAGGAAATATCTCAAATCATCCCCAAGTTTTTACGATTGTCGGTTTGTGGTATCCGAAAAAATCAAAAACTATTGAACAAGCAATGCCGTTACTTGCCGGAATGTAGTTTTTAGGCAACATTAAGCACTTTTTGGGCAAAACGGGCTTTTAAGGCAAAGCCCAAAAAATGTATAATTAAAATTGCGTAAATGAATACTGAAATCCTTAAAAATAGCATTCACGCTGTTTCAGTGCGGCGCGGGCGAACTCTCGAATACTTTACAATCGGCTGGAACTCGCTTGAAGCCGTTGTTGCAATTACTTTTGGCATTCTTGCCGGAAGTGTTGCGCTAATTGGTTTCGGCATTGATTCCATAATTGAAAGTTCGTCGGGCGTGATTCTTTTATGGCGATTGACAGCGGGCGAAGAAAGAGAGCAACTTGCGCTTCGGCTGGTCGGCATCAGTCTTTTAGTGCTTGCGTCGTATGTTGCTTTTGATGCGGTTAAATCTTTAATTGCGCAAGAACGTCCTGACGAAAGTTATGTCGGAATCGTGCTTGCCGCCGTTTCCTTAATCATAATGCCGCTTCTCGCCCGTGAGAAAAGAAAGGTGGCAGCAAAATTAAACAGTCATGCATTACAAGCCGATTCGCGGCAAACCGATATTTGCGCTTATCTGTCGGCAATTTTGCTCGGCGGACTTCTTCTGAACGCGCTGTTTGGTTGGTGGTGGGCTGACCCGACAGCCGCGCTTGTAATGACTCCAATTATTGCAAAAGAAGGCGTTGAGGCATTGCAGGGAAAGACTTGTTACAGTAATGAATGTCATTAAAAAGCAGGATTGTATTTCAGGCGGATAAATTTGTGAAACATTAGTCAAAATCATTGTTAATATAAATCTACGCCTAATGCTCGAAGCAAAGCCTGCGCTTTGACAAATGTCTCGTTATATTCTTCTTCAGGAACACTGTCAATCACAATACCACCGCCGACATTAAAAATCGCTTCGTTACCTTTTATAACTATTGTGCGAATCGCCACGCTCAAATCAAGATAGTGAGTGATATATGGTAAGTGATTAATATTTTTGGAATTTGGAATTTGGAATTTGGAATTTGGAATTGAATACCCGATTGCGCCCATCGAAAGTCCGCGCGGTACGGTTTCTATTTCATCAATTATCTGCATCGTGCGGATTTTCGGTGCGCCAGTGATTGAACCGCAGGGAAAAACGGCTTTGATTATATCTGATAAATTTAGGTTTTTGCGCAGCTTGCCATTGATTGTTGAAACAAGATGAAAAACTGTCGGATGTTCTTCCAACTCGCATAGTTTTTCGACTTCCACACTGCCAAATTCGCAAACTTTGCCGATGTCGTTTCGCAAAAGGTCAACTATCATCACATTTTCGGCGCGGTCTTTGGCACTTGCTAAAAGTTCTTTTTTTAACTCTAAATCTTCCTCCTTAGTTCTGCCGCGAGGTCGTGTGCCTTTAATCGGAGAAGCGGAAATGCTTGGATTCTGGAATTTGGACTTTGCGCTTTGGACTTTAAAAAATCTTTCTGGCGAGATGCTGACGACAAAATCAGTTTGTCTGTTAATAAAAGCTGCAAACGGCGCGGGATGTTGTTTCCGCAAACGGTGAAAAATCATCTGCGGCGCGAGATTTTCCGGCAATTCGGCGCGAAGCTGCTGCGTCAAATTTGTTTGATAAGTGTCGCCTTGGCGAATGTATTCTTTAATTTTATTGATGGCGGCGATGTAGCTTTGGCGTGTAAAATTGGAAGTAATTTTAGCGGCGCATTGCGGCTTAATGTTAGCGCGGAACGCGCTAACATTAAGCGATTCACGCAAAATCCTTTCAATCTCATTAAACTTTTTTTCGTTTCCGACAATAAATGTTTTACGAAAATTATAATCGTGAACGACCAAAAATTCGAAAAGAGCCAAAAACAAATCAGGCTCGTCAAAAGCGTAGAATTCTTTATCTCGCGGTTTAATATTTTCGAGTTTTAAACCGAAATCATAAGAAATTGTAAAAATAGAAGCCAAATTTTTGTGTGAAAGTTTTTCGTCTAAAATCCTGAGCGTTTTGGTTGGATTATCGTTCGTGATTTGCAAAACTTCGACGGGGTTAAATCCGGCAATCAAAAGATGAGAATTGAGATGATTCACGCCGCAACTGTCTAAAATGCAAACATTTCGCTCATTTTCAAGATTGAGCAAAGTTTCAACTAATTCGTCGCCTGAAAGTTTGATTTCGCGCATCTATAAAGGAATGTGTAAAACCTGATTTTCCCATTCGTTTTGTCGGCTGCATTGAATGAGAACTTCAAGCTCATTGATTGCCAATCCAATCGGAAATAATTCGGGAACGGCAATTACGCCTGACATTTTCAAACCCGAAGCGACTCTTTGGTAGGCAAATTTAGGAATTGTGTTGACATCGTGAGTTGCGAGTATAAAATTATTTGCCGCCGCAAACTCTAAAATTTCAGGGTCGCTTTTTCCACTTAAACCGAAATTTTGAACCGTTTCATATTGACAATTTGAAAGACGCAATTTCAGCCCGCGAATTATGCGAAGATTGAAATTTCCATCAAAAAGAATTTGAAACACGATTAAACTTTATCCAATTCTTTTTTTCTGGCGCGAAGCGTGGCGCGAAGTTGTTTGGTTGGAAGGTTTTCTTCAATAAACTTGCGGGTTTCTTCAGCTTCGTTTCGTCTTTTTCGCAGATAATCTTCAACTTCTTTGATGTGTTCCAGATAAAAAGCGATTGCGCCGTAAATTTCGCGCAGAGAAAGATTCGGAAAATCTTCTTGAATTTGTTCGGCGGTCGCGCCAAGTTTGAACTGATTAACGATAACGTCGAGCGTAATTCGTGAGTTGACGACGCGCAGGCTGCCGTCTTTCCAAGTCGTTAGCGGCACGGTTTGCAATAGAGTCAGCGTGTTCATAATTCCGAATTATAGCAAACTTTGTTTTTCTTTACGATAAATTTATCGTAATATGTCGCAATCTATTTCTTTTTCCAATTCCAAAAAATATGACTTCAAATTCTAATAACATTTCGTTGGTTCGCGGACTCGGACTTATTGCGGCAATTTCGATTATCATCGGAAACGTCATCGGCACGGGCGTTTTTCTTAAAGCAAGAATAATGACGTGCAATGTCGGAAGCCCGACTTGGGTAATTATCGCGTGGGTTGCGGCTGGTGTTTTATCGCTTGCCGGTGCGTTGACTTATGCCGAACTGTCGGCGATGAAACCGCAAGCGGGCGGCGAATATGTCTTTTTGCGCGACGCTTACGGGCGCGTTTGGAGTTTTCTTTACGGC
>MWVY01000012.1_pt1 | contig 36716 bp, 29 predicted proteins | sample 1047251 | NCBI WGS metagenome assembly MWVY01 (sample SAMN06349983, study PRJNA376086) | soil metagenome | isolation source: MS7-5 sample Antarctic (ecotone) soil | place: Antarctica | collected 2015-01-13
GTTATTATTTGCTCAGGACCAATGATTTGCACGATATTGACACCGAATACAGCCGCGTTCAAATATTTAAAACTAAAGACAACAACGGCAAAACGATTCGCGCCATGGCGATTGACCCGTTTTTTATTCAAACGGGAACTTTTCTCGACAGCGACGAACTCGTTTTCGACTACGCCAGATACTATCATCTGATTCGCCACTTCAAACCTAATTTTCAGAATACGCTGATGATTGGCGGCGCGGGTTATTCTTTCCCGAAAGATTATTTGCGGAAATATCCGAACGCGAAAATTGATGTCGTTGAAATTGACCCGCAAATGACGGAAATTGCCAGAAAGTATTTCCGGCTGCAAGACAATCCGCGCCTCGATATCATTCACCGGGACGGCAGAATTTTTCTCAATCAGGCGCAAGACAATCAATACGACGCAGTTTTGATGGATGCTTTCGGCTCTCTGTTCAGCGTTCCGTTTCAACTAACGACACTCGAAGCAGTCCAACAAATAAACCGCGTTCTTAAAGACGACGGCATTGTAATTTTTAATCTCGGCGGCGCAATTTCCGGCGATGCAAGTAAGTTTCTGCAAGCCGAATACAAAACTTACGCGCAAGTTTTCCCGCGTGTTTTTCTGTTCAAAGTTAATAGCGAATACACCGACTCACAATTGCAAAATCTGATAATTGTCGCTTGTAAAACAGAATGTCCCGCAACTCTTCAAAGCAGCGATACTGAAATTTCTTACCTTTTAGCACATTTATACAGCAAAAATCTGCTGATAAACGTCGAAACTTTAACCGACGACCTCGCGCCCGTCGAGTATTACAATTCATTTGCCCAAAGCGTTTTCCAAAAGAAAAAATAAAAATTTATTTACATACCGACAATTAATTTTTAACAAATCACATTGTCTGTGTTACAATTTATTTGAAGCGAGGGAATTTTCTGTAAAGTTCGTGACTAAACGCTATAATAATTGAGCCAACACTTGAATATACGGGAGGCTGATGCCGATTTTCGGTGCAATCTTTCATAGTTAAAGATTTGCCGTAGAAAACGGCTTTGATGCTCTTTCGGGCAGAAAGCCACCCACCTGTAACATACAGGTTCAATTCAATCGTTTGGAACGGCTTGCGCGGTTTTCTCTCGCTTTTTAAGTTGGTAAATAGATGCGGGCAAACGCAAACAATTTTCGCTCCTTTTTTTCTAAATCACTTCATTCTGCTCTTGTTTCTTTTTTTAGTATTTTTCTTATCATAATTTTATTTTCAGCTTGTCGAAGTTCGCAAAAAGCTGATATGCGGAATTATGCTCCGAGCGATGCAATAGCCTATCTCGAAACCAAAGATTTATCGCAAGCTCTTAATGCTCTAACCGAAAATAAAGCATTTCAGGAACTTGCGAAAAACAAAACGGATTTCTCCGCACTTGAAGATGTTCAGGTCGCAGTCATCGTCACCGATTTTGAAACATCCGAAAAACAAGTTACCGACGACGATTCAATCTTAAATTTCAAACCGCATTTTGTCGCTGTTGCCGAAACTCACGCTTGGCAATGGCAGACGCTTTCGCTGGTCGAAAATCAGATAAATAATTTTGTCAGAGAAACTTATGGTGCCGATGCGAAACTCGAAACCAGCGATAAAAACGGCGGGAAATGGTTTGTCTGGACGGCAAAAGACGGGCGCAAAGTTTTTGCTTTTGTTCAAAACAGTCAAATTTATTTTGGTAACGACGCTAACGCAATCGAAAAATGTCTGGCTGTTAAGCGCGGCGAAGCTGACAGCCTAACAAAAAATGAAAATTTTATCCGTGCTTATTCTGCTAATGGCGAGAAAAATCTGGCGTTCGGCTACATTTCGCCCTTAGGCATCGCGCAAATTGCCGGTATTATCGGCGTTTCGACGGCAATTAAAACTACGGAAGAAAGTGAAGGACGAAGTTTTATTGCGCGTGTTCTTCCCCAAATTTTACAAAACACGACTAAAGAAATTGTCTGGACGGCGCAGAAATCCGAGCAAGGAATTGAAGATATTTTTTTTGTTTCTTTAACTGCGGAGGTCTCTTCAATATTTAAGGAAACTTTGACTTCGACGGCTGAAACCAAAACAAATACGGCAGAATTTTTGCCATCGGATATTTTTTCGGTAACTCGTTATGGTTTGAAAAATCCGCTCATTGCTTGGCGCAGTCTGCTTCTCGTTACGGCAAAAAATACCGATGCGGTGAGCGGAAATCTCTTGATTCAATTTTCCGGCAGTTTGCTTGAACCTTATGGCGTTTCGGATGCAGAAACTTTTCTAGGCGCGGTTAATTCGGAAATTTTCACTGCCCGATTTGATGCGGAAGGCGAAAATTCGGTGGCAATTGTTGGCATCAAAGACGCTGAAAAAATAAAAAAATCAATCGCGGAAATAAATTTCAAATCTCAACCTCAAAAACAGGAAAACGCGGAAATTTGGAAATCTGATGACGGCGAAAAGGCGGCGGCATTTGTTGAAAATATATTGGTTTTGGGTGATGCGGAGAGCGTTTTTAAATCTTTGCGAGCTAAACAAACCGGACAAAATTTTACAAAAAATCTTTATTTTCAAAATTTTGCCGAAAGCCGAGCCGTTGCCGTAACTTTTGCAAAAGACGCGGATTCGGCTGAAAAAATTGTCAAAATTTTGGGAACTCCAAAAGAAAATGCAAACATTGTTACGAATTATTTGACCGAAACTCGTTCTACCGAAAAAGGCATTGAACGCAAAATTACCTCGCCGTTTGGTTTATTTGGAACAATTTTGGAGAAGATTGGACAATAGCGGTTATTTTCTTTTTGCCTTTCGTTTTAAATTGACAACATTACTCTCTGTCCATTTTTGCGCTTCGTCAAAATAGGCAAATTTCTTTTCGTCGCGGCGAAACTGCGGCGTGTGATTATAACGCCTGCCATCGCGGTGTTGGGTCGGATGAAAAACGTGAAGCATTTCGTGGAAAAGCACAAATTCAACCACATATTTTGGCGTTTTTTTATCGTCCAGAGATTTGCTGACAACAATTGTTTCATGCGTCGAATCGTGATGACCTAAAATTCGATAGGTTTTTCGCGCCGACCAAGTTAAAGTCGGTTTGGCGATTTTGTTATCAAAATAAATCTGATTTAAATGTGTAAAAATCTCGTCCAAATCATATATGTCGCCTTTTGCGCTCGTGATAATTTTGCGACCTTTGGCGCGTTTATTGGCGATTACTTTCTTTCGTAGTTCTTGATTTTTGATAAATCCGCGATAAGTTTCTAAAGTTGTCTGCGAGATTTTTTTGCCGAGAAGTTTTGAAACCAAAATAACCGCCAGAGCATTTTGCGCCGCAAGCGGCAAGTCTCGGCAAACTTCGGCAAGACGGACGAAAACTTTGCCGCGGCGGATGCGGATTGTCTGATTGATGCCGATAAACGGATAAAATATGACTTCGATTTCCGGGATTTGAGATTTACCATTTAATTTTTGGAAGGCTTCTTCGTAAAAGGTTTTTATTTGTTGAAGTTGTTCGCTCATAAAGTAAATTTTTTTTCTCACTTTCGAGAGTCAAAAAATGTTTATTAAAGTTTAAACGATAAATCTTGACAGATAACACGCAAAAATGCTATCAATCTAAAAGCTCAAGCATACCGCTTTGGGCGGCGTGCATCAAACTCATAAAATAGAAGATGTCTGCCCATAATTCAAATCAAACAAACGAGAAACAAGTCAATAGTCCCGATGTTCGCGGGCAGGTTATTCTTTCAGCCATTATCAACGAACATCTCATCACCGGCGAGCCAATCGGCTCGAAAGTCATCGCGGAAAAATTTGCCAACGCTTCGGGTTTGAGTTCGGCGACAATTCGCAATGTGATGAGCGATTTGGAAGATTTCGGTTTGCTCGAACAACCGCACACTTCCGCCGGGCGAGTTCCGACTGACAAAGGTTACCGATTTTTTGTTGACAATCTGCTCGGCGTTTTGAGTCTTTCAAACGAGGATTTACAGTTGATAAACGGGCAACTTGGATTAAGCGAAACTGAAAAAACCGAGATGCCGGACAGATTGATGGAAAAAACTTCACAAATTCTCTCGGTTCTTTCTAATAATATCGGCATTGTCGTTTCGCCAAACTTGGCAAAAGACCGTTTGCAACACATCGAATTTGTCAATTTGTCCGACAAACGGATTCTTGTCGTTTTGGTTTCCGCGCCGAATATTGTGCATAACAAAATTATCCGATTAAAAGAAATATTCTCAAACGAGGAACTTGAGCGGACAGCACATTATTTAAACGCAAAATTCAGCGGCAAGAGTTTGGCGGAAATTCGGGCGGAGATTTTAAAGTTAATGCACGAAGAAACCGCGCTTTTTGACAAACTTCTGCAAACGGCGATGATTCTCTGTTCACAAAGCATCGAAAGCGAAGCGGATAATTTTGGCGATGTTTACGTTGATGGCACGTCGAATATCCTGACCAAACGTGATTTTGCCGATTTGGATCGTTTGCGCGAACTGCTTCGCACAATTGAGGAAAAATCGCGCCTCGTCCAGATTCTGAGCGAATGTATTGCACCGGACGCTTCGCTTAGAGGCAGTGTGCAAGTTGTTATCGGAAGTGAAAACTCCGCTTCGTCTTTGCAAAATTGCACTTTGATTACCGCACCCTATCGCACCGGAAACGGTAAAACAATGGGAACTTTAAGCGTTTTAGGTCCAACCAGAATTGAATACGCACGGATGATTTCGATTGTCAGTTATGTGGCAACAATCCTTGAAAAATTGATAATGCAGGAAACTTCAAAAAATTAAAAAAGATAAATAGTGAACTTAAATTGAGTCAATACTCTTTTTTCTTTCGTTCCATTCGACAAATTTATCAGAAACCTCGCGGGCTTCAACCTCAAACGGAATTTCCAAATAGGATTCCCGCCGTGAAATAAAATCCCATTTTTCTTTCTTCCGCAGATTTCCGCAAAAACTTTTCAGATATTTGTAAAAAAACTTAATAAAACCTTCGCGCGTGTATTGTAAGGCATGCGTAATTTCATGAGCGGCAAGTTTTAAGGGAAGTGTCGGTTGGTTATTTTCGTTCAACGAAAGAAACTTCGGCATAATATAAATGCGGCGACCAAATGTTATTCCGTGAACCTTGATAGTCCAAGTAAAAAACCGAGTAAATTTTCCAACATAAAAATGGATCACAGGCAAACGAAAAGTTTCATCGTTTAATAATTCACGAAAAAAGGTTTCAAGTTTTTGGTGCGAACTTGCCGCTAGTTTCATTCCAATTATTATGAAGGCGGTGGATAAATCAAAAAAGTTTCACTACAGAGAACAGTTACAAAGATATTTGTAAAGAAAATTTCTCGGTGCTTTTCTCTGTGTGTGCCTTCTCCGTGATTCTCTATGGTGAAATAAAATATTCAAAACAGACAACTTTAATTTGCACAGCTTTCAATTATTATACAAAAATAGCGGAAATATTATACAGAAATAGCGGAAAATCGAAACCCTTCCGCTTCAAATTTCCCGCCTTTTATCTTTAGCCTCTATTTATTTTGTCGCCCGTGTTTTTGACGGCATCGCCGACGGCATCAACCGTGTCGCCGACTCCGCGTTTAAATTTGCCCCAGGTTTCTTGAGTTTCGCCTTCTGCGCGTTCGGCTTCGCCTTCGGCTTCCAAATCTCTGTCGCCCGTCGCTTCACCAGCTTTATCTTTTACCCAGCCTTTTGCCTTTTCGTATTTGCCTTCAACTTCATCTTTATTTGGTGTTGACATTTGTTTTTCTCCTTTTTGTAAAAATTTGTGTATCGTTTCAAAACGATAATTTGCACAATGAAAAATTAAGGCAAACTACATACCTTTATAATTCGGACCACCGCCGCCTTCGGGCGTAACCCAATTGATGATTTGATACGGGTCGGCAATATCGCAGGTTTTACAGTGAACGCAATTGGAAAAATTAACTTTTATCTCGCGTCTGCCGGTTTTTGAATTTTCCTCCATTTCATAAACCGCCGCCGGACAAAAACGCTGACACGGATTGCCGTATTCTTCGGCACAGCGCGTCGCGCAGATTTCGGTGTCGAGAATATGCAGATGCGACGGCTGGTCTTCATCGTGCGAAACTCCGGCGTGAAAAACGTCCGTAACTTTATCAAAAGTTAATTCTTTATCAAATTTTAAGTTGGGATAACGCTGCTGAAGCGCGTCGCCGTTGTAATTGTATTCATCAAGTTTTTTCATTCGCTCATGTCCGGCAATATGGTGTTCTCGCGGCATAAAACCCCAAGCAAGCCCGCCTGTCAAAAACTGCAAACTGCTGTTGACAAGTGCTGACCAACGACCGCGTTGAAAAGATGCGTGAAAGTTTCGGACGGCGAAAAGTTCGTCATAAATCCAACTCGAATTAACTTTTTCTCCATAATGGCGAAACGTTTTTGAGGTGAAATCGTTGTGGTCAAAAGCGTTAATAATGGTTTCCGCCGCGAGCATTCCACTTTTCATGGCGGTGTGAATTCCTTTAATGCGCTGACCGTTTAAAAATGATGCGGAATCGCCGACCAGCAAAACTCCGTCGGCAAAAAGTTTCGGCATTGTATAATATCCGCCCGCGTTTATCGCTTTTGCGCCGTATTTGAGCATCTTTCCACCGGCGAGAATTTTGGCTACGTCAGGATGCGTTTTAAATTTTTGAAATTCGGCATGTGGGTCAATCAGCGGGTCTAAATAATCTAAACCCGTAACATAACCGATACTGACAATATTATTCTTCATCCCGTAAATCCAACCGCCGCCGTAAGTTTGCGCGTCGGACGGAAAGCCGAGCGTGTGAATAACGCGACCTTCTTCAATATTTCCTGCCGGAACTTCCCAGAGTTCCTTTACGCCGAGTGAAAAAACCTGCGGTTCTTTATCTTCAAGTAAATTAAGCCGTTGCATCAGTTGTTTTGTCAAAGAGCCGCGCGAACCTTCGCCCAAAACAGTTACTTTTGCAAGCAGGTCAACGCCCGGCTCAAAATTCGCTTTCGGTTTGCCTTCTTTGTCAATGCCTTTATCGCCGGTGCGAACGCCGATGACGCGCTCGTTTTCGTCGTAAAGCATTTCCGCGCCCGGAAATTCGGGAAAGATATTCACGCCCGCTTCTTCGCATTTTTCGGCAAGCCATTCGCAAATTCTGCTCAATGAAGCGATATATTTCCCTTTATTTTTGAGCGGCGGCGGCGTAATCGGCGATTGTATCTTCCGCTTTTCCGTCAGATACCAGAAAGCGTCTTCGGTAACAACTGAATCAACCGGACAACCTTGCTCCAGAAAATCCGGCATCAATTCGCGCAAAGCAATCGGGTCAATCACCGCGCCCGACAAGATATGTGCTCCGACGGCTGAACCTTTTTCGATAATGCCGATTTCCAAATCTGCAATTTTTCTGCCGTGATGCAAGCCTCGTTCGACCAATGCGTTATGCTCTTTGATTTGATTTTTCAGATGCAAAGCCGCCGCTAGATTTGCCGGACCCGCGCCGACAAAAACTACGTCCATCTCAAGTTGTTCGCGTTCTATCATAATTTTCCTTTAAGAATGAATGGTCATTCAGTCAATAAAAATATATCAAAACATACCGGATTTCTCTAATCAGATTTCTCAAATCCGTATATATTCAGCAGAATCAAATCATTTGTGCTTTAGAAGCCAAATTTACTCTTCAAACATTTTCTTCAAACTGTCCGTATAAGGCGCGCGCGCCACGCCTTTTTCCGTGATAATCGCCGTAACCAATTCATTTGGCGTAACGTCGAATGCGTAATTGCTGACCGAAATGCCTTCCGGCGCAAGTTGGATGTCTTGAACGTGCGTGATTTCTCTAATATTTCTTTCTTCAATCGGTATTTCTTCACCTGTCGCGCAATTCATATCAACTGTCGAAAGCGGCGCGGCGACGTAAAACGGAATGCCGTGTTTTTGGGCGAGAACGGCGACCATATAGGTCCCGATTTTGTTGGCGACATCGCCGTTTGCCGCGATTCTATCCGAGCCGACGACAACCGCGTGAACTTTTCCCTGTTTCATAATGTGTCCGCTCATATTGTCGGTAATCAAAGTTACGGGAATGTCGTCCTGCAAAAGTTCCCAAGCCGTCAGCCTTGCGCCTTGCAAGTAAGGGCGCGTTTCGTCGGCGATGACGGAAACTTTTTTGCCTTGATTAACCGCGCCGCGAACAACTCCCAGAGCCGTTCCCCAAACTCCGCCCGTTGCAAGTGCGCCTGCGTTGCAATGCGTCAGAATCGTTGAATCGTTTTCGATAAGTTCGCCGCCAAACTGTGCGATAAGCCGTTGCGATTCAATATCTTCATCGTGAATGTCTTTCGCGTCTTTTATTAAAATCTGCTTGATTTCGGAAATTGATTTTCCTTCGGCTTTCGCTTTTTGAAATGTGCGTTTCATCCGGTCAATCGCCCAAAAAAGATTAACGGCAGTCGGGCGCGTCTTGCCCATTACGCCGCAAATATAATCGAGTTCTTCTTTCAAATCGTCAACATTTGTGCCGACAAAATTTTTCGCTCCCAACGCGATGCCGTACGCGGCAGCTACACCGATTGCCGGTGCGCCGCGCACAACCATATTTCTTATTCCATCGGCAACCTCGTTAAAACTTTTCAAAGTTAACCATTTTTCTTCCATCGGCAGCAGACGTTGGTCGAGCATCAGAACGCCTTCGTCGCTCCATTTAACAGGTATTATCATTTATAATTTATTTTCCTTTTGTTGGTTTAACAGAAATGATAAAAAATAAAACGATGAGAAGCAAAGACGTACAACAAATTAGATTTTCAACTTACAAAAGTGTTAAATTTTAAACAGAACCAAAGGCAGAACAAAGTTAAAATGAAAAAATCTACCGAATTTTGCTTAATTGTCGAAGGAAATTATTTAAGTATTGAAGAAGCAAACCACGCTTTGATTGACCCGTTTATTGAGGAGTATGTCGAAGAGAACGGCAAATTTCGGATTCACAATTTTGACGACATTCAGGTAACAAGCGGAATTTCTCTCGGCGATTTGGAAATTGAGATGATTGACGACGGAGTTTTTGAAATTTCTTGTAAAAGTTCCCCGCTCATTTTGACTGAGCGCAAAGCCGAAAAACTTGCTGAAACTCTGCGGCGGCAAGCGATGTTCGATGAAATTACAGTAGAATCACTTGAATAATTTAACCGAAAATTAAAAATTGAAATTTACTTTTCGGTTTTCGGCAAAGACATTGTTTCACCTTCTGAGTTTATTTCCAAATGCCGCGTTGTGCCTTCGGTAACGCTTGGCGGCGGTTTCAGGTCGCCCGTGTCATAAATTGAATTTTGCGGCTTGACGTATGGTTCTTGGAATCCCGTTTGATAACTTCCGGGGGTTTTTCCTGCAGCAATTTTATCAACCGCCTCTTTTGCTTCCTTTAACCCAACGCCGAAAGTTTCCCGATAAACTTTAATCGCTTCAATATTTTTTCCCGAATTAATAAGTTCCTCAATGCGGATATAATCTGTTTGCGACGGCGGCAAATTTAATTTCTGGTCAATATCCGAATAAAACTGAGTTTCCGGCGGCGTAACCGAAACCATCCTTTTTTCGTTTTTCCGCAATTGAATAATTTGCGCTATTCCCGCGCCAAGCATTGAAAATGCCGGAATCAGCATCCAAAACCACCAGCCTTCTCCCTTCCCCGAAAAAGCTAAAACAACCGAAACAACCAAGAAAGCAATGCCCATAAAGAGTTTTCCAAATGCGCCTTCCCAATGCACCCGCTTGCCTTTGTGATTTGTCAAACAACTGATTGGCTCAATCAGTTGCATATTCCCGAAACTTTGCATTTTATTGCTCAATTTTCCAGATAAAGCATCGGAAACCGGACTTAAATCCGTTCCGCAGCTACGACAGAATTTCCCGTTGTCGGGATTTTTCATTCCACATTTTGGGCAAAACATATTTTTCTCCAGGTTCAAAGTTCAAGGTCAGTCATTCAATTCTAACTTTGAATTTTGAACTTTGAACCTTGAACTCTCTGCCTAATCGCTTCAAAAAGTATTACGCCGGAGGCAACCGATACGTTCAATGATTTGATTTTCCCAAACATCGGAACTTTCACCAAAACATCGCATTTTTCCGCCGTCAAACGATGCAAACCTTTACCTTCGCCGCCTAAAACCAGCGCGGAAGATTGTGTCCAGTCCCAATCCGTATAATACATCTCCGTATCGCCGGTTGCGCCGACAACCCAAATGTTATTCTCTTTCAGCTTATCAATCAAATAATTAACATTTGCAACTTTCGCAACCTTAACATATTCGGCTGCGCCCGCCGAAGATTTGGCAACGGTTTCGGTCAATCCGACGGCGCGGCGTTCAGGAATAAAAATACCGTCCGCGCCCGCACATTCGACGGTTCGCAAAATTGCGCCTAGATTTCGCGGGTCTTCCACGCCGTCCAAAATTACGGTTAAAGAATTTTCTTTGTTCGTTATTTCGCTTAAAAGTTTATCGGTGTCGAAATAATCCGCCGAAGCGACAAAAGCAATTACGCCCTGATGATTTGCGCCTTCTTCAACAATGTTTGATAAGTTCGCTCGCGGAACTTTTTGAAATTGAACGCCGTTTTTTCGCGCCAATTGCAGAATCTCGCTCAGACGTTTTTCGTTTGCGCCTTCGGCAATCACAATTTTTTCGATTCGCCGATTTTCGGCGCGCAAGGCTTCCAAAACCGGAAGAAGTCCGTAAATTTTGTTTTCCCCAAAACGGGCTTCGGATTTCGGACTTTGGACTTCGGCTTTAAATTTTGAATTTTGAATTTTGAACTTCTTCATAAAAGATGCCGTTTGAAACGCGAAAACAATGATTTTGTTTAGCTTTTTTTCTGTAATATTTTCTCTTTTTTGATTATATGATGAAAACCGAGTATTGTTGTTAAATGTGCCGCTTGACCGATGTGCGAATGAAAAGGCACACTATAAATTACATATTTTTATAAAATCGCTGTTGTATTTAAGAAAAAAAAGGGAACTAAATTAACTTTTATAAATTTTTATTGAAAACGATTTTTGCAAAAAACCGATTGTCTATTATACATTGATTTGCAGTAAAACTTTTAGATTCATAATTATTAAATTAAAAAACTTCCCGTCCGTCATTTCGCTAATCAACTGTGGTTCGATTTATTTTATTTTTTTTAACAAAGAAGGTTTAAAAAATGCAGTTTGAAATGAATACCAACCCGTCTTGGCAGTTTGGTCATCGCGGTCGGGTGGCAGTTTTTATTGACGGAAACAATCTTTTTCACGCCGCTCGTTTCCATACTATAGATATTGATTATAATAAACTCCTGCGCGTTCTACTCGGCGATGGGCGACTGCTTCGCGCTTTTTTTTACACCGGAGTTGATGCGGGCGCGGAACGCCAGCAAGGTTTTCTGTTGTGGATGCGGCGCAACGGTTTTCGCGTTGTGCAAAAGGAATTGAAAACCTTTTACGACGGCACACGCAAGGCAAATCTCGATGTCGAAATTGCGGTTGATATGCTGAGTCTGGCAGGACGTTACGACACTGCCGTGCTGGTTTCGGGCGACGAAGATTTTGTTTATGCGCTGAATGCCGTTGCGTATAAGGGCTGCCGCGTGGAAGTTGCCGGTTTTCGCTCAAACACCGCGCCGCGCCTGATTGATGTGGCGGATTTTTTTATTGATTTGGGCGACATTGCCGAACTCGTCCGCAAAGACGCTTCGCAAAGCGGACAATACGATATTCCTTCGTTTATTCCGCCTGAAGAATTGCCGCCGACCGCAATACTAAACAGAAATTCGGGCGAAAATTTTTCTCAAATTCCCGATGAAATTCCCTTTGACGCAAACTTCGCCGACGAAGAAATTACTGATTACGCTGATTTAGTGCGTGTTACAGATGAAAGATGAAACTTTTTACCATTAAAGAAGCCAATGCTTTATTGCCCGTAATCCGCCCGAAACTTGAAAAGATAAAGGCGCGATACAAGGCAGTTTCATCTTTCCGCGAACCTGCCAAAACGGCGGCAAAGGCGGCTCAATTTGGCGGTGGTGGAATGGAAGGCGGCACCCATTATGTCAAATCGCTTTATGAAATCGGTAAATTAACTACCGAATTTCATAAACTCGGCGTTCAGCTCAAAGATTATTCACGCGGTTTGGTTGATTTTCCAAGCGTGCGGGAAGGTCGCGTCGTTTTGCTTTGCTGGCAGCTTGGCGAAGGCGACGAAATCCAGTGGTGGCACGACGAGGAATCGGGATTTGCCGGTCGCCAATCATTATAAATTTTGGTAGTGAATTAAAAGTTAAGCTAAAGTCAGAACCAAAATAATTTTTGCCGCTGATTAACGTAGATTATGCGGATTTCAATGTATTTTTTCGACTTCATTTTAGTCAAAGTTTAAATAATTTTTGGTGATACTCACACCCATAGCAACCAGCAAAACAAACTTTATCATTACCGAATTCAACATCGGACACAACACAATTTCACGCGCTGTTTTCGTAGGATTAAATCAATCTGTAAAAGAAATGGCTGAAGCAATTAAAAGGCGTTCAAAGCCCGTATTTGAGACATAAGGTTTTGTAAAATTTTGTAAAGATTAATCTAAACATCCGAATTAAAATTTGAATTCTCAACCCCGAATGTTATGCTTTTCCCATCGTCAATTGGAAAAGTAAATTTTATTTTTGAACGCCGCGCCACCGTTCTACAACTTTTTTGATGAAAAGAACAAGGGGTTGAAATGGATGATTTTGCAGTTGTTTCGAGCAGAAATACTGTTCCGGCAAAAAAATTCACGGTTCAAACGGCAGTTATGCCGAAACCGCTTTTAAGTTTTACGGATGCTATCGCGTTGATTGTCGGCATTGTCGTCGGTGCAGGAATTTTTCGTTCGCCGTCGCTGGTCGCCGCTAATGCCGACAGTATGACAACCGTGATGTCCGCGTGGTTTTTAGGCGGAGCAGTATCGCTTATCGGCGCGTTATGTTATGCCGAACTTGCCACCGCTTTCCCCAACGCGGGCGGCGATTATCACTTCCTAACCAGAGCTTACGGCAGAAATCTTTCCTTTTTATTCGCCTGGGCGCGGGCAACCGTTATTCAAACCGGCACAATAGCTTTACCGGCTTTTATCTTTGGCGACTACTTGTCGCAAATGTTCCCGATTGGTGAATATTCTTCGGCAATTTACGCGGCGTTGGCGGTCGTCTTGCTCACATCAATCAATATTGTCGGATTAAAACTCGGAACAGGAACGCAAAAACTACTGACGATGCTCGAAATTTTAGGCATCCTGTTAATCATCGCTGCCGGTTCTTTTTTTGCGCCCGAAACATCGCCTGAAATCGCGCAAATCACGAACAATTCCTCGACTTCCTTCGGTTTAATGATGGTTTTCATCTTGCTGACCTACGGCGGTTGGAACGAAGCAGCTTATATCTCGGCAGAGTTGAAAAATGGTCGGCGGCTGATGGCGCGAGCCTTAATCATCGGCATCGTAATTATTACTGCGCTGTATTTACTGGTTAATTTGGCTTATTTGAACGCACTCGGTTTAGGCGGCGTAGCACAATCTGAAGCGGTTGCCAGCGATACAATGCGGCAAGCGTTCGGCGAAAGCGGAGCGTGGATTATCGGTTTGCTGGTGGCTATTTCCGCGCTGACTTCTGCTAACGCCACAATTTTCACTGGAGCGCGAACAAATTACGCTTTGGGGCGTGATTTTCCGACTTTTTCATTTCTCGGACGCTGGAACGAACGCGCCGCCGCGCCGGTCAATGCTTTTATCGTGCAGGGAGCAATTGCTTTAGCTTTGGTTGCCCTCGGCGCGTTGACGCGCAAAGGTTTTGAAACAACGGTTGAATATACCGCGCCGGTCTTCTGGTTTTTCTTTTTGCTGACCGGCATTTCGCTGTTTGTTTTGCGCCGCCGCGAACCGGATGTGCCGCGCCCGTTCCGCGTTCCTCTGTATCCGCTGATACCGATTCTGTTTTGTTTGTCAAGTGCCTATCTGCTTTATTCCAGTCTCGCTTATACGGGCTTCGGGGCGTTGGTGGGTGTTGCCGTCTTAGCCGCCGGAGCGATTCTGCTTTTATTTTTACCTAAAACCCAAAATTCCAATAATCAAACGGAGGAAAATTAAATGAAATTCTTGGAAATTAAACTTTTGTTGATTCTGTGCGCTGCGTTCGGCGTGTCCTGCACCCAAACCCAAACGGCGCAAACAAATTCTTCGACCCCGGCTTCAAATACGACGGTTGCCGCTCCGACAGTTTCGCCGACGGTGGCTGCTGTCGAACCGCGACTTGATGTTCCGTATGTTCCGACACACGAACTTATTGTGGACGAGATGCTTAAAATGGCAAATGTCAAAGGCACGGATGTGCTTTACGATTTGGGTTCAGGCGACGGGCGAATTCCGATTACTGCCGCGAAGCGTTTCGGCACGCGCGGAGTCGGTATTGACCTTAATCCGCAACGCATCAAAGAAGCTAATGAAAACGCTGAAAAAGCAGGCGTAACCGACAAAGTAAAATTTATCGAGGGTGATATATTTAAGACGGATTTTAATGAAGCGACGGTTTTAACTTTGTATTTGCTGCCTAATATTAATCTGAAATTACGTCCCCAGATATTCGATATGAAACCGGGAACTCGTGTAGTTTCGCACAATTATCATATGGGTGATTGGAAACCGGAAAAAACTAAGCTCGTTAAGACACCGGACGGCATCGAGCATTATGTTTATTTGTGGCGCGTGCCAAAAAAGAAACCGGACTTTAAACAAGAAACCAACCAATAATGTGCGACTAAAGTTTAGAGTTATGCCAAGACACAACTCTAAACTTTTTAACTTAAAACTTTCTTCAAAGCCTTTCCGGTATAAGATTTCTTTATCCGCGCCACTTCCTCAGGCGTTCCCTGCGCGACGATTCTGCCGCCGCCAATCCCGCCTTCAGGACCTAAATCAATCACATAATCGGCGGATTTTATCACATCCAAATTATGTTCGATGACGATAACCGTGTTGCCCGTGTCAACCAATCTTTGCAAAACATCTAAAAGTTTGTGAACATCGGCGAAATGCAAACCCGTCGTCGGTTCGTCTAAAATATAAATCGTTTTGCCCGTCGCGCGTTTTGATAATTCTTTGGCGAGTTTGATGCGCTGGGCTTCACCGCCCGAAAGTGTTGTCGAAGATTGACCAATTTTAATATAACCCAAGCCGACATCAAGCAGAGTTTGCAGCTTTTGTTTGATTTGCGGAATGTTTTCTAAAATTGGCAGAGCGTCTTCAATCGTCGTGTCCAGCAAATCAGCAATCGAAAGACCTTTGTATTTAACCGACAAAGTTTCGCGGTTATAACGCGCCCCGCGGCAAATGTCGCAGTTGACAAAAACATCGGGCAAAAAATTCATCTCAATGCGCTTCATTCCCGCGCCTTCGCACGCCGCGCAGCGTCCGGTTTTGACGTTAAACGAAAATCTACCTGATTTGTAACCGCGTTCACGTGATTCAGGCAGCATCGCGTAAAGTTCTCGTATCGGCGTGAAAAGTCCTGTATAAGTCGCGGGATTTGAGCGCGGCGTTCTGCCGATTGGCGATTGGTCAATTTCAATAATTTTGTCAACCAACTCTAAACCCTCAATCGAATCGTGTGCAAGCGGCGTGGTCGCGGATTTGTAGACAAATTTCGCCAGCGCGGGATAAAGAATATCGTCAACCAGCGTGGATTTCCCCGAACCGGAAACGCCGGTAACAACCGTCAAAACGCCGAGCGGAAAAGTAACGTCAATGTTTTTCAGGTTGTGCGCACGTGCGCCTCTAACCGTGATATTTTTCCCGTTCGGCAGACGGCGCACGTCTGGAATTTCAATTTTTAATTTACCGGAGAGATATTTTCCGGTCAGAGATTCAAGATTTTTTTCGATTTGTTTCGGCGTTCCCGTAGCGACAACTTCGCCGCCGTGCGTTCCCGCGAGCGGTCCTAAATCTACAACATAATCGGCGTTTTCGATAGTTTCCGCGTCGTGTTCGACAACCAGAACCGTATTGCCCAAATCTCTCAGCGCGTGCAGAGTTTCGATAAGTCTTTGATTGTCGCGCGGATGAAGTCCGATTGAAGGCTCGTCCAAAACATAAAGAACGCCGCGCAGCTGCGAGCCGATTTGCGTCGCCAATCTTATTCTTTGACCTTCGCCGCCGCTCAAAGTTCCCGAAGCGCGGTCAATCGTCAAATATCCCAAACCGACCGCTTTCAAAAATCGCAGACGCTCTCTGATTTCCTTTAAAACCAAACCCGCGATTTTTTCCTCGCGCCCGTCGAGCGTGATTGCGTCAAATTTTTCTACCGCTTCTTCAATCGGCAAACTGACGTAATCATCAATTCCGAGTCCGCCGACTTTGACGGCTAAACTTTCGGGCTGCAGACGCTTTCCTTTACATTCAGGACACGGCGCGGGCGAAACAAGTTCTTCGAGCGCAAGCCGCACTTTCTCCGACGGCGGATTTTCCATCCGTTCACGCATCGCCCGCAACGCGCCCTTCCAATCGCTTTCATAAACATAACTTCCCTGCCGAAAAGTCAGACGCTTTTTTGTGCCGTTCCAAAATGCGTCGCGGATTTCCTTCGGTAATTCTTCAAATTCTTTTTGCGGAAGGTCTTTGGTCTTTGGTTTTTGGTCTTTGGCTTCTTCATCCGGCGAAACGAGTTTATCTGCGTCGGTAAATTTTTCGATAATCGCGGTTAAAGCCGACATCAAAAATCTGCCGCCGGTTTTGTCGGTGTCGTTCAAAAATTTGATTTTACCGACAATTTCGCTTTGGTCTGGCAAAATTTTGACGGCATCCATTTCCATTACAACGCCCAAACCTTGACAGCGTTTGCACGCGCCGTAGGACGAATTAAAGGAAAACGAGCGCGGCTCAAGCGTCGGGATATTCACGCCGCAATTGACGCACGCCATTTTTTCCGAATAAAGTTTTTCCTCGCCGTCAATAATCGAAATCAAAACCGCGCCATCGGTTAATTTCAAAGCCATTTTGACTGATTCGCTCAAGCGTTCCTTAATGTCTTCCTTGATTAAAAGACGGTCAACGACAACTTCAATCGTGTGATTACTGCGTTTGTTAAGTTTGATTTCTTCGTCAAGCAGCCGCATTTCGCCGTCAATCCGCGCCCGCACAAAGCCGTCTTTGTGCAGTTTTTCGAGTTCCTTTTTAAATTCGCCTTTGCGCCCGCGCACAATCGGCGCAAGAATCATCACGCGCTCACCTTCGGGCAGACTCAAAACATTGGAAACGATTTGCTCAACCGATTGCCGCGTAATCGCCGCGCCGCATTGCTGGCAGTGCGGCTGCCCGATTGACGAAAACAAAAGGCGCAGATAATCGTAAATTTCCGTAACCGTGCCGACGGTCGAACGCGGAGAACGCGAAACGGTTTTTTGCTCGATGGAAATGGCTGGTGAAAGACCTTCGATGGAATCAACATCGGGTTTTTCCAATTGGTCAAGGAATTGGCGGGCATACGCCGACAGCGATTCGACATAACGCCGCTGCCCTTCGGCGTAAATCGTATCAAACGCGAGCGAAGATTTGCCCGAACCGCTTAAACCCGTGATAACCGTAAATGTATCACGCGGAATTTCGACGTTAATGTTTTTAAGATTGTGCTGACGTGCACCGCGCACCGTGATTTGTTTAATGCTCATTCTAGTTGGGTAGATAAAAATCTCGTCTATTAGCGAAACGATTATTTTATCAATTTGAACGAGCAAAGAAAAGTGCGAATATAAAAGCCCAAGTTTTTCTTGTGGATAGTGTTTCAAATTTTATGCCGGTTGATTTTTTGCTTGTTTGACACTAAAAAACATTTTCAATTATCAAATCTCAATTATCCACTAATTAGTCGTGATGAAGCGTTATCCACCCGAAAAATAATTGAGAATCGAAAGTTGATAGTTGATAGTTTTTTACTCCGGCATAAATTGTGAAACACCATCTTCTTGTGTAACAAATAAAATTAGATTTATATTTTCAATATTCTACAAACAATATGAAGAACAAAGTAAAAATCGGCACTTGCGGTTTTCGCACCTCAAAAGACGATTATTTTCAACTTCTTTCAACGGTGGAGATTCAACACACCTTTTACCAGCCGCCGCAAATCGCCACGCTCGAGCGCTGGCGCAAGGAATCACCGCCGGAATTTGAATTCACTTTGAAAGCGTGGCAGTTAATCACCCACGCAGCCAAAAGCCCGACCTACAAACGATTGAAAAAGAAACTCTCCGAAATAGAGCAACAAGAAGCCGGATATTTCAAACCGACCGCGATTGTCAAAGAGGCGTGGGACGCGACGCTCGCTTGTGCAAAGGCTCTGAAAGCAAAAACGATTTTGTTCCAATGTCCGGCGAGCTTCAAACCGACGAGGGAAAATATCGCAAATTTAGAAAATTTCTTTTCGAGCATCAACCGCGAAAAGTTTAATTTCTGCTGGGAGCCGCGCGGGGATTGGAACGAAAAGATTGTGAAAGACATTTGCAAAAATCTCGATTTATGGCACACGGTTGACCCTTTTCTGAAAAAAACCGAAACTCCCGAAAAATGCTATTTCAGATTACACGGCAGAAACGGTTGGCGATATAAATATGAAGAAAGCGAATTGGAAGAGTTAGCCACGCTTTTGCCCAAGAATAGAATCTCCTACATTTTCTTTAACAATATCGAAATGACGGAAGACGCATTAAAATTTCAAGAGATAGTTGATGAATACTCTAGTCGTTGACTTGCCTGTGGATTATTTTCTGATGAGAATTATTTGAGTCTTAACCCATTCCGTTTAAATTTTTATGCGGAATCGCGTTTTAATGGCGAAACCATTTCAAAAATTCTAAAAAGTCAATTATTTGTTGACTTTGAGATTATATATGAAGTATAAACAATTCGGTATAATACGAATTTAATTCAGTAGAATACAAAGTTCGGCATAAATTTTTAGGCGGAATTGTGTTTTGCTGGAAAAATAAACTAAAAGCTTGCAAAAGTCAACGCAATTATTGACTTCTGCCGACAATTAAAGTATAAAAACTTCTGTCTAAGAAATATATAATTCAGTAGAATACAAAGTTAGACGCTTTTTCTTAAAATAAGGCGTGAAATTTATGAAAAATTTAAGTTGGAAACTTGTAATTGCCCTTCTGACATTCTTTATTGGAACAGTTTTGGCTTTAATTTGGCTTACGTTAAATAATAAACCCGCCGAAAGGATAGAGGTTTCACCGCCGCTAGTGTCTGAAATTAAAATGCCGATGTCGGTTATTACTGAAAATCCCCAAGAATCAAGTCCAGTTATTGAACAGCCTTCAAATAACGTCGAGATTGAGTTTCCTGTTATCGAAAATACAATTGGATTGGTTGTCTTGAGTGATAACTATGACAATGGGGATTTTGTTCAAATTTATAATAAGGACGGCAGCCTGTGGCACAAATTTACGTATTACTATGATGACAGCGACGGCGAGTTTGAGTATGCCAATGAAAACTTCCGACCTTTCGCGTTTCATCCTGATTATTTTGTGTTAGCTCTCAAGTGCGTCGGGAAAAAGAATGGTCTTTATGAGGTTATCGTTAATGAAGAAACGAACCTGAAAAAATACGTCAAAGCAAATGATAAAGTTCTAAAGCTTGAAACTTGGGAAAAGCATCTTCTTGGACTTTTTGCCGTTGGGTTCGACGAGAAAGAAAATCCGATGCTTGAAGTTCCTCAAGGTCGAGCGAAGAAATTGATTACACCTGATGCGACCTTTCATCCTGTTAAAGTTAAGGGTGATTGGGTGAAAGTCAAATGGGAAACAACTCCTAAAACTGAAACAAAGGAGGCGGAACAAGACTTTGGATGGATTAGATGGAAAAAAGACGGGAAACTTATTTTAGAGTTGTTCAATTTTTGCTAAACCGCGTCTAACATATCAATGGACGCGAGGCGGAAACAGCGACTTTGTTATTCACGTCGTCTTTTAACATTCGGCGGGCTTGGCGGCGGTTTCCGCCCGCGTCATCTCAACCGTTGGGCGGAACAAAATCGCGTATTCGGTGTCTAAATAAATAGCGGTTTAAGATTTTAATTGCAGGTGAGTTTGAAATGAAAAAATATATAATTCGTTTTCTTGTGGCTATCCTCGCTTTCTTTATTGGCACAGCAACAATTTACTTTTTCGCTTGGGATAAAATAAAAACTTTGAATCCATACAGAGCAACTCACTCTGCTGAAAATAACAGTCCGTATTCTGTTCTTGAAGGCGCGACTGTCCGAATTGAACATTATAATGCAACATTTGAAATACCTGAAAGTTGGATTAGTTATAAACCTTTATCTATCGAACCACCCAAAAATCTTTATCTGAATTGGCAGGATTTGAACGAGTTAAATGAGCTTGACTTTAACAATGGCTTCTCTGATGAAGACGATGCACAAGTTATGCGTTCTGTTGTTTCGTTTGAGAATTGTGCGGCTCACGTTGGAAGTATGAGTTGGGGCAATCCTAATACAGGCGATTTGCAAGCTAGAATATTTGTCGTTGATTTAAACTCTCAAGACATTACTGAAAGAATTAAGAATCAAGGACTTAGTAAAGCCCAAAATGTTTTCAAAAGTGCTAGATTATCTTCAGAAAATTACGGGACTTGGGGAAAACAGAAGTTGAGCGTTTTAAAGACAGGAAGTCATACTTTACTGACTAAGGACATAGATTTTTACTATCGCTCGTTTGGCAACAAAACAGTTGTCTTTGTTTTCGTGCATCAATCGGGCTGGGATGAAACGATTAAGGAAATTCTTGATTCATTCAAATGGAGAAACTAAACTTGAGAGCTGCCCAAGTTCCGCCCAACAAATCAATGGACGTGAGGGCGAAACAGCGACTTTGTTATCAACGCCCTTTGGTTACTTTCGGCGGGCTTGTTGGCGGTTTCGCCCCACGTCATCTCAACCGTTGGACGGCTTTCGTGATATTCAGCGAAAGTGTATATTGAGATATGATAATTCTAAAATATCTTCTGTGCGTAACAATGGCTTTTAATTTTTCGGCTTGTGCCAACGCGATTTCTGAAGACTCGTTTGAGACTAATCAATACGCTGTTTATGACGCTTTGATTACTGATGAGGCTTTGAGTAAAGATGTGTTCGGCAATCCATCTTTGCTTGTAATTATTGAGCGCACAAAAACAGATACCGCCCTTGACCCATTTACTTTGGCAAACGTGCAAAAGAAGTTACCGTCTTTGTCAAAAGCAACACTTTATGATTTTCGCTCGAAAAACGAAAACCGTGTTTTACTTAAAGATTCTTTTGCTTTAAAGCCGAAGCGTGTTTTTATCAGCGACGAAGAACTCAAAACGATTCTTAAAGACAGACTTGATTGGGAAGCATTTTACAAAAAATATCCTGACTCTCAAGGCGTGATGACTCTTTCAAATGTCGGCTTTGACAGAGAGATGAAGCAGGCTTTTGTTTACGTTGCAAATACCAGAGGCTCAATGAACGGAGTTGGGCTTTACGTTGTTTTAGAAAAACAAGACGGCGTATGGCGAGTGAAAGAAAAAGCAACAGGCTGGATGTCATAAAAGAGGGTCTTTACCAAAACGCGCCGTCCAACAAATCAATGGACGTGAGGCGGAAACAGCGACTTTGTTATAACGGTTCTTCTAAATCCGTTGCTTGCGTGTCGCCGGTTTCCGCCCACGTCATCTCAATCGTTAGGCTGCGACCTGTTGAGTGGAAAGAATGAAAGAGCTACTTCAAACAGACAGACTTCTCATACGAACGTGGATGCATGATGATGCTGAAGCCTTGTTTGAAATTTGCCGCGATCCAGAAGTTATGTTGCATATTGGTATAGGTGAACCATATCAATCTGTTGATGAAGCGTATCGCTTTCTTAATTGGGCTGTCCCTTATCAAGCGGAGAATGGATTTTGTCGCTGGGCGGTTATAGAAAAATCAAGCCAAAGAATTATCGGCAGTTGCGGTTTTGCCCGCCTTGAAAATAGTGGAGAATTCGAATTAGGATACTTTTTTGCTCGTAAGATGTGGGGAAAGGGTTTTGCAACGGAAGCAGCGCAGGCTTGTTTGAGATATGGATTTGAGGAATTAAGGTTTCCTGTAGTAATTGCCTTGACCGACCTGGAACATACTGCATCACAGCGAGTTGTCGAAAAACTTGGTTTCATTTGCCGAGGCATTGAGAATTACGGTGGTGAGCGTAATAGTGTTTATGTTGCAGTAAATCCCAAAGAATAGTTCAATATTATCACGTAAAAGCAGCCTAACAAATCAATGGACGTGAGGCGGAAACAGCGACTTTCTTATGAACGTCGCTCGTTAAACCTAAAGTTGCGTGTATTCGGTTTCGCCCCACGTCAACTCCGCCGTTAGACGGCTGTTGACTATTGCCACTCAACTTCGAGAGGGATTTGATGAGATATAACTACAGAACAATTATCGCCGTCATACTCCTGATTTTTTGCGTATCGGTTTCGGCGAAGGCTGATGAAGTTGACCGTTACATCGAAACGCAGATGCGTAATCTGTACATTCCTGGCATCTCGCTTGCCGTTGTCCGCGACGGGCGGATTGTCAAAGCGAAAGGCTACGGGCTTGCTAACATTGAAGCGAATTCTGCCGCCACGCCAAAAACCGTTTATGAAATCGGCTCGATGACAAAGCAGTTCACCGCCGCTGCCGCGATGATGCTGGTCGAAGAAGGCAAAGTCAGTCTTGACGATAAAATCACAGAGTATTTCCCGGACGCGCCGGAGTGGTGGAATCAAATCACCGTCCGGCATCTTCTCAGTCATACGTCCGGCATCCAGAATCACGTCGCCGTGCCGGGTTATCTTGATATTTTCAAAACCAGCATCACTTCAAAAAACTTTCCGTCGCGGGATGAATTGCTCAAAGAGTTCTACAAACTGCCGTCGGAGTTCCAGCCGGGCGAGACGTGGGCGTATGACAATACTGGTTATTATCTGCTCGGAATAATCGTCGAAAAAGCAAGCGGCAAAGATTTTTGGCAGTTTCTGGACGAGCGTATTTTCAAGCCGCTCGGAATGAATGCGACACGCAACACAGACACGCGCCCGATTGTTCCGAATCGCGCTTCCGGCTACGAGTGGGTGAATAATAAGTTTGAAAACCGTCCCGTTTTACTTCCATTCGTAGGCTTCTCCGCAGGCAGTATTTTGTCTACCGTCGAAGATATGGCGAAGTGGGATGCCGCGCTTTACACCGAAAAACTGTTGAAAAAATCAACGCTCGAACAGATGTGGACTCCCGCCAAAACCAATGACGGAGCGTTGGCATCGTTTGACTACGGCTTCGGCTGGTTCATAGATAATTATCACGGTCATCGCCTCGTTCAGCACACGGGCGGCACACCGGGCTTTTCGTCGGCAATCTACCGATTTACCGACGACAAATTGACAATCATTATTCTGAGTAATCACTCCGACAGATTACTTGACCATCTTGCCATTGATATTGCCGGAATTTATGTTCCGGCAATAAAGCGACCGGAAGGAAAAACAGACCCCGACCCGAAGACCACGCTGAGGCTGAAGCAAGTAATGTCCAATCTGCTAAACGGCAAACACGACGCAGATTTATTTACGCCACCGATGCGCGTCCTTCTGAAGACGTCCACTGGGAAATCGTTTTGGCAATGGATTGCGTATCACGGCGCGTTGACTTCTTTTACTTTTTCAGACCGCGAAGACGCGGGCGGTAGTTACCTCTTACGTTATAGATAATTATCACGGTCATCGCCTCGTTCAGCACACGGGCGGCACACCGGGCTTTTCGTCGGCAATCTACCGATTTACCGACGACAAATTGACAATCATTATTCTGAGTAATCACTCCGACAGATTACTTGACCATCTTGCCATTGATATTGCCGGAATTTATGTTCCGGCAATAAAGCGACCGGAAGGAAAAACAGACCCCGACCCGAAGACCACGCTGAGGCTGAAGCAAGTAATGTCCAATCTGCTAAACGGCAAACACGACGCAGATTTATTTACGCCACCGATGCGCGTCCTTCTGAAGACGTCCACTGGGAAATCGTTTTGGCAATGGATTGCGTATCACGGCGCGTTGACTTCTTTTACTTTTTCAGACCGCGAAGACGCGGGCGGTAGTTACCTCTTACGTTACAGGGTAGGTTTGGGCGGCAATCCCTATTGGTTTTCCTTCAAGGTAATGAAGGACGGCAAGATAGCTCAAATCTACAATTTTTGATTGGTGATAAATGTGGAAGCAAGCGTTATCTCGATACGAATACGCCGTCGAACAAGTCATTGGACGTGAGGCGGAAACAGCGACTCTTATGAACGTCGCTCGTTAAACCTAAAGTTGCGTGTATTCGGTTTCGCCCCACGTCGACTCAATCGTTGGGCTGCTTCGCCTGAATAACGTAAATCGCTAGTTCGGCTTGATTGAGAAATGCAAAAGTGTAATCCTGCTAATATCACGGCAACGATTTAAGGGAGAATAATTATGCAGGAGAAAAGTTTTAGTCGGCGGCAAATGTTATGCACTATTGCTGGCTTGGGCGTGGCGAGCGCGGCAAATCTAATGGGTTTCGAGCAAGTTGCCATTGCTCAATCCAAAAGCAAAACGCCGCCACTCACACCGGGCGAAATGACGACGATTGAAGCCGCGCTTGGCAAGAAAGGAAAGTATGTTGAAGCGGAAGCCGTTTATACCGTTTCTTTGCCTCGCAATGATTTGAAAGTTACGGTCAGAGGCGAAGCCGTGCCTATCTCTTTTGGCTTCGGCGGCTGGGTTTCAGTCAAAAAAACGCTTGACGGCAAAGGCGCGGTTTTGATGAGCGATACTGTTTTGCTCGAAGAAGAAGTCAATCCTCTAATCTCATCGGCTCACGCTAACGGTTTAGAAATCAGCGCAATTCATAATCATTTCTTTTATGAGCAACCGCGCATTTTTTATATGCACTTGCACGGGATAGGCGATGCGGCAAGTCTAGCTAAAAGTTACGCGGCGACAATCAGAAACAACAAACTGTTTCCCGCGAATCAACCGCAAACAAACGCTCCGACGCGCACGGCAAAGGAGATTTTCGATTTGCCCGCGCTCGACAAAATCGCGGGTTATACGGGCGCGGTCAACGGCGCGAGTTATAAATACACTGTCGGGCGTGATGATTTAACCGTCACGGCGATGGGCGCGGAGATGACTGCCAACATCGGCTTAAATTCTTGGGCGGCGTTTGCGGGCGAGCCGAAAGCAGCGCACGTTGCGGGCGATATTGCGATGCTTGAGCCGGAAGTGAATGCGGTGATAAAAGCGTTGTGCCGAAATAATCTGGAAGTAGTCGCGCTGCACAATCATATGCTCGGCGACAATCCGCGCATCATTTTTTTGCATTACTACGGACGCGGCGCAGCCGATAAGTTAGCGCAAGGTTTCCGCGCCGCGCTCAACGAACTTGGCAAGAGCAAAGCGCAACTTCATTAAAGCCGGATGAAAGAATCTATTGCCCAAACCGACAGCATAAATACAAGCGAAATTGAAATTCAATCTACGAAGCGCGATGTTTCTTTCGTCGAAGCCTTTCGTTTTTGGCTCAAGTTAGGATTTATTTCGTTTGGTGGTCCCGCCGGACAAATTGCCATTATGCACCGCGAGCTTGTCGAGCGTCGGCGGTGGTTGTCGGAAGAAAGATTTTTACACGCGCTTAATTATTGTATGCTGCTGCCGGGACCCGAAGCGCAGCAACTCGCAATTTATATCGGCTGGCTGATGCACCGCACTTGGGGCGGAATTGTCGCCGGAGCATTTTTCGTCATTCCTTCAATTTTCGTCCTGCTCGCGCTTTCCTACATCTACGCGGCTTACGGCAATGTTCCGATAGTTTTGGGCGTGCTTTCCGGTTTTAAGCCCGTCGTGGTCGCCATCGTTGTCGAAGCCGTCTTGAAAATCGGCGGCAAGGCTTTGAAAAGACGAGCGCATTTCTTTATCGCCGCCGCTTCGTTCGTTGCTATTTATTTTCTGCACGTTCCTTTCCCGCTTATCGTTCTCGCGGCTGGATTGATTGGTTTGTTGGGAGCGCGTTATGCGCCGAATATCTTTAATGCCGCGCCGCCCGTTGCCAAGCCAGCGAACATTGAAACGGAAAGTGGAAAGCAATCCGCCGCCGAATTGCCGCTTGTTATTGATGACCACGCGCCGCCGCCCGTTCATATATTGCCTAATCGTATGCGTGTTTTGAAAATACTTGCGATTGGCTTGACGCTCTGGATATTGCCGTTCTTGTCGCTCGTTGCGTGGCGCGGTTTCGACAGCCTGTACGCGCAGGAATATCGTTTTTTCACGCAAGCCGCACTCGTTACTTTCGGCGGTGCTTACGCCGTTTTAGCTTACGTTACGCAAGCCGCCGCAGGCTCGTTCGGTTGGATTACGAAAGTTCAAGCGGTTGACGGTTTGGCGTTGGCGGAAACCACGCCGGGACCGCTGATTATGGTCTTGCAGTTCGTCGGCTTTATGGCGGGCTGGAACAATCCGCAAGATATGAGTCAAACGGCAAGCGCGATTACGGGCGCACTTGTAACAACCTACGTGACGTTTCTCCCGTGCTTTATTTTTATCTTTCTTGGTGCGCCATATATCGAAATATTGCGCGGCAATAAAAATCTGACGGGCACGTTATCCGGCGTAACGGCGGCTGTCGTCGGCGTGGTTCTAAATCTCGCTTTAGTTTTCGGAGCGGCGGTTATTTTTCCGCAAGGATTTACTATCAACGCCGATTGGTTCGCCGCTGGTTTGAGCGTTGCGGCTTTTGCCGCGCTCTATCGTTTTAAGGCAGATGTTTTATTAGTAGTTTTAGCTGGCGGCTTGATTGGTTTGTTGCGAATGATGTTCTTCGGATAAAACAGTCTTTGAGTCAAACGCGCCGCCCAACAAGCTATTGAACGCGAGGTGTGGGCAGCTTGCCTCATAAAAACGTCGCTCGTTAAACTTTAGCTTGCGTGTCGGCGTGTTTCGCCCGCGTCGATTCAGACGTTATTCAATCGTCGCGGAAATTTCACCCGCAGATGTATCGGTTGACCAAATATGCGGTGTTTCGGTTTCGATTTCTTCAACTTGCGATTTATCTTCCAAAGCATATTTCAAAACTTCGTCAATCATATCAACCACGTGAAGCGTTAAATCTTCGCGCACTTCTTCAGGCACATCAACCAAATCTTTTTCGTTGTCTTTCGGCAAAATTATCGTTTTCAAACCGAAACGGTGCGCCGCAAGCAGTTTTTCCTTAATGCCGCCGATTGGCAAAACCTTTCCGCGCAGAGTTATTTCGCCCGTCATCGCAACGTCGTGCCGCGCTTTTCTGCCCGTCAGAGCCGAAACCATCGCGGTTGCTAGTGTAATTCCCGCGCTCGGACCGTCTTTCGGAATCGCGCCTTCGGGAACGTGAATATGCAAATCTTTTTTATGAAAATCTCTCGCGTCAATGCCGAGTTTTTCGGCACGCGAGCGAATGCAGGTTAAAGCCGCGTGTGCCGATTCCTGCATCACTTCGCCGAGTTTTCCCGTCAGTCGAACGCCGCCGCGCCCTTTGACCAAAGTTGCTTCGACTTGCAGAACGTCGCCGCCGACTTCCGTCCACGCCAAGCCGTTGACCAACCCGATTTCGGATTTGCGGGCAATGTCCTGCTTGCGAAAACGAATTGTACCGAGCAGTTCGCGCACTCGTTCCGCATCAATTACTTCTTTAAAATCTTCGCTTTTTTCCGAAACGACAAATTTTCGCGCTACTTTCCGCAGGCAGGAACTGATTTCGCGCTCAAGATTTCTCACGCCTGCTTCGCGCGTATAATGACGAATAATTTCCAACACGCCGTCGCCGGTAAATTTCACTCGTTCGGCATCTAAGCCGTTGCCTTCGGCTTGTTTTGGTATTAAATGACGCTTGGCGATTTCCGCCTTTTCGCGCTCCGTATAACCCGACAAATTCAGAGTTTCAAGACGGTCTTGCAGCGCGGGCGGAATTGTATGCAGAACATTCGCCGTAGCGATAAAAAATACTTGCGACAAATCATAATCCACATCTAAATAATGGTCGCGGAAGGTGTTGTTTTGTTCCGGGTCGAGGACTTCCAAAAGAGCTGCGCTTGGGTCGCCGCGAAAATCCTTGCCGAGTTTGTCAACTTCGTCCAATAAAATTACGGGATTGATTGTTCCGGCGCGTTTCATCAATTGAACAATTTGACCGGGCAATGCGCCGATATACGTTCGGCGATGTCCGCGAATTTCGGCTTCGTCGTGAACGCCGCCTAAACTAAGGCGGACAAATTTTCTCCCCGTTGCATTCGCAATTGATTTTCCGAGAGAAGTTTTGCCGACACCGGGCGCGCCGACAAAACACAAAATCGTGCCTTTCGGATTTTTGACAAGTTGGCGAACCGCCAAGTATTCCAAAATACGTTCCTTAATTTTTTCCAAACTGTAATGGTCTTCGTTCAAAATTCGTTCGGCTTCGTTCAAATCATTGATTTCTTCCGAAGCCTCTTTCCACGGAACATTTATCAGCCAATCGAGATACGTGCGTGAAACCGTTGATTCGGCAGACATCGGCGGCATTGCTTCGAGTCTGGCAAATTCCTGTAAAGCCTTGTCTTTAGCTTCTTCGGTCATTCCGGCTTCTTCGATTTTTTCCTTTAATTCATCGAGTTCCGCTTTATCGTCTTTGCGTCCGAGTTCCTTGTGAATTGCTTTTATTTGTTCATTTAAATAGTATTCGCGCTGATGTTTGTCCATCTGTTTTTTGGTGTGCGTGTGAACAGTTCGGTCAAGTTGCTTCTTTTCGATCTCGGTTTCGAGAATTTCCGATAATTTTTGCAAGCGTTCCTGCACGGAAAATGTTTCGAGAAGGTCTTGTTTTTCGCCAACCGCAATTCGCAAATGCGAACTCATCGCGTCGGCAATTTGGGCGGCGGAAATTCCCCGAAGCGAGGCATGAAGCGCGTCGGTGTAAGCATCGGGCGAAACGCGAAGAAATTGCTCAACCAAACTGCTGATTTTTTGCAGCAGTCCGTCGGTTCTGTAACCCGATTCGTCAACCGACGGAACGCGCCGGACAAATGCGTAAAACATTCCGTCGTCGTCCTGCTCAAAACGTGCCGCCAGCCCGCGCTCGCGTCCTTCGACGACAACTTTGATTTGCCCGTTTTCCTGTTTTTGGGCTTGCAGAATTCTACCGAGAGTTCCGACTGTATAAATTTGTTCGGGATTCGGTTCGTCAACCGTCGCGTCGTGCTGAGTAGCGAGAAAAATATTTCTTTCGCCCGTCATTGCTTGCTCTAAAGCCCGCACGGAACTCGGACGACCGATTTTGAAAGCAACTTTAGTAAAAGGAAAAATAACAACATCGCGGATTGGCACCATCGGATAACGTGCAATATCCGTCGGCATTTGGTCTGAAAATTCTTGCATATTTTTATAATTCTTACCGGGAAAATCTAACTTGCAATTTAGATAAATGCTTATTAGCTTTGAAATTTTAATTTTAGAACATTTGAAACAGCTTTAGCTAGTTTATACAAAATATTTTCTTGAAAAAAAAGCGGAAAGTTTTTCGACCTTCCGCATTTACAGTTAATAAATTGTAATCTCTTAATTATGCCGCTTCATCCAATTCACGAACGATTTCTAAAGCCGGTGCTTTGCGCTCGACCATATCTTTGGTGATTATCAACTCTTTGACTTTCTTTTGCGACGGCAGAACATACATCGGCTGGAGCAGAATTTCTTCCAAAATCATCATCAAACCGCGTGCGCCGACCTTGCGATTAAAGGCTTGTCCGGCAATCGCTTTGATGGCATCATCGGTGAACTTCAAACGCACATTGTCAAATTCAAACTTGCGTTGATACTGCTTAATGAGCGAGTTTTTCGGCTCGGTCAGAATTTGCACAAGTGCCGCTTCGTCGAGTTCGTGCAGAGTTCCCAAAACCGGAATCCGCCCGACAAATTCGGGAATCAAACCATAATGAATCAAATCTTCGGGTTCGAGATTATCAATCGCATCGGCTTGACGCTGTTTGCTAGATTTAATTTCGGCTTGAAAGCCCAGAGATTTATTGCGGAAACGCTTTTCGACAACTCTGTCCAAACCGATGAACGCGCCGCCGCAGAGAAACAAAATATTGGTTGTGTCAACCGGAACAAATTCCTGCTGCGGATGTTTGCGTCCGCCCTGCGTCGGAATGTTGGCGATTGTGCCTTCCAGAATTTTCAAAAGTGCCTGCTGAACGCCTTCGCCCGAAACGTCGCGCGTGATTGAAGGATTGTCATCCTTGCGGCAGATTTTATCAATTTCGTCAATATAGATAATGCCCGTCTGCGCTTTTTCCACATCATTTCCGGCAGATTGCAAAAGCCGCAAAATGATATTTTCGACATCTTCGCCGACGTAACCGGCTTCGGTCAAAGTCGTCGCGTCAACAATGCAGAACGGAACGCTCAAAATCCGCGCCAAAGTTTGCGCCAGAAGAGTTTTGCCTGTTCCGGTCGGACCAATTAGCATTATGTTGGATTTTTGCAGTTCGACATCGGGACGGATTTTCGCCATCTCGATACGTTTGTAATGCTGATAAACGGCGACGGAAAGACGCTTTTTCGTTTCTTCCTGCCCGATAACGTATTCGTCAAGAAAGTTTTTGATTTCCTGCGGTTTCGGGAGTGCGGAACGAACATTTGCCGTTTCGGCTTGCTCGTCGTCGTTGATGATTTCGTTGCAAATGTCTATACATTCATTGCAGATATAGACACTCGGTCCGGCAATCAATTTTTTGACCTCATTCTGTGATTTACCGCAAAACGAACAGCGCAAAAATTCTTCGGGTCGTCTTAATGCCATAATCAGTTATCAGTTATTAGTTATTAGTTATCAGTTAAAAATTGTTGACTGATGACTGATAACTGTAGACTGTTATTTCTCCCGGTGTTCAATTACTTCGTCAATCAAACCGTATTCTTTTGCTTGAATCGGCGACATAATGCGGTCGCGTTCAACATCGAGTTCAACCTGTTCAAAAGATTGTCCGCTGTGGTGGGCGATAATCCGCGAAGTCATCTCGCGCATCCGCAAAATTTCCTGCGCCATAATGCGGACATCAGTTTCCTGACCTGACGCGCCGCCCGAAGGTTGATGAATCAAGATGCGCGAATGCGGCAAGGCAAAACGCTTGCCGGGCGCACCGGCAGTCAATATTAGTGCCGCCATCGAAGCGCATTGTCCGACACAGATTGTCGTTACGTCGTTTTTGATGAACTGCATCGTGTCATAAATCCCCATTCCCGCCGTAATCGAACCGCCGGGCGAATTGATATAAATATTGATGTCGCGTTCCGGGTCTTCGGCTTCCAGAAAAAGAAGTTGCGCGACCAGCAGATTGGCAACCATATCGTCAATCGGCGTTCCGATAAAAATAATACTGTCTTTCAAAAGACGCGAATAAATGTCGAATGCGCGTTCGCCCCGCGAAGTTTGTTCGACAACCATTGGAACTAACATAATTTTCCCCTCTTTTCAGGTTTGGACTATTCATTTAAGAGTTACTTGAACTTGGCGAAGATAAATGTTGAAATGACAGATATTGTCATCGCAATAGATTTTACATATTATCTGCCAAATTGCAAACTCCGAAATAGTTATAAAATTCAAAATCGCAAAAAATTAAAAATTTATTATTCTTTTTTTGCCGACTTTTTCTTGGTTTCTTTACCTTTAATTTCTTTCTTCTCAGCTTTCGGTTTCTTTTCTTTTGATTTTTCCTCTTTCTTGAATTTTTTGTCTTCCGAATTTTCAGATTTTTCTTCGGTTTCCGCTTCCGTTTGGACTTGGGGCTGAGTTTCGTCAATCCATTCGCCGTCAGTAATTTTTGCTTTTTCGACTAGTGCTTCGATGGATTTGCGAGTCCGCAAACTGTTGGCGATATTTTCTTCGCCGCCTTGCTGCTGTGCTAAAGATGCGCGAATTTCTTCGGGCGTTGTGCGATAATAATCCGCCATTCGCTCGATTTCTTCATCAACTTCATTAGCGGAAACTTCCACATTTTCAAGTTCGGCGATTTTTTCAAGCAGCATTGCGCCGCGCACATCACGTTCGGCTTGCCCGCGCATCTGGTTGTACGCTATTTGAACGAAATCCTTCTCGACTTTGTTCAAATCTACGCCGCGCTGCGATAAATCCTGTGCGAAATTGTTCAAAAGATTGCGGGCTTGAATGTCAATCATCGCGTTCGGTATTTCAAATTCGTGATTCTCGATAAGTTTGGCAATCAAATCATTGCGAACCCGCGCATCAGCATCAGCTTTGGCAACCGATTCCAAATCTTCCTGTAATTTTCCGCGCAAATCTTCCAACGATTCAAAATCTTCATCTAAACTTTGCGCCCATTCGTCGTTCAGTTCGGGAAGTTCAACTCTGCCGACGCTCTTTATTTTTGCTTTGTAAGTTACTGTTTTTCCTGCCAACGCCGGCGACGAAAATTCTTCGGGGTATGAAACGGTAAATTCCTTTTCTTCGTCTTCTCCGACTCCGAGCAAGTTTTCCGTGAAGGATTTTTCAATCATTTCATCGCCCAATTTGATTTCCAAATCGTCGGCTTTTATCGGCTCGCTATCAGGCTCGTCGGCAAATGTTCCTTCCAAATCAACAATCACCGTATCGCCTTCCTGTGATTTGCGGTCTTCAACCGGAATCAGTGAAGCAAATTCCTGTCGGCGTTCATCAATAATGCTGTCGAGTTCGCCTTCCTGCCGCGGGCGCACACGGCGCGTAACTTCCAAGCCTTTATATTCGGGCGTAGGAATTTCCGGCATAACTTCGACGTGAACGTGCAGTGTAACCGGCTGCGAGCCGTTTAATTTCAAAGTTTCGGCATTTTCAAGATGCAAATGCGGTTCAGCCAAAGGACTTAACTCATGTTCCTGAATTGCTTTGGCAACTCTGTCTGAAAGAAGTTCCTGCAAGGTTTCCGACCTGATTTCATCTTTAAAGCGAAGGCGCACGACATCAACCGGCGCATTGCCTTTACGAAAGCCCGGAACTTGCGCCGCATTAGCGTATTTTTTGCTAACTTTATTATATGCCTCCCGCACAATTTCGGGTTCAATCTCGATTTTTATTTCCTTTCGGGTCGGCGATACTTCCGTTAGTTCTGTTTTCATTTAATGATTTTTATGTTTCTTTATGTTTTTAATGTCATATAACTATAGATTTCAAATTGCAAATTTCTTTAATCCAAAATCCAAAATCACAAATCCAAGATCGGAATGGTGCTGAGGGCGAGACTCGAACTCGCACGCCTTTCGGCACAGGCTTCTAAGACCTGCGCGGCTGCCAATTACGCCACCTCAGCAAGATTTTTGGCACAATCAAACCGCAAACTTGAATTTATCGGATTAGGGCGAGAATGTCTAGCGAGGCTATTTTAAGAAAAAATATAACAATGCGTTAAATTATTCAGAAAGATATTTGCGCTTATATTCCTCTAAAGTTTTATCCGCATTATTTAAATCGCTGATTCCTATCGGCTGCCTGTCTTCAATTTGTTTCGTTTCGGTTTTTTTGAGCAACTTATAACCGACCGTTCCCGCAATGGCGATAACGCCAATCCAAAACAGATACCAGAACGCGCTGTAAATAATTCCGATTAAGGAAAAACCGAGCATTACCGCGATGAAAATACCAATAGCGATGAGAATTATTTTTGTCCAATTCATTTTTTTATTCCTAAACTTTTAAAAATCATTATTCGTGCAAAAGTTTATCTTATCGTATAATTTCAAACATCAATAATCAAACTTTTCGAGGAAACAAATTGATTAAACACGGCGCGACGCTTCAGTTCATTGCAGAAAAATTAAACGCCAAACTTTACGGCAATGCCGAAACAATTGCAACCGACGTTACGCACGATTCGCGGCAAGCCGGAAAGGGCTCGCTTTTTGTGGCGATTCGTGGGCTTACGATGGACGGACATCGTTTTGTAACGGACGTAACCAGACGCGGCGCAGTCGGTATAATTTCGGAACTTGACGCGCCCGAAAATTTCAGTGGCGCGTGGTTAAAAGTAGAAGATGCGCGGGAAGCACTTGCCAAAGCCGCCGCTGTTATTAACGGAAATCCCTCGCACGATTTAAAGCTCGTCGGCATTACCGGCACAAACGGCAAAACAACGACAACTTATCTGATTTTCGCTTTGGCGGAAGTCAACAACGAAAAAGGCGCGATGCTGACGACGGTTGAATATCGCATCGGCGATAAATCAGAGCCAGCTATCAGAACAACGCCCGAAGCATCGGACACCAACAAATTTTTGCGCGAAGCCGTAAGTGATGGCTGCAAAATGGCTGTCATGGAAACTTCTTCGCAGGCGATTGACCTTCGTCGCTGCGATTGGCTGAAATTCAAAGCTGTCGTTTTTACCAACTTGACACGCGACCATCTCGATTATCACCAAACAATGGAAAATTATTTTGATGCAAAAAAACGTCTGTTTGACGGGCGTTTGGGCGAAAAGCCCGCCTCGAGCGTGATAAATATTGATGATGTTTGGGGTGCAAAATTGGCAAATGATTTAAAGGCAAACGGGCAAAAAGTTGTTACTTTCGCGCAAAGCAATCCGGCTGATTTAATGTCGGAAAACATTGAAGTTTCGCTAATAAAAGGAACTTCTTTTACCTTAAAAACTCCAAACGGGACACGACAAATTGTTTCGCCGTTGGTCGGCAAACCGCACGTCTACAATATACTCGCGGCAACCGCCGTTTCTTTGGAACTCGATTACGATTTGGATTTAATCGCGGAAGGTTTGAAAACCTGCGTTGGTGCGCCCGGACGTTTTGAAAGAGTCGCGCACTACGGCGATTTTGCAGTGGTCGTTGATTATGCGCATTCGGACGACGCACTTTTGAACACATTGAAGACGGCGCGGGATTTGACCGACGGCAGAATAATTACGGTATTCGGCTGCGGCGGCGACCGCGATAAAACAAAACGCGCACCGATGGGCGAAGTTGCGGGAAACCACAGCGATTTGGTTATCGTAACCTCAGACAATCCGCGCACTGAAAACCCTTTTCAAATTATCTCCGAAATAGAAACCGGCTTGAAAAAAACAAATTGTCCTTATTTGGTAATTTCCGACCGGCGCGAAGCAATTCATCAGGCAATTGCCAAAGCCAAACCGAATGATGTCGTGTTAATCGCAGGCAAAGGACACGAAACTTATCAAATCATCGGCAGCGACAAGTTTCATTTTGATGACCGTGAAATTGCCAAAGAAGCGTTGGATAATCTAGCGGAAAATTGAAAATGGAAAGTGGGAAATTTGTAAGTTTCCTCATCTGTCGGCATTTTGTTATATTTCCTCACTTATTTCTGCTTGATTTCCTCTCGTCAAATAATAATAGACGGGCAATCCGAGGGCAATCAGGAAAATTCCGACAAAGGATTGAAGCGGCTCTGAAGCAATTGTATTTATCAAAAGCCAACCGGCAACCAATATAAACAAAATCGGCACGACCGGATAACCAAATGTTTTATACGGTCTTTCCGCATCCGGGTATTTTCTGCGAAAGACGAATACAGAAGCGGTAACAAACGCATAAAAAATCCACGAACCGAAAATAACGTAATTCGTCAAAGTGTCGAATGAACCCGACAAAGCCAGCAGACAAGCCCAAATTCCCTGCACAATCAAAGCAATAACCGGAACGTGTGTGGCTGAAAGTTTTTCCATTGATTTGAACATTAAGCCGTCTTTTGCCATCGCATACGGCACGCGCGCACCTGTTAAAATTGATGTGTGAAGTGTTCCGATTGACGAAGCCATCAAACCCGCCGTCATCAAAACCAACGCGCCCGCGCCCAGAAATCTGACGGCGACTTCCTGCGCGACGGAAGAATCTTTGGAAACCGAAGCAATCTGCGTCGGGTCAAGCACATAAAAATAAGCGATATTGACAAACACATACAGCAAAATTATTAAAATCGTGCCGCCGATCAGCGCAACCGGAATATTGCGCTGCGGATTTTTCACTTCACCGGCAATCAAAGTTAAATTGTTCCAACCGTCATAACCCCACAACGCGCCAAGCATCGCCGCGCCGAAACCCGCCGCAAAAGATGTTCCTGCCACGCCGTATCTGACAGTTTCCGCTACGCCTTCGCACGTTCCGCCGTCATTCAGCATTCCAAAATGCGCGAAATTTCCGTCCGCCAGCAGAAACGCGCCGACTCCGACGAGCAAAACAAGCGCAATTTTGACAAATGTCAGATAAGTGGCGATTTGACCGCCAATCGAAACCGTCGCGCAATTTATTGTTGTAATAATAACAATCATCATCACGGCAATAATTTGAAGCGTCGTTAATTCATAATCGAAACCTAAAGCATTTGTCTGAAAAAGAGTTTTTCGCAAACCGCCGCCGAGAAAATCGTTTAAAAAAATCGCAAATGCTACGGCAACAGCCGCTTGCGAACCTGTTTTGGCAATAAATATCTGCATCCAGCCGTAAAGAAAACTCCAAACGCGCCCGTAAGCGTCGCGCAAAAAGACATATTCGCCGCC
>MWVY01000013.1_pt1 | contig 35978 bp, 41 predicted proteins | sample 1047251 | NCBI WGS metagenome assembly MWVY01 (sample SAMN06349983, study PRJNA376086) | soil metagenome | isolation source: MS7-5 sample Antarctic (ecotone) soil | place: Antarctica | collected 2015-01-13
TCGAGCTCATTAGCTCCTGTACCTGGGGCATGCGTTCCGCCTTTCTTGTTATCGATCGGGTGTTGCTCCCCGCAGGGGTCACTACTATGGCCGCTACATGGTCGAGCCGGAGGTAGATCGGCGTGTCGCGTCCGTTAGCGTCCTTGTAGTAGAACCGTTTGGGCTTCTCCTCCGTCGGCAGTTGCCCCACGTTGACGTTGAACTCATTCGCCCTGAAGCGTATCGATGTCCCGTCGAGGAATCGTATGTACACGTCGTACGTAGCTACTCTCCTCTCTGGTCTGGCCTTCCGCCTTCCGGTTGGCCTGTCCTATTCGCTTAGACCAAGAAACCACCTACCCAGTTACGGCCCGAAGAAGAACCGATACAGCCACGAGCGGCGCTGTACGGGTTCGTGGGGCTCCGGGGGAACCTCTCCCCTGCCCTCGCCTTCCGAGGCCGTCTCGGAGGCGTCTCGCGGCTCCTGCGCGGCCTCGAGCTCGGGCACGCGCTGGGCGAGTGTGTAGGCTATGCGCCGCGTCTCTGCGTGGGCGTTTCGTTCGGCCTCGAGCTGCTCTTTGAGCGTCGCTATGAGTTCGTCACGGGGGTCGGAGAAAATGTTTACATTGTTATCATTTCCTCCCCCGGCGTCACCCCCGGCGTCCAGGTACACGTACCGCCTGCCGTCCTCCCCCATCTCCGAGCGCAGAGTCCCCCTCTGTATCCGCTTGCGCACGGCCTCTTTGCTGATACCGAGCACCTGGGCGGCCTCCGCCATCGTCACCCTACGCATCACGCCCACCGTCACCCCCGCGTCCGCCCCTACGTCCGGGGGTATCTTACCCTTGGACCGGGGCTCCGCGCCCACCAGGAGCAACCCTCGTGCGAGTCGAGGCGCCTTCTACTCCCCGCTACCTGAGGGCTGTTCTTGAGAAATCCCCAACCTCTTGAGTTCCTTCTCCCAGTGACGCTGTCCCCTACGCTTACGCTCTTCGTCGCGCTCAGCTTCCGTCCTGCGTGGTTTCGACCACAGGTTCGTCAACCTATTCACCTCCCTTCCGGCCTCCGCAAGTTGACGCTACCGGCGGGCAGCAGCGGTCGGATATGTGTCGGTTCGGTGTGGGGTTGGGTAGGTCCGCTTTGGTTTGGGTCGTCGTGCCCTACCACCTTGATTGTATCCACTCCCGCTGATCGCTCACACCCCAAAAGGCCGGAGACTCGAAGGACCCCGGCCCACTCGCAATCTCCTACTGTGCCGAACCCAGCCGCTCCAAACAGGAGTGGTGCATGTCTACCGCGAAGAAGCGCGGGTTACAGTGCAAGCAGAACATCGGCCCTCGGTAGCCGTGTCCGACGTTGGGGCGGGGCGCGGTGAGCGTCTTCTCAGTTGTGCCGCATCCGGCGCACGTGCCGCACTCGCGGGTCTCTTCGGGGACGGGGTGCGCTGACTGCGCTATCCTGATGGTGTCCACAGATCCTCCTAGATCCTTGTGGGCCGGGCCTCGGGGGATAAGTCGCCAAACTTCCCACCGGGGCCATTTTCCTTTTACCTAAGCCACATTCTCTCATAAAGCGGCTCGCTAAACAAGACCACCTAGAAACTTATTTTCGGGAATTAGTGCCGCGCACGGCTATAATACGGCATTCCGCGATATGGCCTCGCGTAGGCATTCCCCTGGCACAACAAAGCCAGTTATGGTACGCTACCGGCATGGATACGAAGGTACAAAGCAAGGGTCGGCCGATCCCCTACCTGAAGAGGGAGCGCGAGCGCAGGGGCGTCTCGGCTCGGAAGTTGTCCGCTGGTAGCGGCGTCGCCCGAGCAACGCTCACCGATCTTGAAAACGGGCGGCGGTTGGCGTATGGGGCCACCATACGCAAGCTGGCGGAAGCACTTGGGTGCGAGCCTTGGGATTTAACCGGGATCGACCCGGCAGACATGAGCGAAGAGGAGCGCGAGCTGCTACGTCATGTCCTCGCTGGGAAGAAACCCTACGCCGTATTCGTCGATGAGGAAGATGATGAGACGTAACTGAAAAAAGGAGCCGGGATGACCGCCCGGCTCCCCTACAACAAGGAGCGCCAGATTGCTTCCTCCGAAAACAGCTCCTCCAGCCCAATTATACGACACCCTACCCATAGAGCTACGAGCCCAAAGACAATGGGTCGTTTACCGTAACGAAAAGCGGGGCGGCAAGTGGACGAAGGTACCCTACACATCCCGGACGGGACGCAGGGCGGACACCACCGACCCGGAGACGTGGGCGACGCACGAAGAGGCAATCGCGGCCCTTGAGTCGGGGAAGTACGCCGGGATCGGGTACGTCTTCAGCGAGGGCGACCCCTTCACCGGCGTGGACCTCGACGAGTGCGTCACCCCGGAGACCAGCGCGGTCTCGGAGTGGGCGTGGGAATGGGTTGACGCGTTCGCGAGCTACGCGGAGATCAGCCCCAGCGGGACCGGGTTGCACATCGTCATGCGCGGCCACACCCCAGGCCGTAAGAACCAACGCGCCGGGGTGGAAGCCTATTCGAGCGCCCGGTTCTTCACCATCACCGGAGACGCCATCACCGGCGGCGGACTACGCGAGCTGCCGGACCGACAGGACGTATTGGACCGGCTCGCGACGAAATACTTCTCACCCCAGCAGCGAAGGAGCGCGGAGCCGCCCCCGACGGCGACGGAGCCCGTAGACCTCGAAGATAGGGAGCTGTTGGAGAAAGCCCGCAAAGCCCGCAACGGCCAGGGGGAAAGGTTCGTAGCGCTCTACGACCAGGGCGACTACCTAGAACACGCCAGCCACTCTGAAGCGCGCCACGAGCTGCTAAGGATGCTCGCGTTCTGGACGGCTTGGGACGCGGCGCGCATGTCCCGGCTCTACGAAGGGTCCGCCCTCTACCACGTGCCGGGGTATGCGCGGAAGTGGGCGAGACTAGGGGACCGCGAATGCCGAAACGCCATCACCGCCACCCCGAGAGCGTATCGACAGCCGGCCCGCGCCGGCAAGGAGGACGGCGGGGAGCTGGTACACGTAATCGCGGCGCTCAAGGCGCAGGCGGCGCACCTGGCATGGGAGGGGCGCGGCGGTCCTACCGACTCCGCGGTCTACAACGCCATCGTCAACATCTCCGCCACCTACGGCAGCATGGCGAAGAAAGGCATCATCGTCTCCGCGGATCTGCGGACGTTGGCGCTAGAAGCGGGCACCAGTATCCCAACGATCCGCAAAGCACTCCTGCGGCTGCGGGAAGATCGAAACCTACTCCGGCTCTCGAAGAAGAGCACCGGCACGCGGGCGGCTGTCTACCTACTGCGTTATCCCGACGCGACTCAAGGGTTACACACAAACCTATGTGAAGACTATGTGCAACCCTTGAGTCAACTCCGAAACCCCGGTCCCGCCACCGACAAGGAGTTCGACAAGAACGGCCGCAAGCTCTCTCAGGGCACGCGGTTTCTGCTGCGTAGGTTGGGTAAGCTCTCGGCGCTGGTGGTGGGCCGCGTGGCCGTCGCCGGGAGCGGGGGAATCACGGTACTAGAGCTGGCGCGCGCCCTCGAGCGCCGTCCCTACAACCTCCGACGTACCCTGAAAAAGGTGCTCGACGCCGGGCTGGTAGTCGACGATGGAGAGGGTCGTCTCGCCGCACCGTCCAACCTTGAGCAGCGCCTGCGGGCAGAGCTGGAGGCGTCCGGGTGCGACGATGCCAAGCGGCGGAACGCTGTACGCTACACCCGCGAGCGAGAGGCGTTCCGTACTCGACGGGGACGCGGGGCCGATCAAGGACCGACCGACGAGGACATGGAGCGCGAGCGTCTTCAGCGGGTCCAGGACGCCCTCGACGTGCTGCAAGAGCGGGGTACGGGTCCGGCGATGATCTTGCGAAGTTACGTCGCCGGCGAGACTCGGTGCTTTGAGTACGTGGTCAGTGCCGTCGCCTTCCACTACGGATGTGCGTCCTCCGACACCTGGAAAGCGCCGGTCGAGCGGGCGGTCGAGCTGATTACCGAGCCGAGAAGTGGCAGGATCGGATAACGGCCGCCAGCGAGCGCGTGCAGACGATCTTGTCGGGCGAGCTGGACCCCGGTCCCGTTCTCCAATTTGATCATCACGGTCGAGTGTCCGGCAGTACCGCGCGGCTCGTAGGGTAGTGCAAGAGTAGGGTGAAAGTAGGGCGGTGCGCGATGCGTTCCTCGCCGGCGGGGGTGAACCGAGAGTAGACCGAGAGTGTACCGATACCGCTGTTACTCGCGGGCGAGCCGGCGTCGACCGCGTGGGCGCGCACCGTAGCGAACCCGCCCAAAAAATTACGGTAATCCTGCGGCGAAACTACGGCGGAGACGCGAACGTCCCGCCGCTCACGGTGAGACTGCTATGGTGAGACTGAGAGGGGATTCATGAGCCGCAAAGAGGACCCGCACAGGCTGGTAGCGGAGAGCCGCGTCCTGCGAGAAACCCCGGTACGAGAGTTCGTACGTGGACGAACCAACCCGCTCGAGGAGCTGCCGTCCTCGAAGATCCTCCACAGCCATCCCAGCGCCCGAGCTCGGCAGTGCGCAGGGCCCTCGCAGAACGCTCCCAGACGTCCGAGGATCGCCGCTAAAGGCCCGGCCGGGGGCGCCGCGGGGGAATAATCGGCCTATTCATCGAGCTGCCTAGAGTGATGATTTCTTGGAAACTAGGCTTCCGGCAATACCAAGTTCTCGGTCTTGTGCACGAACGTTGTCCTCTCTCCCCCCTCGTAGGCCCCCTCTGCTGGTTTTCCAACTTCTTACATAGTATGTCCCGAGAGAGATGGCGTATACGTCAACCGGTACTGGGTTTTTCTGATACACAACATAAAGGACTTGATGAGACAAGAGGCACCAGCTGTAGGTTGCTAAAAGAAGGTGTGTCAACGATAGGAAGCAGGTTGCCTCTATTCACCCACCTTCCGAGAGCTTATTTCTCGGAAACACATATTCAGCTTTGCGAATGCTTATGCGATAGGACCGGGGCAAACCGCCGTTTCGCCCTCGACGAATCCCGCGGTTGGTTCGTATCGTAACCGCGAGGCCGTCGGGCTAGTCCGAATCGGTGAGGGCCGGGCATAACTCATGCTCTTACCATCTTTGCTCCGGCCCTCTTTGCTACTTTGTCGCAACGCCGCTCGCTACAAGGTGTGAGTTGCTATCTGGCGTGGAAAGCCACCGCTCGCCTCAAAGTGCTGCAAAGGGTTAGAAACGAGTTGGGGAAAAAGAGTGTTCTCGGAAGCCCACAGGTGCTAGGGCATAAGAAAGGCCGGGCGTCACAGCCCCGGCCCTACGCTCACCTGCCTTGTGTTTTAGGGCTACTACTTGAAGAGGTCCTTGAGCTTGCCCTTCTTATCCTTAGCCTTGCCCTTCGTTTGGTCCGAGCGTCCCTCGGACTTCTTGTCCTTATCCCCGGTCAGGGAGCCGGCAGCTTCCTTGAATCGGCCCTTGGCCTTGTCCATAGCCCCTTCGTCCTTGTCTTGCCCACTGCTCTTTCTGCCCACGTGCTTCTCCCTTCTTTCGGACGTCACGTGCGATATACATTTACTTGGTACGAGATCCGGCTCGAAAGGTTGCGTCTAGCTTGACCGACTTCGGCGTCTCAACCCCAATCTAAATCCCAAGACGAGGCCCAAGACTACTACGGCTATTCCCAGGAACTTCAGTCTCTCGGGGGTAAGCAGACCCCCCAGTGCGTCCTCGCCGGTCAGATCGTCGATCACGTCCCAGATGGCCCCGACAACATCCAAGACGATCCCCACCAAGATCACCCAGTAACCGAGCATGACGGTCCTCATCTATCCCTACCTCCTTACCCGAAGCCGAAGAACCTGTGTCGCCGCGAGCGGCGTTGTGCGGGCTCTTCTTGCCCTACGGAGACCAATTAACTTCCACCCAGTCCGATTCCTCCGAGGTAGAGCCTTCCGCCACGACCTCACCGGCCGAGAGCACCTCCGCCCTCAACATCCCCGGCACGGGCTGGCTCTTCTGGAAGACGGCCCTGACCTCGCCGAACGCGCCCCCGGCGGCCTCGACCGCGTACTCTGCAGGCCCCGCTCCCAACACCCCTTCCACGGGTGTCATCCCGCCTTGGGCGGTGCCGTACGTCCCCGAGTAAGCGGTGCCTGGCGGACCCGTCACCCTCACCACGAGGGCAGCCGCGGTCGCCGGCGCGATTCCATCCGGTTGCGCGCCCGGTTGCACCTGGGCGGACTCGCCGCCCCCATCTTGTTCGTCCAAAATATCTTCGATGGGTTCTTCGATATCAACATCAACATCGGAGTTGCCCAGGATCGCCCCGAGGCCGAGCAGGACAACGGCCAGGACGGCCAGTATTGCTAGGCCCCCGCACCCTATAAGTACCCTCTCCACCGTTCCCCTCCGCGCCACCCCTTATCCCACCCCCGCTAGCCAGATACACACGTCGTACACGAGCTCTCCTTACTCGAACCCGAAGAATCGGTGCAACCACGAGCGGCGTTGTGTGGGCTCCTGCGGCTCCGGGGGCCCCTCATCCCCACCCGTGTCCTCGGAGGCCGTCTCGGGGACGTCTCGGGGATCTGGCGTAGCTTTGGAGTTGGCAGGGCGCGGGGGTTCGATTTCGGGGATTCGCTCCAGGGCGGCGGCCAGTAACCGCCGGTTCTCCCTGTTCGCTTCCCGCTCCAGGTCTAGCTGATTGCGGAGGTAGGAGACTTGATCCCGGAGACTGCTTTGTAGAGCGTCCGACCGGGTGTCCGCCCCCTGTCCGTACTCCGTCCGACCTGGGTCCCCGTTGGCATGCAATCCGGCGTCCGACCCGTTCGATCTGTCCAACCACACAAACACCTTGCCGTCCTGCGCCTTCTCCGACTCCAAAGTTCCCCTCTTTATACGCTTCCTCACGCCCTCGGAGGAGATGCCCAAGACCTCGGCGGCTTGCTTTACGTCCAACCTATGTTTGGACATACGACCCTCCCGGTCCTACCCTCGTACCACCCGCGCCCGACCGGTACATCCCGTCCGGACCGGATCGGACCACCGTTTGAATGGGATCGGACGGGGTTGGACGGCAGCCTAGCGCAGTGTCGCGCAACGGTACAGGGCAGATTTCGTAGAGCACAAGCGGTGGTGCAGAAGTGGGTCAGGGGCACACGATATGTGGCTTAAATAAGCGGGTTTGAGACGGAAGGTGAGGTTGACCTAGAGCGTTGTACATCTTAACGAAGGTACACCTTGTATCGCACCTACAGTACGTGCTTTAGTTGGTTAAGGCTTGGGTGAACTCTTCTTCACGTCGGGCGCCCGAGGGTATCTTCGGAGGGGGGATACTGCTCGCGGTGTTGTGGTTGAGCATCTGGGAGACGATGCTCTCCACCTCCCTCCTATATTGCTCGCCCAAGCCTTGCTCACGCTCGGACCGAATCGGGAGAGGCGGGAAGTCTGGGGGTGCCGTACACTGTGGCTTCCCCGGCGGTCGAGCCCCCCTCCGCCGCCGGGATATCCAACTACTCCCAGCCATCTACACCGCGCCGGGGCCGTCGAAACGGAGCATTCCGAGGGAGCGTGCCCCGAGTTCGTCGTGGGTACACTCGAAAGCTCCGGCGGCGCATCTCCCCCCTCCACGTCGCCGGTTCGCTTCTCCTATCAACCCCACACCCTAACCCTCGCCACCCGTCCTGGGGCTCTCAGCGGCTCAGAGTGCGCTCTCACCACCCCCGCCACCATAGGCGGCCCCCGGGAGAGAAGTCCGCCGCCGCAACGGAGACGTCACCGAAGAGAAATTCGAACTCTAGTCCGAGAAGGAGTCTTCTAGGAAACACGGAGGTGTTGCGCATCGATCATTGGGGGTCTCGAATCGAAGCCGGGTGCTCCTGCGACTTTCCTTCTTCGCTGTAGATCAGCCTGTGGAGGACCGCCCGCGCTTTGCCCGGGGATCCTCGCCGTTCGGCACCTACCAAACCACACTGGGAGCAGCGAAGCTGGTACCCACGCTTGGTAGGAACCAAAACCACCGTGGCGAGCGTGTGGCGGCACATCTAGTTTTGCTCGTAGATCACTGGTGAGTTGTCGATAACAGAAACGATCATACTAACCCTTTGCCGTATACGTAATGTGCGCTAGCAAAAACGTACCGAAGTGTGTAGCTCCCCGTAAGGACCGGGGCTTTTGCTGCCTTTACTAGCTTCCTTACTCCTAAGCTATAAGCTAGGAGGTAGGTTGACTCTATTCACCGAACTGCCGAGAGGAGGTCAGGCTGTTGAAAAACTCCCCGTTGTCTACTTCCGACCCTCGATCAGGCGTCGAAAACACCCGTTTCGGGGCTCTAAAGCCCGATTTGGGACCGTAGATCAGCCCAGCATCGAGTTTTTCAACAAGCTGAGGTCTTCTCGGAAACCGCGAGCGAATTTTTATGCGAGGGTGTATCAAGGTGCCTGCTCCTGGGGTGGTGGACCGGGGCATAACGGTCCACAGCCCCGGTCCTAACGCATAAGGTTGCACGATCCTGAGAGTCAGTTTCCGAGAATTAAAGCTCTCGGCATTTCGGTGAATAGAGGCAACTAGGCTGCTTTCCACTGCCGCTCTCAGGACGCTAAAGCTCTTAGGCAGCGCCGGGATTCAGTCCGTGGCATCATTCGCCTTAACAAGGGACCTGTGTGGGCAAGAAGGGATATAGATGTCATCTTCAAACCTCCTCCGGCTGGGGGGGCTGGCGGCCCTGGTAGGCGGAGTACTGTTTGCGGTCTCAGACCTTCTGACACTCCTCCTAGACTTCGATGACCCCATCGGGAGCATCACCTCGGCTTCCTTTGCTCTCTCAATAGGGCTGGCGCTGATTAGTGTAGTGCTGCTAACTGGGGGGCTGGTCGGCATCTATGCTGCTCGTTCGGGGGCAACTGGTGTCCTTGGGCTTATAGGCTTCGCCTTGGCCTTTGCTGGCCAGATACTGGCGGCCGGCGGGATCTGGTCAGAGGCCTTCGTTACGCCCGCTCTGGCCCAGGAGGCCCCTGAACTACTCTTGGCCGATCCGCCAGGTATTGTGATGTTTGGGAATATACTGACTTTCGGGCTTCTGACTGTGGGATGGTTAATCTTGGGTGCAGCTATCTTTAGGGCAAGAGCGTACCCACGTGTGGCCACTGTACTCGTGCTGGTCGGGGCCGTAGTTCAGGCGTTGCCCTTCTTGCCCCCCGCAATCGGCGTACCAGGGGCCGTTGTCTTCGATGTTGGCGTGGCGTGGCTAGGCTTTGCGCTCTTGACCGGAGCGGGAGCTACAACCGAGCAGCAGGCCTCACGCGTAAGGTGAGTTTCCGAGAAGACTAACCTTAGCGGCAGTTCGGTGAATAGCCAGTGCTGCTCTTCGTTACCCGGTGTAGCAATCGTTCCGTTGCCCAGAGGCCTCTAGGCGCTCTGCTCGCGCAGTACAGCCTCCCCGGCGGGCGAGGCGTAGGTCACCAACTCGCACAGTGTGTCACGGAACTCGGCGAAGCGTGCCTCTCCAATTACCCGTGCCCACTCGCTCTCGGTGGCGAAGCTCATGTCGCTTAGCACCTGCGTGAGATCCCATCCACGCTTCGTGAAGCGCACGATCCGGGCGCGTCCGTCCGTAGGATCTGGGGTGCGCTCGAGGTAACCCCTCTTCTCGAGATCGCTCAGTAAGTCGTTGATGGACTGCCTGCTAAGCTGGTTGCGTGTCGCAAGCTCGGAGGGTCTAAGCCCATCGATGGGCGGCCAACGGAAGAGGAGCACGTGAGCACGGCTCAGGTCGGTGTAACCTGCCTCGAGAACGCCCTCGTAGATGCGCTCTCGCACCGCTTGCCAAGTGAGCCGCAAGAGAGCCCCGATTGCCGGAGGGAAGTCTTTGCCTTGGGTCATAGTGGGCGTCCTCCTTTTTGTCGTGATACGTATTTGGCTGTTGACATTGTAGTACGGTTTACGTATTATTGTAGTACGCATAGCGTACTAAATGGACGAGAGAGGAAAGGAGAAGACCATGACGATCGATCAGGCCGGTAAGGAGGTAGCTATGAGCACGAGCGAAGAAATCAGGATCGGGCAGCTGGCGATCCGATTCCTGCTAGAGGGCGAGGCGTCGGGAGGTTCCGTCGCAGTCTTCGAGTTCGACGTCCCAGCCGGAGCCAGAGTGCCCATCGCGCACAGCCATGACGGTTACGAGGAGACGATCTACGGCCTTGAGGGCGTGCTGACCTGGACGCTCGACGGAGAACAGACCGAGGTCGGCCCGGGCGAAGTGCTCTGCATCCCTCGCGGAGTCGTCCACCGCTTCGACAACGATCACGAGATCGACGCGAAGATGCTCGCGATCGTAAGCCCCGGCATCCTCAGCCCTGACTACTTCCGCGAGATGGCCACTATCATCAAGGCCGCAACTGACGGCCCGCCGGACCCCGTAGCACTCGCCGAAGTGATGCGACGCCACGGCCTCACCCCAGCACCATGACACCGCACCTGATCCCCTGCATGGGAATTGACGCTGGCTGCACATCTTTCGGTAGAGATAAGGTTGGGGTAAGGAGGAAGCCGAATGTCGGAAGGTAAGAGAAGATCTCACACCGCCCCGGGCGAAGGCGAGTCTGTGTGGGTGGTCGGCGACTTGATCACGCTGAAGCTGACGAGCGAGGACACCGGCGGGGCCTTCTCGCTCTTTGAGGGCACCATACCGCCCGGCGGTGGGCCGCCGCCCCACGTACAGCACCGCGAGGACGAGTCCTTCTACGTGCTGGAGGGGGAGTTTGAGTTCTTGGTCGGCGAGGACACCATCCCGGCGGGAGCGGGCTCGTGCGTCCACGTGCCCAGTGGCACCCTGCACACGTTCAAGAACGTAGGAACCTCGCCCAGCAGGGTTTTGGGGGTCCTCACGCCGGGGGGATTCGAGAAGTTTTTCCTTGAAGTGGGCGAGCCAGCGACGGAGGGATCATTTGCGCCCGAGGGCGGGCCGGACGTAGGAAGGATCGTGGAGATCGGCCAGAAGTACGGTCTCGAAATACCGCCTCCACCTCCTGGACAGTAATCCGGTTTTCGAGAACGCCTTAGCGGCAATCCGTCCCGGTCGCATACCCCTATAGGACCGGGCTATCCCACAAAAGAGAGGGCCGGAGCAAAGACGTTGAGAGCATGAGTTATGCCCGACCCTCACCGATTTGGATTAGCCCGACGGCCTCGCGGTTACGCCCGCCCGATCCGGTACCCCTATAGGACCGGGGCCGGCTTCTTTAAGCATCCTCAACCACCTCTTTACAGATTCTTTACATGGGGCGGGTACGATGGCGCCATCGATTGATCGAACTGAGCGGGCGGTACGTATAAATAGTGAAAGAAGTGCGGACAAAAAGTAGGCACGCAAGTTGAGCAAGACTACGAAGGGAGCAGGTGAAAAAAGATGAGTGCAACGGCTTATCAGCAGGAGGAGAGGATCGCAGCCGGAGGGACACCTCTCATAAGGACCGCCGAATTCGAGGAGCTGTACCGCGAGCTGGTCGAGGAAGCCGGGCGGGCCCTAGAAGAAGAAGACCTAGGTTGGTGGGCCGTCCTGCAGGAAGTACTGATCCCCCAGATCGACGCCGAGCTCCAGCCCGTCTCGATCTAAGGAGCCATTAATAGCAAATAGCGAGAAGAAGTCTTCTCGGAAACCTATATCCACGATCCTGCATGGATCGGCTCTCAGGAGACCACAGCCGGTCCCCTAGAGCGATTTACGACGGAGGGGCGATAACAACATCTTGTGCCGTGGCATAAAGATGCAGCATCTTGGATAGCGAGAGTCACTACTCTTTCCGAGTTTTGGTTTCTTCCTTCTCGGTATTTTTCTCGCTCAGATCGTGGGCGGCATATCGGGTTCTTCTCGCACCAGGAAGCGCCAGCGCCTCCACCTCTCCTGGGTCTTCTGGTCGAACTGCAACCGCCGCCCCCCGTAGGTTTCGGCCTCCAACCGCTGGAAACAGTAAACGCCGGGGGCCGCGTCGGCGGGCACGATCGCGCGTAGCGATACCTCGCTGAACTTAGTGCCACCGGCGGGCGGGTCCGTCTCCTGGGGCTCTCCGCGGAGCGCTATAGAGTGTTCCGCGTCGTCCTCGTGCTCGAAGTAGGCGAACACCTCTTTGAGGTTCATCTCGTGGCGGAAGAAACCCACCTCGATGCGCGCGAGATCTCCCGGCACGAACCCTTGTCCGAGCGGGGTTTCTTCGTCTGGCCCGGGCTGGCCCTCTTCTTCCACTCGTGCGAGAGGGCGCCCAAGCGGCACCTCCCTCGTCGACTCTCCTGCTCGTCCGAACGGCGGCTGTTCGTTCAACTGTTCTCCTTTACTCCCGTCGTTACTCGAACCCGAAGAACCTACGCCACCAACTCCTGGAGCGGCGAGGTTCGCCTATATCGCTGGCGGGTGCCTCGGTACCAGGCTCGCCCTCCGAGACCGTCTCGGTGCCGCCCCGCAAGGATGGTAAGACCTCCTCCTCGAAGCCGAAGACGGGTAACGACCCCTCCCCCGATTAGGCGACAGGTCCCTCGTCGGAGCGGAGGTCAGCCTCCGAGACGATGCCCGCCATCTCGTTGTCGTCGACTACCACGAGGCGGTTGAGCCCGTGCTCCTCCATCAGCCGGCGCGCCTCCTCGGCGTCTTGGTCGGAATCGATCGTGATAAGCGGGCGCATCTGGACATCCTCCAGCGTCGCCTGGTTGGGGTCGAGACCTTGGGCGACTACGTAAGCGACAAGGTCGCGGTCGGTGACCATGGCAACCGGCCGGTTGCCATCCATGACCGGCAGCGGCCCCCTCCCCTCATCGATCATGGCCTTGGCCGCCTCCACGACGCTCGCCGAGGATTCAATCGTCGGCACGTTCGAGCTCATTAGCTCCTGTACCTGGGGCATGCGTTCCGCCTTTCTTGTTATCGATCGGGTGTTGCTCCCCGCAGGGGTCACTACTATGGCCGCTACATGGTCGAGCCGGAGGTAGATCGGCGTGTCGCGTCCGTTAGCGTCCTTGTAGTAGAACCGTTTGGGCTTCTCCTCCGTCGGCAGTTGCCCCACGTTGACGTTGAACTCATTCGCCCTGAAGCGTATCGATGTCCCGTCGAGGAATCGTATGTACACGTCGTACGTAGCTACTCTCCTCTCTGGTCTGGCCTTCCGCCTTCCGGTTGGCCTGTCCTATTCGCTTAGACCAAGAAACCACCTACCCAGTTACGGCCCGAAGAAGAACCGATACAGCCACGAGCGGCGCTGTACGGGTTCGTGGGGCTCCGGGGGAACCTCTCCCCTGCCCTCGCCTTCCGAGGCCGTCTCGGAGGCGTCTCGCGGCTCCTGCGCGGCCTCGAGCTCGGGCACGCGCTGGGCGAGTGTGTAGGCTATGCGCCGCGTCTCTGCGTGGGCGTTTCGTTCGGCCTCGAGCTGCTCTTTGAGCGTCGCTATGAGTTCGTCACGGGGGTCGGAGAAAATGTTTACATTGTTATCATTTCCTCCCCCGGCGTCACCCCCGGCGTCCAGGTACACGTACCGCCTGCCGTCCTCCCCCATCTCCGAGCGCAGAGTCCCCCTCTGTATCCGCTTGCGCACGGCCTCTTTGCTGATACCGAGCACCTGGGCGGCCTCCGCCATCGTCACCCTACGCATCACGCCCACCGTCACCCCCGCGTCCGCCCCTACGTCCGGGGGTATCTTACCCTTGGACCGGGGCTCCGCGCCCACCAGGAGCAACCCTCGTGCGAGTCGAGGCGCCTTCTACTCCCCGCTACCTGAGGGCTGTTCTTGAGAAATCCCCAACCTCTTGAGTTCCTTCTCCCAGTGACGCTGTCCCCTACGCTTACGCTCTTCGTCGCGCTCAGCTTCCGTCCTGCGTGGTTTCGACCACAGGTTCGTCAACCTATTCACCTCCCTTCCGGCCTCCGCAAGTTGACGCTACCGGCGGGCAGCAGCGGTCGGATATGTGTCGGTTCGGTGTGGGGTTGGGTAGGTCCGCTTTGGTTTGGGTCGTCGTGCCCTACCACCTTGATTGTATCCACTCCCGCTGATCGCTCACACCCCAAAAGGCCGGAGACTCGAAGGACCCCGGCCCACTCGCAATCTCCTACTGTGCCGAACCCAGCCGCTCCAAACAGGAGTGGTGCATGTCTACCGCGAAGAAGCGCGGGTTACAGTGCAAGCAGAACATCGGCCCTCGGTAGCCGTGTCCGACGTTGGGGCGGGGCGCGGTGAGCGTCTTCTCAGTTGTGCCGCATCCGGCGCACGTGCCGCACTCGCGGGTCTCTTCGGGGACGGGGTGCGCTGACTGCGCTATCCTGATGGTGTCCACAGATCCTCCTAGATCCTTGTGGGCCGGGCCTCGGGGGATAAGTCGCCAAACTTCCCACCGGGGCCATTTTCCTTTTACCTAAGCCACATTCTCTCATAAAGCGGCTCGCTAAACAAGACCACCTAGAAACTTATTTTCGGGAATTAGTGCCGCGCACGGCTATAATACGGCATTCCGCGATATGGCCTCGCGTAGGCATTCCCCTGGCACAACAAAGCCAGTTATGGTACGCTACCGGCATGGATACGAAGGTACAAAGCAAGGGTCGGCCGATCCCCTACCTGAAGAGGGAGCGCGAGCGCAGGGGCGTCTCGGCTCGGAAGTTGTCCGCTGGTAGCGGCGTCGCCCGAGCAACGCTCACCGATCTTGAAAACGGGCGGCGGTTGGCGTATGGGGCCACCATACGCAAGCTGGCGGAAGCACTTGGGTGCGAGCCTTGGGATTTAACCGGGATCGACCCGGCAGACATGAGCGAAGAGGAGCGCGAGCTGCTACGTCATGTCCTCGCTGGGAAGAAACCCTACGCCGTATTCGTCGATGAGGAAGATGATGAGACGTAACTGAAAAAAGGAGCCGGGATGACCGCCCGGCTCCCCTACAACAAGGAGCGCCAGATTGCTTCCTCCGAAAACAGCTCCTCCAGCCCAATTATACGACACCCTACCCATAGAGCTACGAGCCCAAAGACAATGGGTCGTTTACCGTAACGAAAAGCGGGGCGGCAAGTGGACGAAGGTACCCTACACATCCCGGACGGGACGCAGGGCGGACACCACCGACCCGGAGACGTGGGCGACGCACGAAGAGGCAATCGCGGCCCTTGAGTCGGGGAAGTACGCCGGGATCGGGTACGTCTTCAGCGAGGGCGACCCCTTCACCGGCGTGGACCTCGACGAGTGCGTCACCCCGGAGACCAGCGCGGTCTCGGAGTGGGCGTGGGAATGGGTTGACGCGTTCGCGAGCTACGCGGAGATCAGCCCCAGCGGGACCGGGTTGCACATCGTCATGCGCGGCCACACCCCAGGCCGTAAGAACCAACGCGCCGGGGTGGAAGCCTATTCGAGCGCCCGGTTCTTCACCATCACCGGAGACGCCATCACCGGCGGCGGACTACGCGAGCTGCCGGACCGACAGGACGTATTGGACCGGCTCGCGACGAAATACTTCTCACCCCAGCAGCGAAGGAGCGCGGAGCCGCCCCCGACGGCGACGGAGCCCGTAGACCTCGAAGATAGGGAGCTGTTGGAGAAAGCCCGCAAAGCCCGCAACGGCCAGGGGGAAAGGTTCGTAGCGCTCTACGACCAGGGCGACTACCTAGAACACGCCAGCCACTCTGAAGCGCGCCACGAGCTGCTAAGGATGCTCGCGTTCTGGACGGCTTGGGACGCGGCGCGCATGTCCCGGCTCTACGAAGGGTCCGCCCTCTACCACGTGCCGGGGTATGCGCGGAAGTGGGCGAGACTAGGGGACCGCGAATGCCGAAACGCCATCACCGCCACCCCGAGAGCGTATCGACAGCCGGCCCGCGCCGGCAAGGAGGACGGCGGGGAGCTGGTACACGTAATCGCGGCGCTCAAGGCGCAGGCGGCGCACCTGGCATGGGAGGGGCGCGGCGGTCCTACCGACTCCGCGGTCTACAACGCCATCGTCAACATCTCCGCCACCTACGGCAGCATGGCGAAGAAAGGCATCATCGTCTCCGCGGATCTGCGGACGTTGGCGCTAGAAGCGGGCACCAGTATCCCAACGATCCGCAAAGCACTCCTGCGGCTGCGGGAAGATCGAAACCTACTCCGGCTCTCGAAGAAGAGCACCGGCACGCGGGCGGCTGTCTACCTACTGCGTTATCCCGACGCGACTCAAGGGTTACACACAAACCTATGTGAAGACTATGTGCAACCCTTGAGTCAACTCCGAAACCCCGGTCCCGCCACCGACAAGGAGTTCGACAAGAACGGCCGCAAGCTCTCTCAGGGCACGCGGTTTCTGCTGCGTAGGTTGGGTAAGCTCTCGGCGCTGGTGGTGGGCCGCGTGGCCGTCGCCGGGAGCGGGGGAATCACGGTACTAGAGCTGGCGCGCGCCCTCGAGCGCCGTCCCTACAACCTCCGACGTACCCTGAAAAAGGTGCTCGACGCCGGGCTGGTAGTCGACGATGGAGAGGGTCGTCTCGCCGCACCGTCCAACCTTGAGCAGCGCCTGCGGGCAGAGCTGGAGGCGTCCGGGTGCGACGATGCCAAGCGGCGGAACGCTGTACGCTACACCCGCGAGCGAGAGGCGTTCCGTACTCGACGGGGACGCGGGGCCGATCAAGGACCGACCGACGAGGACATGGAGCGCGAGCGTCTTCAGCGGGTCCAGGACGCCCTCGACGTGCTGCAAGAGCGGGGTACGGGTCCGGCGATGATCTTGCGAAGTTACGTCGCCGGCGAGACTCGGTGCTTTGAGTACGTGGTCAGTGCCGTCGCCTTCCACTACGGATGTGCGTCCTCCGACACCTGGAAAGCGCCGGTCGAGCGGGCGGTCGAGCTGATTACCGAGCCGAGAAGTGGCAGGATCGGATAACGGCCGCCAGCGAGCGCGTGCAGACGATCTTGTCGGGCGAGCTGGACCCCGGTCCCGTTCTCCAATTTGATCATCACGGTCGAGTGTCCGGCAGTACCGCGCGGCTCGTAGGGTAGTGCAAGAGTAGGGTGAAAGTAGGGCGGTGCGCGATGCGTTCCTCGCCGGCGGGGGTGAACCGAGAGTAGACCGAGAGTGTACCGATACCGCTGTTACTCGCGGGCGAGCCGGCGTCGACCGCGTGGGCGCGCACCGTAGCGAACCCGCCCAAAAAATTACGGTAATCCTGCGGCGAAACTACGGCGGAGACGCGAACGTCCCGCCGCTCACGGTGAGACTGCTATGGTGAGACTGAGAGGGGATTCATGAGCCGCAAAGAGGACCCGCACAGGCTGGTAGCGGAGAGCCGCGTCCTGCGAGAAACCCCGGTACGAGAGTTCGTACGTGGACGAACCAACCCGCTCGAGGAGCTGCCGTCCTCGAAGATCCTCCACAGCCATCCCAGCGCCCGAGCTCGGCAGTGCGCAGGGCCCTCGCAGAACGCTCCCAGACGTCCGAGGATCGCCGCTAAAGGCCCGGCCGGGGGCGCCGCGGGGGAATAATCGGCCTATTCATCGAGCTGCCTAGAGTGATGATTTCTTGGAAACTAGGCTTCCGGCAATACCAAGTTCTCGGTCTTGTGCACGAACGTTGTCCTCTCTCCCCCCTCGTAGGCCCCCTCTGCTGGTTTTCCAACTTCTTACATAGTATGTCCCGAGAGAGATGGCGTATACGTCAACCGGTACTGGGTTTTTCTGATACACAACATAAAGGACTTGATGAGACAAGAGGCACCAGCTGTAGGTTGCTAAAAGAAGGTGTGTCAACGATAGGAAGCAGGTTGCCTCTATTCACCCACCTTCCGAGAGCTTATTTCTCGGAAACACATATTCAGCTTTGCGAATGCTTATGCGATAGGACCGGGGCAAACCGCCGTTTCGCCCTCGACGAATCCCGCGGTTGGTTCGTATCGTAACCGCGAGGCCGTCGGGCTAGTCCGAATCGGTGAGGGCCGGGCATAACTCATGCTCTTACCATCTTTGCTCCGGCCCTCTTTGCTACTTTGTCGCAACGCCGCTCGCTACAAGGTGTGAGTTGCTATCTGGCGTGGAAAGCCACCGCTCGCCTCAAAGTGCTGCAAAGGGTTAGAAACGAGTTGGGGAAAAAGAGTGTTCTCGGAAGCCCACAGGTGCTAGGGCATAAGAAAGGCCGGGCGTCACAGCCCCGGCCCTACGCTCACCTGCCTTGTGTTTTAGGGCTACTACTTGAAGAGGTCCTTGAGCTTGCCCTTCTTATCCTTAGCCTTGCCCTTCGTTTGGTCCGAGCGTCCCTCGGACTTCTTGTCCTTATCCCCGGTCAGGGAGCCGGCAGCTTCCTTGAATCGGCCCTTGGCCTTGTCCATAGCCCCTTCGTCCTTGTCTTGCCCACTGCTCTTTCTGCCCACGTGCTTCTCCCTTCTTTCGGACGTCACGTGCGATATACATTTACTTGGTACGAGATCCGGCTCGAAAGGTTGCGTCTAGCTTGACCGACTTCGGCGTCTCAACCCCAATCTAAATCCCAAGACGAGGCCCAAGACTACTACGGCTATTCCCAGGAACTTCAGTCTCTCGGGGGTAAGCAGACCCCCCAGTGCGTCCTCGCCGGTCAGATCGTCGATCACGTCCCAGATGGCCCCGACAACATCCAAGACGATCCCCACCAAGATCACCCAGTAACCGAGCATGACGGTCCTCATCTATCCCTACCTCCTTACCCGAAGCCGAAGAACCTGTGTCGCCGCGAGCGGCGTTGTGCGGGCTCTTCTTGCCCTACGGAGACCAATTAACTTCCACCCAGTCCGATTCCTCCGAGGTAGAGCCTTCCGCCACGACCTCACCGGCCGAGAGCACCTCCGCCCTCAACATCCCCGGCACGGGCTGGCTCTTCTGGAAGACGGCCCTGACCTCGCCGAACGCGCCCCCGGCGGCCTCGACCGCGTACTCTGCAGGCCCCGCTCCCAACACCCCTTCCACGGGTGTCATCCCGCCTTGGGCGGTGCCGTACGTCCCCGAGTAAGCGGTGCCTGGCGGACCCGTCACCCTCACCACGAGGGCAGCCGCGGTCGCCGGCGCGATTCCATCCGGTTGCGCGCCCGGTTGCACCTGGGCGGACTCGCCGCCCCCATCTTGTTCGTCCAAAATATCTTCGATGGGTTCTTCGATATCAACATCAACATCGGAGTTGCCCAGGATCGCCCCGAGGCCGAGCAGGACAACGGCCAGGACGGCCAGTATTGCTAGGCCCCCGCACCCTATAAGTACCCTCTCCACCGTTCCCCTCCGCGCCACCCCTTATCCCACCCCCGCTAGCCAGATACACACGTCGTACACGAGCTCTCCTTACTCGAACCCGAAGAATCGGTGCAACCACGAGCGGCGTTGTGTGGGCTCCTGCGGCTCCGGGGGCCCCTCATCCCCACCCGTGTCCTCGGAGGCCGTCTCGGGGACGTCTCGGGGATCTGGCGTAGCTTTGGAGTTGGCAGGGCGCGGGGGTTCGATTTCGGGGATTCGCTCCAGGGCGGCGGCCAGTAACCGCCGGTTCTCCCTGTTCGCTTCCCGCTCCAGGTCTAGCTGATTGCGGAGGTAGGAGACTTGATCCCGGAGACTGCTTTGTAGAGCGTCCGACCGGGTGTCCGCCCCCTGTCCGTACTCCGTCCGACCTGGGTCCCCGTTGGCATGCAATCCGGCGTCCGACCCGTTCGATCTGTCCAACCACACAAACACCTTGCCGTCCTGCGCCTTCTCCGACTCCAAAGTTCCCCTCTTTATACGCTTCCTCACGCCCTCGGAGGAGATGCCCAAGACCTCGGCGGCTTGCTTTACGTCCAACCTATGTTTGGACATACGACCCTCCCGGTCCTACCCTCGTACCACCCGCGCCCGACCGGTACATCCCGTCCGGACCGGATCGGACCACCGTTTGAATGGGATCGGACGGGGTTGGACGGCAGCCTAGCGCAGTGTCGCGCAACGGTACAGGGCAGATTTCGTAGAGCACAAGCGGTGGTGCAGAAGTGGGTCAGGGGCACACGATATGTGGCTTAAATAAGCGGGTTTGAGACGGAAGGTGAGGTTGACCTAGAGCGTTGTACATCTTAACGAAGGTACACCTTGTATCGCACCTACAGTACGTGCTTTAGTTGGTTAAGGCTTGGGTGAACTCTTCTTCACGTCGGGCGCCCGAGGGTATCTTCGGAGGGGGGATACTGCTCGCGGTGTTGTGGTTGAGCATCTGGGAGACGATGCTCTCCACCTCCCTCCTATATTGCTCGCCCAAGCCTTGCTCACGCTCGGACCGAATCGGGAGAGGCGGGAAGTCTGGGGGTGCCGTACACTGTGGCTTCCCCGGCGGTCGAGCCCCCCTCCGCCGCCGGGATATCCAACTACTCCCAGCCATCTACACCGCGCCGGGGCCGTCGAAACGGAGCATTCCGAGGGAGCGTGCCCCGAGTTCGTCGTGGGTACACTCGAAAGCTCCGGCGGCGCATCTCCCCCCTCCACGTCGCCGGTTCGCTTCTCCTATCAACCCCACACCCTAACCCTCGCCACCCGTCCTGGGGCTCTCAGCTGCTCAGAGTGCGCTCTCACCACCCCCGCCACCATAGGCGGCCCCCGGGAGAGAAGTCCGCCGCAAAGTATTATCGGGAGTGCTTCCGGGGGCGCCCAGTTAGCTAGTTTCTGGTGCAAAAGAGCCTCCGCAGGTTAGGATCCGTGTTGCGAGCACAACCCGAAACCCAACGGAGGCTACGATACATGATAGTTGATCGATACGAGCCCGTGAACCTCTTCGAGTTGGTGCCCACGAAGCTACGCTTGGAGATGGAACCCGAGCTCGCCGCGCTCGACCGGCTGCTCGATGACGACGAACTTTTCGTCCGGCTCAAGGCCGACTTCTCCAAGCGCCGTCCGAACTCCAAGAGGCTCGGACGCCACTCCACGCCGGTTGAGGTGATCTTGAGGATGCTGCTTGTAAGACGCCTCTACGGCTGGAGCTTCGAGGCCACCGAACGCAACGTCTCGGACTCGCTGGTCTTGAGGCAGTTCTGCCGACTGTACCTGGAGGCCGCCCCCGACGACACCACCCTCATCCGCTGGGCGAAGCTGGTCGGCCCCGAGACGCTCGAGCGCCTCAACGAGCGGGCGGTGGCCCTGGCCGTGGAGCACAAGGCGACGCGGGGCCGGAAGCTCAGGATCGACGGCACGGTGGTGGAGGCGAACATCCCCCACCCACGCGACAGTGCCTTGCTCAGCGATGGCGTCAGGGTGCTGGGTCGTCTCGTGGGCAAGAAGGCCAAGGGGATCTTGGAGGGAACCGGCGAGTTGTTCCGTAACCGCGCCAGGAGCGCCAAGCGGCTCGCCCGACGGATAGACGAGGGAGCGCGCCGTCGTGGAGAAGGGGCCAAGGAAGCCCTAAAGGGTGCCTACAAGCGGCTGATAGGGGTCGCCAAGGCCAGCTTGAAGCAGGCCAGGAAGGTGCGCGAGATGCTTCCTCCAGAGGAGTGGCGTCGTGGATTGGCCGACGAGCTCGAACGCTTCGACGAGATGGTCGAGCGGGTAGTAGACCAGACCGAGCGCCGGGTGCTCGAAGGCGAGAGCGTTCCGGCGGCCGAGAAGCTGGTGAGTCTGTTCGAGGAGCACACGAGCATCATCCGCCGGGGCAAGGCGGGAAAGGAGACCGAGTACGGGCACAAGGTGTGGCTGGAGGAGACCGAGGGCGGCATCATAAGCGGCTACCGGGTGCTGAAAGGCAACCCGGCCGACCAAGACCAGCTGCTGCCCGCCCTGGAGCACCACGAGGAGAGGTTCGGAAAGCCCCCGTGGCTGGTGGCGGCGGACCGGGGAGTGTACTTAGCCGACAACGAGCGGGAGTGCCAAAAGCGGGGTATCGAGCAGGTGTGTCTGCCCAAGCCCGGCAAGAAGAGCGAACGGCGGCGAGAGCACGAGAGGCAGAGGTGGTTTCGGAGGGGGATGCGCTTCAGGGCGGGGATCGAGGGGCGCATCAGCGTGATGAAGCGGCGGGGCTTCCTGGGCCGATGCCGGGACAAGGGCGAGGAAGGCTTCGATAGATGGGTAGGATGGGGAGTGATTTGCTCTAATCTGAGCACCATCGCTCGAAAGATGGCTACGCGGTGAGGGGCAAAACCGGTGAGCGATCGACTCGAAGCAGGAGAGAGGCCGCACCCAACCTCCCTCTACCTATTTCGCACCAGAAACTAGCTAGGCCGTCGCGTTCTGCGCGTCGAGGACTGCGGCGGCCAGAGCAGCAAGCGCGGCCGCCTGGTACGCCGCGATGCCAACGGGGTCGTTGGGCTTCGGGTAGGTCGGGCTCCCGGAGCTGGCGTTGGTCGCGGCCCTCAGAGCGTCCAGGTGTTCGTCGGTGACGCCGTTGAGCTCTTGCAGTATTCCCTCGAAGCGGTCGAGGTTCGCTTCACGCTGCTCTCGAACGATTGACGGGTGTGCCATGTGGTCTTTCCTTTCCTAGTAAAGTGCGTGTCTAGAATATGGAGCTTATGCGCCGCTGATCCTCGCGGGCCTGCTCGTCGGCGGAGCGCACGCGCTGCCGCCGGGCCTCGTCGCGCATCCCGGGCCAAGCCCTCTCGAAGTCGGCCTCGCTACCGCCGTCGAGGATCCACGCCCGCTTAGCGGCGCCCTTATCAGCCTTCTCCCGGCGGTCCTGCTCCTCTTTAGCGGCCCGCTCATCTTCGGCCCGCCGATACTCTGCGTGCTCCTCTGCCGTGTATTTCTTCCTACCCATGCTTCGGGCTCCTTTCGTCCGTGGTCTCTGCAATCGGCGGTAGCGCGCTTCACGTCACATGAGCATCACCCCCGCCCTCGACCCGCCGGCGGGCGTCTTCTTCCCATTGGTCCAGAACTGCCGCCGACTCTGGACTATCCCAACCCCCGCTTTCTCGAAGGTAGCCGACCACGCCACCGCCGGCGACGACCTCCAGATCTTCGCGGTGCATCTCCTCTAGCTCCTCTGGGGAGTAGGGCGGCGGCTCCTCACCACGTAGGACTGCCCGGTGGCGCTCTGTGGCCGTGAGTAGGACACTGATTACTACGGGGATTCTTTCAAGCCGGGCCGCCGGCGCCCGGGCCTCAAGTCTCCCGAGACGCTCCCTCAGGCTCGCCATGATCGACCTCCTTGTGTGCGTTCTTCGAGGGCGGCGAGCCGGGTCTCCAGCTCCTCAACCTCTTTGGCCCTGCGTTCGAGTTCAATCAGACGGGCGCGGGTGTTGATGATCTGGTTGACCACCACGGCGTTACCCCGCTCCACCGTCCCGTCCAGCACGCCGGCGGCGAGATCTTCGAGCTGCTTTTTGAGGTCCCGTATCTCCCGGTTGGGCTTGCTCTTAGCGGCGCGAGAAGCCATCCTGCTGCGCCTGGAGGCGTGCTCTGGAGCATGTTGCCCAACACCACCCGCTAGGCTCCGTAGCGGGGGCTTTACAGGGTTCTCCATTAGCCTTGGTTGCCCGGCATAGCTTCATTTGCGGCCACCCCCTCCCCCTCCTCAGACAGAGCAACGAACACGGAGACGTTCACCGACCCGATGTAGATGCTCGGCTTAGATGCTGATACCTCGCTCTCCAGAAGCTCTGGAAGATGCCTGATGTGTCGCAGGACGACGCGACTAGCAAATCTGTATTTGTGGGACAGCTGCTTCAATGTGAGCTTGCGGACGACGTCGGCATCAACCTGACCTCGTAAGCTGGGCGAGACGCAAATTGGACAGATAGCAGCCATCTACGCCGCCTCCGGTCCGGGTGCCTCTTCGGGTTCGTATCCGCCCTCGAGCATCAACCGCGACCTCTTGTCCGCATGCTCGGCAGCTAGACCGAGATGAAGACGATGCATGTGGCCGTAGTAGTCAATCCACGCCATCCTGTTGGCCTGACGGCGCTTCTCGTTCACGAGTCGGGTAGAGGCTTTCCATAGCTCCTCTTCCTCGTTTGCGTTCTCTTTGTCCCGAGCCCTCTTGTTTGTGAAAGCGTCGAGACTCGCCTCGGCAGCTTCGACGGCCTCTACGTCATCTATCAAGAACAATTCTCCCTTCTGATAAGTGAAACAAATGAGACTGTAGACAAATGAAAACCCTGTCCTTCATGAGGACACCAGAACTATCAACCACAAGAGGCCAAAGCTGAGCAACACAATTCCGAAGGCCCACGTCATCATCCACGACCAGCGTGACGCGCCACGCTTCCGCTCTCGCTCAGCAACAATAAAGGTGAAAACACCCAAAAAGACACCTAACGCCGCCCAGAGCAGCAATAACACCGAACTCATGTATACGTCCCTGCCCCTTCTCGTACCATCACGCCGCACCGTTCAGACCGTCGCCGGCTTCCTCTTCTTCCAAGAACACAAGAAGCTCCACCGCCACGCGTTGTGAGTACCAGCTACCCCGAACGCCGGGCCTGCGCCAGGCAATCAGTCCTCCCCGAAGTGTCGCTTCCCATCCAGCCTCTAGCAGCTTTGTTCGCTCCTCTTCGGAACGGTTCGTGCTCTTCACGCCGCAAACCCCCTCTCGATGTCGAGGACCTCCAGCGCAGCGGCCACCTCGTAGACCTCCGGCGGCCCTTCGTCGTCGAAGACGTAGCACAGGATCCAAAGTAACCCTGCTACCTGCTCTGGGGAGAGGCGTGCGGCCAGAGGGTACTGGCTGTAGAGCTCGCGGAGGGCGGGGAGCAGCTCGGCGGCGTTCACCGGACCTCCTCAAGCCAAGCCTCGACGGCGGGTCGTACCTCCGCATGCCGGGTGGACGTACCGTAGATCTCATAGGCCAGCGTCGAAACCAACGGCCTCACCCGCGCGTCGTCAAGCTCTTCCCCGTACCAACACCCGGCGGCTTGGTTCTTGAACCACTCGGGCGGGTCCGCGAGAAACGACGCTATGGGTCCGCTTACGGACGATGCGGACGATAAATCCGTGTTACTCTCGTCTTGTCCCTCCTCTTCCTTTTTAATCAAGGTATGTGAACCGAGAGAAACCCCAAAATATCGTCCGTCAGGGCCATTATCGTACGTAACCGTATGGGTATCGGGCGTACTTGCGGACGATGCCGGGAAATTATCGTCCGCATTATCGTCCGTAGCGCCATTATCGTCCGTATTATCGTCCGTGTGTTTTGCGTACTTAGGGCCGCTCGGGTTGTCGTCCCCGTCGGTAAGGTCCGTGTCGAGCACTATGGGTCGGCCTGTCCGGTTGTCGTTCTTGCGGTATGTCCGGATGCCGTGGGCCTCCAGGAGCGGTGTAACTTCGCGTATCTTCTTCCAGAGGATGCGTCCGGTTTTCGGCCAGGTCTTATCGTCTTTCAGGTCGAGGTCGTCTTCGGCGCGGCCCACTAGGGCAGCGTGTAGCTTTGCAGCCGACAGCTCGACGCGGTCTTTGTCTTTCATGTACAGGATCACGGCCTGGGCCACGATGGAGCCGTCGAGCGTCCCCTGGTGCTGGGTCTCCTCGACGCCCTTCCAGTCCTCTACGAACGCATCGACGCCCCAACCCTGGCTTTCGTAGAGCGCGGCAGCGTAGAGTCCCCAGTCGGCGAGCCTCGGGCGTTCCGCTAGCTTTACCGTGTGGCGAGCGCGGAGCGCTCCGGCCAGCGCGTCGAAGACTGCGCCGAGTAGCTCCGGCTGTTTGAGAGAGAATTGGAGCCAGAAATCATCTTCGGGTAGGCGGTCGCGTTTATCCAGGCGCTCCAGTTCTATCGGCAGCGTGCGGTCCTGGACGTCTCCGCGGTCGCTTGGCGGGTTGATGCCGTTGAGGAGCACCGCACGCTGCATAGACCATACGAGGTCCTCGTCGTCTGAGTAAAGGATGCGCTTCGAGTCCGACTCCCCGGTTACGAGGCGGCACAGGGTATCCTGAAACCATTCGGGGAGAGAGTTCTGGTTATCTAGCATCAGGATGTAGCAGTGGGCGGCCTTCTGGAGAAAGTCACGCCGGTCAATGGTGACGGCCTCGTTGCCGGTCGGGTCCCATAGGCGTTTGACGATGCGGCTAGCCGTGGTCTTTCCCGCTCCCATAACCCCGGTCGTTTGAAGGATGGGCCGGGGGATGTGCGGCAAAGCGACCAGCGTGACGTAGGTCAGGAATAGCCGCCGGTCTCTATCGGTCTTGAGGTTTACCCACTCCGCGACGTCCTCGAGCTTCCCCCCTGCGGCCGGCGCTGGTAAAGGCTGCAGGTTCTTGACGGCTCGGAAGTGTACGGGCGGCGCGGAGTCGATCTCCCAACCCTTCTCGTCTACGCGGACCACTCGACCGGGGGACAGCTGGTAGAGCACGGCTCCCTCGTGGAACGCCGCGCGGGTGTGTAGCTCCCGAACGTCCCCAGAGTCGTGCGCGAGCATATCCAGTACCCGCCGTGCTCCTATGAGGCCGTCGTTGCTCGGGGCTTTCTCCTCGTGTTTGTAGAGGAGCTTCGTTAGCAGCCTGTTGGTCCTCCATATGGGAACCGCCTGGCCTTCGACGAGGGTGTGAGCTTCGGCGTGCTGGTCAACAAACAGCGGCCACTCGGCATCCTGGACGTAGTGGACGAGGCGATCCGCGACCGGCGGTATTTTCTGCTTTTCCTCAGGCATTCTTGCTCACCACCTTCACCCACCAGGGGGCGGAGGCTGGCTCGTACCGCGACACACTCTGGACTATCCGCCGTACCTCCTCTACGGGTAGCGACGGTCTACAACGCAGTCGGTTGGTGACCTTCAACGCGGCGAAGATTTCAGCCTCGCCCATCCCTCGACGCCGCATGGTCCCCGCGAGGCTGGCCAGAGTGTCGTTTCGCTTGCCGGGTGGTATGCACTCCCCCACTGGTTCCGCCCCACGCGAGAAGGTCTGCCCCTCTTGGGGCAGTATGCGGTTCAACTCCGCCGCGCTGTAGGACCGCCAGCCCTCAAGCCGGATCAGACGCACTGCGGGCTTGCCCTCGTACTTGTAGTTGGTCGTTGCCGGTACACGTAGAAGCTGGGTACGGTCGAAGCCGGAGGGGTCGGCGCCTATCCTCTGGGCTAACCTTTGATTAAGCCGTTCAGCAAGCTCCGGCGGTATCGCGTTGGTGAGTCTCCAGTAGGCGTGGAACCTCCCTGGTGAGGATTCGACTACCGTCGTGGGCTTCAGTTCGCCGTTGGGGATGTCCGCCCCGTCCAGGTCTCCCCACAACGATCGCACACTTGCAGCGTTCTCCTTGATACGCCTCCGGTCGAGGAGAAGGTGTGAACAGAAGAAGATTTCCCGCCCCTTCTCAGATCTCTCAAGCGCCCACTGAGCCGCTCTCGCTGCTTGTGCTGGGTAGTCGAAGAACCGCGAATCTATGGTTTTCGAGGGAATGCTTCCATCGGCGGACCGTACTCCGGTCCAAACCTGAAGAAATCCATCCCCACCGCCGAAGAGGTGGCGCCAGAACTTCTGAACCTCCTCGGTGGGGCTAACGGTGCTAGTCGGGTATAATGCGTCCACAGGCGGAATTCTCCTTGTCGTCGGTTTCGCCTATTCGCCCCACCTGCTCTAGACCAGCGGTGGGGCGCCTTACATTCTTCGTGTTTTGTACGCTCCTCTCAACGAGGCGGAGATCGGGTCGGGGGGCCTCGCCCGCCTCGTCCGCTATCAGACGCCCCGCGAAGTCCTTCACCAGCTGTGGGTCCGCGGTCAAAGCCACGAGCCTGGCTCCGCTCACCGTCTCGCCTCGGTACAAGGCTATGAAGCTCGTCACAAACGCCTCCTGTAAAGGGCCTACACCTTATAAGGAGGACATTTAGGTACGAAGGTTTAAAGACCGTGAGAGATTTCCCGAAAAGTTTTTGTGCTCCTGCTATACCCACTGCCCTCCTATCTTTTGTAGGCCGGCGTTTTGACGAGCGTGGAACATGTTCGACTTCGCAGCGCCGACGGTGATCTCCAACTGATTGGCGATTTCTTTGTAGCTGCGTCCTTCAGCCCGGAGCCTGAAGACCTGGTACTGCCGCTCCGGCAACACTCCTTCGGCCTGTTTGGCCAAAGAACGGCCTAGCTCTTGGCGCTGAAATTCCGTGAGTTCCTCCAGAAGCTCCGGGCGGCTGAGACCGATGTCCGTACTTGGGTCGTCTCGGCCCTCATCCCCCTGACTGTGTACTTCTGGGTTGAACTCGCATTGGCTGGGGAGCACCGCTCCGCGTCGCTGTGCGCGCTGCCCCTTAAGCCCCCAGGGCTTGTCGTCCACCTCTCGGCTACGCTTGTGGCGCTCAGCTTCTTCGCGGATCGCTTTGTAAAGGTACCCCTTAGGATTCGCGGTGGTAGGATCGCGCCACGGCGGCGGGTTCTCGAGGACCTCTCGAGCGGGCCTTTCGGCCCAGCTGGTCCCTACCACGTAGTAGAGGGCCTTCCGAAGGTCCTCGAGGCTTCTATCTTCTGTCGTCCCTAGTTGCATGTAGTCACTTAGAAACCAAGCAACTCCGACATCATCGCCGAGCTGAAACGCTGTCCACACGTCGAAGACTTGGTCCTTGAGATGCCCCCTTCTGCGGCGGGCGGCTCGCTCGGCGGGGGAATACCGGCGGAGCATCCGACCGTTGCGCTGCACAAGATCACCAAATGGGTTGGTCAGCCGTCGCCGCTCCCGTGGCGGCATGTAGTTGATGCGGTCCTCGAGTTCGAAACGCGTCGCCACTTCTCCTAAGTCTTCCCGTCCAGAATGAGGTGCTCGGGACTTACTTCTAAAGCATCTGCCAGCTTGCGGATGGTGGACACGTGCGGATCTGCTTGGTTGCCCTCTATGCGGACCAGTGCCGCCGGACTTATACCGGCCTTCTCTGCAAGCTGGACTTGAGTCAATGTCCTCAAGGTACGCCAGTGCCGGACGTTGTTACCTATCTTGGCCACGGTGGGCATAGTACCTATATCCTCCCTCTCTTGTCTAGTGTTTTACTGGCGTTATTGTACTCCGTGCTCTTGGTAAAGTCTACTAAGAGTTAATTAAAACTATAGACAAACTAGAGCAATGGTGGTAAGATACGGGCGTCAGATAATGAAACGGCCCCGCAGGAGCAGCCACTCCCCGAGGCCCGGCCCACAGCCTAAAGGAGGACATGTGGACACCACAAGGATAGCGCAACCGATCCCCGAGCGAAGCCCCGAGCGTGGGTGCGGCACGTGCGCGGGATGCGGAACCACCGCCAAGACGCTGACCTCACCACGCCCGAACGCGGGGCGCGGCTACCGCGGGGCGATGTACTGCTTGTCGTGCAACCCCAGGTTTCGTTTCCTGGACGCGCAATGGTCGGGACTAGAGAGGATGGGCGCATGACGCGGTCGATCGCCGCGGGGCTGGCACTTGCTGGCCCCGCGTTCATCGTCGAGGTCGTGCGGGTGCTGATATGAGGAACGAACGGGGAGTGTGGGGCCGATCTCGGGAAAGCTCGAAGGGCGGCACGGGGTTCTCTGTGCCTCGGGTGTACCCTAGGGGGCAAAAATATTCGGACCGGCGAAGCCGCTCCCGTTAAGAGTCGGCGATCGCCAGTCCGAGCGACAAACCCTGGTCGTGCCATAACGCCAGTGCCTGCGGCTAGTTGTAGACTTTCCTCTGCATCGTTCCTTACCTCCTACTAGAGGTGCAACGACCAATATTGTATCACTAGTTACTATAGATGGAGCACGCCGCCCAGACCGTGAAGACGAAGGCCGGTTCTGAGGCTTGGCGTGTACTAGTGCATCATCAAGGCAGGTTGTGTGCGATAGGCTATAGTGCCTCTCATGAAACCTCCGATCTTTGTTCGGGAACCCTCGGAAGAGGAGTACGAGGCCCTGGAAGCTGGGCTGCGCTCCAAAGACGCTTTCGTTCTGCGCCGCTGCCAAATCTTGTTGGCGAGCGCCCGTGGGCAATCCCCGCCCAGGATAGCCAAGAGCCTCGGGTGCGGCTCCCAGACGGTTCGTAACGCTATCCACGCCTTCAACGAGCGCGACCTCGATGCGCTGGTGGCGGGCTCCTCGCGCCCGAAGCGCATCCACGCCGCTTTCGAGCAGCGGAGCGCCGAGGCTCTGAAGGAACTGTTGCACCATTCTCCGAGGGAGTTCGGTAAGGAAACGAGCCTGTGGACGCTCGCGGACGCCGCCGAGGTGAGTTTCGAGGAGGGGCTGAGCGAGAGGCGGGTTTCAGGGGAGACGATCCGGGCAACTCTTCTGCGGCTCGGGGTGCGCTGGGAGAGGGCCAAGCGGTGGATCAGTTCCCCCGACCCCGAATATGGCAGAAAAAAGGGGCTCGGGATCGGCTGATACGCCTGGCGGCCACCAATCCGGAGTGGGCCTTGGGTTTCTGTGACGAGTGCTGGTGGAGCAGATTCGCCCAACCCGCGCTGCACGCCTTCTCCGAGGCCGGCGAGCCGATGCGCCTCATCCAACAAACGCCGGCGAAGGACGATGCAGACCCCAAGGCTTTGTGCGCCTACGGAATGCTGGTGCGCTCCACCGAACCGGACGGAGAGGCCGACGAGCAGGTGTTCTTGAGGTTCGTCGATGGAAGACCGGTCTCCTCTATCACCACGCGCTTTCTCGACTGGAGCTGCCGAAGACTCCAACGGATGGGAAAGAAGGCGCTGCTTCTCATCTGGGACAACGCGAGTTGGCATAAGAGCCGTGAAGTGGAGGACTGGATCGCCTCCCACAACAGAGCGGTCAAGGACGGCGGGAGCGAAGCTGGAGTGCGCATCGTTTCCTGCCTGCTTCCCACGAAGAGTCCGTGGCTCAACCCGATCGAGCCGATGTGGATTCACGGCAAGCGCAAGGTCATCGAGCCCGATGGGCTGCTTGGCGCCTATGAGCTCGCCGACAGGGTCTGTGGGGTCTTTGGCTGTAAACACGAGCCTCACCTATCCATTGACCAGGAGGTCGCTTGATTGCGCACTAGGGGGCGAAGGCAAACGGCTACCCCCGCTCCGTTTAGTAGCTGCCCCTTGACTATGACCGGTTTTGGGAGTTCCGTGTATCGGTCAGGTGGCCATACTTGTCGTTACATGAGCCGTTACGTGTTGTTGCTTGAGACGTTCGGAGGTATAGTTGCGTCATTACACCGGGCTGGATTTCCCCCCTCCTAAAAGGCAAACCCAGCCCGGCGGTTTCATTCATCCCCCTCCGTGGGGCAACCCAACCGCCGGGCCCCGGCCCTTCGTTCCGATAATACTCCCCGCACGCATTTACTCCCCGGTACCCCTACCATACCGAGGACGGAGAAAGCTGCTTGGCCCTGCGGGAAAGCGGCGCTTCGCTTATAGTGTCGCCCTGAAAAGAGGGCCAGGCGAGACAATGGGTTAGCTCTCAGACCAAACATGTACCAGATGTGTGGTGGCCCGGCCCCTCTATAAGTGAAGGGTACACACCCCCGAAGCGCGAACAACGTCTACCACGCTTCACCTAAACCAGATTACTCGCGGTTCGCCCCTTCTATCACCCTAAAGTAAAAGTCGATGCTTTAGAGGACCAATCAAGCCGGACGGAGGCCAGGAGAAGGGCGTTCGACGGGTATCATGAAGACGCCGCGAGCGAACGGTTTTGCGGCGCAATCGGTGAGCGGAGGAAACTCGTGGCAACCGTCAAAGACGTGGCGCGTTGGATGCAAAATGAGCTGGAGAGGAAAGGCGACCTCTACCAGGCAGACGCAGCGCGCGACGTCGAATCCGAGTTCGGAAAAGAGTTCGTGTACGAGAACGAGCGGGGCAATCTCGCCATCGACCGCAAGGTTTTGAGGGCGTTTCGCAGGCTGACCGAGGACACCGTAGTTTGGATGCGCTGGAGGCGTTGCTGGGTCAAGAGGAGCGAACACGACCCCCCAGGTAGGCAAGCCTACTAGCGCATCGGCTCCGGGGCCTCGATCACGGCCCCGCCCCCGGTCTAGCCCTTACCCCCTATCCGACCGGGGCTAAGAGGCGTTACAAGTAGGCTGTAACGATAGTGTTGTATCCGAGAACGTAAATTCTCGACCTACTCAAACAAGCATATTGCGCTGTTACAAAGTGGCGGTATGCGTGACGCCTCTACTCGAACCCGAAGACGGGTAACGGCCCCTCCCCCGATTAGGCGACAGGTCCCTCGTCGGAGCGGAGGTCAGCCTCCGAGACGATGCCCGCCAGCTCTTCGTCGTCGACTACCACGAGGCGGTCGAGCCCGTGCTCGTCCATCAGCCGGCGCGCCTCCTCGGCGTCTTGGTCGGAATCGATCGTGACGAGCGGGCGCGTCTGGACATCCTCCAGCGTCACCACGTTGGGGTCGAGGCCCTGGGCGACTACACAGGCGACGAGGTCGCGGTCGGTGACCATGGCAACCGGCCGGTGACCATGGCAACCGGCCGGTTGCCATCCATGACCGGCAGCGGCCCCCTCCCCTCATCGATCATGGTCTTGGCCGCCGCCACGACGCTCGCCGAGGATTCAATCGTCGTCACGTTCGAGCTCATTAGCTCCTGTACCTGGGGCATGCGTTCCGCCTTTCTTGTTATCGATCGGGTGTTGCTCCCCGCAGGGGTCACTACTATGGCCGCTACATGGTCGAGCCGGAGGTAGATCGGCGTGTCACGTCCGTTAGCGTCCTTGTAGTAGAACCGTTTGGGCTTCTCCTCCGTCGGCAGTTGCCCCACGTTGACGTTGAACTCACGCGCCCTAAAGCGTATCGATGTCCCGTCGAGGAATCGTATGTACACGTCGTACGTAGCTACTCTCCTCTCCGCTCTGGCCTCCCGGTTGGCCTGTCCTATTCGCTTAGAGCAAGAAACCACCTACCCAGTTACAGCCCGAAGAAGAACCGATACAGCCACGAGCGGTGCTTTAGTCAAAGCCGAAGAACCTACGCCACCATGAGCGGCGCTGTAGGGGCTCCTGCGGCTCCGGGGGCACCTCTTCTACCCTATCCGTATCCTCCGAGGCCGTCTCGGGAGCGTCTCGCGGCTCTGGCGGTGGTTTCCGGGATTCCCGTAGCTCCGCTTCGAGGCGGTCGGCTCTCTCCTGCTCCCGAGCAAGTTGCTCGCGCAATGTGCTCTCGGTTCGTGCCGTGAGTTCTGCTTGAGCTTCTGCCCGCCCGAGTCGGTATTGGAGATCCTGTACGACCTCGATCAGATCTGGCGAAATTGCGCCGGTGTCCTTCGCCGCGTTCGTCGGAACGCCTGAACCCGCCGAATTACCCGACGCATCTCCGACGCTACCCGGCGCACCTTCGCCGGAGATCCTTCGCCGCTCGCGCAAGGTGTTGAGGGAGTCTATGGACACGTAGAACGTCTTCTCTACGCCCTCTCCTTCGACAATGGCCTCGAGCTCCCCACGGCGCACGTAGGACTGCACGGTTCGACGAGACACTCCCAACACCTTCGCCGCTTGCTTCGTCGTGGTGTAGCCGGAGCTCTCGACAATGTCCGCGGGTTCTTCGCGGTGTTCGCCGTTGCCTTCGTCGGCTGTTTCGGCGGGATTATTCGCCGGAGGGTTTACCCTGCGAGGATCGTCTCGCTCCATGTGGGTCATCTTACCCTTAACCGGCCCCTCGATGCTCGGGAGAAGGCAGCCTAGCGCGTCTCCAAGCCCCTGCGTACGATACCCTCGGTCCAACGTACCCGAGTCGCCCCTTTACTACGTTGATCCTACATCGTTCCTACGTCGGATAATACTTTCCGGTGGCCTCTCTCTCGGCAGCTCGGTGACGAGAGGGTGTGCAGGCATAAAAAGAGGGCTGGAGTGTGAAGCCCCAGCCCCTCACTAACCTTCCTATAGGGCTACTACTTGAGTAGGTCCTTAGCCTTGCCCAACTTATCCTTGGCGGTGCCCTTGTCCTGGTCCGAGCGTCCCTCGGACTTCTTCGCTTTGTCGCCGGTTACGGCTCCGGTGGCTTCTTTGGCCTTGCCCTTTGCCTTGTCAAGGGCCCCTTCACCCTTGTCTTGGCTGCTTCTCTTTCCGCCCACGTGCTTCTCCCTTCTTCGGCCGTCACGTGCAATATACATTTACTTGGTACGAGATCCGGCTCGAAAGGTTGCGTCTAGCTTGACCGACTTCGGCGTCTCAACCCCAATCTAAATCCCAAGACGAGGCCCAAGACTACTACGGCTATTCCCAGGAACTTCAGTCTCTCGGGGGTAAGCAGACCCCCCAGTGCGTCCTCGCCGGTCAGATCGTCGATCACGTCCCAGATGGCCCCGACAACATCCAAGACGATCCCCACCAAGATCACCCAGTAACCGAGCATGACGGTCCTCATCTATCCCTACCTCCTTACCCGAAGCCGAAGAACCTGTGTCGCCGCGAGCGGCGTTGTGCGGGCTCTTCTTGCCCTACGGAGACCAATTAACTTCCACCCAGTCCGATTCCTCCGAGGTAGAGCCTTCCGCCACGACCTCACCGGCCGAGAGCACCTCCGCCCTCAACATCCCCGGCACGGGCTGGCTCTTCTGGAAGACGGCCCTGACCTCGCCGAACGCGCCCCCGGCGGCCTCGACCGCGTACTCTGCAGGCCCCGCTCCCAACACCCCTTCCACGGGTGTCATCCCGCCTTGGGCGGTGCCGTACGTCCCCGAGTAAGCGGTGCCTGGCGGACCCGTCACCCTCACCACGAGGGCAGCCGCGGTCGCCGGCGCGATTCCATCCGGTTGCGCGCCCGGTTGCACCTGGGCGGACTCGCCGCCCCCATCTTGTTCGTCCAAAATATCTTCGATGGGTTCTTCGATATCAACATCAACATCGGAGTTGCCCAGGATCGCCCCGAGGCCGAGCAGGACAACGGCCAGGACGGCCAGTATTGCTAGGCCCCCGCACCCTATAAGTACCCTCTCCACCGTTCCCCTCCGCGCCACCCCTTATCCCACCCCCGCTAGCCAGATACACACGTCGTACACGAGCTCTCCTTACTCGAACCCGAAGAATCGGTGCAACCACGAGCGGCGTTGTGTGGGCTCCTGCGGCTCCGGGGGCCCCTCATCCCCACCCGTGTCCTCGGAGGCCGTCTCGGGGACGTCTCGGGGATCTGGCGTAGCTTTGGAGTTGGCAGGGCGCGGGGGTTCGATTTCGGGGATTCGCTCCAGGGCGGCGGCCAGTAACCGCCGGTTCTCCCTGTTCGCTTCCCGCTCCAGGTCTAGCTGATTGCGGAGGTAGGAGACTTGATCCCGGAGACTGCTTTGTAGAGCGTCCGACCGGGTGTCCGCCCCCTGTCCGTACTCCGTCCGACCTGGGTCCCCGTTGGCATGCAATCCGGCGTCCGACCCGTTCGATCTGTCCAACCACACAAACACCTTGCCGTCCTGCGCCTTCTCCGACTCCAAAGTTCCCCTCTTTATACGCTTCCTCACGCCCTCGGAGGAGATGCCCAAGACCTCGGCGGCTTGCTTTACGTCCAACCTATGTTTGGACATACGACCCTCCCGGTCCTACCCTCGTACCACCCGCGCCCGACCGGTACATCCCGTCCGGACCGGATCGGACCACCGTTTGAATGGGATCGGACGGGGTTGGACGGCAGCCTAGCGCAGTGTCGCGCAACGGTACAGGGCAGATTTCGTAGAGCACAAGCGGTGGTGCAGAAGTGGGTCAGGGGCACACGATATGTGGCTTAAATAAGCGGGTTTGAGACGGAAGGTGAGGTTGACCTAGAGCGTTGTACATCTTAACGAAGGTACACCTTGTATCGCACCTACAGTACGTGCTTTAGTTGGTTAAGGCTTGGGTGAACTCTTCTTCACGTCGGGCGCCCGAGGGTATCTTCGGAGGGGGGATACTGCTCGCGGTGTTGTGGTTGAGCATCTGGGAGACGATGCTCTCCACCTCCCTCCTATATTGCTCGCCCAAGCCTTGCTCACGCTCGGACCGAATCGGGAGAGGCGGGAAGTCTGGGGGTGCCGTACACTGTGGCTTCCCCGGCGGTCGAGCCCCCCTCCGCCGCCGGGATATCCAACTACTCCCAGCCATCTACACCGCGCCGGGGCCGTCGAAACGGAGCATTCCGAGGGAGCGTGCCCCGAGTTCGTCGTGGGTACACTCGAAAGCTCCGGCGGCGCATCTCCCCCCTCCACGTCGCCGGTTCGCTTCTCCTATCAACCCCACACCCTAACCCTCGCCACCCGTCCTGGGGCTCTCAGC
>MWVY01000014.1_pt1 | contig 35939 bp, 34 predicted proteins | sample 1047251 | NCBI WGS metagenome assembly MWVY01 (sample SAMN06349983, study PRJNA376086) | soil metagenome | isolation source: MS7-5 sample Antarctic (ecotone) soil | place: Antarctica | collected 2015-01-13
GTCAGCGCATCTCGCGCGAACTGCACGACCATCTCGGACAACAATTGACCGCGCTTCGTCTGCAGCTCGAATCACTCAAAAAAGATTGCGAAGAAGATGAAGATTTGTGCCAGAAGATTTCGGAAACACAGTTAAAATTGATGAAAGGCGAAAAATGGCAATTGGATTTAATGTGAATGTTACTCGCCAATTAAAAATAACTAGGCTTTAGCTGTGAAATAATTAAATAAATAACATAATCTTTATTATCGGACGCAATTAATCTGTTTTAATTTTCTTCCCTTTTTACATATTGCGGCAAAATTCAGCATAAGAGTCTAAATAAGTTCCCAACCGCTTTTGACACGTCCTAAATTAAACGATAAAATTTTCCTTTTGTTATCTTACCTTAAGATTTAATTTTTTTTTTGTATATTTGTATAAAGGAGTTACAAACAAATTGAGTAACACAAATTTTTTATTTACTTCGGAATCTGTAACCGAAGGACATCCGGACAAAATCGCCGACCAAATCTCCGATGCTGTGCTTGACGCTATTTTAGCGCAGGACGCAACCGGCAGAGTCGCTTGTGAAACATTAGTTACAACCGGTCTTGCCGTTATCGCCGGCGAAATTACCACCAACGCAACCGTTAATTATAAAAAAATAGTCCGCGACACAATTGATGATATTGGCTACAACAACGCTAGTTTCGGTTACGACTGCAACACTTTGAGCGTCATTGACGCTGTCGGCACACAATCTCCTGACATTGCGCAAGGAGTGGACACGGGCGGCGCGGGCGATCAAGGTTTAATGTTCGGGTTTGCCTGCAACGAAACCCCTGAATTAATGCCGCTTCCGATTCAACTGGCGCATAATTTAACGCGCCGTTTGTCGGAAGCGCGACGCAGCGGTGAACTTCCCTATCTGCGACCCGACGGAAAATCGCAGGTAACGGTTGAATATCGTGACGGCAGACCTTTCCGCGTTGATGCCGTCGTCATTTCCACCCAGCACGCTGAAGAAGTAACCACCGAACAACTGCGGGCTGATATTTTAGAGAAAGTTATTAAAACGACAGTTTCCGGCGAGCTTTTGGACGAGAATACAAAATATCATATTAACCCGACCGGACGCTTTGTCATCGGCGGTCCGATGGGCGATGCCGGTCTGACCGGACGCAAAATTATTGTTGACACCTATGGCGGTTACGCACCGCACGGCGGCGGCGCATTTTCCGGCAAAGACCCGACAAAAGTTGACCGTTCTGCCGCGTATATGGCGCGTTATATCGCTAAAAATATCGTTGCTTCCGGTTTAGCTGAAAAATGCACCGTCCAACTCGCTTACGCCATCGGTGTCGCTGAACCGGTTTCCGTTCGAGTTGACACGCACGGCACGGGCAGAGTTGACGAAGTTAGACTTTCTGAGATTGTCAAAGAAAATTTTAAACTGACTCCGAAAGATATTATCGAAACGCTCGATTTGCGCCGTCCGATTTATAAAGCGACCGCCAAGTTCGGACACTTCGGGCGCACCAACGACGAATTTACTTGGGAAAAAACTGATAAAGCCGACGCTTTGCTTGGTGCTTTGACTGCCAGCAACGGAAATGTCTAGCTTTTCAATTATCAACGGCAAATGGTTTTGTGAATTAAAAATATTTACTCTTAACCATTTGCCATTTCTGTATTCAATTCAGATTTAATATAAAAAAGATAAAAATATATGGCTAAAGAAGGAATTTCAACACAATACGACATTAAAGACATTAACCTTGCACCGCAAGGCAAACAAAGAATCGAATGGGCAGACCGCGAAATGCCTGTTCTGCGCTTAATCCGCGAGCGCTTTGAGGCGGAAAAACCGCTCGAAGGCGTAAAAATCGCGGCTTGCGCACATATCACAACCGAAACCGCAAATCTGGCGAGAACACTTCAGGCTGGTGGCGCGGAAGCACTTCTTATCGCTTCAAATCCGCTTTCGACACAAGACGATGTTGCTGCGTCATTAGTTGCTGATTGGGGAATTCCGGTAATGGCAATCAAAGGCGAAACAACCGAAACTTATATGCGCCATGTCCGTGCCGCTCTGGAATCAAATCCCGATATTATTATTGATGACGGCTCGGATGTGGTGGCGACAATGCTCAAGGAAAAGAAAGAATTAGCCGATTCGATTATCGGCACAACTGAAGAGACAACCACTGGTATTGTGCGTTTAAAAGCGATGGAAAAGGCGGGTGTCATGAGTTTTCCAGCAATCTCCGTTAATGACGCGCAAACCAAACATTTCTTCGATAACCGTTATGGAACCGGACAATCAACACTTGACGGAATTATTCGTGCAACCAACATTCTGCTTGCCGGAAAAAATTTCGTCGTGGTCGGTTACGGCTGGTGCGGAAAAGGGGTGGCGATGCGGGCGCGTGGAATGGGCGCAAATGTCATCGTTACGGAAATTGACCCAATCAGAGCTATTGAAGCGGTGATGGATGGCTTCCGAGTTATGCCGATGAATGAAGCTGCTAAAATTGGTGATTTCTTTGTGACCGTTACCGGCAACCGTCATGTTATTGATAAAGAACATTTTGAAGTGATGAAAGACGGCGCAATTGTCGCCAACAGCGGACACTTTGATTTGGAATTAAATCTCGAAGCCTTGCGCGAGATGTCTTCAGACGTTGCAACGCGCCGCCCGTTTGTCGAAGAATATATCGGCACAAACAATAAAAGCGTGATTGTTCTTGGCGAAGGTCGCTTGATTAACCTTGCTGCTGCCGAAGGTCATCCCGCCAGCGTAATGGATATGAGTTTTGCCAACCAAGCTCTTTCAGTCGAATACTTGGTTAAAAATAAAGGCAAACTCGACAATAAAGTTCACGTTTTGCCAAAGGAAGTTGACCAAGAAATTGCAAGTTTGAAACTTCGCGCCATCGGTATCAATATTGACATCCTAACCCCGGAAATGATTGAGTATATGTCATCTTGGGAAACCGGAACTTAAAAAATTTCCAAATCTAAGCTAAAAAGCGAAGCTAAACACTTCGCTTTTTTTAGGTTTTGACTTTTGATAATAAAAAAATGCCCAACATCGAGAACAATAAAAGCGGACTCCAAACGGCTGTCTCGGGCGCAAGAAAACCATTTAATCCAAATTGTTCAAAGATGGTTGTAATACCTATAAACAGCAGCCAAATCGCAATCGCATAACTAATCGTTCTCACTTTACCCTTTCGGCTTAAAGATAAAGCAAAGGGTGCTGTAAAGAGTGTAATTACGAGAGGCAGAAAAGGCGTTGTCGTCTTTTTTTCAAGAGCAACTTCGTAAATTCTCTGTTCTGTTTCTGATTCGCTATTATTAATCTGTTCCTTAGTTTCTTTTGTGGTGAGATGGTTCGGTTTATCATTTAATGAGTTAAATGGGTTTGAGCTTTCTTTAATTTCAACATCTGAAATTTGTGTAATACTTGCCTTGCCATCGCTCCAAACGGTTTTTTCCGTATTGTCCAATAATTTAATCTTATCTTTTTCCCAATTTGCTGTCGCTGATTTAAAAATAGTTTGAAGTTTTGAACTATCATCAGAAAATTCATAAATTGTTAGATTTTTTACGGTTTGATTTGTTCCGCTTTTGTTTTCCCCTAGTTCAAATGAATAGATTCTTTTGTCATTAGCAACCCAATTTTTCCCCGTTTTGCTCAGCAAAACTCCGCGACCGCGAATCTGAGCGCGTAATTCGTCTTGAATAACATTTGTTTTTGGCGCAACCCATTCTTGTATTCCCCAATTTACCACGCCTAAAAAAATCATTAAAACAAAACAGGGGAGAAAAAGCCGATAAACGCTTTGACCGGCGGCAGTCCAGCTAACAATTTCGTTTTGTCTGGATTTGATAACGAATGTCGCCAGAGTCGCTATCATCAGGGCGGACGGTGCGAGTTGAATATAGATAAAAGGTATCAAAAATAAAAGATAGCGGATTAAAAGTGAGATTCCATTATTGATTTCTCCGGCAAATTTCCAAAGTTCAAATGCCGTAAAAATCATATAGATTGTTGTCAAGAAGCCAAACGTCAGAAAAAAATACTTGAGTAGATTTAAGACAATATCCAAATCTAAAATGCCGGTTGTTAAATCAATATAATAATTTCGTGCTGAACCTTCTTTTAGATTTGACGGAAAACTTATCTTAAATTGTTTCCCGATATCGCTAACATTTTTTTTTAATATAAAGCGGGTTGAGAGAAAAAACCAGAAAATAAAAAAGAAACTAACTAATACCGGAAGAAGACTTGAAGTTAAAACACTGATTTGATTGGTCCTGGCAAGTTGTTCACCCAAAAGTGCGAGCAGATAATATATGACTAAACTAACAAGTGCTAAAAAAATACCGAAGCCTTTTCCGCCGCGGTTAAATCTTAAAACCAAAGCCGTTCCCAGCAAAGCAAAAATTATAGGTGTTATTGAAAGAATTATTCTTCTTTGCCAAAGAATCTGTGCCTCGGTTTTTTCTTTTCCTTCTTTTGTTTTTGCCAGTTGGGCAAGTTCTCTCAAGCCCAATTCTTCGGGTGCTCCTTCACTTTTACTAAGTTTTTCAATTATTTCGGAACGTTTTGTTTCAATCGCTATTCGAATCTGACCGACATTTTCAGAAATAAATTTTTCTGCCTCTTTTTCGGTTGAAAATGTATTGACATTCGCCTTTTCCAAAACCAATTCTGACCTGTTTTCACTCGTATCAATTCGACCACTTTTTGAAGTTATCAGACGCGCTAAGCCATTTGATTTATCTTCATTATAAATAAAAATATTTTTCCAAGTTCCCTGTTCCAAATCTCCGTCTTTGGCATAAATTGTGTAGCCATTTATTTCAGTGTTAAAAACTCCGGGTTCGATAGGTGATTCGAGCTTATAAAGTGCGGTTTGCAAAGCTACTTTGCGAACAATCCGCGCGGCAAAAGGAACGCCGTTTAAGTTGATAAAAAATGCAAAAAATGAAAGCAAAATGCCTATCACAAGAATTGGAAAAGTAATCTGAAAATTCCCGACTCCGGCGGCGCGGACGGCAACCAGTTCGCTGTCGCCCTGCATCTTTGACAGTCCGATGATAACTCCGACCAAAACCGCCATCGGACAAGTAAAGGTAATAACATTCGGCACAAGCGCGAGCGTCAGTTGCCAAACTAAGTTTTTAGGAATATTCGCGCTAAAAAAAATATCGGAGAAACGGCTGGCTTGTTGGACAAAAAGAATAACGCTTAATAATAGCCACGAAAAGACCAGATAGGGCAAGATGGATTGCACCACATAGCTTGAGATTAAAGGGCTAAAACGCTTCATTACAATTTAGAACTTGCCGTTAGAATTTTTTCACCGACGGTTTCTTTCCCAAGTATATTTGAAATTATACGCCGCAAAACAATCGAAACTTCTTTAATATTTTTTGGATAATTCTTGGTAAATTCAACAAATTTTGTCGGCGAAACTTTTTGTGCGGTAATAAAAATCTGTCTCTGTTCGGAAGAAATTACCCAATTATTACGGCTTTTTTGGCAATTGGCGCAAACGAGATGAAAATTTATCTGCAAATCCAAATTTTCATTTTGATTCAATTCCCTTTTGCAGTTATCGCAGTTGTTCCAATTCGGCAGATAACCGCCCAGCCTTAAAATCCAAAGTTCAAAATAGAGAGCGATACTTTCAAGATTATCGGGATTTTCGGCGGCAGTTTCCAAACAAATTTTTGTCATTCGATAAAGTCTTTCATTCGGATCGTGCGGCGGCGCAAACTCGACTAAAAGATCAACTAAATATGAGAATTTTTGAAGAAATTGCGGTTGGCTGGCATTATCGAAATAAGATTTAAGAAGATCTATTTGTCTAATAGAAACAAGTTCCCGTTCTTCCTTTTGAAAATATAAAATTTGGACAATCGAAAAAGGTTCTAAACCGCCTCCAAACTTACTTTTTAAGCGTTTCGCGCCTTTCGCCACGCCGCGCACAAGCCCTTCATTTTGCGTAAGCAAAACAACGATTTTGTCGGCTTCCGCCAAACTATAACTTTTTATTATTAGACCTTCTGTATCTACTAAACCCATTTTCTTTTTACCAAGGAATAAAATAAAAAACCCAAGCTAAAACCAGACTAATAATAATAAATTGCGCGAAAACTTTTGTTCCGTAGATTACCCTTTCTCTAGAACTGCCCGTCGTGAACGCGCCGAATGCAACTGCCACAAAAAAAGCAAAACCGACCAAATATAGAAAGTGAATCATCTTTTCCTCCCAAGATTAATGTCAACTGCATCCATAATTGCCAGATAATTTAGCAACCCCGCAATTTCCAAAAATCTTCCGCCGTATTCAAAGGTCGCCCAAGCCGCGACATTCGGCGGTGGACTTGCTGAAAGAAAAAAACTTATAAATGCGCCCAATCCATTTCCCAAACGCGCAAAAATATTTAGCAAATAAAGCAACGTACCGTCTTTGAAATCAAATCCGGGGTAATATGCGCCACCGCTGATAACAGCAATAATAAACATCGTCCAGATTACGACCCCAATTATTATACCCCGCGCCAAACGCCCTTGCACTAAATGCCCGACACCGGGAAGCAGCCAAGAAATTATTCCGATAAGATATGGATTGTCCATTTATTATGCCTCTTTTTCTTTAATAATAACTTCAACCGTCAGTTTGCCGACTGCTAAAGTAGATTTAACATTTATCTTGTATTTCATTAACCCTTCTAACTTTATGATTTCCTAGAAACTCCTTTAACTTTAATAAAGCAAGTATTTCTCCCTTGTTTTATAAAATTCTTTTAAATCCTTTTGCCAAGAATTTTTTATTTTCTGTATCCCTCTTTTCTGCTCAAAAAATTCTCTGATTTTTGTTGTCCCCGCAATTACATCGAACGGATTTCGGTCATATACATATTCATATGGGGGATTTTTCCATTTAAAATCGTTTGGATACAAGTCAAAGATAGTTTTAATCATTGCCAAACCTGTTATCACAGGCTCAAAAACTTCCCTGTCAGTAACATGTAAAAAAACACCGCCGCAATTTTCATTTGCAAATTTTTGAAAGGTGGGTAAAAAATTTATTGGTCGGTAGATAACGCCAGAAAGTTCAAGTGATGTCAAAGCATCAGCGTATTCTTGAGCATTGATATAAGGTGCGCCGATAATCTCAAATGGTCGAGTCGTTCCGCGTCCTTCTGAAATTTGTGTTCCTTCAAAATAAACTGTCGCGGGAAATACAACCGCCGAATCAACCGTCGGCATATTTGGCGACGGCATCGCCCAGGGGGCATCGGTTTCATCATAATAATCTTCCCTACTCCAACCATTCATAGTTATAATTTCAAGTTCACAGTGAAGTTCAAAATTAGTATTAAATAATTGTGCAAGTTCGCCAACCGTCAATCCGTGCCGCATCGGAATCGGATACATTCCAACAAACGATTCGTGACCAATCTCCAACAAGTTACCCTCAATATCTACGCCATTTATAGGGTTTGGTCGGTCAAGCACAAACATTTTTTTGCCGTATTCAGTACAAGCTCTCATACAATTAGCCATTGTATAAATAAAAGTATATACACGGCAGCCAACATCTTGTAAATCAAAGACTAACGCATCAATACCTGAGAGCATTTCTTCGGTTGGCTGGCGTGTTTCACTATACAAAGAATAAATTGGTATTTTGGTTTGGCTGTCAATTATATGGCTTGTTTCAATCATATTGTCCTGCACATCCCCCCGAATTCCGTGCTGGGGTCCAAAGAGCGTTGTTAAATTTATATTTAGATTTTCGTGAAATAAATCCGCCGCATGTTGAAACCGATGATTAACCGATGCAGGATTGCAAACTAAACCGACACGCAAACCTTTTAAGAGATTTACTTGCTCAACTAAAACCCTTTCTAATCCTAATTTAACAGCTTTATGCTGAAGTCTTGCCATAGGTTAAATTACTATTTTTTTTCCTTAGCGTAGTTCGTGCATTGTTCGACATAAGTTTCAAATATATTCTTAGAAAGTTCATCCGTTTTCCAAGAAAGTTCGGGATGCCATTGAACTCCGAAATTAAATCTATCTTTCTGCGTATCTTCGATGCATTCAACCACGCCATCTTTTGCCCACGCTGTTGCTTTCAAGTTGTTTCCTACCTTTTTGATTGCTTGATGGTGAGAAGAATTTACCCTTATATTTTCATTATTATTGCCATTCGTTATCAGACGTGATAGGAAACTATTTTCTTTTATTTTGATACTATGTGAATTTCTCACTTGGGGAATGCCTTGTTCGTGTTTAATGCAATTTGGTATTTGACTTTCAATATCTTGATAGAGTGTGCCGCCGCGAAAAACATTTAATATTTGCATACCGAAACAAATTGCCAAAACAGGTATTTTTAAATTTTCAGTTTCCGCCAAAATCAATAAATCGGTTTCGTCTTTTTCCGGAATAACTCTTCCCAGTTTCGGATGAGGTTCTTCGCCATAACTAAACGGTTCGACATCGGTATTGCTTCCAGGCAATAAAATACCGTCTAAATTTTGTAGTGCTTCGGCAATATAATTTCTATCTGGAATCAAACAAATATGAAACGGAATTGCACCGAACGCTTCCAAAGCCTCGCAGTAATCGCGTCCGAGATAAAAACGCCGGGTTTCAATGTCGAGCCGCATTGTCAATCCGATTCTGGGTCTTCTTTTCATAAACTTTACAATGTTCAAACAAATTGTCGGCATCTGTCAATTTGAGCATTTCAATTTAAAGATTTATCATTAAAGTTTTTATGAAACAAGATTTTGGAAAAATACGCTCGACAACCGTTTTGCTTGTGCGTCGCAACGATGAAATCGCTTTGGCAGGCGACGGTCAGGTTACGCTTGGCGAAACGGTTATCAAAGGAAACGCCCGCAAAGTACGCCGGATTTACAACGATAAGGTTTTGGTCGGTTTTGCCGGTGCAACCGCTGACGCTTTTTCGCTTTTATCAAAATTCGAGGCAAAACTCGAACAGTATCAAGGAAAACTTGAACGTGCCGCAATTGAATTGAGCAAAGATTGGCGGACGGATAAATATCTACGTCATCTGGAAGCTCTTTTGATTGTCGCCGATAAAACTGATGCGTTTTTAATTTCAGGCAAAGGCGATGTTATTTCTTCCGACGAAGGAATGTTATCGGTCGGCTCAGGCAGTATGTTTGCGCTCGCCGCCGCCCGTGCGTTGATGAAACACACCAAACTTTCCGCCAAAGAAATTGCGCAGGAATCGTTAAAAATCGCGGGTGAAATCTGCATTTATACAAACTCTGATATAATCATCGAAGAAATTTAAGACAAAAAAATGCCTATCTATTTGAGTGGCGAGATAAAGGAAACCGTGCCAAAACTAAAATTAGACAACTTAACACCGCGCCAGATTGTCGCGGAATTGGATAAATATGTGGTTGGGCAGGCAAACGCCAAACGTGCGGTTGCCGTGGCACTACGCAACCGCATTCGCCGACAAAAACTGCCGCCTGAAATCGCGCAGGACGTTTTGCCGAAAAATATCCTGATGATTGGTTCGACCGGCGTTGGGAAAACTGAAATTGCACGGCGGCTTGCACGATTGGCAAATTCGCCGTTTATCAAAATCGAAGCCTCGAAATTTACGGAAGTCGGTTACGTCGGGCGCGATGTTGAAAGTATGATACGCGAATTGACTGATGTTGCGGTTGATATGACCAAACAAGCCGCATATGAAGAAATCCGGGAAAGAGCCGAGCAAAATGTCGAAGAAAAAATTCTTGATATTTTACTTCCGTCTTCCAATAATTACAGTTTCGATAATGATAATTCGTTGGATTTGGAAGAAAAATTGCAACCAAACCGAACACGCGAGAAACTTCGCGAACAGCTTCGGCGGGGCGAACTCGAGGACCGTTTAATTGAAATTGAAACACAAGACCGCTCAAATACGATGATTGATTTTGTCGGCGGTCAGGGAATGGAGGAAATGGGTGTTAATCTGCGCGATATGATGGGAAATTTATTTCCGACAAAAACCGTGCGACGAAAAATAAAAATCGCTGAAGCAAAAACTTATATGCTCCGTGATGAACAGGAAAATTTGATTGATATGGAGCAGATTACGCGCCAAGCAATTGAAAGTCTTGAAAATTCGGGAATAATTTTTCTTGACGAAATGGATAAAATAGCAGGGCGTGAATCCGGTTCAGGAAGCCCGGACGTTTCCCGTGAAGGCGTTCAAAGGGATTTACTCCCGATTGTGGAAGGCACAAACGTTAACACGCGGTACGGAATGGTTAATACCGAACATATTTTATTTATTGCGGCGGGCGCGTTTCACGTTTCAAAACCGTCAGACTTAATTCCCGAAATGCAAGGGCGTTTTCCGATTCGGGTGGAACTTGAGTCCTTAACTTTGGAAGATTTTAAGCGAATTCTTATACAGCCTAAGAATTCGCTTATTAAGCAATATCAAGCGCTGCTTAAGACAGAGGAAATAATTCTGGAGTTCACCGAAGATGCAATCACGACGCTTGCCGAAATGACTGTTAGCATCAATAATAACACCGAAGATATAGGTGCGCGGCGACTCCACACGCTTTTAGAAAAGTTGTTGGAAGAAATTAGTTTTCTCGGAAGCGAACTGGAGAACAAAAACCAAATCCTAGATTCCGAATATGTCAAAGACAAACTCGAGGAGTTAGTCAAGGACCAAAATCTGAGGCAATACGTTTTATAAATTAAACACTTTTTAAAAAGATGCTTAAGTTTTTAGCGTTAAACAAACAAGCGCAAAAAAAAGTAGTATTAGCGTTTATGATGTTTGCTTTGCTTATTTGTTTAAGTTGCGGCAAGCGTAAGCCGCCGCTTCCGCCGGTTGAAAGAGTACTGCAAAGAGTGGAAATTTCAGGCTTTCAGCGCGGCGATAAAGTTAATTTAACATGGACTATGCCCGCCCGCAACGCGCCTGACGGAAGCATCTTAAATATTGATCGTGCCGATATCTACCGTTTAGCCGAACCATTGAACGCACCTTTGACACTTTTGGAAGAAGAATTTGCCTCGCGCAGCACTTTGATTGCGACCTTGCCGCTTACAGATGCGGATTTTGGTTTAAAGAAGATAAGTTATACGGATGCGCTCGAGTTTGCCGGACAACCCGTGCGCCTTCGTTATGCTGTTCGCTTCGTCAATGCTTTGGGACAAAAGGCGGCTTTTTCAAATTTCCTTTTGATTGAACCGACGGCGAAGATTGCCGAATCTCCAACATCCCTTTCTGCAAAAATCACCGAACCTGCGATTATTTTAGATTGGAATGCGCCTAACACAAACGTAGATGGGTCGAAACCCGTTAATATTCTTGGATACAATGTTTATCGTTCATCGTCGGAAAAAGAAACTGCCAAACTTTTAAATGAAATACCTGTTACTCAAACAGAGTTTTCAGATAAGTCGTTTGAATTCGGCAAAGATTATTCTTATTTTGCGCGGACAGTTTCGTTGGGGAGCAACGGCGAACCTGTCGAAAGCCTGGAATCAAACATCTTAAAACTTTCACCGAAAGATATTTTCCCGCCGAGTCCACCGAGCGCAATAACCATCGCCGCCGCACCGAATAATTTATCTATCTTTTTTGCCATTAATCCCGAAAAAGACATTGCAGGTTACCGCATTTATCGTTCGACAGACAAAAATTTGCCGTTATCCCAATGGCAAAATTTAACGCCGGAACTCTTGACGACCAACACTTTTCAGGACGCGAAGGTCGAATCTGGCAAAACTTATTATTATTATTTAACCGCCACAGATATGTTAAGAAATACTAGCGAACCATCGGAAATCGTTTCCGAAACCGCGCCGTAAAATTGTATGAAACTTTGCCATTTTGAGTATAAAAACGTAAAACATTGGGGAGCAGTCAATAATGATTCGGTTTTCCCGCTTGATGATTTAGAAGATGTAAACCTGCCAAGCGGCGCAGTTAAATTAACCAAATACATAAAGATTGAAAACGTAAAATTTCTTCCGCCCGCTTCGCCTTCAAAAATCGTCTGCGTCGGGCGCAATTACGCCGAGCACGCCGCCGAACTCGGCAACAAAGTTCCGAAAGAACCGCTTCTCTTTCTAAAAGCACCGTCTGCAATTATTACCGAAGGTGAAGCGATTTTTATTCCCAAACTATCAAACCAAATTGAACATGAAGGCGAACTTGCCGTCGTTATCAGACGCAGTTGTAAAAACTTATCCGAAAATGATAATCCGCTTGAATATGTTTTCGGTTACACTTGCTTAAATGATATTACCGCGAGAGATTTGCAACGCCAAGATGTTCAGTTCACCCGCGCCAAATCATTTGACACTTTTTGTCCGATTGGCGCATTTATCGAAACCGAATTGGACGTTGCGGACATTCGCGTAATAACAAAAGTCAACGGCGTAATTAAACAAACAGGACGAACTTCGCAGATGGTTTTCCCGGTTCCATTTTTGATAAGATATATTTCAAATCAGATGACTTTAAATGCGGGCGATATTATCGCCACAGGAACGCCGTCGGGTGTTTCAAAACTAAATGACGGCGATATTGTTGAGGTTGAAATTGAAGGAATCGGAACTTTAAGAAATCCGATAAAAAAATTAAATTGATGAAATGCTGTCCGAAATGCAATGTTGATTATCTTGATAATACGCTTGAATTTTGCCTCGAAGACGGAACGCGGTTAATTTTATCGGCAAAAAATAATCCAGCAAATGCCAAGACCGCAGTTTTGAACAATTTTACAAAACAATCGCCGATTGAATTTGAAACTTCAAATGAAACAATTTTACAAAACAAAGATACAAATAAGCTCACAAATATCAAAGAAAAAGTAACTTATCAGGGTTTTAAAATCATTGAAGTCGCGCCTATTGTGTTGGCTCTGACGCATAATTACTGGCAATGGCTGTATCTGAACGAGTTAAATTACAATGACACAATAAGTTTTCTGACCTCAAGTTCTTTTATTATTTGGTTGCTTTTATTGATTAGCGGAGCTATTTCAAGTATTATTGCGTTGAAATACGGAAAAAATAAAGGTTTTGCTATTACGAGTTTGGTTATTCTGGCAATAAATTTATTATTGAGTATAGTTCCGAACAAATAAAGCAAAGTTGAAAGGAGAAATGCAATGAAGTTTTTTATTGATACGGCGAATTTAGATGAAATTAAAGAAGCCAACGAACTTAACTTGATTGATGGAGTTACAACTAATCCGTCATTGGTGGCAAAAGAAGGCGATGTTGATTTTAATAAACGAATTGCTGAGATTTGCGAGATTGTTAAAGGCGATGTTTCGGCGGAAGTTACGGCTTTGGACACTAAAGGAATGTTAAAACAAGGACGTGAATTAGCGAAAATCGCGTCTAACGTTGTTGTAAAATGTCCATTAACTTGGGATGGTTTGAAAGCGACCCGCATTTTTCGCGATGAAGGCACAAAGGTTAATGTAACGCTGTGTTTCTCGGCTTCCCAAGCACTTCTCGCAGCAAAGGCGGGCGCGAGTTATATTTCTCCGTTTATCGGACGGCTTGACGATATTTCAGAAAACGGTATGCAGCTTATTCGTGATATTATCCAGATTTATGAAAACTACGGGTTTGAAACCGAAGTTTTGGCAGCGAGCATTCGCCATCCGATACACATTGTTGATTGCGCTTTGGCAGGCGCAGACGTGGCGACCGTTCCCTTTAAAGTGCTTAATCAGCTCATCCAACACCCTTTGACCGACAAAGGCTTAAACTCATTTTTAGATGATTGGAAGAAAAGCGGTAGAAAATAATTTTTCAAATTATAGACTTAAAGGCGTGTTGGTGTCCACGCCTTTTTATTTGCTCGCTAAAAGATTTTTCAGTTCACCGTGTTTTCCCGCAACTTCGGAATTATTCTGCAAAACCATTTGATATTTTGTCTTGAAGTCTTCGTCGGCATTTTTCAAATCAAGCAAATTTCGCATCTGAGAAAATTGCTTTTCAATCATATTTTCCGTGTAACCGTCGCTTAAATCCAGCATTTCATCAATTTCAACAATCAAGGTCGAAAATTTTCTCAGCCAAGCAAAATTTTCCTCATTCAACAAAAGGTTCAAAAATTGTCCGCTTGTTATTTGACCGTTGTCTTTTTCATAATTTTCTCTTTCAATATCAACCAAAAGTTTATGTAACTTTAAAAGCTGAAGCCGTGTTTCTTTTAACAATGTAATTTTTTTCTCAAAATCTTTCACTTGGTTTTCCATATTGTAATTTTAATATATTTCAAAAAAATTATATATTCCATAAAAATTGACAATTAAATTACTGAGAAATTATAATTTGCCAATTGATAGTTAGGATGTTAATAACATATGATTTGTTTGCTAATGAAATTATGATAAAATTTGAAGACACAATAACTTATCTATTAACGCCTGTTTCAAACTCTTATTGGGTAAATCTCGAAAAATCAATGAACGAGATAAAGCTGCATAGCGGACAAGTTTTTATTTTGATTTCGCTTTGGAAAAAGGACGGACAAAGCCAGATTGAACTTTCAAAAAATCTTAATTTATCCACGCCGACGATTAACAAAATGGTTAAAAACTTAAAAGAGAGCGGTTATGTTAGAATTCAAAGAGGAAAAAAAGACGGACGAATCGTGCGAGTTTTTTTGACGGAAAAAGGAAATGAACGCCAAAGTTTAGTAGAAGAACAATGGCTTAAACTCGAAAATCGAACTTTCTTGAATTTTACGGAAACTGAAAAACTTATTCTTTTTCAACTTTTCGAGAAACTAATGAAAAATTTGACTGGCACTGCCGCCGCCGCATAACCCGATTTAGAAACTCAAAATTCTAATGAATTTCGCTATCGAAGCAAAAAATTTACTAAAAAATTTCGGCGACTTCCGCGCTGTTGACGGTATTAGTTTTAATGTCCGGCGCGGCGAAACATTTGCGATTTTGGGCGAAAACGGTGCCGGAAAATCTACGACAATGCGGATGATTGCCTGTCGTTCTCCATTATCGGATGGTGAACTTTTTGTTGAAGGTTTCAATATAAAAAAAGATGAAAGAGAAATTCGTTCAATAATCGGCATCGTTCCGCAGGAAAATAATCTCGACCCGGATTTGAATGTGCGGGAAAATCTGCTGGTTTATTCGCGCTATTTTCGTCTTGAACAGGAATTTGCCATTAGAAGAACGGAAGAACTGCTGGATTTTATCAGGCTTGCGAAAAAAGCGGACGCAAAAGTTGACGCGCTTTCAGGCGGGATGAAACGGAGATTGATAATTGCCCGCGCACTTCTTCATAAGCCAAAAATTCTTCTCCTTGATGAACCAACGACAGGACTTGACCCGAATGTTCGACAGGAAATCTGGGAAAAGTTGGAAGAATTGCGGCGCGCCGAAAATTTAACAATTGTGCTTTCAACGCATTATATGGATGAAGCAGAAAAGTTATGCCAACGTCTTTTGGTCATGGCGCACGGAAAAATTATTGCAGATGGCATTCCGCGTGATTTAATTTACGAAAAGGTAAAACGCTACGCATTAGAAGTCCGCGAAGCCGATGCTCTTCCATTACAAAAAACAAACGCAAATTTTATTGCCGTCAAACGCGGCACGGCGCATCTTTATTTTGCCGAAAACGCTGATCAACTAACACTCTTAATGCAAAACTACGGTTCGCGTCCGATGCTTCTGCGACCTTCAAATCTCGAAGATGTTTTCTTACGACTTCTTGATACTCAAGTTTTTTGATTTTAAGTAAAACAGGTATAACATATTTATATTCTTTTTTAACTTTCGGGAGACATCGTGATATGAAAATTTTGCTGGCGACTGACGGCACAAAACACAGCGATTCAGCCGTTGATATCTTAAAACTTTTTAGTTTTTCTGACAATGATGAAATCAAAATCATTTCCGTTGTTGATATGGCAGTGCCGTTGGCGATTGAACCATACGCGGGATATTTGCCAGCGACAACCGAAATCGAAAAAACTGCGCGAGAAAATGCCGAAAAAACTTTGGACGCAACCGCTCAAAAAATCAAAGAGATGTTTTCTGACAAAAGTATATTGGTCTTTACCGAAATTTTATTCGGTTCGCCCGAAAGCCGCATCGTTGAAACCGCCGAAGAAACTTATGCTGATTTAATTATTGTCGGTTCGCACGGTTATAATCGTTGGGAAAGACTTCTGCTCGGTTCGGTTTCCGATTCAGTTGTCCATCACGCGCCTTGTTCGGTTTTGGTCGTCAGAAGTCCGAAAGAATAATTTAAAAATGAAATTAGCTTTTAAGGAATACGGAAGCGGAAAACCAATAATTTTACTTCATGCTTTTCCGCTCTATCAAAAAATGTGGCAGCCGCAAGTTGATGAAATTGTTGCAGCTGGTTTTCGATTAATTTTGCCCGATTTGCGCGGATTTGGTGAAAGTCATAATTTTTCCGATATAAATTCTATGGAAGATATGGCGAAAGATGTTGCCGAACTTCTTGACGCGCTTGAAATAGAACGGGCTGTCATCGGCGGTCTTTCGATGGGCGGTTATGTTTCTTTCAATCTTTATCAACTTTTTCCAGAAAAATTTGCCGCGCTTGTTTTGTTCGATACAAATTATGCAGCCGATACGGAAGAAAAGCGCGAATCACGGTTTAATTTAATTGAAAAGATAGAAAAAAGCGGAGCGCAAGCCTTGATTGATAATTTGCTGCCCACTCTTATTTGCGTAAATACAAAGATAAACAATCCAAATTTGGTGGGAGAAATTGAAAAAATGTTTGCTGAAGTCAATCCCAAAGCAGCAATCGCCGCGCTTCGCGGAATGGCGGAACGAAAAGACCACGCGCCAATTTTGGAAGAAATTAATATACCGACGCTGCTTATTTTCGGAGAAGAAGATAAAATAACAAGTTTCAAAACTGCTGAAAAAATGAATAAAATGATTTTAACTTCAATGCTTGTAAAAATCGAAAATGCCGGACATTATTCCAGCCTCGAACAGCCCGCACAATTTAACTCCGCTTTGATTGATTTTTTATCAACCGTTGAATTCTAAATAATGACCAACCCAAACAAACTCATCACAATCAACTCATATAAGTTTGACGGAAAAGTTCATCGAAGTTGGAAAGCGAAATTGATTGAGCAAAAAGATTCTCTGCTGATATTTGTTGGTGAATTTAAGAAAGAAGTAAAACATTCACATCTCGGCGTTATCAGACGCGGAACTATTAGTTACGAATTTTATTGGCTTGACCTTTGGTATAATGTTTTTCGGTTTCACGAACCCGACGGCGATTTGCGAAATTATTATTGCAATGTCAATCTGCCGCCGAAATTCAAAAACGGTGTTCTAGATTATATTGATTTAGATATTGATGTCTTAGTTTGGAAGGATTTTGCGTATGAGATTTTGGATTTGGATGAATTTGAGGAAAACTCTAAAATTTTTAATTATTCAGAAGATTTAATCAGGAAAACGAAAGATAATCTTGCCAAATTATTAACTCTTATCGAAAATCGGAACTTTCCCTTTAATAAAGAAACATAGATTGCATTTTGCCCTTTCAAAAGTTGACTTAATTGATGCTTTCGCCGTTTGGCGAAGAAATTCGCGCGTCTATTTGCGGCTTTGGAAAACTGAACTTATTGCGCCCGTAATTGAACCGATTTTTACATTTTTCGCTTTCGGTTTCGGAGTCGGCGCGTTGGTAACATCAAAAATAAACGGTTTGAGCTATCTTTCATTTGTCGGCGCAGGCGTTCTGGCGTTTACGGTTTTGATGCGGGCGGTTTTCGAGATGACCTACGGCGCGTATTTCCGAATGGTTTATCAATCAACTTACGATGCGATTTTGGCAACGCCCGTTAATGCCGAATCACTTGCTTTCGGTGAAATTCTCTGGGCAGTTACGAAAGGCATAATTGATACGCTGTTTATCTTGCCTTTAGTGATAATTTTCGGTTCGGCGACATCAGCATTTACGCCGCTGGCAATTTTGCCTCTGACTTTCGGTTGTCTTTTTCTCGGCAGTCTGGCTTTGGGATTAACCGCCCATATTTTTGAGATTGACCATTTTAATATATTTTTCGCGCTTTTCTTTTCAACGATTTTCCTGTGCGGCGCATGGTTTCCCGTCGAATTGCTTCCGGGTTGGCTGCAAATTATCGCGTACATTCTGCCGACGACAGCTGTCATTGATTTAACACGCGCTTGTTTGAACGGCAATTTTGCGTTTCGGCATATTTACGAAACGGTTTATTTGCTGGTTGTTTCTTTTGTGTTGTTAAATTGGGCTTTGCGAAGTATCCGAAAAAGAATGGTTGTTTAATAAATTAAAATCCTTCCGAAACCGCTGATGAAATATGTCAAGCATCATTATTCGTCAAAAAAATTCTTGGTAAAATCAAGCAGGAAATTTAACCGAAAATTTCAAGATTTTGATCATTTGCAAAATACCGCAAACTCGCTAAACTTAATCAATATGCAACCGACAAGCAAACAGGCAGCAAAAAGCAAACTCGAACTTTTAAAGGAAAAATCCCGTCTGGCGGAACAAGGTGGCGGCGCGGCGCGGGTTGAAAAACAACGTGCTGCGGGAAAAATGGCGGCGCGGGAACGCATCGAATTTTTCTTGGACGAAGGTTCATTTGAAGAATTTGATAAATTTGTCGTCCATCGTTCAACGGATTTCGGCTTGGAAGAGCAAAAATATCTCGGCGACGGCGTGATTACCGGACACGGACTCGTGAACGGGCGCGAAGTTTTTGTTTTTGCACAGGATTTTACGGTTTTCGGCGGTTCTTTGAGCGAAACTCACGCCCAAAAAATCGTCAAAGTAATGGATTTTGCAATGAAAACCGGCGCACCAATTATTGGTTTAAATGATTCGGGCGGCGCGAGAATCCAAGAAGGCGTTGTTTCACTTGGCGGTTACGCCGATATTTTTTTGCGAAATACTCTGGCGAGCGGCGTAGTTCCGCAAATCAGCTGCATTCTCGGACCGTGCGCGGGCGGCGCGGTTTATTCTCCTGCAATCACGGATTTTAATGTGATGGTTAAAGATACTTCGTATATGTTCATCACCGGTCCCGACGTGATAAAAACCGTTACACATGAAGAAGTTAGCAAGGACGAACTTGGCGGCGCAATGACGCATAATGCAATATCGGGCGTGGCGCATTTTGCGGCTGAAACGGACGAACACGCTTTGCGGCTGACGCGCGAATTACTTTCTTTTGTGCCGTCGAACAATATGGAAAATCCGCCGTTTGTGCCGACCAACGACCCGAGCAATCGAACGGATGAAAAATTAAACTCAATCGTGCCGGAGGTTTCGACACAGCCTTACGACATCCGCGACATTGTTCAAATAATCGCCGACGAAAATTATTTTTTTGAAGTTCAGGAGCATTACGCGCCGAATATTGTTGTCGGTTTTGCGCGGCTTGGCGGTTATTCGGTTGGCATTGTTGCCAATCAACCGGCTTTTCTTGCCGGTGTTTTGGATATTGACGCATCGGTCAAAGCCGCAAGATTTGTGAGATTTTGCGATTGCTTTAATATTCCGCTCATTACTTTTGAAGATGTTCCCGGTTTTCTGCCCGGCGTAAATCAAGAACACGGCGGAATTATCCGTCACGGCGCGAAACTCCTTTTTGCTTTTGCCGAAGCAACCGTCCCGAAAATTACCGTTATCACACGCAAGGCTTACGGCGGCGCGTATTGTGTGATGGCTTCAAAACACATCCGCACGGATATAAATTTTGCATATCCGACGGCGGAAATTGCCGTGATGGGCGCGGAAGGCGCAGTTGGAGTTTTGTATCGTAAGGAGATTGCGGAAAATTCCGAGGAATATCGCAAAGAAAAAGTTTCCGAATTTGAAGAAAAATTTGCCAATCCGTATATTGCCGCAGAACGCGGATATATTGACGAAGTAATCGAACCCTCTTGCACCAGACCGAAACTTATTCGGGCTTTATCATTGCTGCAAAATAAGCGTGATACAAATCCGCCGAAAAAACACGGCAATATTCCCCTTTAGAAATTACTTTAATTGTCACTTTGCCGACAGTTAAAGTAATCTCTAAATAATTAGAACAAATCTTTGTTATTTTTTGAACTTTCGCACGGGCGAGGATAAGACTTGAAGTCTGCAATACCGAGGTCGGCACGATACTAAAGATGAAAATATACTTCTTGCGTGTTTCTACATTATTTTATACTCAAGCAAAATTATTATTGTATTAATCTTAAAATAATTATATTGTGGTTTAAAACAATTATATTGAAGTTTTTAAATTCTTCGCGTCTACTTTCAAACAGGAGGGAAAAATTATGAGATTTCTTTACATCTTATATTGTTTAATGGTTTTTTCTGCCAGTATCTTCGGGCAGAATTTAGCAGCTGATTTTGACGGCGACGGCAAAGCGGACATTTCGGTCTTTCGTCCGTCGAATGGATTCTGGTATATCATGAAAAGTTCCGGCGGATATTCCTCTATTCAATGGGGACAAAGAGACGATTTGCTCGTGCCAGGTGATTATGATGGTGACGGGAGAACCGATTTGGCTGTTTATCGAGGAGGAGCTTTGGTAAATGGTTATATTGGAGTCGCCGACAACACCTGGTATATTCTCAGAAGCTCGGATAATACTTATATTGCCAGACAGTGGGGGAGAAGGTCAGCTTATGAATTCGATATACCGGCACCTGCCGACTACGACGGCGACGGTAAAACCAATTTAGCCGTTTATGATGACCAAGATGTTGGCGGTGCGCCGAGCTACTTCAAGATTTTGCAAGGTTCGACCAATTCCGGAGTCGAAAGGCAATGGGGAGCTAGCTGGGACAAAAGAGTTCCGGCAGATTATGACGGTGACGGAAAAGCCGATTTAGCTGTTTATCGAGATGGCATCTGGTATATTTTACAAAGTTCAACCAATACGATGAGAGTCGAGCGTTTCGGACTTCCGACCGATAAACTTGTTCCGGCTGATTATGACGGCGACGGGAAAGCTGATATTGCCGTCTGGCGACCGTCAAACGGCTTTTGGTATCGCATTAACAGCAGTAATGGTTCTTTTTATGCACAGCAGTTCGGGGCTGCCGAGGATAAGCCTGTCCCGGCAGATTACGACGGTGACGGAAAAACCGACATTGCAGTGTTCAGACCTTCGACAGGTGTTTGGTATCTGCAACAATCAACACAAGGCTTTTTGGCACAACCATTTGGTTTTGGAGATGATATTCCGATACCAAATGTTTTTGTTCGCTAATTATCAAGGGACTTTCGCTTTTATTCTCGCCCGTGCGAAAGTTCTAATTTTATTATGTCATCGCTTGGCGCAGAACGCCCGACTTGGGCGGAAATCCACTTAGACAATCTCGCCTTTAATTTCCATTCGGTTAAAGATTTTATCGGACAAAACATCAAATATATGGCGGTTGTCAAAGCCGACGGTTACGGACACGGCGCGGTTGAATGTGCTAAAAATCTTGAGAAAGAAGGCATTGATTGGTTTGGCGTGGCATTACCGGAAGAAGGTTTGGAATTGCGCGAAAGCGGAATAAAAAAACCGATCCTCTGCTTGGGAAGTTTTTGGACGGGGCAGGAAAAACTTTTGTTAAAATACAATTTAACGCCGGTTATTTATCAGTTGGAGATTGCCAAAGAATTTAATCAAGCCGCAAAAGAAAAGGATTTAACAGCCGACATTCACCTTAAAGTTGATACGGGAATGGGCAGAATCGGCGTTCGTTTTGACGAAGTTAAAGTATTTGTTGAAGGTTTGAAACAGTTTGATAATTTGCGTGTCGAAGGCATTATGACGCATTTTGCGGCGGCGGATAATTTGGCGGAAAATGATTTTACGCAACGGCAGATAAGGCAATTTAATGAAGCAGTTTCAATTTTTGAAGAAAATGGTTTTCGCCCGAAATATAAAGATTTAGCCAACTCGCCGGGAGCAATCGCGCATAAAAATTCACGCAATAATTTAGTGCGTTTGGGCGGTGTTTTATACGGTTTGGGCGATGATGTGCTGCCGAAAGGAATTGAAAAGCCTGAGCTTCGCGCCGTAATGTCGCTGCACACGCGCATCTCTCATCTTAAAAAAGTTCCGAAAGGCGAAACTCTTGGTTACAGCCGAACATTCAAAACTAAAAAAGATTCCGTCATTGCAACCGTTCCTATCGGCTATCACGATGGTTTTCGGCGTTCATTTTCCAATCGCGGACGGGCGATTATTAACGGCGTTTTCGCTTCTGTTGTCGGCATGATTTCGATGGATTGGACGATTTTGGACGTAACCGACGTTCCAAATGTTAAAGTAAATGATGAAGTTATTTTAATTGGCGAACAAAATAAGTTAAAAATAACGGCAGAAGAATTAGCGAAATTGAACGATACAATTTCCTACGAAATAACCTGCGGAATAAATCGGCGCGTAACCCGTAAATATGTTGGAAGCTAAAAAAAGTGCGTGGTTTGAAACGATTTTTTCAATCTATAATCGCAATCTGCTCAAACGCCGCTTTCACTCTTTGCAAGTTTCGGGCTTGGATTTTCTTCGGGATAAAAATGCTGAAATTCCTTTTATAATCTATGCAAATCATTCAAGCTGGTGGGACGGACTCATCGCTTTTGAAATTTCCAGAAAGGCTAAACTCGATTCATTTATAATGATGGAGGAAAAGCAGTTGAAAAATTTGTTTCTTTTTCGCAAACTCGGCGCATTTTCCGTCGTGCGGGAAAATCCACGAACAGCGGTTGAAAGCGTAAATTATGCCGCCAACTTATTAAAAAAAACAGATAGAACGCTTTGGATATTTCCGCAAGGCGAGATTTCGCCGAATGATGCGCGACCACTGAAATTTTACAATGGCTTGTCGAGAATTATCGGGAAAATTGGTGAAGTTTTTGTCATTTCGCTGGCGATGCGTTATGAATTTTTGGGCGAATTTAAGCCGCAAATTTTTGTCAAAATCGGTTCGCCCGAATTGTTTAAAACCAGCAGCGACTGTAAGTCTAAAAAGATGACGGAAATAATGAAAAGCCGTTTGACAAATTTACTTGACGAATTAAAAACCGATATAACAAGTAAAAATTTCAGCAAATTCAAGCGAATAATTTAGTGCCGATTCCAAAAATTTCATCAATTGAGATGCCGATTTTGCAAGAACTCGTCGCCACTGGCGGGGTAGATAATCTGCGTTTTTTATATGAAAGGCTGATTGCTTATTTTCCGCAGCTTTCTGAAAAAGAAATCGGTGAAATCAAAAACGGAAAAAATAAAGCATGGCGAAGTGCGATTCAAAAAGCAGGCAAAACTTTAGATGAACAAAATCTTATCGAACGCGAGCGCGGAAATTGGACAATAACTGAAAGAGGTAAAACGGAAGTAGAAAAAGAAACTTCAGGTTTTACATTAACAATTTCTCAAGCAAAAAGTTTTTCGCACACAAATATACAACTGATGTTAGCTGAAATCGGTGAAAGTTTAGGCTTTTATGCCGAAACGGAATTTGAGTTTTACGATGTAATCTGGCGCGAAACGCCAAAAAGTCAACGTCTTTCGCACATTTTTGAAGTACAGAGCAAGGGCAACATTGATTCCGCTTTTGCCAAACTCAAACGCGCTTACCAAGCGCAGCGAACAAAACCGTTTCTCGTAATTACATCCGAAAGAGATTTGAACCGCGCCCGCAAATCTTTGGGTCGTGAATTTCAGGACATTGAAACCGTTGTAACTATTTTAACTTTTGCCCAAATCAAACAAGTTCACCAAAACATTAAAAACATTGCTGAAATTATTAAAGAGTTTCTGTTAAAATAATTTTGCAAATGAAAGACGAAACCCCGATTCGACGGCAATATCTCGAAATCAAAGCAAAGCATCAAGATGCAATTTTGCTTTTTCGTTTGGGCGATTTTTACGAAGCCTTTGACGACGATGCAAGATTGTTGTCGCGTGAACTTGATATTGCTCTAACCTCAAAACCGATGGGCAAAAATATGCGAGTTCCGCTGGCGGGAATTCCGCATTACGTTCTCGAAAAACATCTTGCCACGCTTATTTCTCGCGGTCATCGTGTAGCAATCTGCGAACAAACTTCAAGTATTCCTATCAAAAATGAAAATGGTAAGAGATTGATTCAACGCGAAGTCGTCCGCACGGTTACGGCAGGAACGGTTATCGAACCGCAGCTGCTCGACAGCAAATCAAATAATTATCTGGTTTCGTTTTTCAGCGACGGACAACGCGCCGGAATTGCTTATGCAGACATTACAACGGGCGATTTTGCCGCAACCGAAATCGAAAATAAAGATGCTTTAAGCGAATTGCAGCGTCTTTCGCCCGCCGAAATTATTATTGCTGAAACACAGGAAACCTTCAGCAATCGGGATTTGCCGCAATTTGTTACAAAATTAAACGCGGAGATATTTGCTTTTGAAAATGCCCGAAAAACTCTTTTCAAGCATTTTCACACCAAAACTTTGCAGCCTTTCGGGATTGAAAATTTACCTTTAGCGGTTTCGGCGGCGGGTGCTTTAATTTCTTATCTGCAAATCACGCAAGGTGAAGCGGCGGAACAACTTACACGGTTGACAAGTTATGATTTCAGCGAATTTATGCTGCTTGACGGCAATACTTTGCGAAGTCTTGAGATTTTTGAAAGTTCTACGGGCGCGAGTCTTTTGTCGGTGATTGACCACACGAAAACCGCTATGGGCGGAAGGCTTCTGCGGAAATGGCTGCGTCAGCCGCTGCTTGACTGCGCGGAGATTTATCGCCGTCAGGAACATATTGCGTGGTTTAAGGAGAATGTCGAAGAACGCGAGAAAATAAGAGAAATATTTTCAAATATCAAAGATTTGGAACGTCTTTCGAGCCGCGCCAGAGCAAATTATATTTCGGCGTATGAACTCCGCGCATTCGGCAAAAGTCTGGAATTGATTCCGCTTGTCAAAAATGTCCTGCGAAATGACACGGTTCGTTTTGGGCAGATTTTGACGCATTTGCCTGAATGTTCAAAAACTGCAAAACTCATCGAAAGCGGAATTTCCGACGAAATTCCCTCTCGTTATAACGAACAAGTCGGAATTATTCGCGCCGGTTTTTCCGAAGATTTGGACAAACTTCGCCAAACCTTAAAAGACGGCAAGAGTTTTTTGGCGGAAATGGAAAAACGCGAACGTGAAAGAACGGGAATTAAATCTCTGCGCGTCGGGTTTAATAAGGTTTTTGGTTATTACATCGAAGTTACCAAACCGAATTTGCATTTAGTTCCCGATGACTACACGCGCAAACAAACTCTTATTCCGTCGGAAAGATACATCACGCTGGAATTAAAAGAACACGAATCGTTGGTAATTCACGCCCAGGAAAGAATTTCGGAACTCGAAAATAGTTTGTTTCGCCAAATTTGCGCGGAAGTCGGCAAGAATCGTCCCGAAATTTTGCTGACGGCTTCGACAATTGCTTATACAGACGCGATTTGTTCGCTCGCCGAAGTTGCCGACACTAATAATTATTCGCGTCCGACGGTCAATGAAACTTCCCTTTTGCGAATAAAAAACGGGCGACACGCCGTTATTGAAAAAATTCTGCTTCAAAACGAAATTGAATTTGTTTCGAATGATTCCGCGCTCGGCGGCAACGGCGCGCCGCAAATCGCTTTGATAACAGGTCCGAACGCTTCAGGAAAATCTACTTATTTGCGGCAAATCGCTCTAATCGTATTGCTCGCTCAAATAGGCAGTTTCGTTCCAGCTGATGAAGCAGTTATCGGCGTTTGCGACCGAATTTTTACGCGTATCGGACTTTACGACCGTATCGGAAGCGGCGAATCAACCTTTATGACGGAAATGATTGAAACCGCCGAAATTCTTCATCACGCTTCGCCGAACAGCCTGATTTTATTGGATGAACTAGGGAGAGGAACTTCAACTTATGATGGTTTAGCGGTGGCGCGCTCCGTTCTGGAATTTATCCATAATCATCCAAAATTAAAGACGCGCACGCTTTTCGCTACGCATTATCACGAACTCGCCGAACTCGAAGAATTTCTGCCGCGCCTTGAAAATTTTTATTTTCTAATCGAAGAAAAAGACGCTAAACTAACCTTCAAATACAGACTGGAAAAAGGCACAGCACTAAAAAGTTACGGCGTTTATGTTGCTAAACTCGCCGGTTTGCCAAAACCTGTCGTGCGCCGGGCAGAGCAGCTTCTTCTGGAATATGACAAAGAACACGGCGGAAAAACGGTATTAAATTTGCAATCGCAAAAACAAAGCGAAATTGAAAGAAAATTGTCGGAAATTGATACAGACGCGCTGTCGCCGGTTGAGGCATTGATGAAACTTTATGAATTAAAAAAATTAGCGAAAGATAAACCTGAACTTTTACGGGCGGCAAGCTAAATTTTCCATTTAATAAAATGATTTTTAAAAACTTCCAATTCAAAACATTTTTTTCCAAACTTTACGACAAAGTATATGAAGAAGACATTTTGAGCAGCGCGGCGCAGGTTGCGTTTTATTTTTCGTTTGCGCTTTTTCCACTTTTGCTTTTTTTAATTTCTTTATTTGGAATGGTTTTAAGTTCGGCGGAAGATTTGCGCGGCGAGCTTTTCTTTTATTTGCGGCAAATTATGCCGGTTTCGGCTTATGAATTAGTGCAAACAACTATTAAGGAAGTTACGGAAAACAGTTCGGGCGGAAAATTAACGCTCGGCTTTTTCACTGCGCTGTGGTTTGCTTCGGCTGGCGTTGACAGCATTCGCGTTGCGCTTAATTCGGTTTATAATTTAGTAGAAACACGCGATTGGTGGAAAACAAAACTTCTTTCACTAATTTTTACTGTGGTTATAGCAATCCTCGTTTCAATTGCTCTAGCGATTGTTTTTTACGGCTGGAAATTTATTTCTTTTGCCCTTTCCACACTTTCTTTACCTGTTCCCTCGCCGTTTTTTTTAATCATTATTCAATGGGTTGCAATTCTGATCGTTCTGCTTATTGTATTCGGTCTTCTATATAATTACATCCCGAACCATTCTCCTTTTAAATGGACTTGGATTACACCAGGCGCGGTTGTCGGTATAATTTTGTGGCTTTTACTGTCAAATGGTTTTCGTCTTTATTTAAATTATTTCAACACTTATGACAAAACTTACGGCTCGCTCGGCGCGGTGATAATTTTAATGCTGTGGCTTTTCCTGACGGCTTTGGTTATTTTGATTGGCGGATTGATAAATCGAACAATTGATGAAATGACCGTAATCGAAGAAAAGTTGAAAGATAAGCAATTAACCAATGAGATTAGAAATGAGAGAATTGATGAACCGAAAACTGCGACTTAATATCATCAGGACTTTTGGGAAAGTCAGGAATTCGGCAGCCAAACTTCAACTCTCAATTCTTAACTAATTTGCCAAGACAGAAATATTTTTTCACCACAGAGCCACCGCAGTTCACAGTGAACTGCGGTGGCTCTGTGGTGAAATTTATCTTTAAAATTACAAGTGATTTTATTTTGGAAAGATGTCTAATATTTAAACCGCGCAGGTTTTCAGAATTAGACGAAAGAAAATTGAAAATTTGATTTGTTAAACTTTTTCAACCTTTTTTGATATGGCTTGCATCTTACCCAAAATATCGCTTTTGATAGAAAGGAGTAAGTTAAGATGAGTAAATTTATAAGCGTTTTGTGGTTAATTTTCAGTTTGACAACGGCTGCTTTCGCGCAATCAGGCAGACAGGTAATAACAGTGCCGACTCCGCAACCGAATAATGAAAACGAGGACAAAAATTATTCGGAATCTGCGCCTCGCAAACCGGTTACGATTTATCGTCCTGCTTTAAAAAAAGAAAAAAAATCAAAAAAGGATTCTAAAAAGCCGACTAATCCGCCGGAAATTTCCAGCCCTGGTGAAGTTGCTGCCGATGTTGACGCGGTTAAGATTGAAACAAAACTGGTAACGATTCCTGTTTCCGTCTTTGACCGCAGCGGTCTGTATATTCCAAATCTGCGCCAATCTGATTTTAAGATATTTGAAGACGGTAAGGAACAGGAAATCGCTTATTTCGGCACCACCGATAAACCTTTTACGGTCATTTTACTTTTAGATACCAGCCCTTCAACCGCTTATAAAATCGAGGAAATTCAAGATGCGGCAATTGCTTTTACCAATCAACTCAAACCGCAGGACAATGTCATGGTAATCGAATTTGATGCGGGTATTCACGTTTTAACCGACGTAACAAACGACCGCCAGAAAATTTATAAAGCGATTCGCCGAGCCGATTTTGGCAACGGGACTTCACTTTACGAAGCGGTTGATTCATCTCTCCGCAAGCGTCTGAGTAAAATCGAAGGTCGCAAAGCCATTGTTTTGTTTACCGACGGCGTTGATACAACTTCTAACAAAGCAACCTATGACAGCACAATTGCCGAAGCCGAAGAAGCGGACGCGCTAATTTTTCCGATTTATTACAACACTTTTTTATACAATCGCAACATTGGGCGCGGCGGCGTGATGGGTTCGTCAATTCCGTTTCCGGACGACAATGTGATGAGTCCGATTGGAAGTTCCAGCCGTGAATACGCGCTCGGCAAACAATATCTCGAAGATTTATCAGCCGTTACGGGCGGCAGAGTTTTTCGTCCCGAATCAACTCCGGGCGGTTTAACCGTCGCGTTTGAAGGGATTGCTGAAGAATTGCGCCGTCAATACAACATCGGTTATTACCCAAAAGATGAAGGGCAGGCAGGACAACGCAAAATGATCAAGGTGCGGGTTGAGCGTCCGAATTTAGTAATTCGTTCGCGTGACAGTTATATCGTCGGCAAAAATAATCAGACACAGGTTTCTACTAAATAATCGGTTAATAAAACTAAATTCGATAGTATTTATCTCTATTATGACGCTTTTTTTTCTAAAATTGCAGAAGCCCGCACGAAGAGTCGAGTGTGTTTCCGCCCTCGACTCTTCGTGCGGGCTTCTGCAAAAAATGAGAAACTCTTGTTTAATCCCGATTTTGGATCTTTGCCGATACTCTAACTTGTCGCAAAACAAATAAGCGTCTAAAATCTCATCGGAAATGGAAGTTGATTTAATAATTCACAATGCCAGACAGCTTGTAACCTGCTCATCAAACGGGAAAGCCAAAAAAGGTCGGCAGATGCAGGATATCGGCATTATCGAAAACGGAGCGGTTGCGGTGAAAGATGGCGTAATTGCTGCGGTTGGAAAATCCGATAAGGTTTTGCGCGAATTTAAAGCGGAAAATGCGGTTGACGCAAATCAACAAGTCATCTGTCCGGCTTTTGTCGAATGTCATACGCATCTGGTTTTTGCGGGAAACCGCCTTGATGAATTTGAACTCAAAATCAAAGGCGCGGATTATCTGGAAATTTTGGAAGCGGGCGGCGGAATTCTTTCGACAGTTAAAAAGACGCACGAAGCGTGTTTGGCGGAATTGGTTGAGCAAAGCCAAAAGCGTCTGGACAAAATGCTTGAATTGGGCGTTACGACCTGCGAAGTCAAAACCGGCTACGGATTAAATCTCGAAACCGAACTTAAAATGCTCGATGCGATTGCCGAACTCGATAAAATTCACCCGATTGATATTATTCCGACATTTCTCGGCGCACACGCCGTTTCGCCCGAATTCAAAGGCAGAGAAGATGAATTTATAAATTTAATTTGCGAAGAAATGCTGCCGGTAATTGCCGACGTCAGAAAATGCGAACTAAATTTTAAGGGGACTTTTAAAAATAAACCATTTTTCGTTGATGTCTTTTGTGAAAAAAACGCCTTTAATCTAGAACAATCAAAAAAAGTCCTGCTTGCCGCGAAAGGTTTGGGTTTTGGATTAAAAGCGCACGTTGACGAATTTACAAATCTCGGCTGCGCTCGATTTGCGATTGAAAACGGCGCGACTTCGATTGATCATTTAGACGCGACGAGCGAGGAGGAAATTGCGCTTCTGGCAAAATCGAAAACAATTGGAGTCATCACGCCGACGGTTAATTTCAATTTTGGAAGCTGCGAGTTTGCCGATGCGCGAAAGATGATTGACGCGGGTTGCGCGATTGCGCTTTCGACTGATTTTAATCCCGGAAGCGCGCCGTGTCCGTCTTTGCCATTTGCGATGGCGATTGCCTGTCGCTATCAAAAACTTCTGCCTTCGGAAGCATTAAATGCCGTCACCATTAACGCCGCTTTTGCCGTCGGTTGGAGCGAAAAAATTGGTTCAATTGAAGTTGGAAAGCAAGCCGATATTTTGGTTTTGGACACAAATGATTATCGTCAAATCGCCTACGAATTTGGCAGTAACGCAGTTGAACAAGTTATTAAAAAAGGCAAGTTAATAATTGACAAAAATGAATAAAATCGTTTTAGACGGCGAAAGTCTGACATTTGAACAAGTAATCGCAACCGCGTTCGGAAAACCAAATGCGCCGCGAGTTGTTTTGTCGGAAAAAGCTCAAGCGCAGGTAAATCGTTCTGCCGCTGCCGTGCAGAAATTGCTTGAGCGCGGCGAAATTGCATACGGCATTACAACCGGTTTCGGCGCGTTCAAAGATAAAATTATTTCACCAGAAGAATCGGCGCAGCTGCAAAAAAACATTGTTCTCAGCCACGCCGTCGGAGTCGGAAAACCTTTTGATATTCCGACAACGCGGGCGATTATGCTGATTCGCGCTAATACTTTGGCGCGTGGATTTTCCGGCATTCGGCTGGAAACGCTCGAACTTCTTCTCGAATTTCTCAACCGAGGCGTTCATCCGATAATTCCCGAAAAAGGGAGCTTAGGCGCAAGCGGCGACCTTGCGCCGCTCGCCCATATGTCTCTGCCTTTGATTGGCGAAGGCGAAGCGGAATTTGAAGGCGAAATTCTTAACGCAGAAAAAGCGTTAAGAAAAGCTAATCTAGAACCAATAAAACTTGCCGCCAAAGAAGGACTGGCTTTAACCAACGGCACAACCGTGATGACGGCGGTTGGACTTCTCGAAACTTGGAAAGCAAAGTATTTGGCTGATATCGCCGATATTTCAGGCTGTCTTTCACTCGAAGCGTTAAACGGCACGACTTTGGCTTTTGATGAAAGAATTCACGCGCTTCGACCTCATCCGCGACAGATTTTATGTGCGAAAAATCTGCGTGAAATTCTACAAGGCAGCGATTTTGTGCGCGGTTTTGACATAACCAACGTGCAGGATGCTTACACTTTACGCTGTATGCCGCAAGTTCACGGCGCGTGCCGCGACTCGATTGCGTATGCCGAATGGGTTGTCAATATCGAACTCAACGCCGTAACCGATAATCCTTTAATTTTTTGCGACGAAAACTGCGAACAAATTGCTGTAATTTCGGGCGGAAATTTTCACGGCGAACCGCTTGCGCTTGCCTTTGATTATCTGGCGATTGCTTTGTCCGAAATTGGAAATATCTCTGAACGCCGGATTATGCGCCTGACCGATGAAAATTCCAACGCGCACGTTTTACCCGCGTTTTTAGCCGAAAACGGCGGATTAAATTCCGGTTTTATGCTTGTGCAGTATACGGCGGCGGCACTTGCAACCGAAAATAAAATTCTATCGCATCCGGCTTCGGTTGACACGATTCCGAGTTCGGCAAACGTTGAAGACCACGTTTCAATGGGCGTTACATCTGTCTTGAAACTTCGCCAGATTACCGAAAATCTTGAACAAATTCTCGCTTTGGAACTTTTTTGTGCCGCGCAGGGCATTGATTTTAGAAAAAAGGAAATCGGCGCGGCAAAATCTTTGGGAAACGGAACGAAAAAAGCCTATAATTTGATTCGCCGCCGAGTTCCTTTTATCGAAAAGGATGTCTATATGAAAAATTACATCGAAGCGGTGCGAAAACTCGTGGCGAAAAAGGAAATTTGAGAACGGATAAGAAAAAATAAAAATGAAGGGCAAAAAAAAATCGTTTTTCACGAGATTTGCAAATTGGATCTCGCGTCAAGCAGGATAACCAATTACTTTTATTTCGGCGGTTGCGATTGTAATTATTTGGGGAATTTCAGGACCGATTTTCGGCTTTAGCAATACGTGGCAGCTCGTTATCAACACCGGCACGACGATTATCACATTTTTGATGGTTTTTCTGATTCAAAACACGCAGAATCGTGATTCCGAAGCGATGCAGGTTAAGTTGGACGAGATTGTCCGCGCCGTCAAAGAAGCCCGCAATCAGGTTTTGGATTTGGAAGAAATAGACGACAAAGACTTGGATAAAATTCGGGATGAGTATTTTGACTTGGCAAAGAAGGCGAGAAAAGAAGCGGAGGAAAAAGAAAAAACCGAAGCAAAATAAGTATCTATTCTCATAATTAATAGCAAAAAATTTATCAAAAGTTGATATTTATTATTTATAATGTTTGCAATTGAAAAAAACGTGCCTTTAGCCGAATTTACAACCTTTAAAATCGGCGGCAAGGCGCGTTTTTTTATACAGGCGACAAATGAAACGGAAATTATTAAATCCTTAGAATTTGCCGAACAAAACAATCTAAAAGTTTTTATTCTCGGCGGCGGAAGCAATGTTTTAATCGCCGACAAAGGTTTTGACGGCTTGGTTTTGCAGGTTGCTCTAAAAGGTGTTTCGACTTTTGCGGAAAATGACGAAACGGTTTTTGTTACGGCGCAGGCGGGCGAGGACTGGGACGAATTTGTTGCTTTTTGTGTCGAAAGAAATCTGCAAGGCATTGAATGTCTGAGCGGCATTCCGGGTTTTGTCGGCGGAACTCCGATACAAAATGTCGGAGCTTACGGTCAGGAAGTTTCCGAATCAATAGTTTTGATTAGAATTTTTGACCGTCAAACAAAAGAAATTAAAGAATTAATAAACTCCGAATGCGGTTTTGCTTACCGCACGAGCATTTTTAATTCAACCGAAAAAAATCGCTACATTGTTCTTGCCGTAACTTACGCTTTGAAATTCGGCGGCGAGCCGAAAATTGTCTACGCCGATTTGAAAAAACATTTTGCGGACAGCATACCAAATCTAAAAGAAACTCGAAAAGCCGTATGTGAAATTCGGGCTACAAAATCAATGCTCGTCCGGCAAGGCGGCGCGGACGCGCAAAGCGCGGGTTCGTTTTTCAAAAACCCGATTGTCAGTGCGGAAAAATTTGCGGAAATCGAAAAAAACGCCGAAAATCTTGGAGTTGAAAATGTGCCAAGTTACAAAGTTGATGACCAAAATGTAAAAATTCCCGCCGCGTGGTTAATCGAAAACGCCGGTTTTCGGAAAGGTTTCATAAAAGGTAATGTCGGGCTTTCAACCAAACACACTTTGGCATTAACCAATCGCGGGCAGGCAACTGCCAAAGAAATTTTGAATTTAATGGAAGAAATTCAAAAAAAGGTTGAGGATCGCTTTGGCATTGTCCTCAAGCCTGAACCTGTTTTTGTCGGCTTTGAAAAATAAATTTGTCAAAAATTTTCTGTGAATTAAAAATTAAGATAATAGTTTGCAGCCTGCAACAGTTTGATAAACAATTTGACTTGACACTTACAGAATAGATTTTTATTATCAGAACTTAATTATGGGGCAGTAGCTCAGTTTGGCAGAGCGCGGCGTTCGCAATGCCGAGGTCAGGAGTTCGACCCTCCTCTGCTCCACCATTTCTTTTAAGCACTTGTAATTACAGGTGCTTTTTATGTTTTTGGATAGATTTGGAAATGATGCGGGAAATATCTTATTCCTGATTTTTATTTAATGCACAAAGGGTTATCGCCTAGAAAAATAATTCGATGCCATCGAAGCAAGATCGTCCATCGCACTACCGTCCTGGTTTTTGTCAAAAAAGTTCGCAACTATATCCATCATCGGGTTGCCCGAAGATTGAATTTGCTGTTGTTTTTCCTGCAAAAGATTAGAAAGACCGTCCGCACCAAGATTGTTTTGCTGCTTCTGTTTGCCTAGATAACCCATAACGATTGGCGCAAGTATCATTAATAGTTTTGCCACTTGCCCGATATCTAAACCGGTATTTTGACTGACTTCCTGTGCAGCCGCTCCCTGTTTTTGTCCGAAAATATGTCCTAAAATCCCTAAGCCGTCGGTTTGGGGCGTTTGCTGATTTTGTTCGAAAAGCAAGCCCAAATTATCAAGAATACCGCCGTTGTGGTCTTGTTCAAGCGCATTATTTAAATTTTCCGCACCGTTTGGCTGCGATGCGTTTCGTGCCAAACCGCTTAAAATCAGCGGTAACGCTATTTGAATCGCCGAACTTGTCGTCGTCGGGTTTGCGCCGAGCATCTGGCTGATTTGGTCAACAGCTTGTGTTCCTTGTTGTTGTCCTAATAAATCTTCTAATGAAAACATTTCAATCTCCTTGTAATTTGTTAAATTTGTAAATGTGTCGTTTATAATAACACAAATTTTGCTGTTTGTCCTTTGTTCTTTATTCAAGTTTCCTTATTTATGGACAAAAAATTAAAAAACAAAAGGGGTTTTTCGCTAATGTTTCTAATTTCGGCAATCGGCGGATTTTTTCTGATAGCAACTTTGGCTTTATATTTCTCATTTTTTCGAAATAGCAAACCCGAACCGATTCCCTTTGTCAAAGTTACGACCTTTGCGGGAAAAAACAAAGAATTCGGCGAACCTTTTGGCATTGCTACAAAAGACGGCATTCTTTACGTTTCCGACGGTGAACAAGGAAAAATACTGCGAGTTTCCGATAAAGGCAGTCTCGAAATCATTACTGACAAACTCGCCACGCCTTCGGCAATTGCTTTTGACAAAAACGGCGATTTAATTGTCGCCGATTCAGAAACGCACGCGATAAAAAGAGTAAAAATTGCAGACGGCGCAATTGAAACTATTGCAGGTGTTGAAGGCAAGAAAGGATTTGCCGACGGCGATGCGAAAAACGCACTTTTTAACGCGCCGATTGGCGTTGCCGTTTTAGAGGATAAAATTTTTGTCGCTGACACTTACAATGATAAAATTCGCATTATCGAAAACGGAAAAGTTTTGACCTTGGCAGGAAGTTCGCAAGGATTTTCCGAAGGCTTTGCCGATCAAGCAAAATTTGACACGCCTTGTGGAATTGCTGTGTTGAAAAATGGAAATTTGCTGGTCGCGGACACCGGAAATAAGCGTTTACGTTTGATTGAACTAAACGGCATGGTTTCGACCTTTGCGGGAAACGGCACGGCAGATATGGTTGACGGATTTCCTTTTAACTCAAGTTTTGTCGAGCCTTTGGCAATAACAGTTGACGAATTCGGTGTAATTTACGTCGCGGACGGAAATTCAATTCGTGCTGTCGGGCGCAGATTTTTTCCACTGGTTGAAACAATTTCCGACACGAAACGCGGCTTTTCAGACGGAGATTTGCAAACCTCAAAATTTAATCGCCCTGCGGGTTTAGCAGTTGACGAAAATGGAAGTTTGTTCGTCGCTGACGCGGAAAATCAAGTTGTCCGCAGTTTTACGGGCGCGGAAATCGGCAAAGAAATCACGAAACAAGAAATCGAAAAGCTGCAATTTGCGCCCGAAGAATTTCGCATGTTGAGCGAACCGCGTTGGTGTTACAATCCGCCTGATAAGAAACGCGAGATTGCGGGAACTCTAGGCGAAATTCGCGGCGAGATAAAGGATGAAAATTCGCAAGCCTGGTTTCACAACGGACTTGATATTGTCGGTGGTTACGGCGAAACGGCGCGGTTTATTCGGACGGAAAAAGTTTTGCAACCGATTGCCGTGCAAAATTTTGAAACTCTGCGCGAACTTATCAGAATGCCGACGCTCGGCTATATTCACATTCGTCTTGGACGCTACAAAGACCACAAACTCTTTGACGATAACAGCTGTCAGTTTGCGATTGACGGCAACGGAAGACCAA